>Ga0098070_100060_pt1 | contig 83813 bp, 82 predicted proteins | sample 28_taG_FD_75063 | JGI IMG/M metagenome (GOLD analysis project Ga0098070, IMG submission 75063) | Marine viral communities from Cariaco Basin, Caribbean Sea - 28_WHOI_OMZ | ecosystem: Environmental > Aquatic > Marine > Oceanic | place: Caribbean Sea: Cariaco Basin | collected 2014-11-12
GCTCTTGCGAATGGTGACATCTGCGTCGCTGTGGGCTGGTCTGGCGACGTGCTGCAGGCCCGTGATCGCGCGGCCGAAGCCGACAACGGCGTGGAAATCGCCTATAACGCGGCCGTCGAAGGGGCGCAGATGTGGTTCGACCAGATGGCGATTCCGGTGGATGCGCCGAACCCAGATGCAGCGCATAAGTTCCTGAACTTCATCATGGATCCGCAGAACATGGCGGATGCATCGAACTACGTCTACTACGCCAACGGCAACAAGGCGTCGCAAGAGTTCCTGGTCGAGGACGTGATCGGCGATCCGGCGATCTACCCGGATGAAGCCACGCTTGCCAACCTGTTCACCACCACGCCCTACGCCCCCAAGGTGCAGCGCGTCGTGACCCGCCTGTGGACCAAGATCAAATCGGGCACCTGATCCCGAGAAACTGATCCGGCAGGGCGCCTCCGTGCGCCCTGCATTTCAATGATCAAAACCCTTCAAAGAGGCCCAGCGCCGCTTTGAAAACGACCGCGCAGGGGGCCGGCTTGACACTTCCCGTATTCGAACCCTGGAACGATCCAAAGGAAAAACCCTTGATCGAATTCCAGAATGTCACCAAGCGCTTTGGCGACTTTACCGCAATCGACGATCTGACCATCGGCATCTACGAGCGGGAGTTCTTCGCGCTACTTGGACCGTCGGGCTGTGGCAAGACCACGCTGATGCGCATGCTGGCAGGGTTTGAAACCCCGACAGAAGGCAAGATCTTCCTGTCCGGTCAGGACATGGCGCCGGTGCCTCCGAACAAGCGCGCCGTGAACATGATGTTCCAGTCCTACGCACTGTTTCCGCACCTCAGTATCTGGGATAACATCGCCTTTGGTCTGAAACGCGAGGGACAGTCAAAAAGCGAGATAGAGACCCGCGTCAGCGACATGCTGCGCCTCACGCGGCTGGAGAAATTCGCCCGCCGCAAACCGCATCAGATCTCGGGCGGTCAACGTCAGCGGGTTGCGCTGGCCCGCAGCCTTGCCAAGGCGCCAAAGCTTCTCTTGCTGGATGAACCTCTTGGCGCACTTGATAAAAAGCTCCGTCAGGACACACAGTTCGAACTGATGGACATCCAGGAAAAGACCGGAACCACCTTTGTGATCGTCACCCACGATCAGGAAGAGGCGATGACAGTCGCCAGCCGGGTTGCCGTAATGGACAACGGCAAGATCATTCAAGTCGCCACCCCTGCCGACATCTACGAAGCGCCAAATTCAACCTACGTGGCTGATTTCATTGGCGATGTGAACCTGATCCAAGGCGCCGCGAAACCCACCAGCGAAGACACCTATGCTCTGCACTGGCGCGAGGGCGCGGAGCCGCTCACGGTCAAGACCACAACCAAGTTCTCGGATGGGCAAACCGCACACTTGGCAATCCGCCCCGAGAAGGTCACCATCTCTGCCGAGCGCCCTGAAGGCGCCGACAATACGGTTCAGGGCAAAATCCTCGACATCGCCTACCTCGGCAATATTTCCACGTATCACGTAGAGCTGCCCTCAGGCGCCGTGATCAAGGCACAGGCCGCCAACACGCGCCGCATTGCCCGCCGCTCCTACACATGGGAAGACACTGTCTGGCTGTCCTGGACGGCCACGGCAGGCGTTCTCTTGGCTGACTGATGCGCCGCCTTGCTCTGATCGCCATCCCCTATCTATGGCTTCTGGCACTGTTCCTTGTGCCTTTTGTCATCGTGTTAAAAATCTCGCTGTCCGATGTGGCGCTGGCGCGTCCGCCCTATATGCCACAATTCGATTGGGAAACGGGTATCTGGGCCTTCCTTTCCGAGCTGGACTTTGAGAACTTCGTTTGGCTGACGCAAGACGATCTTTATTGGAAAGCCTATCTCAGCTCGCTCCAGATTGCCTTCTTCTCGACACTGCTGACCCTTCTGGTGGGCTATCCCATGGCCTATGGCATGGCCCGCGCCCCCGAAGAATGGCGCGCCACGCTGATGATGCTTGTAATCCTGCCCTTCTGGACCAGCTTCCTGATCCGGGTCTATGCGTGGATGGGAATCCTGTCGAACGAGGGCTTCCTCAATCAGGCTTTGCTCTGGCTCGGCCTGATCAACGAGCCGCTGACGATTCTCAACACCAACACCGCCGTCTATATCGGCGTCGTCTACACCTACCTGCCCTTCATGATCCTGCCAATCTATGCAGCGCTTGAACGGATGGACGCTTCCCTCGTTGAGGCAGCCGAGGATCTGGGGTGCTCGCGCCTGTCGGCTTTCTGGCTTGTTACCGTTCCGCTGTCAAAACCCGGCATTATCGCGGGTTGTTTCCTGGTGTTCATTCCGACCTTGGGAGAGTTCGTAATCCCGTCGCTCTTGGGCGGCTCTGATACGCTGATGATCGGCAAGGTCCTGTGGGAAGAGTTCTTCTCCAACCGCGACTGGCCAGTGGCCTCGGCCGTGGCCGTGGTGCTTCTACTGATCCTGATCGTGCCCATCGTACTGTTCCAGCGCAACCAGCAAAAGCAACAGGAGGCCGACCAATGAACAGGATGAGCTGGTTCAACACCGTCTCGCTGACGCTGGGGTTCGCTTTTCTCTATATCCCTATGGTGATCCTGGTGATCTTCAGCTTCAACGAAAGCAAGCTGGTCACAGTCTGGGCAGGCTTTTCGACCAAATGGTACGGGGAACTGCTGCAGAATGAGGCCTTCCTCAATGCCGCATGGGTCACGATCAAGGTTGCGGTTTTTTCTTCGACCATCGCGACCGTGCTTGGAACCATGGCCGCTTATGTCATGGTGCGCGGTGGGCGGTTCTTTGGACGGACCCTGTTCTCCGGCATGATCTACGCGCCGCTGGTGATGCCCGAAGTCATCACCGGTCTGTCGCTGCTCTTGCTATTTATCGGGATCGGCCTTGATCGCGGCGTCCTGACCATCGTTCTGGCTCATACAACCTTTGCCATGTGCTATGTCTCGGTGGTGGTCTCATCGCGGTTGGTGACTTTTGACAGGTCTCTGGAAGAAGCTGCGCTTGACCTTGGCTGTTCCCCGTCGGAAGCGTTTCGCCTTGTGACACTGCCGATCATCGCTCCTGCGGTGATCTCGGGCTGGCTTCTGGCCTTTACCCTGTCACTGGATGATCTGGTCATCGCCTCCTTCACCTCCGGGCCTGCGGCGACCACCCTGCCGATCAAGATCTTCTCGGCGGTGCGGCTGGGCGTCTCCCCTGAGATCAACGCGCTCTCGACCATTATGATCGCCATCGTAACCGTCGGTGTGATCACCGCCTCTCTCGTCACGAAACACCAAATGGTGCGTCAGAAGCGGGACGAACAAGCTGCGGCGCGCACCTGATGCGGCGGATCTTTTCGGACTATGCCTACGGGCCGGCCCCCCGCACAGGCTGCTGGTGGGATGAAACCATTGCGGCCCCCAACTGGCCCGCGTTGAACGGCGACACCCGTACAGAAGTCGCCATAATCGGCGGCGGCTTTACCGGCATCTCTGCCGCGCTCCATCTCGCAGAGGCCGGAGCAAAGGTTACCGTCCTTGAAGCCGAAACACCCGGCTGGGGCGCCTCTGGGCGCAATGGCGGCTTTTGCTGCCTCGGAGGAGCAATGCTGCCAGCGGACGCTATGCAGCGCAAATTCGGGGCTGAGGCCACCGAAACCTATGCAGCCGGAGAGCTGGCCGCCATCGACCTGGTGCGCGATCTGCTGGACCGGCACGAGATCGACGCGGACACCCATTCCAAGGGCGAAACTCGCATGGCGCACAGCCCCCGCGCCATGAAGGCCCTGCGCCGCGAGGCGGATGAGATCGCAGCAAACGGCGGCACGCCTCAGTTGTTGGAACAACGGGATCTCGCAGAGCACGGCCTGAATGGGCAATTCTTCGGGGCGCTGACCACGCCCGCAGGGTTTGGTCTTAACCCGCGCAAGTATCTCTTCGGGCTGGCACGCGTTGCCGAAGCTGCTGGTGCAAAGCTTTGCCAGAACACCCCCGTTACCGCACTATCGCAGGATTCAGGCGGTCATATCCTGACGACCCCGCGCGGGAGCCTGCGTGCCAAAAAAGTGATCGTCGCCACCAATGGCTATTCTTGGGACGGACTGCCCAAATGGCTATCGGGTCGCTACATCCCGGCGCAATCCACCGTCATGGTGACCCGCCCGCTGACAGATCCAGAATTGCAGGCGCAGGGCTGGTTCAGCGATCAGATGGCCTATGATACCCGCAATCTCTTGCACTATTTCCGCCTAATGCCGGACCGGCGTTTCCTGTTCGGCATGCGCGGCGGGATCTTTGCCTCACCCCGTGCCGAAGCCTCGATCCGGAGGCTTCTGCGTACACATTTCGAAAAGCTCTTCCCCGCTTGGCGTGATGTGGAAGGCACCCATTTTTGGTCCGGCATGGTCTCCATGGCGCGCAACCTTGTGCCCTTTGTAGGTCCCGTGCCGGGAACGCCGGGAATGTTCGCAGGGCTGTGTTATCATGGCAATGGCGTAGCAATGGGCAGCTATGCGGGTCGGCTTTTGTCTGACTTGGTGCAAGGGAGGAAGCCGAACCTGCCCTACTCCCCAGTGATTCAGAGCATGGGCAAGTTTCCCTTCGGTCCCGCACGCCGGATTCTTGTCCCGCCCGCCTATGCCATGCTTGGGCTGATGGACTGAAGCGCTGCAATCTCCAGCTCCATCGCCTGCTGGTCCCTAGCCCCACCCCTTTCGGCTTTCCAGAGGCAATAGGCCGCCATGCGCCAATGAAACCACGGCAGCAAGGTGCGAAGACGCGCCGTGACCTGTGAATCCGGGTAGGCCGCAACAAATGCATCCGCCTCTTCAGCGCTCAACGGCTCACCGCGATACAAAAGCTGCATGGCCGGCGAGAGGAACAGGGCCAGATCCTCTGCCGGATCCCCCAGTTTGGGGCATTGCCAGTCAATAAGGGTAAGCGTGCCTTCATGCGATACCAAGTTACCCGGCACCGGGTCGCCATGGATGAGCGTCTGGCGCTTGGCGGGGGGCACCTTGTAGCCAGGACGCAGGTCACGCAAAGCCTTTGCGGCGGCGCATTCGGCCAGAATTGCCTCTGTCTGCGCTTCGATCAGGGCACTGCCGTTTGCACCCTTGGACAGCCCCTCAAAGGCAGGTTGATCGTGCAGGCGTCCCAAGAGGCGGGCGACCGGGGCCGGGTCATGCTGCCATGGCGCTCCTTTCAGATGCGCATATGCCAGCCAGTGATGCCCTTCAAAACCGCCGAACCGCACCAGATGGGGCACCATCCCGGTGCCCGAAAGCGCCCGCAACGCAGCCACCTCACAGGCAGGGTCATTGGCAAAAAGCGGATTGGCACTGCTTTGATCATAGAGCTTCACCACAATGCGCCCCGTGCGCCACACATAGTTAGAGCGCCCACCGGTCAGGATCCGGGGCGCATCCACCTTTAGTCCCTGCCCCGTAAGGTGGGCAAAGAACCTGGCGTGAAAGTCGCAAGTCAGGGCTGACAGGGTCCGCTCCAATTGGCAAAGGCCCACGAGATGTGGGAGGTCACAAAGGCGCCTTGCCGCTGATCGCACGGACCCTGGCAGAAAAGATCAGGCGTCCGTGGACCGGTTGCGCAAGGCCGTCACAGAGGAGGCCAAGATCGCCGAGCCGCCCTCGGTTATCAAGACCACATCATTGCCCACCATCTGGGTTTCCTTCACCTCGGTATACACCTCGGCCAAATCGGTCAGCAGCACATCATCGCCTCTGCGGCTTTCGATGGTGAAGGTATAGCTGCCTTCCTCAACCGTGTTACCGTCCTTGTCGGTGCCATCCCAGGAATAAGGTTCTGCCGAAACGGGCAATGCGATCCGGTTGACCCCTGCTCCGTTGGAATTCCGCACGATCATCGTCACCGCATCAGCCGTAGCAGCAGGGTTGGGCGAAACAACCACAGGCGAGGTGCCGTTAAAATAGCCCGGTGCGGAAACGCGCGCCTCCATGCCAACCCAGCCGGACATCGCGGCCATGTTGGACAGGCCCAGCTGGTTTTGCATGGCAACCAGCGTCTCATTGCCCTGAACCTGCTGTTCCACCATCGAGAACTGCGCCAACTGCGAGGCGTATTCGGTCGAATCAAGCGGCTCCAGCGGATCCTGATAGCGCGCCTGGGCTGTCAGCATCTTGAGAAAGGTTTCGAAATCCGACGTCAAACCCGTAGCGCCAGAGCCCTGGCTCTGGCTGCGGCTGGCTTGAGTGGTTGCCGCGGTACTTGCCGCGCTTACTGCATCAGTCATTGATTATACCCTCATATCCACGCCGGTCGTCCCCAGGCGAAGGTCTTGCATTTGTTTATCGGCAACCTCTTCAGCGGGTGCCATCTCAGTTTCTGCCCCACGAATACCTACAGAAGAGCCGGAGCCGTCGGCCAGGCTCTGCTCCGCCTGGCTGCCAAAGCCCGAATCACCGCTGCTGAATTCGAAAGAGATGTCCTGGAAGCCCATCCGACGGAACTCTTCCGCCAATTCATTAATATGGCGTCGCATGAGATCCCCGGTTTCCGGACGCTCTGTCTGGATGGTCATGACAATTCCGGCCTCACTGGTCGAAACGCGCATTTTCACGCGGCCCAGCTCCTCGGGGTTCAGAGACACTTCCATGTTGCGCTCACCCTTGGCGGCAAAAGCTTCAGCCAATTGCGTCGCGATCATGCGCGGAGTCTCCACCCGGTGTGTCGCGCCAGGCTGGATTACAGCCTCGGTCAGAAGCTGCGACAGACCAGGTAACTTTGCGGACAAAGATGTTTGGCCAGCCAGCGAATCGGCCAGCAGGGATGCAGACTGGGAAAGCTTCGCAGTGTCGGCCTGCAGGGTCTGAGCCAAAGACAGCGCCGCGTTAGCCGACGCCATGACGGCGTTCGGTGCGTTGATGCCCGTGGCCGCAGCGCTGGCTTTGGCGACCGCGGCCGCGACCTGTGTTTCTCCGTCTCGCACGCGATATCTGGACTGGCGCTTTTCTCCGGCTTCTGCGTTTTGCATCTGCATCTGGAATACGGTTTGAGACGCCGGTGTCGCGGCACCGTTCGTGGAACCCGCCGTGGTCGCTGGTATTGCGGCGCCTTGGCCTCGGCCCTCGGCTGCTTTTTCAGAAGAGGCGCGCAGCACCTCGCCGTTGGTCACCCCTCCCGAATCACCGCTCTTCCCTTGCTCACGGACCTGCGCCGCTGCAGACGCTTCCGCTGCTGCGCGCCCCTGAGCCTGAGAAATGGCCGATGCTGGCTGAGACTTTTCAACCTTCGCCCGACGGCCCTCACCCTGCAAGACCTCAGACTGTACACGTCGTTCGGCTGCCTCTGCATCTGCTGGAGCCGTAACCTCAACACTCGCCTTTTGAGCGCTCATGCTTTCCGGCGAGAGCTTTGCGTCAGTTGGACCCGCGTCCAATCTTTGAGAACCACTGGCCCCCGGTAGGGCATCCCGCACTGCACTGCTTTTATCCCCTGCCGTACTGGCAGAGGTCTCCATATCACCTGCAGTTTGTGCGACTGACGCCGAAATTGCAGGGTCCGATTTGCCCTCTGAACCGCCATGAAGCGTGCCAAACTTGGACAGCGTAGGCTTTTGATCGACGGGTTCCGCCGCTTCAACAGCGACCTTTTCGCCTCCGCCCTCGGTCTGGGCCTCGCTTGCGTCCGCAGAGCCTCCCGCCGTCTGACTGCTGTGCTCCTCTGAAGCACCAGCTGCTGCGTTTTGCTCCGTTTGGTTTAGTCGCAACTGTTCTTCCGTTTGCGATTTCGGGCGGGTGTCTTCGACGTGATCCGCAAAAGATCGGTCCTTTGGCGTGTTCGACGAAGATTTGGACGCATCCTGCGCCGGTGATGCCTTGGTCCCCTGGGCTCCGCCGAGGGCCTGGCCAATGAGTGATGTGCTGTGCATGGGCTTCCAGACGTTCTATCTCGATGCAAACGGTCTACAGCAAAGCGGTTACGGCAATTTTAACCGGTTCTATCGCAGTCTCTGAAAAATCGAAGCAATTCGAAACTTCTTTCAAACCGAGGCCAAAATGCCGGATCCGATTCAAATCTCTCAAATGACGCCCGCGTCAAAGTCAATGCCGACCACCAGGTCGCATGCTGCCCAAGAAGACCCTCTGCGCAAGGCCGCTATGGACCTAGAGGCTTCATTTCTCGCGGAAATGTTGAAGTCTGCAGGTCTTGGGGAATCACGGGAAGGCTTTGGCGGCGGCGCCGGAGAAGATCAGTTTTCTAGTTTCTTGGTTCGCGCCCAGGCCGAGCAAATCGCAAAGGCAGGCGGCATCGGCCTGGCCGAATCACTGTACCACGCCCTGAAGGAGGCTCAGAATGACCAACCATAACCCCCAAACCTACATCGATGAGCTGGACCGCATTCTGGATGAGGAGCGCGCAGCCCTCATGGAAGGCGATCTTACAAAGCTGGAGAAAATCCTGGCCCGCAAGGAAGACGCCATCGACCAGCTGAACACCATCTCTGATCTGGAGCGAGATACACTTGCCAAGGTGCAGACCAAAGTGATGCGCAATCAGGATATGCTGGAGAGCGCGATGGAAGGCATCCGGTCCATCGCAGCCCGCATGGCCGAACTGCGCCGCGTACGTAAAGGACTGGATGTCTATGACAGCACAGGCCGCAAGACACGCTACGGTACGCGCCTCGACCAGAAGTTGGAGAAGCGTGCGTAAGCCGGTGCAATTTAGGAAAAATTCTACGGATTGGAATTTGGCGCATTAGCACTCCCTTAGCAAATATCGCGGCAAAGTCCTCTTGCACCTCGACAAACGGGGTGGCGCGAAAACCGGTCGGTTGAACGCATTGTCAGAAAGACGTCAGAGAGCGCCCTTCGGGGCAGGGAAAATCAGAGGCCAAAGGCCTCTTCGCTAAAGGAATATAAGCTATGACCAGCATTCTGACCAACAACGGCGCAATGGTTGCGCTGCAGACCCTGAAGACCATCAACAACAACCTGGAGAGCACTCAGAACGCTATCTCCACCGGTAAAGAGGTTGCTTCCGCCAAGGACAACTCGGCCATCTGGGCGATCTCCAAAGTTATGGAATCGGACGTTGCAGGCTTCAACGCCGTGTCCGACTCTCTGGCGCTGGGTGAATCCACTGTGGCGGTTGCGACTGCCGGTGCTGAGCAAATCACCGAACTCCTGAAAGAGATGAAGGAGAAGGTGGTTGCGGCAACTGGTGAAAACGTCGACAACGACAAGATCACTGCTGACGTTGACGAGCTGAAGAACCAGATCACCTCGATCATCTCCGCTTCGCAGTTCAACGGTGCAAACCTGCTGAACAGCGCTGGTGGTGACATCACCGTTCTGTCCTCGCTCGACCGTGACTCCACTGGCGCCGTTACTTCGGCCAACATCACTGTTTCGTCAGTTGATTTCGAGTCCAACCTGGACCTGACCACCGTTGATGTGTCTTCCTCGACTGCTGCCGATGCATCGATCAGCGAGATCGAAGCACTGATCCAGACTGCAGTTGACGGCGCTGCCGCACTGGGCGCATCCGCTGCCCGGATCGAAAAGCAGTCCGAGTTCGTGTCGAAAGTGACCGACGCGATGAAGAGCGGTATCGGCTCGCTTGTGGATACCGACATGGAAGAAGCCTCCGCACGACTGAAAGCTCTGCAGACGCAGCAGCAGCTTGGCGTACAGGCTCTCTCTATTGCCAACTCGGCACCGCAGACCCTGCAGCAGCTGTTCCGTTAAACGGCTTGATCCGGGGCGCGCCTGGCGCGCCCCGGTCCTCTATTCTCAGAGAACCTGAAGAAACAGTACGTTAGGAAAACACGTGAATGCCCTTCTGAATGCGAAGCGCGCCTATTCGGCGGCAAAAGCCCCGACACGCACACCGAAAGACCTGGAGTTCGAGGCGATTGCTCGGATTACGCACCGCATGATTAGCGCATCAAAGCAGGGGCCAGAGGGATTTTCTGCACTTGCCGAAGCGCTGACTGAAAACCGCAAACTGTGGCAGATTTTTCAAACAGATGTCACCAGCGCGGACAACGGACTTCCCGAAGACCTGAAAGAGCAGATCCTCTATCTCGCGGCGTTCACAACTCAGTACACCAGCCGGATCCTGGCCCGCAAAGCGGGAGTCGGCCCCCTGGTAGAAATCAATACGGCCATCATGCGTGGCCTGCGCAGCGGAGCATCCTGAATATGAGCGGTCTGGTCCTCAAACTTGCCCCAAAAGAACGCGTCCTCGTGAACGGCGCGGTTATCGAGAACGGAGATCGACGCAGCCGTCTCTCCATCGTCACACCTGATGCCAACATCTTGCGTTTGCGGGATGCGATCCATCCCGAAGAAGCCAATACCCCGGTACGACGTGTCTGCTACGCAGCACAGCTTGTACTGTCTGGTGATGTTGATCCCGAAGAGGACCGGCTCCCGATGCTACGCCGCATCGAAGAGTTGAGCCAGGTTTTCACGGATGCCGACAGCAGAGCAGCCCTGGCCGAAGCCACGGATTCGCTGCTGAACAATAACCACTATCGCTGCCTCAAGGCACTGCGCGCCCTGTTGCCGCGTGAAGAGCGCCTGATGGCCATTCGTCCGTCATGATACTGTATCAGCCGATCATACCCACCGATGGCATTGCAGGATGGAAATTCCTGCAATCCACCTACGACAAGCAGTTTGATACCTTTTCGAAGGATCCTGTTTTGTCCCGGGAAAGCGACTACTTTCTCGAGAATATCGGCAAGGTTAAAACGGCTTCAGATCTGGTCAAAGACACGCGGCTTCTGGGCATCGCTCTTGGTGCCTTTGGCCTTGATGATCAACTTCCGATGAAAGCACTCGTACAGCGCGTGCTCGAAGACGGCTCTTCGGCTGATGATGCTCTGGCCAATAAACTCGGCGACGATCGCTGGGTCGCATTCACCGAAGCGTTCGGTTTCGGCCCCGGAGAAACAGTGAAGACGGGCTCCGCCAAAGACATGGAGAATATCGTCTTTTCGAACAAGACGCAGACCTTTGAGGCTGCTGTCGGCGCACAGGACGAATCCATGCGGATCGCGCTGTTCGCCCAGAGAGAGCTCGTGAACATCGCAACCGACGTCAAGGAAGATGGCGAGCCAACGTCGATAAACACGAAATGGTATAACGTGATCGGCCAACCGGCGCTTCAGAAGATGTTCCAAACAGCTTTGAACCTGCCGGACAACTTTATTCAGCTGGATCTCGAACAGCAGCTGGACATCTACAAGGATCGTGCACAACGGTTTTTGGGAACGGATGATCTGAGCGTTTATGCCGATCCGGAGAAGATGGACGAATTGACCACGCGCTACCTGGTTCAGGCGCAGCTGGCAGACTTTCAGTCGTCCCAATCGAGCGCTTCAACCGCATTGATGCTGCTGATGCAGTAATCCCTGCACCTGGTCCGAACGAACAAGAACGCCTGCCGAAATGTTTCGGCAGGCGTTTTGCGTTTCATTCAAACGAACGTTGACGCTGTAGCGTGTTCCGATTTCGAGTGCCGGGCGGCAGCGGTTCAACGCCCCGCGGCGGCCCGGCGCAACAGCAGCTTCAGCCGATCAAAGCTACCCTGCACGTCACCCGGCTCATCCCGCCCAAAGAAACCATCAAGTTCAGGCCAGAGTTTTACAGCGGTATCCAGCACGGGATCGCTGCCTTCCGAATAAAGCCCAGCACGAATCATCACTTCTGACTGCTCGTAAGAGCCAAGGTACTTGCGCACATCGAGGATCAGATCGTTCTCCTCCTTGGTGGCAGCCGCTGGCAGGCTTCGCGACACGGAACGCGACACATCTATTGCCGGGAAACGGCCGCGCTCGGCGATCTCACGGTTGAGCACAATATGTCCATCCAGCACCCCGCGCAGAATATCGGCAATGGGTTCGTCCATATCAGAGCCAGCGACGAGAACACTGAACACCGCCGTGATATCGCCCTGATCGCCGCTGCCCGGCCCTGCACGTTCGCACATCCCCGTGATGAGCGGCGTCACCGAAGGCGGGAAGCCACGCAAGGCTGGGGCTTCACCGGAAGCTGCCGAAATCTCCCTGTGAGCCTCGGCAAAACGGGTCACCGAGTCCGCCAGAAGTAGGACGTTTTTCCCTTGGTCGCGGAAATGTTCGGCAATCGTCATGGCCGACCACGCACAGCGGCGACGCACCAATGGAGACTGATCCGATGTGGCCGCGACCACGACAGAGCGACGCATGCCTTCCGGCCCCAAGACCTGCTCGACAAAATGATTGACCTCGCGCCCACGCTCGCCAATCAGCGCCATCACGACCACATCGGCTTCCATATTTTGCGCGAGTTTTGCAAGCAGCGTCGATTTACCGACACCGGAACCGGCGAAAAGACCGATCCGTTGACCTCGCACCACGGGGAGAATCGTGTTGAGAACCGATAGTCCTGTGTTCAGCCGCTCTCCCATTTGGCGACGGCCCGCGGCCTTGGGAGGGGCCGACATGATGTCGCGCGCCTGCTCTCCGCGCAGTAAGGGACGCCCGTCCAACGGCTCTCCAAAGGGGTCGATAACCCTGCCGATCCAGTTATCACCCGGGGCGAATTCAGGCGCGGAATACAGGAGAACAGGATCTCCAATCGCGACACGATCCGGCGCCTTATCTGACAACATGCTGATTTTATTAGATTCAATTTTGAGAACTTCCCCGTGAAGCTCATCCTTGGGGCCCCGGCGCAACACCAGGCGATCCCCGATGCGGGCAACGGCCTGCAGGCCAGAGATCTGAATTTCTCCCCCCGCGATTCCAATCACCCGCCCCATCGGTGTTGCCAGCCGCTTGCTCGCGATTTCTTCGGTCATTGCTTTGAGCCCAGCAATCATGATCGAGACCTCCAATTGTTTCTCGCAAACAGTTTTTAAAGGAATCGGGGTTAAGCCTTGATTGAAATCGATCGAGGGAGAAGCCCCGGTGTTTACGGAACTGAATGTTTTCAAGATTGCATATGCCATGGCGACCCATGCCGGGAAGCGCCAGGCCTTGGTGTCGCAGAACATCGCGAATGCAGACACCCCTGGCTACCACGCCAAGGACATCAAACCCTTCAAAGAAGTCTACGCAGCGAATGCGCGCCCTGGTGATATGGTCGCCAGTCGCGCGTCCCATCTGAACGGTGCGGCCGGGATTGGGATGGATTGGGCTGTGACGGAGACGGATGCGGGCTCGGACCCCAACGACAACTCCGTTTCCATCGAAACAGAGCTGCTGAAAAGCGTTGAAACCAAGCGCCAGCATGATCGCGCAATGGCGATCTACAAGTCTTCTATGAACATCTTGCACGCCAGCATTCGGCGCAACTAAAGGGGAGATGAACCATGAGTGAATTTTCCAAAGCTCTAAGTGTGACGGCAAGCGGCATGCAAGCCCAAGCAGCACGCCTGCGGCATGTATCAGAGAATATCTCGAACGCGGATACTCCAGGCTATCGCCGCAAGACCGTTCCGTTCGAAGCGATTCGCGACCTCAACACGGACGTAGAAAGCGTCAGGACAGGTCGCGTGACCTTGGACCGCAGCGATCTGGAAAAAATCTACGATCCCTCGCACCCCTTGGCGGATGAGTCTGGCCACTACCAAGGCTCCAACGTGGACCTGATGATCGAAATTGCTGACGCGCGCGAAGCGCAGCGTAGTTATGAGGCGAACCTCAAGATGTTTGACCAAACGCGTCAAATGTCCTCGTCACTGATGGAACTGCTGAGACGATAACGTAACCCTTTGAAATTGGAGATCCAGAATGGATATTCGCACTCTTTCCGCAGCAAGCGGCTACGCGGCAGCACGCCCGGCAACCCAAGCCGACCCAGAGTTCACCGGCACCAGCGCCACCGAACGGGCCAAAGCGAGCTTTGAAAACTTCACGAACACCCTCAAGACCAGCGAGCAGGTATCCGTCCAGGCCATGACCGGCAATGGCGATCCGCATGCTCTGGTCCAGGCCCTCGCCCAGACCGAATTGGCTGTCGAAACCGCAGTGACCGTCCGCAACAAGGTTGTCGAAGCCTATCAGGAAATCCTGAGGATGCCGGTCTAAGCCATGATGACTGAAGGCCTGTTCTACGACACGCTGCGCCAGGCCCTTTGGGCCGCGGTCATGATGTCCACTCCAATCCTGGTCGTGGCGCTGGTCGTCGGCCTTGCGGTCGGCCTGTTTCAGGCTCTGACGTCGATCCAGGAAATGACACTCACATTCGTGCCGAAACTGGCTGCGATCGTCGTCGTGTTCTGGGTCTCGATGGGGTTCATGACACAAACACTGGTGGCCTTCTTCAACGGTCACGTCATTCCGCTGATTTCTGGAGGTTCTTGATGGAAACCGCAGGTTACGCAACCCTTTCCCGTCAATCCGGGCTACTGCGCGAGATGCGGGTTGTTGCGAACAATATCGCCAACGCCGCAACTACGGGCTACCGGTCAGAAGGATTGATTTTCTCCGAATATGTGAAGTCCGCGCCGGGTCAGGAGTCACTCTCCATGGCGCGCGCAAACATTCACAACACCTCTCTGGAACAGGGCCAGCTTACAAAGACGAACGGAACCTTCGATTTCGCGATTGAAGGAGATGCTTTCTTCATGGTCGAAACCCCGCAAGGGGAGCGCCTCACGCGCGCCGGTGCCTTCTCGTCCAATGCTGCTGGTGACCTCGTCACCATGGATGGGTACAGGGTTCTCGATGCTGGCCGCGCACCGGTTTTCGTCCCCACAGACGCCGAATCAGTTCAGGTCGGCGCAGACGGCACCATCAGTGCGGACGGGCAACCGCTGGGCCAGATCGGACTGTTCAAACCTCTGGAAAAACACACAATGTACCGCGAAGACGGTGTGATGTTCCGCGTGGATGGCGACATCGAAGAAGCACTTGATGGGCGGGTCCTGCAAGGTTTCCTCGAAGGCTCGAACGTCAATGCGATCCACCAGCTGTCTCGTTTGGTTGAAATCCAGCGGGCCTACGAGATGGGCCAAAGCTTCCTGACCACCGAAGACGAGCGTATCCGCGCCGCCATCAAGAACCTGATCAAGTAGGAGATCCACCATGCGTGCCCTTAAGATCGCCGCCACTGGTATGAGCGCGCAGCAACTGCGCGTCGAAACCATTTCGAACAACCTCGCCAACATGAACACCACGGCCTATAACGCGCGGCGTGCCGAGTTTGCCGACCTGCACTACCAGCAGGTGTCGCGTGCAGGAACCGTGAATGCCTCGGACGGAACCGTTCTGCCCACCGGCGTTCAGGTCGGCCTGGGTGTTCGCCCCGCCGCAATCTCGCTGCACTTGGCCCAAGGCCCGTTGCAGGAAACCCAGAATGACCTGGACCTGGCCATCGACGGTAAAGGCTATCTTGAAGTCACCCTGCCCTCTGGCCAGACTGCATACACACGCGATGGTGCCCTCAAGCGTTCTGCCGAAGGGTTGATCGTAACCTCCGACGGCTACCCGGTATCCCCGGAAATCACCATTCCCGATGATGCCCGCAGCATTTCCATCAACGCCGAAGGCGAAGTCTACGCCTACTTCGACGAGGCGGCCGAGGGCGAACTGCTGGGCCAGCTGACCCTATCCGGTTTTTCCAACCCAAAAGGTCTTGAGGCGCTGGGCAGCAACTTGTTCAGCGTAACCGAAGCCTCTGGCCCTGCTCTGACATCCACAGCTGGCGCAGATGGGCTTGGCACGCTGCGTCAAGGTTATCTGGAGGCCAGCTCGGTCGATGCGGTGCGCGAAGTCACTGAACTGATCGAAGCCCAGCGTGGCTATGAAATGAACGCCAAGGTCATCTCGGCTGTCGATCAGATGATGGGCGCAACCACACAGGTCCGCTGATGAAACTCAAACTCGCTCTCCTTGCCACGCTGATCGCACAGACCGCGGCCGCCGATATATTGGTGCCGGTCCGTACGATCCGTCCGAAGGAAGTTCTGACAGCTGCAGATCTCGCCCTGAAACCCGGAGAGGTACTGGGTGCGCTGTCGGACCCCAACGACGTCATCGGGCAGGAGGCGCGCGTTGCGCTGTATCCCGGTCGCCCCGTGAGGGCGGGCGATGTCGGTCCGCCCGCCATTGTGGAACGCAACGATCTGGTCATGCTGACCTTTCGGCGTGGTGGGCTGACGATTTCTGCCGAAGGGCGTGCGCTGGGGCGCGGCGCTGAAGGTGAACTGATCCGCGTGATGAATCTGGCATCGCGCTCAACCGTAACCGGACGCATCGCGGCCGACGGATCCGTCGAGGTAAAATAATGAAAAACAGAGCATTTTATTCCAAGACCGCCCTGGCAGGGCTCATCATTCTCGGCGCATGCGGACGTGCAGACCACATTGGCAAGCCGCCGTCCTTCTCACCCGCGAACGAATCTTCAGAACATGTCGCAATGCTCTGGCAGGGTTTGCCATTGGATAGCCAGCCTCAGCGTGCTGTTGACAATGCTTCCCTGTGGAGCGGTTCGCAAAACTCTCTTCTGGGCGATCGTCGCGCCATGAAGAAGGGTGACATCATGACCGTTGTCATCGAGATCGACGAAACGGCCGAGATCAAGAATGACACGGCCCGCTCACGGTCCGGCTCGGAAAGCCTGGAACTGCCGCAGCTTTTGGGCCTGCCGCAGCGCATCGACGAGAACCTGCCCGATGGTGCATCTGCCGCAAATGCCGTGGAACTGGGCAGTTCCAGTTCCGCCTCTGGCAAAGGATCGGTTAAACGCAGCGAAAAACTTGAGCTTCGTGTGGCGGCCACCGTGGTCGATGTACTACCGAACGGTGTTCTAGCGATCAGCGGCTCGCAAGAGCTGCGGGTTAATTTTGAAATGCGCGAACTGCTGGTGACCGGCTATGTGCGCCCGCAGGATATCAGCCGTAAAAACGAAATCACCTATGACAAGATTGCTTCGGCCCGTGTTTCCTACGGTGGTCGCGGTCAAATCACGGACATGCAGCAACCGCGTTACGGACAACAGGTCCTTGATGCGATCCTGCCCTTCTGAGGTCTCCAATGATTGCAAAACTTTTACCAGTCATCTTGCTGATCGTCGGAACCGCAGTCGGGATCGGCGCCGGGCTGATGCTGGCTCCCGAACCTGAGCCCGAAGTCCAGACTGCCGATACCGAGCAAAACGCCGAAGCCGAAGCTTCGGAGAAGGACAGCAAAGGCGGAGCTCCCGAAGAGCACGAGTACACCAAGCTGCCAAACCAATTCATTGTGCCCGTGGTCGAACGCGATGCACTGACATCGATGGTGGTGATCACTCTCAGCCTTGAAACAAAGAAAGGCATGGCCGAAAAGATCCGCCTTTTTGAACCGAAACTGAGGGATGTCTTTCTTCAGGTTCTGTTTGACCATGCCAACATGGGAGGCTTTCGTGGCGCCTTTACGCGCTCGGATGTGATGACACCGCTTCGCACCGCCTTAAGGGAAGCCGCTCAGCAGCTTTTGGGAGACGGCGTCTACGATGTTCTGATTATGGATATTACCCGCCAGGACGTCTGATCCGTTTACCGAGCCCTGAAACCCAACGCGGCCGGACTTTAACAGGTCCGGCCGCGTTCTTTTGTGCTGAGCATTCATCAGACAGATTTTCAGACCGAACGCTCTCGGAAGCCGCACAGATGAACGCCCGCCTTCCCTGGCGGCATATGCCACTTCCATGTTGAGGCTTGGTCGGCTGACTATGAGAAAAGTTGCTCTTGCAACGCCTTGGCCCTGGCCATCTTGAGCCGCTTATGCTCGGCCTTGGCCATTTCTTCGATTGCTGTTTTGCGTCCAAACGATTTACGCAAGTTATCCATGGCCATGAGTTTCCTGGCGGTGACTCTGGCCAGCTCGGTGTTCAACTCGCGGCGGGTTCGGGTGTGCCACCCTTCCCAAAGAAGATCGGCGCCCAGTGCTTTCATCGAATGATCGTCGTCTGCCTGCGCGCGGGTGTCTTGGACGTGGGCCTGAAGTTTGTTCAACTGGCCGCGCAGACGCGCTTCTTCGTCCAGCACCGGTTTCACGCGCGCGTGCTCGCGCAGGTATTGCGCATGTGTCACCGCGGCCATCTGATCCAGCATCTTTTTCTTTTTCATCAGACCCCTCCTTTCGCGCGCTCACGCATGGCTTCGGCAAACCGAATTGCCGCGGCAACCGGTGCATAGTGTTCTTCCATAATTTCCTGGCCAATTTCGATCGTGGCATGCAGTGCTCGTGCGGTCGGTGGATCACTGTGAATCGGAACCGCGTTTTCGTTGGCAACGCGGCGGATCGCGGCTGCTACCTCGTCCACACCCTTGGCCACACATTTTGGCGCCGAGCCTTTTTCACGGCTCCATTGCAAGGCCACAGCATAGTGAGTCGGGTTGACGATAACCACATCAGCATTTGGCACGTCGGCCATCATCTGCCCCATGGCGATTTGTTGCGCCTTCTGCCGTCGCTGACCTTTCATCTGGGGATCACCCTCGGCGTCTTTGGTCTCGTCCTGGATTTCCTTGCGGGACATCATATTCTTGCGCCGGTGTTCCGCGTGTTGAAAAGCTGCATCGATCACACCGATTGGCAAAGCGATCAAAAGAGACAGAACCAGAAATTCCATTCCCAGCTTGGCCAGCATGATCACAACGGAAAATGCTCCCGTTCCGGAGCTGGCAATCATGTCCGGCATACGGTGGCCGAGATAAAGACCAAGGCAGATCGAGTATAGCACCAGCTTTAGAAAGCTCTTGAAGAACTCGAACAATCCAGCGCGGCCAAACTTGTTCTTTGCATTGGCGATCAGCGAGATCTTAGAAACCTTCGGCTCGAGCCTGCTGGGCGCGAACACGAATGCACGCTGGGCCAGAATCGACAGCAAAACCGCCACGAAAGGCACAAGAAACATAGGTAGCAACGGGATCGTCAAGGCCATCAATAGCCCTCCGACAGGTGTCGTGCCCGAACCGTTGAACATCAGTTGTGCGTGTCTGTCAGGCTGATCCAATAGCGACATCAATGCGGTGCCGAAGCCTTGCATCATGCCACTGCCAGCCGCATAGAGCGCAATCAGCAAACCCGCATACGCGGCGGCCACCGACAGGTCGGTGGACTTGGCTACTTCACCTTTTTCACGAGCCTTTCGAAGCTTGGCTTCCGTTGGTTCGAATGACTTGTCTGTATCATCGTCCTGGCCACCGCTCATTGGATATTCCCTCCAGGATTCTCAAGGAAGGTCGTCAAAGCCCGGAACCAAACGTCCAGAATCATTGGGCTGGCGATCATCAGAATGAACAAACCACCAAAAGTGATGACCGGCGCGCCGACAAAGGCGACCATCAACTGCGGCATAGCCCTGTTGATGACGCCAAGCGTGAGGTTGTAGATCACGGCAGTAATCAGGAATGGCGCAGCCAAGGTGAACGCCAGGTAGAAGCTTTTGGCGATCCGGTTCACACCCCATTCCGACAGCCCCGCTGCACCCGGAAAGACGCCAACCGGGAAGGCCTCGTAGGAGTAGATCATAAACTGCGCAATGCGCACATGCAGCCCGAGCATGACCGCAAGAGCCAGACCTGAAACGAGCAGCACAGCACCCAGAGCCGGCATCGGCTCGGCCCCGATGCCGCCCAGGACCTGGGACAACGAGGTGCTTTGCGCGGCAATCGTACCGGCAGTCTGCAAGGCATGTACGAAGAGCCGGATCCCCATGCCCAGCGCCAAACCGACCACCGCCTCACTCATTGCATAGCCTGCGTATTGCAACGGCCCGGCAGGAATAGGCATCTGAGGTAGCGCCGGAGCAACAATCGCCGTGAAAGCCAGCGCAATGGCCAGTTTGATCCGCGCGGGAACATATTGCTCGCCAAAGGCTGGCAGAACCGATGTCATGGCACCGATCCGCAAAAACACCATCGCCCCATGCCAGAACGCCGCGCCAAACAACGCAAACAATTCCGGCGGGATATCCAGGAGGTTCATGCCTGGACCATTCCCACAAGGGCCGGGCGCGCTTCTAGTCCGATTTCCTCGAACGACAGCACAGGATTGGTGATGCCGCGGGATTTCAAGATCGTACGCAGGTAGCGACGGCGACGTGTCGAAGTTACCACAGCGGCAAAGATCCCCTGCTCGGTGATATTCGTGAGCCTCTCGCTCAGACCTTCAGCCAAGCGGTTAAACATGTCCGGAGGCAAGGCGATATCCAAGCCACCACCTTGGGTGTCGACTTGATAGGTCGAGAAGGTATCTTCCCATTCCGGCGCCAGTTGAACCAGCGGAATGGTGCCATCCTCACGCTTCATTTCCGCGACCAACTGGAAGCCCATACGCTGGCGCACATGTTCGCAGATCAGCTCGGGCTGGGTCGTATGCACCCGCGCCTCGGCAATAGCCTCAAGGATCAGAGGCATGTTTCGAATCGAAACCCGCTCATCCAGAAGAAGACGCAGCACCGCATGCAGGATGTCCATGGGCACCTTGTCGGGGATCAGATCATCCAGAAGCTTGCGATTGGCCTCGGCGCGGAAGGCATCCGAGAGTTCTGTCATCTCGTTCAGGATCCGGCGCAGCGACTTCAGGGTCAGCAAGCGCGAGAAGTTCTGTTTGATGACCTCAAGCAAGTGCGTTGCCAGGATCTCAGGCGCGGTCACCACCGTCGCGCCGGCAACGGCCGCCTCATCCTGACTTCTGCTGGAAATCCAACGCGCGGGAGCGCCATAGACAGGCTCTGTCACGTCAGTTCCGGGCGGCAGAGCGGAATGGTTGTCCGGCATCAGCGCAAGCACCATGTCCGGATGCAGCGTACCCCGTGCCTGCTCAACGCCTTGCACCTTGATCACATAGGTTCCCATGTCCAGATCTGCCTGATCTGTCAGCCGGATTTCGGGCAGGATCAGGCCAAAGCTGGTTGCGATATGAGTCCGCATGTTTGCGATCCGCGCATCAAGGCCGGTGCCGGAATCCAGTACCATGCTGACAAGATCAGGCGAAAACTCTAGGTGGAGGTCATCCAGATCCAGAATGTCACCCAGAGCCTTGGACGGCTCCGGATTGGCAGCGACCTCCAGTTGCTCCTCAACCTCTGCTTCTTCCTCCGCCTGCCGCTTCATCTGGATGCGATAGGCTAGATAGCCCAGTACTGCACCGCCGGTGATGAACGGCAGGAACGGCAGACCAGGGACCAGGGCAAACATCACCATCAGCACGGCAACAGTGGTCAGGGCCGCCGGATGCTTCCCGAACTGTTCGAAGAGAGCTATGTCGGTGGCACCGGTCGCGCCACCACGGGCCAGAAGCAGGGCCGCCGCAATCGAGATAATCACCGAGGGGATCTGGGACACCAGACCATCGCCGACCGTCAGAATGGCATAGGTTTCAAAGGCGCTGCCAATCGGCATGTCATGCACCAGCACCCCCATCACCAGGCCCATCACGAGGTTCAAGAGCGTGATCAAAAGGCCTGCAACCGCGTCGCCTTTGACAAACTTGGAAGCGCCGTCCAGCGAGCCGAAGAATGTGGTTTCGCGCTGATCGTTTTCGCGGCGGGCCCGCGCCGTGGCATGATCAATCGCACCTGCAGACATGTCACTGTCGATTGCCAGCTGTTTACCTGGCATACCATCCAAGGCGAAACGGGCGCCAACTTCGGCCATCCGGGCTGCACCCTTGGTTATGACCATGAAGTTCACGATCAAAAGCACGCCAAACACCACAAGGCCCAAGAAGACGCTACCGCCCATGACAAACTGGGCGAACCCCTGGATCACGTCACCGGCCGCATCGGTGCCGGTATGCCCCTGTCCGATGATCAGCTTGGTCGAGGATACGTTCAGCGATAGCCGGAGCATCAGCGATGCCAGAAGGATCGTCGGAAAAGACGAAAAATCCAACGGTTTTTCAATGAACAATGTGATCGTGAAGATCAGGATCGCCAAACCAAAAGAAGCGGCGAGACCCACATCCAGAACCCAGGACGGCATTGGCAGGATCATCATCACGATGATGGCCATCAAAGCCAGCGCCAATAGCACCGTCGGGCTGAACAACTGTTGCGTAGTAAGCTTGGGCACCTGTCTTGTCCTCTATTTCAAAGATGTCAGAACACGCGAAAGAAGGCTGTCTGCGCGCTGATATTTTGAAGATTGTCCCTCAGATTGCCGCGGCAGAGCGCGCATACGTATGTCTGGGGATACACTCTGACCGCTATGCAAGCGCCGAACACAGCAAGGTGTCGGCGCGTCGCTGCCAAAGCAGAGAGAATCACGATGAGAATAAGGGAAGCTTGCAGTACCGCTGGCAGCTGGCTGAGCGCACCGCTGTACAGCTGAAACACCGTGTGAATATGGCGTCATGTCAGGCATATGGAGGCGCCACTGGCTCCAACGCCGCCCGACCAGGCGTGTTTTTTGTTGTTTTTCCGGCATTCTGCCCGTTCCAATTGCGGATTCATCCGCAGACGAAGCTAGGCTCAGACGGTTTATAATCCGTTATCATTCAACGCAAAGACCGCGCCTGAAAAGGCGCGGTCTGTTTTGAAACACCTGTAAGGTCTTTACTCGCTGACTGCTCCGGAGGCGCTGAGTTGATTGAGCAGCTCCTCAATTCCACCGCGGGTTCCCTGGCTGCTTTCGACAAGAGCGCGCGCGTGGGCCAAGGGTGTAAGGCCTTCGGGATCTTTTGCTGTCTCACCAATCTCGTTGGTGACCTCTGCAACCTGGCGGAAGGGTGCATCGGCTTCGGGCTCGATCGCCTGAATTGCCTCCAGGTCCTCGGAATGCCAGAAACCGCGTACCGCCTGATTTGGATCCTGAGCCACCTGCATGTATTCGCCCGAGCGGCCATACTCTCCGTTTCGCCACAAAGCCTCGGCACGGAGCCTGTTGGCCTCGGTGCTATCCAGTCCCATGAGTTCCACCAAGGCCTGCTGCGGTTTGTTCTGGGCGAGCGCAGCCTCCGCCAGCATCAGACGGCGATTCTCGTTTTCAGGTTCAAGCGCCAGCTTCTTGAGAAGCGACATGGCCTGATCGGCAAAACCGAGGTCCAGCAAACGGCGAGCAATCAGATCCGCAACGGGTGCCGCCTCTGAAGCAGTGGATTGCTTGGCAAACACCAGCGCGTACTGGAGAAAAGTCACATCATCCGCACGTTCCGTAAGCAGCGTCATCAGCGGCTCCAGAGCCTCTGCCCGCGCCGCCGGACCGTCGTTTTTGGTCACAGCCTTCAGTTCCTGGAAGGCATCATGGAAGCGTCCGGTCAAAGCCAAGGCCGTTATCTCGGCCTGGCGCAACTGTGCACCAAGATCGCCACCCTTGTTTTCATGCTCGTAAGAACCAACGAGTTCAGGCACATCCGGCGACAGCGCCTTGCGCTCCTCGTAGCTGAGAGCGACCAACTCGATCAGCGCAATGGGGGTGTTCTCGGTCCGCTCCGTCACCTCTTCGGTCAGCTTCTCAGCAACGGTTTCGGTATCACCGGCCAAATCGGCGATTGCCGCTTCTGCCATGTTCATTTCGGGCACGTCCTCTACACCTGTCCGGTTCACAGCGCGCAGGATCGCCGCCGCGGCGTGGGAGTCACCTGCCTCGGCAAAAATTGAACTGACCCGCGGCCCTAGGTGAACCCTCATATGCCCGGGCAGGCGGCTGAAGGCCTGCAGGATCGCATCGGTATTAGCGCCTTTCTTGATGGTGCCATCTGCCAGAACCGACCATAGGGACGAGTTGCCTTCGCAGATCTGCTGCCCGGAGAACGTATTGTTCAGCGGCAGGGTGTTGCCATCTACCAATTCGGACATCGCAAGCAGGATATCTTTGGTCTTTGGCGCAATCCTGTCGGCAGGAAGCATGTTCAGCATGGCCTTGGCCTCGGTCCCGAAGCCAAAAAACAGATAGAGCTTTGCCATGGACAGGACGGTCGCCGGATTGACGTCATCAAACTCCTGGACCAAGGCACCTCGTAGGGGGCCAAGCTGCTCGGCAAACGGGCTTTCGTTACCCCATGTGTAGATGGCTGTGGCGCCATCAGGCAGACAAAACTCTGGCTTGTTCTCTTCGCTGGTGCGGGAAATCAGGCCCGCCTCACGATCAATGGCGGAGGTCACCATGATGTTCGCAAGCGGGTCTAGCGGACGTCCATCCCTTCCCAGCGGATTCAATTGCCGCTCGGACGGTTCAATCTGAGCATCTGCAATTGCCATGTTCAGAAGACCTTGGTTGGCAGCGCGACCAATCTGCTGCAACAGACGCTGTTCTGACGCGTTGACGGTCGCAGCCCGTGCGGACTCCTCCATATCGAGGAGCAAGTTCACCTCGGGCAGATCCTCACCGTTCGGCGCCTCTCCCATGTTTGCCTCGACGGAATCAGGAGCTGGCAGGCCTTGTGCTTCTGCTAGGCGCTCCAGCGGAAGCAAAGCAGGCTTGCGCGGCTGTTCCGGTGGGCTGGACTCAGGCGATTCGGGCGCTTGCGACACGGCGGCATCTGCGGGAAGCGCGAATGTTCTCTGAGAAGTCCCGGCAGCAGTCGGCCCGTTACGCGCGATGGCAGACGCCATATCCAGCGCAAGACGGGCATCGGCCACGGCCCGCTGTCCAAGGTTGAACCGATATCCCGATCCGGGCTGTTCAATCTCCGCAAGGGGCGCTGATGGCAAGAACGGAGCGCCGCTTCCATTGGAGGCAAAGACTGGCTCGTCATTTCCATCGCGGATATCGATCACCAGATACCCGTTGCTCAGCATGTATGAGCGGATTTCACAATTGCAGCCCAAGTCCATGCGCAAGGGCTGCCCCGGAGCTGTCTGACGGATCGCCGACAAACGATCACGTGGGATCAGGTTGAAAACACGTGAGGTGTCGTAAACTATATTGGGTGCGCCAATGTTGAGAGTGGCGCTACGCCCGCTTTGGGTCAGCGACCAATCTGCCCCGTCGGGCAGACGCATGACGAGCCGGGAAAACCCATCATGTTCACCAGAGCGGGCCACGATGGTCTGGGCCTGGGCTTCGCCCGACACCAGACTACCAATCGCAAGGCCCGCGGATATCGCGAATGCGCGAAAGATCATGCTGCGTCCTGTTTCACCGATCTAAGAGCTTCTTCCAGTTCCGAAAAACCGGGGCGGATGTGAGACGGCGTGTTTTGACGGCCGACCTCGATGCATATGGCAGCTGCGTGGTTATGCAGGTTTGCAACCAGCACTTCACGAATCAACTGATAGAAATGAGCGTCCTCTTCGGTGACTGATTTTACCTTGCTGGCGAAAGGGCCAACCAGGCCATAGGCCAAGAACACTCCAAGGAAAGTCCCCACTAGAGCGCCGCCAATCATCTTACCCAGAACCTCGGGGGGCTGGTCGATTGACGCCATGGTTTTGATCACACCCAGAACAGCAGCAACAATCCCAAGTGCCGGAAGACCATCTGCCATGGTTTGCAGGGCATGGCTGCCGTGCATCGCATGGTGGTGATTTGCCTCCATGCGTTTTTCCAGGACTTCCTCCACCTGATGGGGATCATCGTAGTTCATGGACGCCGACCGCATGGTATCGCAGATCAGGTTCACGACCTCCTTGTCCGACAGGATCTTGGGGTACTTGTTGAAAACAGACGAGTTCTCCGGATCTTCGATATGCTGTTCCACTTCAACCGGGTTCGCACGGGCGATCCGGATCAGGGCGAAAAGCAAACAGAGGAGGTCCTTGTAGTCGTCAGGTTTCCATTTGGGGCCTTTGAAGACCTTCCCGACATCTTTGAGCGTGTGTTTGATGCCGCCCATGTCGTTGCCGATCAAGAAGGCGCCAATCGCAGCGCCCCCGATCATCATCATCTCAAATGGAAGCGACTTCAGGATGATTCCCATTTTGCCGCCAGCCAAGAGGTAGCCGCCAAAGACCATGACAAAGATGACGACAATACCTACAATACCGATCATAGGTTCACTCCGAATTTCGTTGGTTTTTAGAAGCTTAGCCGAGTCTGATTAAGAAAGGCTGATCATGGGGCCGCAAGTTCGGCCTCCAAGCTGGCAACTGGTTATTCCTTGGGCACCGCGCCGTTTCGCCCAGCCAGCACAACGCTGATCGTATAGGCGGCTTCAGGGCTGAGGCCGGCCATAATACCAGCAGCTGCCTCGGGCCGCATGCGCGCAAGGAAACCAGCGGCGAATGTCGGATCCATTTCTTCAAACAATGCTGCCGATTCTTTGGGCTTCATCTGCTCATAGACCGTAGTAAGCCGGGCCACATCTGCCTCGGTTGCACCGTCTGCCAAAGCCAAGGTCGATTTCAGTTTTTCCTCGGCGTCCTGAAGGGCCGCAAGTTTCTTTTCGATCGCTTCATCCGCGATCTCCAGCGCCTTCATACGATCTTCGATCTCGGCTTCGCGAGCTGCAAGAGCGGCCTCGCGCTCCTTGAACGCGGCAAGCATCTCCTGAAGCTCAGCAGAGGACGGCATGCTCTGGCCTATCAGCTGACCAGTGTCTGCCGCTTGCTCGGATCCGCTATTTTGTAGGCTGGCCACTTCACGCGCGATGGCAGGCCCGGCGTCGATGCCAAGACGAACGATGGCAGAGCCCATCAGCAACACGGCGATCATCATAAGTGTACCGCTTTTGGCACGCGCGCCTTTTTTGGCTCTTTTTTTCTCGCTCATCACGCCACCCGATTCTGACCACGGCTGTGACGGACAAACATCAGCCCAGAGGAGCTTGGCGCTTCCTCGGCAGGTTTCTCCGGCTCGGCCTGCGATTCGTAGGCTTCCGCCAGCGCATCGCTTTCCTCGGCTGCTTTAGGCTGCTTGGCTGCGGGGGCTGCGGCAACCTCTGGCATATCGTGCATCGATGCCATCATCAGCTCCAGCCGCTGAGCGACTGTTTCCGCCCGGCCCGTCAACTGCTCCAGCGCCTTGCTGGAGCCATCAGACACCTGCCGCGCCGAAACCAGCGATTTGTTAAGGTCATCCACCTGCGCAGAAAGAACCGCGACGGCACCGCCGACGCCCTTTTCAAGGTCATTGAACCGTTTCAACCGGCGCGACAGCACCAGACAATAGAAACCGGCTCCAAGAGCTCCAGCCGCAAGCAGGATATCAGCAATAAGGTCCATCCTGTCCTCCTAGTTTAGTACGAAATCCATGATCAGCAGATCACGCACACGCCCCTGTCCGGTGGCTATGTTGATCCGCCGCAGCATCTGTGCGCGCAGTTTTGGCAAGGCCATGGGATCGGAAAGATCCTCAACCTCCAAAGCTCGCAGATAGCTGTTCAGTACATCGACAACTCGGGGGAGGACTTTTTCGACTTCGGCCTGGTGAGCCACGTCGACCTCTAATTGAGCGCGGAACCGCAGATGCATCATGCCGCTGCTGTTACGCAGCGAAATCACGATCGGCTCCATTTCGATGAAAGCAAGACTGGCGATATCCTCCGCCGTCTCACCACTATCCACGCCTTCTGGCGCCTCTTTGGCCACTTGCGCCGATTCGGGCGCGCTTTTTTGACCAAAAGGAAGAAGGCCTGACTGAACAGCGAAGAATCCGCCGCCCCCACCAGCAACCGCGAGCACAACCCCAATAATAAGGGGCATTTTGCTCTTTTTGGCTGGTTCTTCTGTATCTACTACAGCGTCTGTCATGGCTATCCCTAAAACGTCGTGCATCCTCTTCATAACCTGCGAGGGACTAACCGAATGTTAAGGCCGTTGGTCCAAAAAGGTTGCACACCGGACAGAACGCCGGTGCGACGGAGGTTAATGTGCAGCAGATCAAGAATGTCTGGGCAGGTTTGGATACGCGGAAGCGCCTGATTGTAATCGGCGCGACTTTGGCAGTGATTGTCAGCGTCCTTGCGATGTCCAATTTGGCAACCAAGCCAACAATGAAATTGCTCTACGCCGGACTCGAAAGTGGTTCGGCAGGGAATGTCGTGAGCGCGCTTGAGCAGCGCAACATTCAATATGAAGTCCGGGGCGGCTCCATCTATGTGCCAGCCGACAGGCGCGATGAATTGCGCATGACGCTGGCCAGCGAAGGGCTTCCCGCCAATGGTGGCCGCGGATACGAGCTTCTCGATTCGCTGAGCGGCTTTGGCACCACATCGCAGATGTTTGACGCCGCATACTGGCGCGCAAAAGAAGGTGAGCTGGCACGCACGATCGTGGGCAGCCCCCATATTAGCCAGGCACGTGTTCACATCGCCAACACGGGCACCAATCCTTTCCAGCGCACAGCTGACGCGACCGCATCCGTATCGGTCGTCCCCATGGGCTCGCCCATCACGCCGGCGCAGGCCAATGCGATTCGCTTTCTGGTCGCTTCGGCAGTCACAGGGCTGGCCGTGGAAAACGTTGCCGTGATTGATGCAAACGGTGCCCTGATCGGTTCGACCGAGGCAGCTGCCGCCGCGGGCGCGGGGTCAGATGATCGGGCACAAACGATGCGTGAACGCGTCATGCGCCTGGTGGAGGCGCGCGTAGGTCACGGGAATGCCGTGGTCGAGGTCAGTGTCGAAACCGTAACCGATACCGAATCGATCCGCGAGAAGCGCGTTGACCCGGAAAGCCGTGTCGCTATCAGTACAGACGTTGAAGAACGTGCTGACTCGTCCCAAAACCAAGCCGGAGAGGTTACCGTCGCCTCGAACATTCCGGACGGGGACGCCGCATCCGGTCAAGGCTCAAAGGCTAACACGAGTGCAACCCGCGAACGTGTGAACTATGAGATCTCGGAAACGGAAAAAGAAATCTTGCGCGGTCCCGGCGCTATCAAAAGGCTGACCGTCGCAGTGTTGGTCAACGGCAACACCGTCACCAATGCAGCCGGAGAAACGATCTTCGAGCCCCGCCCGGATGAAGAGCTAGAGGCCATGCGCGAGCTGATTTCAGCCGCTGTCGGTTTCAACGAGGAACGGGGCGATGTGATAACCCTAAAGTCGATGGATCTTCCATCGGTAGAGCCTCAGGGAACCGTTGCAACCAGTTCCTTCATGGACAACCTCTACTTTGACGCCATGTCCCTGATCCAGATGGCCGCGCTCGCGATCGTCACTCTGATCCTCGGTCTGTTTGTCGTCCGTCCGATCCTTGCGGGTCAAGGTAGCTCGGTCGCCGCATTGGAAGGCCCCGATTCGTCGCTGCCGGACCTGCCCCAGCTGGGCGGCGGAGACTTCATGTCGAACCCGGATCTGGGCGCAAATCTCGCGCTGGATGGTGAAATCCAGGACGATACGGCCGGCGGCTTTGCTCCCCTTGGCGATATGCCTGGCATGGGAAGTGGTCTGGATGAGCTTGGCGGTCTGCCTGCACTTGGGGGCGTCGACGAAAACCCGGTGGACCGTCTGCGCGCCATGATTGGTGAGCGGCAGGAAGAAACCGTCCAGATCCTTCGGGGCTGGCTTGAAGAGAACGAGGAGCGGGCCTGATGAGCATCACTCACCTTCTGGAAGATTTCGGCGACGCAACCGCCATTGCAGTACCGGATCCAGGATTGTCGGAAGAGGCGGTCGAAGAGCAACGGCTTGTTTCCTTCGAAAAAGGATACAGCGCCGGCTGGGAAGACGCCGTCAATGCCAAGGACCAGGAAGCGACCCGCATCTCAGCTACGCTTTCCAGTTCTCTTGAAGATCTGAACTTCACCTACCACGAAGCACAAGCTCAGCTGATCGAATCGCTGGATCCGATGTTCAAGGTCCTGACCAGCGCTGTCCTGCCGGACGCGATGGCAGCCACATTCGGACATCACATCGTGGATCAGTTGACCGACATGGCCCGTGCACAAACGGATCAGGCCATGCAAATCGTCGTATCCCCGGGAGAAGGCGGAGCGGTGCGCGCGCTGGTGTCAGAGCATGTCTCGGTACCGGTCAAGGTCAAGGAAGATGAAAATCTGTCGTCCGGACAGGCCTACCTGCGTGTCGGCGATGCCGAGCGCGAAATAAACAGCTCTGCGCTGCTCGAGTCGATCCACGATTCGATCGACGCCTTTACCTATCATGTCAGAGAGGACAGCCAGTATGGATGATGCAGCCGATCTCAATATGAAAGCCACCGATGCCAGCAACCCCTTCGTCTCGGTCCCCGTGGAAGTGGTCGTGTCGGTTGGCAAAGCCAGACCCTTGATCCGTGATCTGGTCAATCTGGGCGAAAACGCAATTCTCACGTTGGACAAACGTGTGGAGGATCCCGTCGATCTTTATGTCGGCGATCGCTTGGTTGCACGCGGGCAACTGGAAGAAATGGAAGGCGATCAGGCCGGTCAGCTGGCCGTGCGTCTGACGGAAATCGCCGATCTGCAAAACGGCCTGGGATGACACAGAAATCTTTTGCCTATGCAGTGCTGATCACCTTTGCGGTGCTGGCACTGCCACAGGCTGCGGTTGCTCAAGAACTGAGCCTGTCATTGGCGGATGGTCAGTCGATTACAGCCCGGTCCATCCAGCTCATCCTGTTGATCACGGTCCTGAGCCTTGCGCCGGGTCTTTTGATCATGATCACCTGCTTCCCGTTTCTGGTCACGGTCCTGTCAATCCTGCGCCAGGGCATCGGCTTGCAGCAAGCCCCTCCAAACATGCTGATCATCAGCCTCGCTTTGTTCCTGACCTATTTCGTGATGGAACCGGTCTTTACCGAGGCCTGGACAGTTGGGATCAATCCATTGATCGAAGAACAGGTGGATGTGGAAACGGGGATCGTGCGCGGCCTCGAGCCCTTCCGAGCTTTCATGGCCAACCGGCTGGATCCGGATACCTTTTATGCAATCGCAGATCTGCGCCCGGCCACGCAAGGGATTGATCCGACGCCGGACGCACCACTGTCGGTGCTGGTATCAAGCTTCTTGTTGTCCGAGATCGCACGCGCCTTCCAGATCGGATTTCTGGTATTCCTGCCCTTCCTGGTGATCGACCTTGTGGTCGCTGCGATCTTGATGTCCATGGGTATGATGATGGTGCCCCCGGCCGTGGTCTCCCTGCCCTTCAAGCTGGCGTTTTTCGTCGTGGCCGACGGATGGAGCCTGATCGCAACAGCCCTGGTCCGCAGCTACTACCCATAATAGCCAGACCGGCGGGTATCACAGAACAGCTCTCAGCCCTCCGAACAGTGGTTCGGGGGGCTTTTTGATGCTTTGTTCGGTGAAGTGCTCAGGTTGTGTCTGTTACAGATCACGAGTTCTGATATCTGGTGAAATTGCTCGATGTCTGCTTGCGAAGCGGATCATTTGCATTTTACCACCACAACTATCAGCCACAGAGAAAAGGAACTGTCTGCAGGAATGCAGGTCTCCTTTGCGGACGAAGCGGACTTAGGTTGCTTCTTCAAACACCACATCAGTTCGCAACACATACTTTTCACCGCTGATGATCGGGTCGCCCCGATGAGAAACTGGATGGTGAAAGAAAAGCGCTTTTCCAGTCATCGGTGCGATTGTGAAATCATTGAATGCGTGCGGCGAGAACACATCTGCGAAAGATGTTCCGCCGCCTTCGCAACCCTCGCTGAGATAAATCATCATCGTGAACATGCTGCGGAGACCTGATGCAGACCGAAACTCACCGTCCTGGTGCCAATCGAAGAACTGATCGGATCGATAGCGGTACACCCGAAACCTCTCATTCAAGCCGACCGCTCGTTGCCCTTTGAATGGGTCCGAGAACAGAGCGCGCGCCTTTCCCCAAAGTGCTTTCGCGAGGTTCGGATCATCGAAAATTACACGATCATTGTTCCGTATGTCTTGCACGACGCTTGTGCCCAATTCGGTGGTAATCGTTGCCGAAACAAAGCCAAGCTCATCCGCTCGACCAATTGTTTGAGTGCAGAATTCTGGGGTAGCAAACCCCGGCACCTCGAAAACGAGGTGCTGTAGGCCGTTTGGAATGGTCATTGTCCATCTCCATATGTCAGTCAAATAAGGGTGCTCGCTGAATCGCTATGCGATCAACGATGAGAGCCCCTGAGAAGAGCTGAGTGGCAGGGCCACTGGAGGTTAGCGGATAACAATACCATTAGCATCTTGTGGCAGAAGCGCAGTTTCTTTTCAATCGCTTCTAACACGTAGCACAGGTCAATTCCGTCTCAAACCGGACCAACGCATTTTGCACAGATGGCCAAAGAAAAGCCCGGACCGCAAAGGCAGCCCGGGCTTTTGTGTTGATGTGTGCCTGCACTTAGCGCACGACGAATTCCGCGTGCAGGGCTCCGGCTGCCTTCAGGCTCTTCAGGATATCGATCATGTCCCGTGGCGACACGCCCAGTGCGTTGAGACCAGCCACCACCTCAGACAATGACGTGCTTTCGGGCACTTCGGCAAGCTGGATGCCTTCTTCCTCTTCGATGGCGGCGCCGGTCCGGGGAACGACAACGGTCTGCCCCTCACCAAACGGGTTGGGTTGCACCACCAGCGGAGTCTCTTCCACTCGCAGCGTCAGGTTGCCCTGGGCCACGGCCACACGGGAGATGCGCACATCGCTTCCCATCACGATGGTGCCAGAGGCCTGATCCACCACCACGCGCGCTTTGCGCTGCGGTTCGACCAAGATATTCTCCATTCGGCCGACCGCATGGGCGGTCGAACGGGCATTGGTGCGCTGGATATCCACTTCAACGGTGCCGGAATCACGCATCAGGGCAACGCTGCGCCCGAACTCTGCATTGATGGCCCGCTCGATACGGCCTGCAGTGGTGAAATCCGGCTCGCGCAAGGCCAGTCGCATGGACGACAACGACGACAGATCGAAATCGATCTCTCGCTCGACACGGCCACCAGACGGGATGACGCCAGACGTCGGAACGCCTTGCGTCACGGTCGCGGCCTCTCCTTCGGCAACAGCACCGCCAGCCAGGATCGTGCCTTGCGCCACGGCATAGATCTGACCATCTGCCGCATTCAGAGGCGTCATGATCAGCGTCCCGCCCATCAGGCTGCTGGAATCACCAATGGCAGAAACGCTTACGTCAATGTTGCCGCCAACTCGAGCAAAGGGTGGCAAGGTGGCCGTTACGAAAACGGCGGCAACGTTCTTGGGACGAAACTGCTCGCCCGCCACGTTGACCCCCAACCGCTCAAGAATGTTGGACATGATTTCTTCGGTGAAGGGGGAGTTGCGCAGCCCGTCCCCGGTACCGTCCAGCCCCACAACAAGGCCGTATCCAACCAGGTCGTTGCCGCGAACGCCGTCGAATTCCACGAGGTCTTTCAGACGGATAGCGCTGGCCTGCGCCATGGCAGGGAACAGCAGGCAAGCGACCATAAGCCGCAGAAATTTCATCATGACATGTACCTCAGCAGCGACAACTGGGCACTGCGGGCAGTGACCGAATACAGGCTCTCCAACTGCAGCTGTGCTTCTTCCAGCCGTGTGTGGACCTCATATGGGTCTGCTGAGACCAGTTTGTTCTTGGCGATACTCAGGCTTGTCTCGGTCGCGGTATTGCGTGCCTCAACCCGTTCAAGCTGCCCTTCGATGAAGCCAATGTCGGCCTGCTTAGCAATCAGGGCCTCATTGCTGGTCGCAAGCTCCATTCCAACGGCGCGCCCGATTTCCACTTTTACTTCGTCGGTCAAACCCAGCGAGGCTTCACCCACCAGAGCTGCAATCGCAAAACTCTGCAATGAATGCTTTAGGTCCGGGTCATCGGCCCGCAGCCCAATCGATACGCGCTCTCCATCACTCACCTCAACAGGCGAAAGATCGGTCGTCGACCCAAGGTACATGACAGTGTCAAAACCTGCCGGATCGGCAAACCAGTCTTTCACGGCCTGAATGATATCGGCACTGGTTGTCAGCCCGCTAACCTCCGCAACGAGGTCGGTCATCAGCGTGTCACCATCGTTGAGCGGTGACGTCGAAGTCGCGGTGCCCGCAAACAGGCTGCGTCCGCCCGACCAGCTGTTGAACGTACTGATTGCGTTCTCCAGTTCGAGACGACCACGATCGGCAAACTGCTCTGCGTCCGTTGCCGTCATGGTTGTCGACAAAGCAAGGACATCATCGCGCATATCAATGACATTCGACTGCAGGCGCTCGAGGCTTCCCTGAACCCCGGTTGCAAACAGCTTTGCTTCGCCGGTTGCAACCATGTGGCTTTCCAGGCGCGCCAGCGTCGTTTCGATATCGGACAGATATGTGAAATCTCCGCCTAGCCGACTGGTGATATTCGCGACTTTTCCGCTTGCCAACTCGCCGGACAGTGTTTCGATATTCTGTTTAAGCTCGGCATTGCGGCTGCGCAGGAACATATGCTGCGCCATATCGCCATAGGACTTAATAATCATTCATCAGATCCTCAGAAGAGTTTCCATCAATCCATCGACGACGGACAGCACCTTGGCATTTGCGCCATAGGCTTTTTCAAACAGCATGAGATTTTGCAGTTCTGCATCGGTATCGACCCCCAAACCGGCCTCGACCTGCGCGATCTCGGTGTAGCTGGAGGCCGCAAAGGACAAGGTGATCGAGGCCGCCTCATCGTCACGCGCAAAACGGGACAGCAAAATCGAACTCAGTGTAGAGGCGCCGCCACTCACGGTTCCCAGACCGACAGTCGAAACGGTTTGGCTCTCCGAAAGAGCGTCCGCATAGCCGCTCAGCAGGCTACCATCGCCCGGATCACCCGGAGTTGCCGCATAAAGGCCGTCGCGGAAACGCCAGGTTTCCGCCTGACCATCCATCGCGACCAAATCGTTCAGCTCCAGCCGCCCGGAAATCCCCAGCGTATCCGCGCTGTCAAAGAACCCGCCTTCATCCGTGAAGATACCGGCATCGGCAACGCCGATCGTGCCATCCAGGGCAGGATCCTGGAAACGTTCGATGAGATCGCGCGCAATCGCATCAAGGTCATCCTGCGCTTCAACGGCACTGATGTCCCTGATTTCGAACTGGGTGACCAGAGTGCCTCCACGCAAGGGGCCATTAGTACTCACATTTATTGGACGCCCGTTGATCTCGAGCCCGGACAACAGCCCGTTGTCCATCGTCATATGCGGGAGCATATCGCTCTTGGGCGAAAAACTGAGTTCCGATGCCTTGCCATCGATCAGCGCAGTTCCGCCTGCGGAATAAAGGGCCACACGGCCCATGTCACGCTGCACCACGTTAACAGGTATCATCTCACCGATTTCATCGATCAGCATACTGCGCTGATCAAGCATAGCCGAAACATTGGCTCCACTTGCACTCGCAACGACTATCCGAGCATTCAGTTTCTCGACCTCTTGCAGGGCAGCATTCAGACGATCAACCTGCACCCCGATCGAGCTGTCGGCCTGCACCCGCATCTCCCGAAGGCCATCCGCCGCATCGGTGATGGAGCGAACCAACATACCCGCCTTCACAGACAAATCGTTGAGGCGCGGTGTCGAGTCCGGACGAGAGATTGCCTCGACCATTGCTCCTTCGAAGTTGGCCATCTGAGATGTGATTGACGATATATCGTCGACCGTGCCAACCAGCGAACTCATGCGTGAAAAGAACGACGAGCGCACCTCGGCCACTGCCTGCTCGGATTGCGCATCGCGGCGGGCAGAGGTTATGGCAGGATCGACCATACGCTTGACCGACCCGATGCTCACACCCGGTGCAAAGGCGTTTGAATTCAGGTCTAGGGTTCGCCGCGAGTACCCCGGTGTCAGGGCATTCGCCAGGTTTTCCGAAACGACCTGTGTGGATCGCGATGCTGCGTTCAGTCCGCTCATGGCGGAACTAATTGCACTTGAAATAGACATGATCAGCCTGCTCTTTCTAAGCCGCGTTCAATGTGCATCAGCGCTTTAGCGCTTGATGTTTGTGGTTTCCTGCAGCATTTCATCGACGGTCTGGATGACCTTCGCATTCGACGAATAGGCCCGCTGGGTCTGGATCATGTTGGTCAGCTCACCCGCGACATCGGTGGCGGATTCTTCACGTGTGTAAGAAGCAATCTCACCGGTCGGACCATCCCCTGCGTTCCACAGGAAGAAGGCGCCACTGGCCTGGGTCGGAATGTAAGTCTGATAGTCCATGGACAACATGCCATTCGGGTTGGCCATGTCTACCAGTGGGATTTTGTACAGAACACGGCTAGCGCCGGTATCATAGTTCGCCGTCACATAGCCGGATGCGTCCACATCAACGCCGATCATGCTGCCTGCCGTCGATCCATCCTTGGTGATGGTTGCCGGCGAGAAGGTGTCGGAGACCTGCGTAAAGCCGTCATTGTCGCCGATAAGACCAATATTGATTTCGATCGGGCCACCGTCGACGGTCACGATGATGTTTCCGGTCGCAGCATCATACGCACCACCCGTGGTGGCCGTCACAGAGGCCAGATTGCCGCCGTTTGTTCGGCTGTCATCGAACACCATGGTGTATTCGCCGACAGTTGCGCCACCGCTTGCGGTATCGGTGATGATCATGGTCCATTCATTGGATTTGCCGGTTGCAGGAACCGTGGGCACGAACTCAATATCCAATGCCTCGGACGAGCCAAGGTTGTCGAAATACTCGATAGACAGGTACTCGCTATCCCCATCGGAATCGAAGTTGGTTGCAGTCGATGGCAGGTTCGCACCAATCTGCATTTGCGTCGTCGGTTCACCAACCAGCTGATTGCGGTTGAAATAGACAGGTTCCAGGCCTTCCGTGGAGTCGATCGCACCGCCCAGAACATTCCCGTTCGCGTCCGTCTTCCACCCCAGCAGGACCAAGTCAGACTGGGTCGCAAGATACCCATCTTCATTGGTGCTGAATTCACCCGCCGTGGTCAAACGCATAGACGGGTTACCGTTGTCCGAGGCAACGTCGGCTACGGTGGCAACAGGAAGAAAGCCACTGCCGCGCACCGCAAGATCGGTTGGATTGTCTGTCGTAACGAGAGGACCACGTTCGTCAATAAGGCGTACATTGGTCGTACGCACACCGCCCGCGCTGTAGCTCCCAGTCGAGGACGACATCACGACCGAATGAAAGTCGGTCTGGACGCGTTTGTATCCTGCGGTTGAGGAGTTCGCGATATTGTCGGAGATGGAGGCCAGTCGGCTGGCATTCGCACCAAGCCCGGATACACCCGCATATAGCGACGAAGAAATGGTCATAGCACGCCTTTCTGCTGCTTCAAGATCTTGATGCAATAGCTAGCGCACGAGCACTTAACGGGCGGCTAACAGATAAAATCCAATCTATCTGCAGCCGCCCTGGGTGGTGAATTGTCTTGGTTTACTTGCGCAGAAGTATGATTTCGACCCGATTGTTGCGGACACGCATGGGGTTCTCGACGGCCAGATTGCGATCAGCATGACCGGTGACGCGATGGATTCGGCTCGCCTTTACTCCACCCGATTCGAGCAGCATGCGTGTTGCATCCGCCCGTGAATGGGACAGTTGCCAAACAGGGTTCTTGGCCAAGACGAGCGGCTGCGAACGGGTGTGGCCACCGATTGCAATGCCATTGGAAACTGTGCCGCTTACTCGCGCGACCATACGGGTCAGATCACGAAACAAAGGGGTCGGCTCTGCCGTACCATCGACAAAAAGAGGCGCGTCTTCGGTATCGAACAGCTCGATGATCAGACCCTCGTCAGAAACACGCGTCACGATGTGGCGGGCCAGATCGGTCGCCACCATGCTTTCACCGCCCCGACCGCGCAGTTCCTCTTCGATGACGCGGAAAATCTCTTCCTGGGCTGCTCGCTCATCCTCGCTGACGACTCCGGTTTCCCCTTGAGCCTGCCTTGCATTCATCGGATTCTGATCCGTGGCACCTGTTCCGCTTTGCGGTTTGATGTCCTCGGTGAACATGCTGTCGCCACTGAAGGCGCCATTGCCACCGCCCGAAACACGGCTCAGCGGGATGGAGGGCGAGAAGTAATCCGCCAAACCTTTTCGCTGTTTTTCGGTTGTGGCGTTCAGCAGCCACATGAGAAGGAAGAAAGCCATCATCGCGGTCACGAAGTCGGCATAGGCCACTTTCCATGCGCCGCCATGGTGGCCATCTCCACCACCAGACTTTTTCTTCTTGATAATAATCGGAGCTGCGTTGCCTTGAGCGCTCATATCAACCACCACTTTTTTCACCCACAACTGGGGTATCAGGCGGTTCGTTAAGCGGGCCTTAACAGCTAAAATTAGCGACTGTTAAGACCTCTAAACAAATGATTTATAGACATAAATATGTTCTTAAGAGGCAAATCGCGTCGGCCATGCGCCAACCTGATGTCAACCCTGTGTCACGAATGTGGCAGAGAGGGGATCCCGCCACACAAATGGCGGGATCAAAAGGCTGCATCAAACGTTCAAAAGGACATCGCCGAACGATTCGCGCAGCTTGTTCTTGAGAACCTTTCCAGTGCCGCCAAGGGGCAGGTCATCCGTGAAGACCACTTTGTCGGGGATCTGCCAGCTGGCCACCTTTCCATCATAATGGGCCAGCAGCTCTTCCTCGCTGAGGCTGTCGTCGCTACGCACCGCGATTACCACCGGTCGCTCATCCCATTTCGGATGACGCGCTGCTATGGCAGCGGCCTGGGCGATTTTGGGGTGCGACATGGCGATGTCTTCCAGCTCCACGGTCGAGATCCACTCCCCGCCAGATTTGATAATGTCCTTGGAGCGATCACGGATGATCATATAGCCATCTTCATCAATGGTGGCGACATCGCCGGTGTCGAACCAGCCATCTTCGGTCAGGGCGCTGGTGTCGTGACCAAAGTAGGTATCAATGATCCAGTGCCCGCGGATCTGCAACTCTCCCTGGGTTTTGCCGTCTTCCGGCAGGCGCTGGCCTTTGTCGTCCACGATACGCAGCTCAACGCCATAAGGCGGACGCCCCTGCCCTTCGCAGATCTTGCCCTGCTCTTCGACGCTCAGGTCGTCGTGCTTTTGCAGCAGGTTGTTGAGGGTGCCAAGCGGGCTGGTTTCGGTCATGCCCCAGGCGTGGATCAGCTCGACGCCATATTTGTCGCGGAAGGTGGGGATCATCACCGTCGGCAGGGCCGAACCGCCCACCACCGTGCGTTTCAGGCTTTCGGCCTTGCTGCCGGTCTTCTCCAGAGCCTGCAACAGCCCCATCCAGATCGTCGGCACGCCCAGCGCCAGGCTGACGCGCTCACCGTCGATCAGCTTGACCAGGCTTTCCCCATCAAGGTTGGGCCCCGGCAGGACCAGCTTGGCCCCCACGGCAGCGGTGATATAGGGCACGCCCCAGGCGTTGACGTGGAACATCGGAACCACGGCCATCACCGTATCACGGGCCGAGATCGCCAGCCCGTCCGGCTGGTTGCCACCCATGGAGTGCAGCACCGTGGTGCGGTGGGTGTATTGCACCCCCTTGGGATTGCCGGTGGTGCCCGAAGTATAGCACAGGCTGGAGGGCGTGTTTTCGTCCAGCTCGGGCCAGCTGTTGTCATCGCCTTCGGCGGCCAACAATTCGTCATAGAACAGGATACCCGGCACCGCCTCGGCGGCGGCCTCGTCCCGCGGGCCCATCAGGATGATGTGTTTGAGCGTCGTCAGATGCTCTTTCAGCTTACCCACCGCAGGCACGAAGGTGGCATCAATGAACAGCACCTGATCATCGGCGTGGTTGATGATGTAGATCAGCTGTTCCGGCTTCAGACGCGGGTTGATCGTGTGACAGATCATGCCGCCACCGGCGACGCCGAAATAGATCTCCAGATGGCGGCGGTTGTTCCAGGCGATGGTGCCGCAGCGCTCCCCTTCCTTGATGCCAAGGCGTTTCAGCGCGGTCGAGAGTTTGCGGGCATTCGCCTCGATCTCACCCCAGTTGGAATGCACCACCTCGCCCGAGGTCTCGACCGAGGTCACGGTGGTGTTGCCGTGGTAGCGGCCCGCGTGTTCGATCAACGAGCTGATCGTCAGCGGTTTGTGCATCATCTTGCCAAGCATTTCGCTTTGCTCCTCCAAATATCATTCGGCGGCCAGGGCCGCCCTGTTGCGGATCATGTCCGCGGCTTTCTCTGCGATCATGATGGTCGGCGCGTTGGTGTTGCCGCCGATCAGCCGCGGCATGATCGATGCATCCACAACGCGCAGCCCCTCCATGCCGCGCACTTTCAATTCCGGATCGACGACCGCCATTTCGTCCTGCCCCATCCTGCAGGTTCCCACCGGATGATAGATCGTATCCGACCGGGCACGGATGTGCTGCTCCAACGCTGCGTCATCCGGCTCTCCTTCGATGAACAGCTCCTTGTGGATGTAGCCCTGCAAGGGAGGCGTTTCCATGATCTGCCGGGTCTTGCGGATGCCCTTGATCATCACCGCCAGATCCTCGGGGTCGGAGAGGAACTGCGGATCAATCCGGGGCGGCGCCAGGGGATCCCCCGAGGTCAGCCCGACCGATCCACGTGATTTTGGGCGCAGCACGCAGACATGGCAGCTGAACCCATGCCCCATATGCAGCTTGCGCGCGTGATCGTCGACGATTGAGATAACGAAATGCAGCTGCACATCAGCGCGATCCAGCGTCGGGTCGGTTTTTAGGAACGCTGCCCCCTCCGCAAACGGCGTAGCCAGCATGCCCTTGCCTGTCTTGCGCCAATCATTGATGTGTTTCAGCAAGTTGACGCTGCCGGGCAGTGAGATCCCGAAATTGTCCCGATCCTTACTTTTGTAGGCGAGGGTGAAGTCGAGGTGGTCCTGCAGATTCTGCCCGACGCCCGGCAGTTCGTGCACCATTCCGATCCCATGTGGCGTGATATCCTCGGGCCTTCCAACACCCGACAGCTGCAACAGTTGCGGCGAGTTGAAGGCGCCACCGCAGAGGATCACCTCACGCCGCGCATTCACCGTTTCATCCTGACTCCCCTTGCGATAGGCCACGCCGGTAGCCCGCTTGCCCTGAAAGAGAACCTTGGTGGCATGAGCGCCGGTAATCACGGTGAGGTTACTGCGCTCCATCACCGGATGCAAATAGGCGGCGGCGGCCGAGCAACGTTCCCCGTTTTTGGCCTCCTCATGGAACTGCGTCACCTGATAAAGGCCGATCCCCTCGTTGTCGCCCGCGTTGAAATCCTCAACCTCGCGGATCTGCAGCGCCTTCCCGGCCTCGACAAAAGCGCGTGTGATCGGGCGCGGGGATTTCTGGTTGCTGACCTGCAAAGGGCCATCGCTCCCATGGGCCTCATCCGCGCCGCGCTCGTTATTTTCGGCGCGCTGGAAATAGGGTAACACATCCTGCCAACCCCAGCCGGGACAGCCGAGCGACGCCCATTCGTCATAATCCCCTGCATGACCGCGTATATAGAGCATGGCATTGATCGCGCTGGAGCCGCCCAGCGCCTTGCCGCGCGGCTGGTAACCCTTGCGCCCATTCAGGCCCGGTTGTGGTACAGTCTCGAAGGCCCAGTTGTTGATCTTTGGCCGCCCCGGCAGCATCGCCACCACCGCCGCAGGCGCACGCACCAGGATGCTGTCACCGCGACCGCCGGCCTCCAGCAGGCAAACGCTGATATTCGGATCCTCGCTGAGCCTTGAGGCCAGCGTCGAGCCTCCAGATCCCCCCCCAACAATCACATAATCAAATTGCATCGCTTCCCCTCCCAAGGTTGCATTTGATTCAAAGTGAACTCGGGAAGGAGCAGCCTGTCCATCTTTTCTCTACGTAAGGACGATCCTAGCCGTCTTCCTTTGCCCCTGTCACAGGGCGCGCCGAGGTGGCATAGCGCTCTGAGGCCTCATAGTAGTCGTCAAACCCGATGCGCCGACGCAGATCCATGAAGCCCATCAGGTTGCTGCGCGGCTGGCCTGCTTTCATCTCGGCCAGCGTCTGCACCATCGCCTGCATGGCCGAGGCCATCAGCGACAGCGGATAGGCGGCGATGCGATAGCCGATCTCCTCCAGCGCCTCGGGCGGCAGGTCAGGGGTTTCACCACCTTCGACGATATTGGCCATATTTGGCGCATCCGTCGCGGAGCAGACCTCGCGCATCTCCGCCTCGGAGCGGGGTGCCTCAACAAAGATGATGTCGGCGCCCAGCTCGCGGAACTTCTGTGCGCGGGTCAAAGCCTCGCCCAGCCCGTGATCGTGGCGGGCATCGGTGCGCGCCAGGATCAGAATGTCCTGACCTTCATTGCGCGCGTCCACGGCGGCGCGGATACGATCATAGGCTTCCTCCCGGCCCACCACGGCCTTGCCCGGCGTATGGCCGCAGCGTTTGGGCGCCAGCTGGTCCTCGATCATCACGGCGGCGCAGCCAGCATTTGCCATGCCCTGTACCGTGCGGCGCACATTCATCGCATTGCCATAGCCGGTGTCGCCATCGGCAATCAGCGGCATGGTGATGGCACCCGCGATATTGCGGGCCTGATCCAGCACCTCGCCATAGCTCATCAGGCCCAGATCGGGCGCTCCGATCCGCGAGGCAGAGGCGCCGAAGCCGGTCATGAAGGTGAGGTCGAACCCGGCCTGCTCAATCAGCTTGGCCGAGAGCGCATCATAGGCGCAGGGCATGGTGTGCAGGCGGGGCTGCGCCAGAAGGGCGCGGAGGGTGTCAGCAGGTGTCGTCATATCGCTCACAGTTTGAAGGGAATATAAAGGGCGAGGTCAGGCGCGAGATAGAGAAGGGCTGCGCAGAGGAACATCAGCACAAGGAAAGGGATCGCTCCACGTGCCACGTCCCCGAGGGTTGCGCGGGCCACCGCCTGGATCACGTAGAGGTTCAACCCCACGGGCGGGGTGATCAGGGCCGCCTCGACCATGATCACCATGAAGACACCGAACCAGATCGGATCGAACCCAAGGCCCATGGCCGCAGGCAGCAGCACCGGTGTCATGATCAGCACCATCGACAGCGCCTCAAGCACAAGCCCCATGACCACGAGGATCGCAGCCACCAGCAGAACGAACATCACCGGGCTGGAAACGGCCTCCGAGATAAAGGCGCTTATGTCCTGCGGAATGCGGTAAAGAGTGATTGCCTTGCCAAAGACCTTCGCGCCCGCAATGATCAGCAGGATCGCAACCGTTGTGGCCATGCTGTCCATCGCCGCCTCCCAGAAGGCCTTCCAGGTCAGGGTGCGCAGGATGACGGCGGTGATCACAACGGCGAAGGCAAAGCCGATCGCGGCAGCTTCGGTCGGGGTGAAGGCGCCGGAATAGATCCCCGCCACCACCACAGCCGCAAGCGCCATCGAAGGCAGTGCGCGTAAGGTAGCCGCGCGGCGCTCGGCTCCGCTGGCTTTTTCACTTCGGCCCATGCCCTTCATCGAGGCATAGATCATCGAATAGCCGGAAAAGAGCACCAGAAGCGCCAGCCCCGGGCCAACCCCCGCAAGGAACAGCGCAATCACCGATTCTTCAGTCACAAAGCCGTAGACGATCATCGGGATCGAGGGCGGGATCAGGATGCCCAGCGTGCCACCCGCTGCCAGCAGCCCGTAAACGAAGCGCCGCTCGTAGCCGCGGTTGATCATTTCCGGGATGGCGACGGTGCCAATGGTGGCAGCCGTCGCAACCGAAGAGCCGGAAATAGCGGCGAACAGCCCGCAAGAAATCACTGTCGCAACAGCCAGCCCGCCGGGCCAGTGCCCGACCCAAGCCTGCACCGCTGCATAAAGATCGCGGCCAACACCGCCCTTCAGCAACACGTTCGACATCAGAAGGAACAGCGGCACCGCGAGTAGGATGAACCCGTCCAGCGTGGACAGGATCGCCTGCGGCGCCATCAGCGGAGAGAACCCACCGAAGATCAAAAGAGACAAGCCAAGTCCACCAAGGGCAAAGGCCACCGGGACACCGATCAGCAGAAGGCCGAAAAGCGCCAGAAGAATAAGGAAAACAGTCATCAGTCGTGCTCTCCTTCAGCCACGATTTGCCCCTGCAAAGCGCGAACTGTTTCGATCACCGCCTGGATCAGCAGGATTGCAAACCCGAAGGGCAGTGACAGTTCCACGTACCACATGGGCATATCCAGCATGGTGCCTGTGGTGCGGCCTCGAACAAAACTGTCATGGAAAATCTCATAGCCGTAGACCAGAACGATGGCCGAGAAGACTGCGACCGCAGCCATGGCAAAGACTTCCGCCGCCAGCCTTGGCCCCCTTGGCAGGTTTGCGATCACGGCGGTGATACGGATATGGCGCCGCTCTCTCAGACACCAGGGCGCGGCAATGAGCGATCCCCAGATCAGGCAGAACTGGCTCAGCTCTGCCGCCCAGATGGTGGGCCGCACAAAGAAATAGCGGGCCAGCACCTCGTAGGTGAGCATGATCCCGGCAAGAACGAATAGGACCGCCGCCACAAGGGCCAGCGCGGTCACGAACCTGGCAAATACGTCCATGGAATGTCCCGAAGAATAGAAGCGGACCAGCCCGCGATGCCGAGGGCTGGTCCGGGATGGTCAGGTTCAGAAGCTTTCGGCAGCAGACAGGATCTGCGCACCCAGCTCTCCGGCCTTGGCGCGGAAGCCGTCATAAACAGGGGCCGCGGCTGCCTTCCAAGCGGCGATTTCTTCATCCGTGGGCGTGTAGATGGTCATGCCCGCCTTTTCAGCCTCGGCATAGGCGGCAGCCTCGATCGCGGACATCTCGTCCCGCACCGAGATCTCGGCCTTGCGCGCGGCATCCGCCATGATCTTTTGATGCTCGGGCGACAGACCATTCCACCAGTCGGTGTTGGCCACCACGATGAATTCGATATCGGCGTGGTTGGTGACGGTGATCGTGTCCATGACTTCCCACAGTTTACGCGATTTCACGCCCGAAACGCCGGTCATACCGATATCCACGGTGCCGCGCTGATAGGCCAGATACTGCTCGGACCCCGAGATCAGCGTCGGCGCGCCGCCGGTTGCGGTCACGAAATCGCCCAGCGTCTTGCCGAAGACACGCGCCTTCTTGCCCTCCATATCGGTGGGTGTCTTCACCGGACCGCCCTGCGACAGCATGATCGCGCCGCCATAGGCCTGCCACCACAGCACCGTTGCCCCGGTGTCGGCAATCGCAGCATCGATGGGGCCGCGCACCGGGCTGCCGGGTTCGACCGCCTTGCGGACTTTGTCTTCGGAGTTGAACAGGAACGGCATGTAGAAGACATCCACCGCCGGGATGTCACCCACGTAGCGGGTCAACGAGGCCACGCCCATCTCGATTGCACCGGATCCCACGGCAGCGGGCACTTCCTTATCCTTGTAAAGCTGCGCCGAGTCATAGATCTCAACCGCAATGTCCCCGCCCGAGGCTTTCTCCACCTCTTCCTTGAACATCAAAAGGTTCTGCCCAAGGTGGCTTTTGAGCGGCAGTTGCAAAGAGATGCGCGCAGTCACATCGGCAGCAAAGGCGGGCAGTGCAGTGCACAGCGCCAGGGCGGCGCCAGTCAGCGTCGAAGTCAGTTTCATGAATTTTCCTCCCTTAATAAAATGATGTTCCATCAAGGGCTTACCCTTGGTCAAGGAAAATGGCGCAAGAGTTTTAGGTGCGATATTCGAACCCTCAATTTTTCATTAAATTCAATAATTTGGAACAATGGGCCCAGTGAAATAAATTTTGAAATTCAACCTCCTCTAGCCGCTCTCACAGCAGAATCCGGACAAAAAGTGAGGGCAAACTGCCCGCAAGTCGCCAAGCGCCGCGCCAAAGGCGCGGCGCTTGGCCCAACGGGAGAGGATCATCCGGCGGATGTTCCGATCCAGGCGGGAGAGCCCCCTTGGCTCTTAGCCAAACACAGCCCTTACCGCGCGCGCCGTCGCAGCAACCACGGTGTCGGCCTCGTCGCGGCTCAGGCAGAAGGGCGGCGCAAAACCTAAGATGTCACCCTGCGGCATGGCGCGGGCAATCACCTTATCCTGCTCCAAAAGCTTGGCCGCGATCTGTGGGCCTATCTTGTCAGTCGCGTCATAGAAGCTGCGGCTATCGCGGTCTTTCACGAATTCCACCGCACACAGCATGCCTTCGCCCCGGATGTCACCCACATGGGGATGATCGCCCAGCGCATCCTTCATCGCCTGGTTCAGATAGGCGCCCACGCTGCCTGCGTTCTCCACAAGGTTCAACGCGTCAATCAGCTTGAGGTTGGCAACACCTGCAGCCGCACCAATAGGGTGTGCCGAATAGGTCCACCCGTGGCCGATAGGCCCGTTCTCATCGGTGCCCTGCTCGAGCACCTTCCAAACCTGGTCGGAAACGATCGAACCGGACAGCGGCGCATAAGCCGAGGTCAACCCCTTGGCGATGGTGATGATATCCGCCTTGATCCCGTAGTGATCGCTGCCGAACATGGTGCCAAGGCGCCCAAACCCCGTGACCACCTCATCGGCCACCAACAGGATGTCGTGTTTCTTCAGCACGGCCTGGATCGCCCGCCAATAGCCTGCCGGAGGCGGTACAATGCCCCCCGTTCCCAGAACCGGCTCACCGATAAAGGCTGCAATGGTGTCCGCACCTTCACGCTCGATCAGCGCCTCCAATTCGGCGACACAATGCGCCACGAACTGCTCTTCGGTCTGGCTCTGGTCTTCGCGGCGGAAGTAATAGGGCGCATCGGTATGAATTACCTGCGCCAACGGCAGATCGAACTTCTTGTGAAACAGCTCAAGCCCCGTCAGCGAGCCCGTCACCAGCCCAGAGCCATGATAGCCGCGCCAGCGCGAGATGATCTTCTTCTTCTCGGGGCGACCCAGGATGTTGTTGTAATACCATATCAGCTTGACGTTGGTCTCATTGGCGTCCGAACCGCCAAGACCGAAATAAACCTTGGACATATTGGCCGGCGCCCGGTCCAGGATCATCTTTGACAGGGTGATCGAGGCCTCGGTGCCATGGCCAACGTAGGAATGATAATAGGCCAGTTCCCGCGCCTGATCTGCAATCGCCTCGGCGATCTCCTGGCGACCATAGCCCACGTTCACGCAGTAGAGGCCGGCAAAAGCATCGAGCAGCCTGGTGCCGTCGCGATCCTCGATGTGAACGCCGCTTGCGGTCTTGATCACGCGGGTAGCGGTTTCTCCGCGCGCATGCTGTGCCAGATGCGTGGAGGGGTGAAAGAAATTGTCACGGTCCCACTGGTCCAGTTGATCGTTCTTCAGCATGGTTTGTCCTTCTTTGGTTTCCGGCGCATACTGCGACCGGATGTATTCGATTTTGCTTCGAATGCCTGCGACAGCAAAGCTCAGGCCCAGTCGCGGCAGATGTATTTGACCTCCGTGAACTCCTCCATCCCGAGGCGTGCCCCCTCACGCCCGAGGCCAGACTGCTTGGCCCCGCCAAAGGGGATTGGCGCGCCCGTCACCTTGGTCCGGTTCACGGCCACCATGCCAAATTGCAAGGCCCGCGACAGTCGGTAGATGCGGCGTGGATCCTGGGTATGGATATAGGCAACAAGGCCGTATTCCGTCTCGTTGGCGCGGGCAGTGATTTCCTCTTCCGTATCAAAAGGCGTAATCGGCGCCACCGGACCAAAGGTCTCTTCATACATGATGCGGGCATTTGCTGGCACATCGGTTAGCACGGTCGGCTGGTAGAATAGCGGCCCCATGGGATGAACCGCTCCGCCACAGGCCAGTTTCGCACCCTTTGCAACTGCATCCTGAACATGCTCTTCCTGTTTTGCCACCGCCCGCGCGTGCATAAGGGGGCCGATGTCAGGATCGTCCATCCCCGCCCCGACGCTCAGCGCCTTGGTCGCTGCAGTCAATCGCTCGCAGAAGGCGTCATAGATGCCGCGCTGCACGAAGATCCGGTTCGCCCCAAGGCAATCCTGCCCGGAGGTGGCGAATTTTGCCTTCATCGTCTCTTCCACCGCCTGATCCAGGTCCGCATCATCAAAGACGATAACCGGCGCGTGGCCACCCAGTTCCATCACCAGACGCTTCACCGTATCGGCACTCTGCCGGTAGAGAAGCTTGCCCACCTCCGTAGAGCCTGTGAATGACAGGGCGCGCACGCGGGTATCTTCGGTCCAGGGCTTGACGACAGTGGGCGCATCGCCCGTCACCACGTTGAACACCCCGGCAGGTACACCGGCGCGTTCGGCCAGTTCAGCAAGCGCCAGAGCGCTAAAAGGTGTTTCAGCCGAAGGATGCGCAACAACGGTGCAGCCTGCCGCCAGCGCCGCGGCTGCCTTGCGGGTCAGCATCGCAGAAGGAAAGTTCCACGGAGTGATGAGGGCCACAACGCCCACGGGTTCGCGCCAGAGTTCAACCTCGGCGTCGGGCAGATGGCTGGTCACCCCTTCGATGTTGGGGCGCTTGGCCTCTTCGGCATAGAACTCCACAAAGCCCGCGCCGTATTCGATCTCGCCGCGCGCTTCGGACAGGGGTTTGCCCTGTTCCAGCACCATGATGCGGGCAAGATCCTCCTTGTGGTCCAGTTGCAGCTGGCCCCAGCGCCGCAGGATGCTCGCCCGCTCCTGCGGCAGCAATCCGGCCCATTCATCGAACGCCGCCTGTGCGGCATCCACCGCAACAGAGGATTCCTCTGCCGACAGGCTGGCAACATGACCGACCGCCGCGCCATTGGACGGATCAGCGACAGCAAATGTGCTGCCATCTACGGCAGCGGTCCAGCGGCCATTCACATAAGAGAAAGAGCGCACAAGTCTCTTGTCTGCAATATCGCAGCGGGCGGAAAGGGCGGTTTCGGCCATGGCACATCCTCCATTGAACGTCAGAAGGACAATCCCTTGTCGCGATCAGAATTCGAGACCGAACTTCACCTCAGTCGCAGAGGATTCATCTGCTCTCTCCCTGCCCAAGCAGAAGATCCAGCGGCGGCGCGCCCGGCCCCTTCACCGGTTTGGTAACGATATAGGTGAAATAGCGCGAAAGCCCGATGCGAGCGTCCAGCATAGAATCGATCAGTCGCTGATAGGCGTCGATGTCACATGTCACGATCTGTAAAAGGTAGTCGAACCCACCCCCAAGCGCCCAGCAGGCAGTGACCTCATCATAAGTCTGAACGGCCTGTTCAAATGCCTGAAACCGGGCCGCCGTGTGATCCGCGATCTCCGCCGCAACAAACACTGTTATATGAGGGGCAACTTTGCGCAGGTTGATACGCGCGCCGTACCCCTCGATCAGACCTGCCTTTTCAAGCTTGCGCAGCCGGTCCCAGCAGGGGGTCGCGGACAGGCCGATACGGTCGGCCAAAGCCGCTTTTGTGATGCGCCCCTCCTGCGTCAGCACGCGCAGGATTGCGATATCCCGGTCATCAAGACGTAACATGACAAAGGGCTGTAGCACGCCCCCCGAGATTGGAAAAGCCGCCAGCAAAACACCTGCGCTCAATTTCCAAACACGTCAAAATGCCGCCTGTTGTGCACAACAATATCGCGCGCCCTGCTGAAATTGCGATCAAACCCGGTATTTCGTGTCGTTTTTTGACATTTCCTTTGCCGCGAACAGGCCTGAACCGCACGATGTACTCAACTACACAGAACGAAGAGGCTCTATCGCCCGCACCCCCAACATCTGACCGAGGTCGCCATGCCACTGGAACACGCCCCTTTTTCCCACGGCGAATACGTCCGCCGCATCACCAAGACCCGCAAGGCCATGGAGGCTGCCGGGATCGAAGTTCTATTTGTGACAGACCCCTCAAACCAGGCCTGGCTGACCGGGTATGACGGATGGTCCTTCTACGTGCATCAGGGCGTGATCCTGGGGCTGAACGGCGATCCGATCTGGTGGGGGCGCACAATGGATGCCTTTGGCGCCCTGCGCACCGTCTGGATGGAAGAGAAAAGCGTCATCGGCTATGATGACCGCTATATTCAGTCTACCACGTGCCACCCGATGGAGGATCTGGCAGCCCATCTGACCCGGCTAGGCTACGGCAGCGCGCGGGTCGGTGTAGAGATGGAGAATTACTACTACTCGGCCAAGGCCCACGCAGAACTCGCGCGGAACCTGCCGAACGCAACCCTTGTGGATGCCACTGCCTTGGTGAATTGGCAGCGCACGGTGAAATCGGATGAAGAGCTGATGTTCATCCGCCGCGCCGCCCGCATCAGCGAACACATCGTCAATCTGGCAATCGAACGCGCCCGCCCCGGCCTGCGCAAGAACGAGCTGGTGGGCGATATCCTGCAGGCCGGCGCCTATGGCGTGGGTGATGACTGGGGCGACTACCCCGCCATCGTGCCGCTGACACCCTCGGGGCTGGATGCCACCGCAGCCCATCTGACGTGGGACGGGCGCCCGATGCAAACGGGCGAGGCGACCTTCTTTGAGCTCTCGGGCTGCTACCGTCGCTATCACGCACCGCTTTGCCGGACCGTGCACTTGGGCAAGCCGCCGCAGGAAATGCTCGATGCCTCCGAAGCGTTGAACGAAGGGATCGAGGCGGGGATCGAAGCCGCAAAGGCGGGGAACCGCGCCTGCGACATTGCCAATGCCCTCAATGGCGCGCTGAAAAAGGCCGGGATCGATCGCAACGGGCGCTGCGGCTACCCGATCGGCCTCAGCTATCCGCCGGACTGGGGCGAGCGGACGATTTCCCTGCGCGACACCGATGAAACCGTTCTGGAGCCCGGCATGACCTTCCACTTCATGCCGGCCCTCTGGATGGACAGCTGGGGCCTTGAGACCACCGAAACGATCCTGATCCACGAGAGCGGACCCGCCGAGGCGCTGTGCAACGTGGAGCGCAAACTCTTTGTGAAAGACGAGGTTCTGAATGACCTTCCTGCCCCGAACGACGGATTTACTGGGCGAACTCATCGCGTTACCGACCGTCTCCGCGAGCAGCAACCTGACGTTGATGTCGTTGTTGGCGGACCGGCTGGATAGCGCAGGCGCTACGGTTCACATATGGACGGACGAAAGCGGCGCCAAGGCGAACCTCTTTGCCACCATCGGGCCGGACCGGGACGGCGGCATCGTGCTGTCGGGCCACTCCGACGTGGTGCCGGTGACAGATCAGGACTGGTCCAGCGATCCCTTTCAGATGGTAGTGCGGGACGGCAAGCTGTTTGGACGCGGCGCCTGCGACATGAAAGGCTTCATCGCCGCGGCGACGGCGATGGCGCCTCATTATGCGAGCCTGAACCCCTCGCGCCCGATCCACTTTGCCTTCACCTATGATGAGGAGGTCGGATGTTTCGGCGCGCAAGCCCTAGCCCGGTCACTGAAAGAACGTGATATCCGCCCGTCAGTTTGCATCGTGGGCGAACCGACGATGATGCGCATCATCGAAGGCCACAAGGGATGCTACGAATATTCCACCCATTTCACCGGGCTGGAGGGGCACGGGTCGGGGCCGGATCTTGGCGTCAACGCAGTGGAATATGCCGCCCGTTATGTGGCGCGGCTGTTGGAGCTGAAGGATGCCCTGCGCGCCCGCGCGCCCGATGGCAGCCGGTTTGAGCCGCCTTGGACCACCATAAACACCGGCGCAGTAGTGGGCGGCCATGTCCACAACGTGATCCCCGGCAAGGCGCGTGTGGATTGGGAGATGCGCCCGGTGCAGAAATCCGACGCCGATTTCGTCAAGGAAGACCTTGAGCGCCTGTGCACACATTCCCTGCTGCCCCAAATGCGGACCGTCTGCCCCGAGGCCGACATCGTGACCGAGGTGATCGGAGAGGTCGACGGGCTGGAACCGGTCACGGACAACGAAGCCCGCGAGATCCTGCAGGAGCTGACCGGAGCCAATGGCGCCGATCTGGTGGCCTTTGGCACCGAGGCGGGGATCTTTCAGGGGCTGGGCATGAACGTCGCCGTATGCGGACCGGGATCTATCGAGCAGGCACACAAGCCGGATGAGTATGTCTCGCTGGATCAGTTGTCCCAATGCCTCGGCCTGCTGGAAGGGCTCAGCGCCAAGCTGACCTGATCCGGCATTTGCGCGATGCGACGAGGACAGGTAAACAGGCGTTCGACCAAGGGGGGCCTGACATGACCGCATCCTCGCCGAACACGGCGCTGGACCTCGACAACGCCGACTATAGCGCCCGCGACCGGTTCGAACTGATGCACCGGGAAATCCGGGATCGCATCTGCCTGCTGGACTATACCCCCGGCACCCGCCTATCGGAAACCGAACTGGCCGAGGAGTTCGGCGTCAGTCGAACCCCCCTGCGTCGCGTTCTGGCCCGGCTCGAGGACGAGGGGCTGGTGCAATCTGTCCATGGTGTCGGCACATTCGTAACGGATGTGAACCTGGATGAGCTGGCCCAGACCTACCAGCTTCGCATGGAGCTTGCAGGCATGATAGGGCGCGTGATGCCCGTGGCCCCGGATGAGGCACTCCTGTCCGGATTCCGCGCCCTGTCGGCTCGCTCCAAATCGCTACTCAAAGCCCCTGCCCCGCGCGAGTTCGCCCGACTGATCACAGATTTCTTTCTCGCCACGCTGAAACTCACCGACAATATGCCACTGCGTGCCACGGCTGAGCGGCTCTACTACCAGACCTCGCGGATCTGGCTCACATCGGTGTCGGATAGCGTGATCGACCTTGGCGAGGAGATGCGTATTTTTGATGGCGAGCTAAACACCGTTCTGGCCGCGCTGGAAATTGGAGATCTCCCCGCTGCCGCCATGCTGCAACAGGCCCATATCTCGATGAGTTTTGCACGCATGTCGCAGGAACCAGACTAGAAGCGCGCCCTTCTGCAGGCAATTGGCCCTACTTAAACCGCATATTAGCATCCATACGGTCCAGTGAGACGAGGCGAGACAGCGCGCACACGTCACCGCGCACAGTTGAGTTCACTGACTTTAGCGCTTATCTCGGCAAAAAGGCAGCGCATACGAGGCCGCCTAGACAAAGGATACTTCCATTGGCCAACCACCTTTACAAAAACGATCTGCCAGACGGGCTGGATCTAGGCCCCATCGTGGCCATCGATTGTGAAACCATGGGCCTTAATCCCCATCGGGATCGGCTTTGCGTCATTCAGATGTCGGGCGGAGATGGAAACGCCCATATCGTGCAGATCGAAAAGGATCAGAGCGAAGCCCCGAACCTGTGCCGGATGCTCGAGGATCCCAAAGTCCTGAAACTCTTCCACTTTGGCCGTTTTGACATCGCAGCCATGTACCACGCCTTTGGCGCACTGGCCGCGCCGGTCTATTGCACCAAGATCGCAAGCCGCATGGTGCGCACCTACACCGACCGTCATGGTTTGCGGAACCTCTGCCAGGAACTGATCGGCGTCGACATCTCGAAACAGCAGCAGATGAGCGACTGGGGCGCCGAGACCCTGACCGAGGCGCAGCTGGAATATGCCGCCTCTGACGTTCTGTACCTTCACCGCCTGCGCGATGAGCTGGACAAACGTCTGGCTCGCGAGGGACGTACCGAAATGGCTAAGGCCTGCTTCGACTTCCTGCCGATGCGCGCGCGCCTGGATCTGGAAGGCTGGCCCGAAACCGATATCTTTGCTCACTCATGACCGAGACAGAACAGCTCCTCGCCACTGCACGGCAGGTGGCCACCGATGAAGCCCGCGCGCTGGACGCCCTGGCCGACGGGTTCGATGATCGCTTTGCCGATGCGGTGCGCCTGATCCTTGAGGCCAAGGGCCGCGTGATCGTCAGCGGCATCGGCAAATCCGGCCATATCGGCCGCAAGATCGCCGCAACGCTTGCCAGCACCGGCACGCCCGCCCATTTCGTACATCCCGCCGAAGCCAGCCATGGTGATCTCGGCATGCTCTCCAAGGGCGATGTGGTGTTGGCGATCTCGAACTCGGGGGAGGCGCCGGAACTGGCGGACCTTCTGCTGTTCACCCGCCGGTTCGATATTCCGCTGATTGGCCTGTCCAGCAGGCCCGGCAGCACGCTGATGACACAGGCCGATGTGCATCTGCAGATCCCTGCCATGGGCGAAGCCTGCGGCTATGGCATCGTGCCGTCGATCTCAACGACGCTGACCCTGGCCATGGGCGATGCTCTTGCCATTGCGATCATGAAATACCGCGATTTCCGCCCGGAAAACTTCCGCGACTTCCACCCCGGCGGCAAACTGGGCGCGCGCCTGTCCAGGGTCCGCGATCTGATGCATGAGGGCATCGCTCTGCCTTTGGTTCAGGATAGTACGCCCATGTCGGATGCGCTGATTGAAATCAGCCAAAAGGGGTTTGGTGTTGTCGGCGTCACGGGGGCCGAGGGCGCCCTTGTCGGGATCATCACCGACGGTGACCTGCGACGTCACATGGAGGGGCTTTTGGATCACAGCGCAGCCGACGTGATGACCAAGGCGCCCACGACAATCGCGCCGGATGCTCTTGCCGAAGAGGCCGTTGCTGTCATGAACGCGCGCAAGATCACCTGTCTTTTCGTCGTCGACCCTCAAAGCGGCCCCGAGGCTTTGGGCCTTCTCCATATCCACGACTGCCTGCGCGCCGGGCTTGGATAAACTGATCGGCGGGGTGCAGCAAATGGATCGCTATTCGCGTACGGTTGCCTACCTCAAGGTGATTTTGCCCCTGACGGCGCTGGCGCTGCTGTCCACGCTGTTCCTGATTTCTCGCGGGATCGACACGGAGGCGGTCATCCCCTTTGCCCAGAAAGAAATCGAAGAGCGGATGCGCGGCCAGCAGGTCACGGCGCCCTTCTTTTCTGGAACCACCTCTCAAGGCGATCAGATCATGGTGACCGCCAGCACTGCCCGTCCCGGCAGTTCCTCGGGCAACGGAGCGACGGCAAATGACTTGCAGGCGGAAATAAGAATGGCAACCGGTGGGCAGATGACGCTGGCCTCTGAAAGTGGCTCCGTCCACCCGGACCAAGACCGGGCATTGTTCAAAGGCAACGTCATACTCACCTCGGCGGATGGGCTGGTTGTTGAGACGGAAGAACTGGAAAGCGCGCTCAGCGCGGTCAGCGCCGAGAGTCCGGGCCCGGTTCGCGCGACTGGCCCCATGGGTGTTCTGACGGCCGGGCAAATGCTGGTGCGTGCTGAAAGCGAAGGCGCCCCTGTGCAATTGCTATTTAAAAACAGAGTCAAGCTGGTATACGATCCCAGCAAAACAGAAAGATAGACCGTGTTGAGACTGCCCGCCTTGATGATATGCCTGGTCTGCGCCTTGGCGTTTCAGACGCAGGCTTCGCTGGCCCAGACTGGTGGCATTGCCTTTGGTCAGGTTAAGGCCGATCCCAAACAACCGGTTGAAGTGACGGCCGACGCCCTCGCGGTGAACCAGGCGGATGGCTCGGCAGAGTTCACGGGCAACGTTCTGATCATCCAAGGGGTCATGCGCCTTTCTGCGGATCGTGTACTGGTCATCTACAAGACCGACGAAGCAGGCAAACGCGGTATCGACCAATTGACCGCAACAGGCAATGTGTTGCTGGTCAGCGGTCCCGATGCAGCCGAGGCGGAACGTGCGGATTACACGATCGACAGCGGCATGATCATCATGACCGGTAACGTCCTACTCAATCAGGGCGACAGCACGCTGACCTCGAACCGTTTGGAAGTAAACCTGACCACGGGCACCGCAAATATGGCCGGGCGGGTCAAGACGATCCTCAATCCCGATGGCGGCAACTGATGGCTGCCAGACCTGATCTCACAGTCACCGAAGGATTCTCGGGCCTCCGGATTGAACGCCTTCGCAAAAGCTATCGCAAGAAAGTGGTGATCCGTGATGTCACCATGCGTCTGGATCGCGGCGAGGTCGTGGCCCTGCTCGGGCCGAACGGATCAGGCAAAACAACCAGTTTCTACGCCATTGCAGGCTTGGTCTTCCCTGAAGCGGGCACTGTCACAATTGATGGTCAGAACGTCACCACGCTGCCGATGTATCGCCGAGCGCGTCTTGGGATTGGCTACCTGCCACAGGAGATGTCCATCTTCCGCGGGCTGTCAGTTGAAGACAACATATCGGCGGTTCTGGATATCGCCGAAAAGCATGAGCACAAGCGTCGAGAGCGGCTGGAAGAGCTGCTATCGGACTTTTCGATCGAACACCTGCGGCGCGCGCCTGCTCTGGCCCTGTCAGGCGGGGAACGGCGCCGGGTGGAAATTGCCCGCTGTCTGGCTGCCAATCCGAAATACCTTCTTCTGGATGAACCCTTTGCCGGGGTTGACCCAATTTCAGTCGGAGATATCCGGCACCTGGTCGCCGACCTCAAGAAGCGTGGAATTGGCGTTTTGATCACCGATCACAACGTCCGTGAAACCCTCGAAATCGTGGACCGCGCCTATATCCTGCATGATGGGCAAGTGCTGATGTCCGGCACACCGGAAGAGGTGGTGGAGAACGAAAACGTCCGCCGTGTATATCTGGGCGAGAACTTCCGGATTTCCTGAGCCAGACGGCTGAGAGTGATTCGGCCTTTTCCCGCCGGTTTTACATTCCTTCACCATCTGGCGCGCTTCTTCATTGACTCTGACTCTCAGTTGTCATGGAATTGTCTTATGGCAAATGTGCAGTTCGATGCAGTCCGCAATCAGGCCTTGGAGACAAGGTCCGGTCGGTTGCTTACGGGCGTTTTGCCTAATCCCCTCATCCGCAGCTGAACGTTTTTCGCCGGGCTTGGCCCCGGTGGCGTTGCGGGTGGTTTTTTTGTGAAGGAGATCACATGCGTTACAAAATCAGCGGTCAACAGATCGATATCGGCGAAGCATTGCAAACTCATGTGAAGGAAGAGCTGGGCGCTGCGGTCGCGAAGTATGCAGAGCGCCCCACTGACGCTGCCGTGGTATTTTCACGCTCGGCGCATGAGTATGTCTGCGAAGCCACAGTACACCTGTCGACCGGCCTGACTGCACAGGCCAAAGCGCATGCAAATGAAATCTATGCCGCTTTTGATGGATGCTGCGGCAAGATGGAAAAACAACTGCGGCGCTACAAGCGGCGTCTCAAGGACCATCACCGCGAGCGCAGCGAACCGGTTGAACTTCTCGGCGCCAGCTCCTATATCCTCGCCTCTGACGAAGCGGAGACCGGAAACGAACCTGACACGCTGCAGCCGATCATCGTGGCCGAGATGGAAACCAAGATCCCATCCCTGTCCGTTGGCGAGGCAGTCATGCAGATGGAACTGGCAGGAGCCCCCGTTCTGGTGTTCCGCAATGAAGGCAAAGACGGACTGAACGTGGTTTATCGCAGGGACGATGGAAACATCGGTTGGATCGATCCCTGATGGAGACCCCTGCGGCACGCCGGATGAGGTGGCCGAGCGGAGCAGATGACAGAGATGCAGATTTCCAACATCCTCAAACCGGAGGCCGTTCGCGTTATTGGCGGTGTCTCCAGCAAAAAGCGGCTGTTTCAGGAAATCGCTGAGGTCGGGCAGATTGCCTACAATCTTGCTTCGCAGCCCACGGTCGAGGCTCTCCTGGATCGTGAGAGCCTTGGCCCAACGGGGGTAGGACATGGTGTTGCCCTGCCCCACGCCCGCCTAAATGGGCTGTCAGAGGTTTGCGGCGTTTTCGTAACCCTTGAGAAACCGTTAGATTTTGCGGCAGTGGATCGTCAGCCGGTCGATATTGCCTTTGCGCTTTTCGCGCCGGAGGACGCCGGCGTGGAGCACCTCAAAGCGCTGGCGCTCGTTTCACGAACCCTCAGAGAGCAAAGCTTCTGTACAAAGCTGCGCGCCAACACCGATCCCGCGACGCTTTATACCATTTTGACCGAGGACCAGCCGGTTCAGGCAGTGTGACCAGGCACGCGGGCGTTTACCGGTTCCCGCCTTGCCAGGGTCCGAAACCGAATATCAGATAGTCGCGTTGGTAGATTGAGGCGATCGCCTTTTCGAGAGTGTCATCATGGATGTCGGCCAGACCATATGGGCCTGCATCCACGGCGACGCTGAACATCGGGGAGTACGACTGACCAACGCGCTGCGCAAGATCGGGCAGATCGTGCTCAAGGTCCTCTTCCCGCAGGATCAGGTCAGGTGCCCCCAGTTCGGCGAAACCGGAAATCGCCTGTGATTGACTGCCCCATTCTGCGTCCATCCTGACCGAAGTCTGACCGGCTAGATTGGATTTTACAAAGGCCAGAAAAGCCTCAAAAGCAGCGCGGTGATCCTCTCGCGAGTAGGTCGCGTCTGGCCCGTCCTTTGGCAAAGGCACCTTGAAACGCCTGCGCAGGGTTTCACGGATGCCCCTGTAACCGCCCTCAGCCGCATTCAGGATCCTTCGGCAAAAGACCTCGTGAATACGCTGAGCCGGATGGCGCACCACCGTGAAACTGCGAAATCCCTTGTTGCCCGCCTTCCATTGGCGCAGCTGCTTTTGGTTCATGCCGCCTAACAACTCGTCCCGCGCCACGCCATCAAGCGCAGCCATCCAGGCCGCGACTTCCGCTTCCGGACCGCCACGAACCGGTAAGTACAATAACGGTGCTTTGGCGGCGGCGATATAGCCTGGAACCGCCGGGCCGCGGCGCGGCTCGAAATTTGGTGTACGGGTCAGATTGAACGGGTCCATCTCCGCAATCGCGAGGGCCACATCATCCGGGTTCGATACCTTTGCCAGTATCGGTGCAGGGTTCTGGCGTTTCAGGCTGTCATCCAACTCCGCAAGCCTTGCAGGCACGCCCAACCACTGTGCCAGACCATTCATCACATCAACGCTTTGCAGGTCCTCGTAATCCACATAGAACGCCGTCTGACCGCTCTTCTGAAGCCGGTTCAGAAGCGTGACCTGAAATCTCTGCAAGGCCTCCACATGCTCTGCAAATTCAGCGGCGTCAAACTCCGCCTGCGCTTCTCGTCTGCGTTTGACATTTGCCAGCTTCCATTGCCCTGTCTGTCTGGCAATCTTGAGCGAGACATAGCTCTCCAGCGGGTTGCGGGTCAGAACGATCTTGGCGCAACGCGGATCATCAAGCACAAGATCCAGAACCCGTGGATCGTGATCATGAAAATAGCGAAAGCCCCCCAGTACACCCGGCTGCGACCGGATCCGGTCAATCAACTCTACCGGAACCGCCTCCCGTTGATCCTGTGAAACGCCAAGGATCTCGGTACGATTGGGATAGCCGATAAAACTGGGATTAAAGGCCTCTCCGTAACAGGAAACCCCTTCGAGCGCGTTGAGATTGGTTTCCAGAAAATTGGAGCCCGTGCGCATTTCCGCAAAGACAATGAAGTAATCAAAGGGAGAAGTCATCACGTCTATCGCACCAAATAGGGTTTTCGCTGCGACTTTGGCATGACTGAAGGCTCAGGTTCCACTGGGAAATCCCCCATCAGGTAAGGATGCATCCCCTGATTTTTCAGATTTTGAAGGAACTGGCCGAAGCCTTCCAGATCGACCATTTGAGGGGCTTCGCTCAAGTGACGCGGTCCCTGCACGCCCATTTCTTCAAGGATGCTTTGCAAGGGCTCCATCGGCGCTTCGATAAACTCGGCCATCGTCCAGATCCGCACGCGCGCCTTGGCGTGATGATCGCGCAAAATCTGAAGCTGCTTTGCTTCGGTGCGCTGGAGCCGCGCTGCGGTCCGCCGCACATCTGCGAAACTGCCCTTGGTCCGCGACAGAGGCACGGCCCAGGCCCCGCTGATAACCGAAATCTGCGCATTGGGATCATTGGCCATGAAAGGCGAGATCTCCTGATTGTCCTGCGGGCCGAACTGAAAACACTGGCGTTCGCCGCGCGTGTTCCAGATCAGGTTGGTCAGAAAGCGTTCGGGGCTGTAATCGCGCCACTTTGCATTTGCGCTAAGCGCGCCATTGACGACCGTTTCGTCTCCGGCGAATTCCACCTTGTCAGGTGCGAACAAATGTCCATGGACCTTTGCACCCGTACTTTTCGCAAGCCAGGCATCAAAGTCGTTGAAGAGTTCGGCAAATCCCTGAAACACCGAATAAGAGTTCGCACTGACAGCGTTCACTGCCGCTTTTCGCGGAAATCGGCTCTGCATATACAGGCCTGCCCGACCGCGGGTGCGGCGCTCAACTGCCTTGGCAAACACCCGGTCGATCTTGACCGGGTTTGGCTCGACGCCAGTCATGGCATCCCGACCCTGTCCGAGAAAGACGTCATACAACCTATCAGCCCGCGGCCAGATCTTGCGCGCCACGAAACAATCAGATCGACGCAAGAGCTGTAGGTGATCATCATAGAATATATGGGGTTTGCCTTCGAAATCGAATTTGGACAGCGTCAGAGATCGACTTTCGATCTTGGCCGAGTGCTGGCGCGAAAGCGTTTGAAAATAGCTTTCATCCGGGATCCAGACCTTGCGAAAGTAGCGATCATAGATGGCCCGGTCCGGGTCTTCGAGGATGGCCGAAAGCGTTTTCCGGGTCAGGCACCACCATTGGCTTCCCATGTGGGGCACAAGCCCGGCCGGGATACGTCGCTTGATCCTGAGCTTGCGCTGCAGCTCTACGTAGCGGTCGAAAAAGTATCGCTGCCTTTTCCACGAAAACGGAAACCGCAGAGTGAACCTTTCGACATCCAGCCCTCCTACGATCCAGGGCACATCTGCGGTAGTTGCACTTTCGATGAAATCGGTGTCGGGGCGCGCTGCAAGGTAATCGACCAGGTCCTGAACCGGGCGCAGAGGCAGGCAAGAACCTGAGGAAAGATAGACATGCCGCACCCCCGGGTGCTGGCGCAGCATCCGCTCGGACGCCGATTGCGCTGCCTTGACGATACCCCAGGTGCCCCATTCGCAACGATGACGGCGGCAAAACTGGACACCGGCTTCGTCGGCAAGCGCCTCGCGAAACCGTCCATACTCGGCGGCATGGACCTTGCGATCTACATGGATCACCACCGGACAACCGCCCGCCACCCAATGCCGCGCGACCTGCGCTGCGCGATCCAATGCCGTGTGCACCAGCATGACGATGCCCACGGTACCGCTGTGCTGCAGATCCGCTCTTCCGCCGGGCTCAATACTCATGCCCAGTTCCCCTTGGACATGAGGCCCAGGATTTCAAGCTGTCGCCAGTTTATGTATCGCTCACTCCATTTGCACCACAGCTCAGGCTCCTGATCCATTGCCTCGGCATAAGCCTTGTATTCGGCAGACTGCGCATAGTGCTGGTTTCGGGCCAGTTCCTCATGGGCTTTGGCCCCGAATGTATCAAGAAACTTTGTGTGCAGAGTGTGCAGAAGCGCACCGCTGGCCTTTTCCCCGCCGCCCGTTTCATAGACACGGTTCAGCCCGCGCGGCAACAGGGCGTGGGTCGAGCTGACGTAGGCGTATTTGCGATCCCATTTGACGAGTGGGATCTTGTTCAGGGCTGGCGCCTTTTTGGGGCGGTCCGCAAAGAACACCCGCGCCCGCGGCCCCCCTTGTATCCAAAGGTTTCCATAGGTCGGGTTCAGGCTGATGGTGTAATTGCCGCTATCGAACCAGTTCGCGATCTCCAAAGGGTCCTGTCCAGGCTGGTAGGCGACCTCATCAAGGCGCCCCTTTGGATAGACATCAATCAACATCGCAGAAAAACTGCGGATCGAGGAATTGTCCAACCAGTCCGTCAACGCCCGGATCGGGCGCGTGTCACAAAACGGATAGATGAAAAACTCATCCGGATCGACTACCAGCACCCAATGGCCGTGCGCATAGCGCCGCTTGAGATAGTTCATCCAATCGATGCCAAACCCCGCACGCCGGTAACTGGCCGTCGTCCGCCACAGAGAAACATCCGGCATGCCTTGCAGATATTCAACCGTACCATCGTTCGATCCGTTGTCCACAAACAGGAAATGATCGACACCAAGACCCCTATAATACTCAAGGAAATAGGGCAGGCGGATCTGTTCGTTGCGCATGGTACAAACAAGGAGGATATCTTCCTGAGAAATCCGCCGGGTATTGTCCTGCACAGGCCTCAGTTCACGCGATTTGCGAAATGCGCGGGCCAGCCTGTACTTGCGCCGAATACGCATTCGGTAAGACTGCCAAAGGCTCACGTCTGCTCCTTGCCGTTCATCACTCCCGGCTTGACGTTCTGCCCCAGCCCGGATGCGCACAATATGTCATGCGAACAGCGTATTAACAACGCACTTAGAAACAGTTACGACCACCTAGCCGCCATGGATTTTGGGCAGCGCCCGTTTTCACCAGTCCGGCGCACGCATCAGCCCCAGATCGATCAACTGCTCAGGGCCTGTGAATTCTATGGAGTTTTCGCGCCACAAGTCTGGCGATGCAGTCAATTGATCGTAATAGGCATCAAACTCCGCAGGCGTGTGGAAATGCTGCCTCCGCTGTTTTTCCGTTGCCGATTTCTGAACAATCTCGGGCAGGAACTTGGTATGCAATAAAACCCCTGACGGCTGCGCCCCACCTGGTCCATCGTAAAGCGCGTTCAGTGGCGGCGGCAGCGCCGAGTGGGTGGAATTGGCATAGGCATAGCGGCGGTGCCAGCGTATCAAGGGGATCTTGTTCAGCGTCGGAGATCGGCGAGGCTCCTCAGCAAAAAATACCCGCTCACGCACACCGCCCTGCAGCCAGAGATTGCCCATCGGGATTTGGCGCACCGCGCGATAAGGCCCCGGATCAAACCACTTCAGCACCTCAACCGGGTTCTGCCCTGCGGTGTAGCTTTGCCGATTCAGCGGTCCGTTCGGGTAGAGATCGAGCATCATCGCCCCAAGGCCCGCGCGCCCCTGTCGGTCCAGCAGTGCCGTCAACGCCCTCAGATCATGGGTTTCTATGCCGCCATATGTAAGGAGCTCATCCGTATCCACCGAAAGGCACCAACGGTTGTGCCCAAATGTCATCAGCAGATATGTCAGCCAATCTACACCAAACCGGGACGCCCTGTAGCCAGACTCCGTCCACCACAAGGACACGTCCTGTTGCTGCAAGAGGAGTTCCGTGGAGCCATCGTCGCTGCCGTTGTCGACAACAAGGAAATGGCCAATACCAAGACGCCTGTAGTATTCTAGGAAATACGGTAAGCGGTTCGCTTCGTTGCGCAGAACCACAAATGCCAGGATATCTTCTGTCGAGATATTCGCCGTTCTGTTTGAAAGCCGCCTTAACTGATGACGCGATCGCCAAGACTGCCACAACAGCCTCCTGCGTTTCCATCGCATGCGATACGCCTCGCGCCAACCAAGTCTTGGCATCTCGGCCGCGACAGGTTGAGACGCCATATCAGGACTCGTAATGGCCGGTCTGGTGCCACTTCCAGGCATCGGCGATCATCGTCTCGAGGGTTGAGCGCTGCGGGTTCCAGCCCAGATCAGTCATTGCACGAGTAGAGCCTGACACAAGCTTGGTGCAATCGCCCGCTCGGCGGGGCCCTTCGCTGCACGGAACCTTCCGACCGGTAACCTCTTCGGCCTTGTCCATCACCTCACGCACCGAAAAACCCGCACCGGTGCCAAGATTGAAGATCTGGCTGCCTTTGCCATCCTTCAGCCATTTCAGGCCGAGAACATGCGCATCCACCAGATCACAGACATGCACGTAATCGCGGATACAGGTCCCGTCCGCTGTGTCATAGTCCGTGCCGAAGATGGTCAGAGCATCGCGCTTTCCATCGATGGCATCCAGAACCAGTGGCACAAGGTGCGTTTCGGGGCGGTGGAACTCGCCCACCTCGGCCTCCGGATCCGCCCCGGCTACGTTGAAATAGCGGAAAATCACGGAACGCAGACCGTGTGCAGCACCAAAATCCCGGACAATATCCTCAACCGCGCGCTTGCTGGCGCCATAGGCGTTCAGCGGCAGTTGCGGCGTAGTCTCGTCAAGCACGACGTTGTCATGTTCGCCGTAGGTGGCACAGGTAGAAGAGAAGACAAAATCGAGGCACCCGGCAGAAACGGCGGCCTCGATCAGGTTCAAAGACCCGCCGGTGTTGTTGGCCCAGTACCGGCCCGGCTGGCTCATCGCTTCGCCAACTTGGCTGAGCGCAGCAAAGTGCATGACAGCAACAGGCTGATATTCTGCAAAAACCGCATCAAGACGCTCGCGGTCCGCAAGATCCCCCTTTTCGAAGGGGCCGAACTTTACGGCATCCTGCCACCCCGTAACCAGGTTATCAAACGTCACAGGCGTGTAGCCCGATGCTTGCAAAGCCTTGCACGCATGCGAGCCGATGTAACCGGCGCCGCCAGTCACCAGTACATTTCCTAAAGCCACAGCTCCCTCACGTTCTGCTTTTGCGGCGGATCGGCGTGCACTTATTCGGCAGCCTGTCCAACCTGAGCGATCTCGTTGATATACTGCATCAACTCATCCCGCAATTCTTCGCGCGCGAGGGCGAATGACACCGTCGCCTGCAGGAAGCCGGCCTTGGATCCACAGTCAAACCGCTGGCCGCGGAAACGGTAACCATAGACCGGAACGTCCTGCGCAATATCCTGCGCGATCGCATCAGTCAGCTGGATTTCACCGCCCGCGCCCTGCTTCATCTTGTTGAGATTGCGCAGCACAGAGGGCTCCAGGATGTATCGGCCGATCACCGCAAGGTTCGACGGCGCCTCGCCCATGGCTGGTTTTTCCACCATGCTGCGCGCTTCGACCACAGACCCCATGTCTTCCTTTACGTCGAGAATACCATATGAGCTCGCCTTTTCCGGCGCGACTTCCATCGCGGCAACCATGTTGCCGCCTGTTTCGGCATAAGCATCAACCATTTGCTTGAGGCAGGGGGTTTCAGCCGCGATCACGTCATCCGGCAGAATGACTGCAAAGGGCTCGTTCGCGATCAGACGGCGCGCGCACCAGACCGCGTGGCCAAGACCCAGCGCCTGATGCTGACGGATGTAAGCGATGGCACCACTGTCCATATTGGTCTGCTTGAGGATCTCAAGAAGCTCTTTTTTGCCCTTCTTGCGCAGCTCCTGCTCAAGCACCGGTGAATGGTCGAAGTAATCCTCAAGCGCGCCTTTGCCGCGCGAGGTAACAAAGATGAATTCCTTGATGCCAGCTTCGCGCGCCTCGTCGATGGCGTATTGAACCAGCGGCCGGTCCACCAATGTCATGATTTCCTTGGGCACAGACTTGGTTGCAGGCAGAAACCGGGTCCCCAAACCTGCAACCGGAAAAATCGCTTTCGTTACTTTCTTACGCATGATCATCTCTCAGTATTTTATTGGTCTATTGACCCGAAAATTTCACCTACACTCGTCGGCGCTTACTGCAACCAACACAAGACGACGCCATTGATGAGGACTCGCTGACACCAAATCACGAGATTATGATGACAATATGTCCTAAGCGTAATGCCCAGCAGCGTAGGCTGTTTTTGCAACAAGCTACCAGGTTACGCCTTGCCCATTCTGGACATCATTTCTTCAATTCGCGGCACGTCTTCGGGATTGTTCAATTCCCAAAACTCGCGTCCTTTTGCTTCGACTTCCACACACAGAACCTTGCGGCCGTTCTCCAGGAAACGCAGCTGTTCGAGGCCTTCGAGCGTTTCAAGCGGGCCGCTTGTCCAATCAGGATAGGCCGCAAGCGCGTCAGGACGGTAGGCATAGACTCCCACATGATGGAAAACAGGCGTGTCCTCGCCACTTTCAAAGGCAGATGCACAAAAAGGTAGCACCTCTTTGGAGAAATACAAAGCACTACGATCAGCTGCGAACACTGCCGTCGTCCCGCCGACTCGGCCAGCGCGACGATCCGCCAGAAGGCTGTTCAGCGTCGCACCATCACAGCGCAGAACCGGCGTGGCCAGCCCCATATCCGGAGCCGCGCGCAGCCCCTCCACCAGATCCTCAACAAACCAATGCGGCGTGAGGGGGGCATCCCCCTGCAGGTTCACCACGATGTCGTATCCACCACCCAGCGCCGCATGGGCTTCGGCGCAGCGTTCGGTTCCGTTGGCACAGCTTTCCGATGTCATCACCACTTCGGCGCCAAATCCTTCGGCCGCCGTGCGAATTCTATCGTCATCCGTGGCAACCACGACCCGGTCCACACCGGACACCGCAGATGCTGCACGCCACGAGCGTTCGATCAACGTGCGTTTTTCCCCCGTGGCCCCTTTTAATTCCACCAATGGCTTGCCGGGATAGCGGGTCGAAGCATACCGGGCAGGGATGACGATCAGAACAGACATCAGGCTCCTTTCAGCTCAACGCCACCAGCGTAGGCGATGAAGAACGGGTTGGCATAGCCTTCTTTGCCGTAGACAAGGGGGGAATGATCATCGAAACGGACCACTTTGCCGCCAGCGCCAGCCAAAACGGCATGGCCCGCGGCGGTATCCCATTCCATGGTGCGCCCGACGCGCGGGTACAGGTCGGCCTCACCAGTTGCCACCAGACAGAACTTGAGCGACGAGCCTGCACTCTTCATGTCCTTGACGTTGTATTTGTTGATGTAGTCTTCCGTGGCCTGATCACGATGGGACTTGGAAGCGACCACCATGAGCGCGTCATTGTTACTGTCTGCCACGCGGATCGGTGCGGTCTCGCCAATGCGCTTGGGGTCGAAGGGGCCTGTTTCCTCTACGCTCGATCCGTCAGCGAGCGTGAAGAACATGCGCTCTTTGGCGGGGGCGTAAACGACGCCACGGGTCGGCACGCCCTTTTCCACCAGCGCGATGTTCACGGTAAAATCGCCACGCCGGTGGATGAACTCTTTGGTGCCATCGAGAGGATCAACAATCAAAAACGTATCGCCACGCTCGGAATGGGAGGCGCTTTGCTCTTCGGTGACCAGCAGAACATCTGGAAAGGCCGCACGCAGCCCGGCAGAGATGAGGGCATCCGCCGCCTCGTCGGCAGCCGTCACCGGGCTGTCATCGGACTTCACCTTAACGTCGAAATCGTCGGAATTGTAAATCTCCATGATCTTGTTGCCAGCCTCGATCGCGAGACGGCGGATCACGGGAACAAGCTCTTCATAGGTCAAACCGGGTCTCCCGAACCTGGGGTTAATTGAAAATTTTCCTGTCGTCCCTTATGCTCCGGCAGGACTAGAACGGCAAGAAGTCCACCGCAAACTTCCCGGCGCAGCAAAACCATAGGCAAGATGTTTCAGCTTCGAACGCAGCGATCGCCGTTTTCAGGCATCATCACTCTCGGCGAGGTAGTGTTTCACTGCACTGTCCGCAGCGTGCGTTCAAAACACAATAATGCCTTCATCGCGCTCGGCCTGAATATCCTGCAGTCGGTTCTGTTTGTAGCAGCCTTCTATTTCATGTTTGCGATCATGGGCTTGCGCGGATCAGCCATTCGCGGTGATTTCCTGCTATATGTGATGTCAGGGATCTTTCTTTTCATGACCCACGCCAAAACGGTGGGGGCCGTGGCCGGTGCCGAAGGGCCCAGCAGTCCAATGATGCAACATGCGCCCATGAACACGATGGTGGCGATTCTGTCGGCGGCGATCGGCTCGCTTTATGTCCAAACGCTATCGCTGTTGCTAATCCTGTTTGTCTATCACGTGGCCTTCACCCCGGTGCATATTGAGGATCCGGTCGGAGCCTATGCCATGGTGCTGATTGCCTGGTTCACCAGTGCCGCGGTTGGGTTGCTGTTTTTGGTGTTGAAGCCCTGGGCTCCCAGCATCGTCGGAATCATCAGCACCATTTATCAGCGGGCCAATATGATTGCTTCGGGCAAGATGTTCCTCGCCAATACCCTGCCCAGTTTCATGCTCGCCATGTTTGATTGGAACCCGCTGTTTCACAGCATCGATCAAGCGCGCGGCTATGTCTTTATCAACTACAACCCGCATTACAGCAGCTGGGAATATGCCGTCTGGGTGGGAGTTGTATTGGTCATGCTGGGCTTGATGGGTGACTTCTACACCCGCCGCCGCGCCTCAATCAGTTGGAACGCACGGCGCTAGCAACGCACGACCAACGCAAACCTGACTGTTGGCCCTCGCCGACTTTGACAAACGCATCAGGTCACGACCCGCAGCGTGAGGTTTAGGCGTCCTCCCTTGGGCAGCAGGCGCGAGGATTTAAAACGGATGCGGTCCACCCCGTGATAGGCCAGCCGCGCCTCTCCGCCCATGACCACGACATCCCCTGAACTGAGCCACACAGAATCCGTCTTGCCGCTCCGGTTTTTTCCGCCGACCCGCAAAAGCCCATCATCCCCCAGCGAGACGGAGACCACCGGGTAGGAAAAGTCCACTTCGTCCTTGTCCTGATGAAGCCCCATCCTGGCTCCCTCGCCGTAGTAATTTATGAGGCAGCAGTCTGGTTGGCGCTCAAGCCCTGTCAGATCGTGCCAGATCGCAAGAATCGATGACGGAATTTCGGGCCATCCCATCCCACGCGGATGCTGCGCCACATAGCGATAGCCTTCGGTATCCGCGTACCAGCCAAATGCGCCCGCCGACGTCATCCGGACCGACATTTTGCTGCCACCAGGAATGGTTGGGGAAAACAGCGGCGCGGCCTTCAAGACCGGGCGCAGCGCATCGATCAGATCGCGCTGCCCTGCGCGAGGCAGATAGCTTTTGTGAATCTCAAATCCGCGCAGGCGCAGCTTGCTCATCGCTGTTATCTCATTCTTAACCATACCCCTTGCAAAAAAGCGCATTGAATCGTCTTTCTCGACGCGTTCTGGCGGTTGCAGGGGCTATTTCTGCTCCCTATATACGCCGTGACGCCGGGAGATGCAGACCTCTCGGCACCGAAATCGGGGGCTGGATGCCAAAACGGGTCCGGTCTTCGGGAAATCGCCTTGAAAAGAAAAGGGATCGAAAATGAGCAAAGTTATCGGGATCGACCTCGGGACCACCAACTCCTGCGTTGCCATCATGGACGGCTCGCAGCCCCGCGTCATCGAAAACGCCGAAGGCGCGCGCACCACGCCTTCGATCGTGGCCTTCACCGACGAAGAGCGTCTGGTCGGCCAGCCCGCGAAACGTCAGGCCGTCACCAATCCGGACAACACCATCTTTGGCGTCAAGCGCCTGATCGGTCGCCGGTTCGACGATGCCGACCTCGCAAAAGACAAGAAAAACCTCCCCTTTGCCGTGATCAACGGCGGCAACGGCGATGCATGGGTCGAAGCCAAGGCTGAGAAATATTCCCCCAGCCAGATCTCGGCCTTTATCCTCGGCAAGATGAAAGAGACCGCGGAGTCCTACCTCGGTGAGGAAGTGACCCAGGCCGTCATCACCGTACCCGCCTATTTCAACGACGCCCAGCGTCAGGCCACCAAAGACGCCGGCAAGATCGCTGGCCTTGAGGTGCTGCGCATCATCAACGAGCCGACTGCTGCGGCTCTGGCCTATGGTCTCGACAAGGAAGACACCCAGACCATCGCGGTTTACGACCTTGGCGGCGGTACCTTCGACGTGACCATCCTGGAAATCGACGACGGCCTGTTCGAAGTGAAGTCCACCAACGGTGATACCTTCCTTGGTGGTGAAGACTTCGACATGCGCATCGTCAACTACCTGGCCGACGAGTTCAAGAAAGAGCACCAGGTCGATCTGACCAAGGACAAGATGGCCCTGCAGCGCCTGAAAGAGGCCGCTGAAAAGGCAAAGATCGAACTGTCCTCCAGCTCGCAGACCGAAATCAACCAGCCGTTCATCTCGATGGATCCCTCCTCGGGCCAGCCGCTGCACATGGTCATGAAGCTGACCCGCGCCAAGCTGGAATCGCTGGTGGGTGACCTGATCAAAGCCTCAATGAAGCCCTGCCAGGCGGCTCTGAAAGACGCAGGTCTGTCCGCGTCCGACATCGACGAGGTCGTTCTGGTCGGCGGTATGACCCGCATGCCCAAGGTCATCGAAGAAGTCACCAAGTTCTTCGGCAAAGAGCCTCACAAGGGTGTGAACCCGGACGAAGTGGTTGCCATGGGCGCCGCTATCCAGGCCGGTGTTCTGCAGGGTGACGTGAAAGACGTTGTTCTGCTGGACGTGACCCCGCTGTCGCTCGGCATCGAAACCCTGGGCGGTGTCTTCACCCGCCTGATCGACCGCAACACCACTATCCCCACCAAAAAGTCCCAGGTCTTCTCGACCGCCGAGGACAACCAGAACGCCGTGACCATTCGCGTGTTCCAGGGTGAGCGTGAAATGGCGGCCGACAATAAGATGCTCGGCCAGTTCAACCTTGAGGACATCCCGCCCGCACCGCGCGGCATGCCGCAGATCGAGGTAACCTTCGACATCGACGCCAACGGGATCGTCTCGGTCGGCGCCAAGGATAAGGCGACCGGTAAAGAGCAGACCATCACCATCCAGGCATCCGGCGGTCTGTCGGACGAGGACATCGAAAAGATGGTCAAGGACGCCGAGGAGAACGCCGAGGCGGACAAGGAACGCCGCGAGCTGATCGAAGCCAAGAACCAGGCCGAAAGCCTCATCCACTCGACCGAGAAGTCGATGGAAGAACATGGCGACAAGGTCGATCCCTCCACAATCGAAGCGATCGAACTGGCCATTGCCGCGCTGAAGGACGACCTCGAAAGCGACAAGGCCAACGCCGAAAAGATCAAGGCTGGCATCCAGAACGTCACCGAAGCGGCGATGAAACTGGGTGAAGCAATCTACAAGGCGCAGGCTGAAGAGGCTGACGATGAACCCGCCGCCGCAGATGAGGCAAACGCCTCTGGTGATGATGACATCGTTGACGCCGAGTTCGAAGACCTGGACGACGACAAGCGTTAAGGCCTGAGACCAAAGGCTTGACCACGGGCCGGTCCGCACCCCGGACTGGCCCGTTTTTCGTTGAGGCATAAGGAATACACCGATGTCAAAACGCGACTACTATGACATTCTTGGCGTCTCGAAAGGCGCCAGCGCTGATGAGATCAAGAAGGGCTATCGCAAGAAAGCCAAGGAATTGCACCCGGACCGCAATGCGGACAATCCGGACGCAGAGGCGCAGTTCAAAGAGGCCAACGAGGCCTATGAAGTTCTGAAGGACGCCGAAAAGAAGGCCGCCTATGACCGCTATGGTCATGCTGCCTTTGAAAACGGCATGGGCGGTGGCGGCGGCCCCCGCGGCGGCCATCCGGGCGGTGGTGATTTCTCCTCTGCCTTCTCGGACGTTTTCGACGATCTCTTTGGCGACTTCATGGGCGGGCGCGGCCAGGCAGGCGGGCGTCAGCGCGCCTCGCGCGGGGCGGATCTGCGCTATAACCTGCGTGTCACTCTCGAAGAAGCCTTTTCCGGGCTACACAAGACCATCAAGGTGCCGACTTCGGTCTCCTGCACCTCCTGTGAAGGCACCGGCGCCGAAGGCGGGGTTGAACCTACCACCTGCCCAACCTGCTCCGGCATGGGCAAGGTGCGCGCGCAGCAGGGCTTTTTCACGGTGGAACGCAGCTGCCCGACCTGTTCGGGCCTCGGCCAGATCATCAAGAACCCCTGCAAGACCTGTCACGGCCATGGCCGCGTCGAGAAGGACCGCTCGCTATCGGTGAATATCCCGGCAGGGGTTGAGACCGGCACCCGGATCCGTCTGGCTGGTGAAGGTGAAGCAGGCCTGCGCGGCGGGCCTCCCGGCGATCTTTACATCTTTGTGGAAGTGGCACCGCACGAGCTCTTCGAACGCGATGGAAACAACCTTTATTGCCGCGTACCCGTCTCCATGGCCAATGCTGCCCTCGGCGGCGCCATTGAGGTGCCCACCATCGATGGGGGCCGTGGCCGCGTGCAGATCCCCGAAGGCAGCCAGTCCGGTCGCCAGATGCGCCTGCGTGGCAAGGGCATGCCGGCCCTACGGGGTGGCGCCCCCGGTGACATGTTCATTGAACTGGCCGTGGAAACGCCCGTCAACCTGACCGCCCGTCAGAAGGAACTGCTGCGTGAGTTCGAGGATCTCTCGGAAGAGAATACCAACCCGGAATCCCGGAGCTTCTTTTCCTCAGTCAAAAGCTTCTGGGACGGCATGAAAGGCTGATATCGTCAGCCAGCAACAGCAGTTGCGGAAGAGCAGCGCAAAAACGCCCCAGACCGGGGCGTTTTTCTTTTCTTTGCACCACTTTGACTGCCAAGATTCCAGACAAAGGGTGACCTTGATATCTCCGACGTGGTGATCATGGGGAAAGCTGGCGCATTTCGAGACGAAACACTGCCGCTGTTTGACTGCAGCGACGAGGCGCGCGCTGCTTTGGTGCCTGCGGGTCGGCTTCCCTCCTACATCAAGGACCACCGCGCGCGGTTGCGCAGGCGCTTCATGGATGGCGGAGCGGCCGCCATGCCGGACTATGAACTGCTGGAACTGGTATTGTTTCGCTCCATCCCACGACAGGACGTCAAGCCGCTTGCGCGCCGACTTCTGGACACCTTTGGGGACTTCAACAGGGTCATATCGGCGCCGGCAGAGCGTCTGTTGCAGGTCAAGGGCATCGGCGAAGCGGTGATTACCGACCTCAAGGTGCTGGAGGCCGCAGCGCACCGCATGGCGCGTGCACGTATCATCCAGCGTCACGTGCTCTCCGACTGGAATGCGCTGCTGGACTATTGCCACACGACCATGTCCCATTCCGAGGTGGAGCAGTTCCGCGTGCTGTTCCTCGATCGCAAGAACGTACTGATCGCAGACGAGGAGCAAGCGCGAGGAACTGTGGACCATGTCCCGGTCTATCCGCGCGAAGTGGCCAAACGCGCGCTGGAGCTGAACGCCAGCGCGGTGATTCTGGCGCACAATCACCCTTCGGGAGATCCAACGCCCTCAGAGAGCGATATCACGATGACGGCACAAGTAGGTACTGCACTTGATGCACTGGGGATTACGTTGCACGATCACCTGATCATCGGCAAAGCCAGCGAACTCAGTTTGCGCAGCCACGGTTATCTATAGCGCGCCGTGAAACACGCTCTCCCGGCCCCTGTAGGTGCTACGGCCTAGCCCGGAGTCCCTTGGCCGCCTTAGGATTAGCAATTTATCTGTGAGATAGCGAAAAGCGCACGGGAGAACCACGTTTCTGGTCGATCATCCCGCGCGGGCACTACCTCACCCAGACCTCAACGCGCCGGTTAACCTCGCGACCCCAGGCGCTGTCATCACAGGCCATGGGAAGGGCCTCCCCAAAGGCTGCGACACTGATATCAACGCGGTCCATATTGGCCGTCTGTGCGGCATCTATCACCGCATCGCGCACCGCTTCAGCCCGTCTGAGCGCAATTTGGCGGTTCATAGAAGCAGGACCGTCCCCATCGGAAAAACCAACGAACAAGAGGCGGCTGGCATCATAAACTCCCGCTTCCAGCGCGCGCCCCAACTGCTCGATATTGCTGCGCGACTGAGCATCCGGTCGCGTTGATCCCGGCTCAAACCGAAAGGAGGTAGTTAGCCTCTGGTGCCCCCTGAGCGCAGCAATCATACGTTGAAGCTCCTCCAGTTCGACTTCCGGTCCTGCCGCCTCGATCGCATTGGCAAACCGATCACCCTGGGCCGTCAGCGAAATCCGCTCAGGCGCCTGATCCACGAAACCCGCCCTGCGGATCACGATCTGCGCGCCGGGTCCACGGACGTAGCTGAGGAAGTCTCGCGCAACCTTGGCGAGGCGCCGCTCCGGTAAATATAGGAACATGGGCGCATTGAGGGGGTAGTCCTCCGTCTTGATAGCTCGCCGCGTGGCCCGAAGCGAGAAGCCACAGGATCCTGTCAGCGTCAATGCGCGGGCTGTGCCGGTATTGGCAAAGCTGCCAATCCCGATCGCAAAAGGATCTGTCGCAATCACCCTTACCAAAGTGCTGTGCCGGTCATGACGCCGCAGATTCGGGGCAAAGGCAGCCGCGGCGGGTTTCATCAGCTTATCTTCCACCGCCTGAGCGAGACCTGATCCGGATACCGGCAAGTGCAGCGAAATCGGCGCATCAGCGCCGCCCAGTTCGGACCAGTTGGAAATCTCTCCTGAAAAGACACCGACCAATTGCGGCAAAGAAATGCTTCGCACAGGATTTTCGGGCGACACCAGCGGTACCATGGCGTCAAGTGCCAATACCCGGCTGCGCGACCCGGCCGTCATATCGCCCATACCTGCCTGCCGGGCACGCTCCCGTTCGGCAGGGCGTATTTCCCGCAAGGCCATGACAATATCCGCCTGATCCGCGAGAAGATCCGCAAAGCCTTCGTCTGTGTTGCTGACAAAAAAGCTGAACCGAGCTGCCGGGCGGCTTCCATCTCGCAGAAGGATATACTCGAAGTTCCCATTTGGCAGCGCTTCGCGCCGTGTCTGATAGCCGTTGCGCAGGGCAAACCCTTCAATCAACGCCGGCAACAAAACCTCTGCCATGTTGGACGATCCGGAAAGGGTGATCTCCGCCATGAAATCTGAAAGGCTTGGGCACCCCGGGCCGTCGCAGGTGACGCCCGAACCATCAACGGTAAGTTCACCAAATTTCGTATCCACACGATAGTACTCACCATCGAAACCCAGAAGATTACCGGTGATTTCCACCGCACCATCGGGCGAAGACAGCGTCACATCCTGCGCAGAAAGCGGCAAGGAGACAGCGAACAGAGAAAGTGCGGCGCAGATCGCCGCACGCAAAGAAGCCATGATTAGTCCTGAAATGATCGCAGGTCAGTTTCCCGCGATTTTCAGGTTTTCCAGCAGATTATTCAACACCAGAAAGTCACCCTCAGCATCGCAATCGGGCATGGACAGCGTCAGATCCCGGGTGCTGAGGCTGCGGCCATCCCCGCCGTGGCCAAGGCTGAGGGTCTGCGCATCAATCTGGCGACCGCAGTTGGTCTGGGTGATCTCCGCTTCAACGCTGATATCCACTGCAGAAATCCCCGCGCTCCCGCGCGGCAAGCTGTAGACCTCGACCAAACGGGGGGCCAACAGCTGATCGTTTCCAAGGCGCACCATTTCACCTGCACCCTGGGCCGGATCGGAGCCGTGCCAAACATGCCCCGGCGCGCCATATTCAGCGCCATTTTCCCGTGCATGAATCTCAAAGCCGCTGTTGCCGGTCCATTGAAGAACGACACGGTCCACGTCTGACACATCTGGGACGGGAACAGCGGCCACCTCCGCCAGCCCCTGCTCCGGCTCGATGATGAAGACGGCAGTGGGTGCCAAAGCTGGGACTTGCTCGTGCCACCAGCCATCTGCATCCAGTTGAGCAGTGAACATCATGCCATGGTGGTGCACCGTCAAACGTCTTCCCGCCTGACAGGGTGCTGAAGCGGACAGATCCACCATGGCTCCCGGCATGGCCACCGCCGTTACTGACAGGCTGCAAGCAGCCTCTGGCGCGACGGAAGCGCGTTCGATCTCTGGACTGCTCTCTTCATCGGGCTGCGTCACAGAGGTCAGGGTGATGTTCTCGATCCTGAACTCAGCTGCTTCCGGTTCCGATGGAATATGGACCGTTTGCCCAGCATCTTCTACAATCAGAGCTTGGTCGGCACTTTGCGCTCCCAGCGCGCGCGGAGCGGTCGACTGCTGCATGAAGAACCCAATACCAAGGGCACAAGCCACAGTTGCGCTACTCAACACCAATATCCGCTTGTCCATCATCAAAGGCTCCAGCCAACCAATAGGTTAAAGAATGGTTGCCTGCCAAAGACGGCCAGTTTGTGACGCCACGCGGGAGAGATTCTGGCAAAATATACGAAACTTTAACAAAATCACCCGCGCAGCCAGGCCGCACGGGTGCATGTTTTTACGCGCCAAGGCGCGTCAGCGCGTCAGCTCTGCCTAGGACAGGCGACCGTGGCAGTGCTTGAATTTCTTGCCTGACCCACAGGGGCATTTGTCATTTCGCGACGGGTTGCCCCAGGTGGACGGATCATTCTCGACAAACCCCGGCGCTGCCCCTTCGGGTGTTGCCCCGGCGGCCTCCTGCGACGCGGCATCCGCTGCCGCCGTCGCGGCTTGCTGCATCGCAGCCTGACGGGCTGCCATCTCCATCACCATCTGCCGCTGCTCTTCCTCATTCATGGGGCGCACGCGGCTCAGCTGTTTGGTCACATCTTCGCGCAGCGAATCCAGCATACCTTCGAAGAGTTGGAAGCTTTCGTTCTTGTATTCATTGAGTGGATCACGCTGAGCATACCCGCGGAAGCCCACAACCGAGCGCAGATGTTCCAGAGTCAGAAGGTGCTCACGCCACTTGGCGTCGATGGTCTGCAGCAGGACCTGCTTTTCGATCTGGCGCATGTTTTCCGGGCCAAAGGCCTCGGTCTTTTCGGCCATCATCGCATCGCTCGCCGCCTCAAGGCGCTCGCGGATGTGCTCGTCGTCCACGCCCTCTTCAGCGGCCCATTCAACGATTGGGGCGTCAATGGAAAGCCCCTCACGCACGGCGGCCTGCAGACCTTCGGTATCCCACTGATCAGCATATGTCTTGGGCGGCATGTAGGTATCGATCAAATCATCGATCACCTCGTGGCGCATATCCTGGATGATCTCCGACAGGTCTTCGGCTGCCATGATCTCGCGGCGCTGACCAAAGATAACCTTACGCTGGTCGTTCATAACGTCATCGAACTTCAGCACCTGCTTGCGCATATCGAAGTTGCGGCCTTCTACCTTGGCCTGGGCACGTTCAAGAGACTTGTTCACCCAAGGGTGAATGATCGCCTCGCCTTCCTTCATACCGAGGGAGGAAAGAACCTTGTCCAGACGCTCAGAGCCGAAGATGCGCATCAGATCGTCTTCGAGGCTGAGATAGAACCGGGTCCGACCGGGATCGCCCTGGCGACCCGAACGGCCACGCAGCTGGTTGTCGATCCGGCGGCTTTCGTGCCGCTCGGAGGCCATGACGAAAAGACCGCCCGCGTCGAGAACCTTCTGTTTCTCGGTCGCGTGTTTAGCTTCCTCCTCGGCGCGCAAAGCGACGGGATCGGCATCCGGATTGGCCTCCAGGGCCTCCATGACCTTCATCTCGACGTTGCCACCCAGTTGAATGTCTGTGCCGCGACCGGCCATGTTGGTGGCGATGGTCACTGCGCCGAGGCGGCCTGCGTCGGCGACGATCTGCGCTTCCTGCTCATGGTGGCGGGCATTGAGAACATTGTGCTCGATACCTTCCTGTTTCAGAAGCTGGCTCAGCAGTTCCGATTTCTCGATCGAAGTGGTTCCCAGAAGAACCGGCTGCCCCTTGGCGTGGGCGGTCTTCGTCTCCTCGATCATGGCACGGTATTTTTCCGCACCGGTCCGGTAGACCTGATCGTCCTCGTCCACACGCGCAATCGGCTTGTTGGTGGGAACCTCGACCACGCCCAGACCGTAAATCTCGCGGAATTCCTCGGCCTCGGTCATGGCGGTGCCGGTCATACCGGACAGGCGATCGTAAAGCCGGAAATAATTCTGAAAAGTGACCGACGCCAGAGTGCTGTTCTCGGGCTGGATCTGGACCTCTTCCTTGGCCTCAATGGCCTGGTGCAGGCCTTCGGACAGACGGCGGCCCGCCATCATGCGGCCAGTGAATTCGTCGATCAGCACGACTTCGCCGTCGCGAACGATGTAATCCTTGTCCCGCTGGAAAAGCTTGTGCGCACGCAGAGCCTGGTTGACATGGTGAACAACCGTCGTGCTTTCGGGATCATATAGCGAGGCGCCCTCTTCCAGCAAACCATGTTCGATAAGGATCTGCTCGAGGTATTCGTTGCCATCTTCGGTGAAGGTAACACCACGGGTTTTCTCGTCGACCTCGTAATGCTCCTCGCTCAACAGCGGGATCACCTTGTCGATGGTCACATAAAGCTCCGAGCGGTCCTCGGCGGGGCCGGAAATGATCAGCGGCGTGCGCGCCTCGTCGATCAGGATCGAGTCCACCTCGTCGACGATGGCAAAGTTGTGCTGCTTCTGGAACACCTGATCGAGGCTCGGCTTCATGTTGTCGCGCAGGTAGTCAAAGCCCAGTTCGTTGTTGGTCGCATAGGTCACATCCGACTGGTAGGCCGCCATCTTCTGATCGTCGGGCTGGCCGGACCAGATCACGCCGGTGGTCATGCCCAGCTGCTCAAACACCTTGCCCATCCATTCGCTGTCACGCTTGGCCAGATATTCGTTCACCGTGACCACATGCACGCCCTTGCCGGTCAGCGCATTGAGATAGGCCGGAAAGGTCGCAACCAACGTCTTGCCTTCGCCGGTTTTCATTTCGGCGATATTGCCCTGATGCAGGAATACCCCGCCCATGAGCTGTGTATCGAAGGCGCGCAAGCCCAAGGCACGGCGCGCGCCTTCACGAACGTTGGCAAAAGCCTCGGGCAGAAGATCATCTAGGCTTTCGCCGTTCAGCGCGCGTTTGCGCAGCTCTTCGGTCTTCTCGATGAGGCCCGCATCGCTGAGTTTCTCGAACTCGGGCTCCAGCGCGTTGATCTTTGCAATCAGCGGCCGCGTCGCCTTGACTTTCCGGTCGTTCGGTGTGCCGAAAATCTTTTTGGCGAGTGTTCCGATACCCAGCATGTGCTCTCCAACAGTCCTGTCATGGCTTCCGTTCTCAGGCAGGCTTGCCCGCCCTGCCCGCAACCCATAAACAAAGGTGGAAACGACGGTGCTGCCCAATAGCCCCTAGGCGATGTAAGCGGCAGCTATATAAGTGTCAACGCCGCGCCATGCTGCGGCCCGGGAATAGGAAGAATTCAATGCTGAAAGGTCTCACTTTTCTGCGAGGCTCCGCTGCAGCGGCCCTGATCGCGCTCGCCGCCACTCCGTCGCTGGCGGCGCCACATGCCAATACGGTCGTTGCCTCGGTGAACGGCGAAGAAATCACTCTGGGCCACATGATCATGGCACGCGAAAGCCTGCCCCAACAGTACAAGCAACTGCCCGATGAAGTGCTGTACAACGCCATTCTGGACCAGTTGATTCAGCAGACTGCGCTAAAGCAACAGCTCAACGGCGAGGTGCCGCACTACGTCCAGCTGTCTGTCGAAAACGAAAGCCGCGCACTGTTGGCAGCTGATGTGATCGAAACGGTCATGGCCGGTGCTGCAAGCGAAGAAGCGCTGCGCGCGGCCTATGATCGCAAGTATTCCACGGGCAACGGCGGTGATGAATTCCATGCCGCACACATTCTAGTAGAAACCGAGGACGAAGCCCGAGAAATCAAGGAAGAGCTCGAAGACGGCGCCGATTTTGCCACCATGGCCAAGACGCGCTCGACCGGCCCTTCAGGACCTAGCGGCGGCGATCTCGGCTGGTTCGGCCTTGGCAGCATGGTGCCCGAATTCGAAGAGGCCGTTCTGGCCATGCGTTCGGGTGACATTTCCGATCCGGTACAAACCCAGTTCGGCTGGCATGTGATCCTGCTACGAGAGCGGCGCAAGTCCGAGGCGCCCAGCTTTGACGAGGTCCGTGGCGAGCTGGAGCAGGAGCTGCGCACCCGCGCCGTCGAGGACCGTGTCAATGCACTGACAGCAGCTGCCGACATCGAACGGCCCGAAGTCGAAGACCTTGAACCGTCGGTGATTCGTGATCTCAGCCTGGTGAGGAACTGATCAGATGGCCGGCGCGCTTCCCCGCTCCCCACTGGCCCCGGAGCACTTCCCAAATCTTCCTGTCATCAAGGGCGTTCGCTTTGCCACCGCTGCGGCCGGGGTGAAGTACAAGGGCCGGACCGATGTGATGCTTGCGGTCCTTGATCCGGGCACTACGGTTGCCGGCGTCTTTACCCGCTCAAAAACACGGTCGGCACCGGTCAGGGATTGTCAGGCCAAACTCGGCACAGATCCCTCGCAAGCGGCAGCCATTCTGGTCAACTCTGGCAACTCCAACGCCTTCACTGGGCACTACGGACAAACATCCGTATCAGAGATTGTCTCTTCGGTCAGCGAAACGACAGGGGCGCCGGAGGCCCGCATCTACACCGCATCCACCGGTGTGATCGGAGAGCCGCTGCCACATGACCGGATCGTGGCAAAGCTGGCAGAGCTGAACGCGGGCCTGGCTGAAGACGCGATGGAAGCGGCAGCCGCAGCAATCATGACCACCGATACCTTTGCCAAAAGTGCCTGCGCCACGGTCACGATCGGCGGCAAGACTGTGAATATTGCCGGGATCGCAAAAGGGTCCGGCATGATCGCGCCGGATATGGCGACGATGCTGGTCTATATCTTCACCGATGCACAGTTCGATCAAACGGCTCTGCAAGGCCAGCTAGCAGAGATCTGCGATCGCAGCTTTAACTGCATCACTGTGGACAGCGACACCTCTACCTCGGACAGTCTGATGCTGTGCGCGACCGGGGCTTCGGGGGTGGATGCTACGGCGAATGCGGAATTCGCGCAGGCGCTGGAAGGCGTGATGATGGATCTGGCGCATCAGGTTGTGCGCGATGGCGAGGGCGCCACCAAGTTTATCGAGATCCAAATCACCGGCGCCGTGTCCGACGCCGAGGCAAAGACTCACGGCATGGCCATTGCCAACTCACCGTTGGTCAAGACGGCGATTGCTGGCGAGGATCCCAACTGGGGCCGGGTGGTGATGGCAATCGGCAAATCCGGCGCCGAGGCAGATCGGGACCGCCTGTCGATCTCTTTTGGAGATGTTCTGGTCGCAGAGAACGGTTGGGTCTCACCAACATACAAGGAAGAGGATGGCGCCGCGCAGATGAAGCAGGACGAGATCACCATTAAAGTGGATTTGGGTCTTGGCGATGGTGCCGCGACCGTCTGGACCTGTGATCTCACTCACCGATACATCAGCATCAACGCGGACTACCGATCATGAAGACAGTTCTCGTCTCTGCCGTCGCCCTGATCGACGTCGAAGGACGGATCCTGCTTGCGCAGCGGCCTGAAGGCAAATCCATGGCCGGGCTTTGGGAATTTCCGGGCGGCAAGGTTGAAGTCGGGGAAACCCCGGAGGCGGCCCTGATCCGGGAGTTGGAAGAAGAGTTGGGTATCAACACTTGGTCCTCTTGTCTGGCACCTCTGACCTTTGCCAGCCACAGCTATGACAATTTCCATTTGCTGATGCCGCTGTTCGCCTGCCGCAAGTGGGAAGGCATTCCGCAGGCACGCGAAGGTCAGGTGCTGAAATGGGCGCGCCCGCAAGACCTGCGCGACTATCCGATGCCACCTGCAGACATTCCCTTGATCCCGATCCTGCGTGACTGGCTTTAAGCCCAAGAACCGTTAAATCTTAAGAAATGCGACCACCCAAAAAATGCGCAGTTGGAGCATTTCACGGCTTTCTCGCCGATTTAGGGGGTTTTTGCGATAAAAACACTAGCCTTTGTGGTGTTTGATTAAAATTAGAAAGGCTTTGTTAACCTTTTTGTCAAAAAATAGACACACTATCACGCAGTGAACCTCTCCAAAGTCTCCCTGAAGAAGGACCAGGATACACCAAGTTGAACTAGAACGGGCTGTCCTGGTTCGAGGCTGATTCATACAGGCACATATCTAGAACCCGCTTTAGACTGGTGGGCGTTCCGCATAAACGCCCCGTTTCCCTCAAGGTCTATAGCAGAACCAAAACCAACCACTCACACCTCCAGAGGGCAGCCTATCGGCTGTCCTCGACCTTTTTTGTGGGCATGTTTGCGTACTTCACTTGCAAAAGCATTTCTTCAAACAAAAAGCCCCGGACAGATAGTCCGGGGCTTTTGCAATTCTTGGTGGCCTGCGCGGGTTAGTCGAGTTTACGCTCGACTTCCTGACGCTCGAAGATCTCGATGACATCGCCTGCGCGGATGTCTTCGTAGTTTTCAAAGGCCATGCCGCATTCCTGACCGGACTGGACCTCTGGCACTTCGTCCTTGAAGCGCTTGAGGGTCTTCAGCGTACCTTCATGGATCACCACGTTATCGCGCAGCAGGCGTACACCGGCAGAGCGGCGTGCCACCCCTTCAGTGACCAAGCAGCCAGCAACCTTGCCGACGTTGGACACCTTGAAGACGTCCTTGATCTCGGCGTAACCGATGAAGTTTTCTTTGATTTCGGCCGACAGCAGACCCGAAGCAGCCGCTTTAACATCGTCCACGAGGTCATAGATCACCGAATAATAGCGGATCTCCACACCCTTCTGGTTGGCGGTGTTGCGGGCCGAGGCATTGGCACGCACGTTGAAGCCAAAAACCGGAGCGCCCGATGCTTCGGCCAGGCCGATATCGGTCTCGGTGATGGCACCAACGCCCGAGTGCAGCACGCGCACGCGCACCTCGTCATTGCCAATCTTTTCCATCGCCTGAACGATCGCCTCGGCAGAACCCTGAACGTCAGCTTTGACCAGAATTGGCAGCTCGGCGACGTTTTCGTCTTCCTTGGCCTTCTGCATCAGCTGTTCAAGTGTGGTTGCAGCACCGGCGGCAGCGCGTTTGTCCTTGGCGGCTTGCTCACGGTATTCCGCAATCTCGCGCGCCTGCGCTTCGGTTTCGGTCACGTTCAGCACATCGCCCGCTTCGGGGGTGCCGTTGAGGCCCAGAACTTCGACCGGGACCGAGGGCCCAGCTTCTTTGACGCGCTCGCCCTTGTCGTTGATCAGCGCACGGACCTTGCCGTATTGCTCACCCACCACAAAGATATCGCCCTGACGCAGGGTACCGTTCTGAACCAGCACGGTGGCTACCGGACCACGCCCAACATCCAGCTGCGCCTCAATGACTGCACCTTGCGCGGCGCGGTTGGGGTTTGCTTTCAGTTCGAGAATTTCCGCCTGCAGCGCGATGGCTTCAAGCAGTTCGTCCAGACCTTGACCAGTATGCGCCGAGACTTCGACGTCCTGCACTTCACCGGACATGGCTTCAACGATCACCTCGTGCTGCAGCAGCTCTGCCCGCACTTTGTTCGGATCTGCAGCCGGTTTGTCGATCTTGTTGATCGCGACGATCATCGGAACTTCGGCCGCCTTGGCGTGGTTGATCGCCTCGATGGTCTGCGGCATGACCGAGTCATCCGCCGCGACAACCAGAACAACGATATCCGTCACCTGAGCACCACGCGATCGCATCGAGGTAAAGGCCGCGTGGCCGGGGGTATCAAGGAAGCTCAGCGTTGCGCCGCCTTCGGTTTGCACCTGATAGGCGCCGATATGCTGGGTGATGCCGCCGGCTTCACCTGCCACAACGCGGGCATCGCGGATTGCGTCCAGCAGCGATGTCTTGCCGTGGTCGACGTGGCCCATGATGGTGATAACGGGCGGACGCGGCTGCAGGTCTTCTTCCTTGTCTTCGACTTCCTTGATGACGTCCTCGACATCTGAGTCGGAAACACGGACAACCTTGTGGCCGAATTCTTCGATAATCAGCTCGGCTGTATCGGCATCAATCGATTGGTTCTGCGTGACCATCATGCCCATCTGCATGAGGGATTTCACAACATCACCAACACGTTCCGCCATACGGTTCGCCAGTTCGGAAACCACGATGGTTTCCGGCAGCTGCACGTCGCGGATTACCTTTTCACGCTCGACCGAGCCACCCATGGCCTTTTGACGCGCGCGTTCCTGCTTGCGCTTCATAGCCGCCATGGAGCGTTGCCGCCCACCTTCGCCTGTTGCCTGGCCGAGGGTCAGCTTGCCCGAACGGCGACCTTCGTCGCGGCCCTTGCCGCGACCGCGCTCCTCGCGCTCACGGTCGGCCTTGCGCGGGGTCGGCTGGCCGCCACCCTTGGGCGCACCGCGACCGGCGCCTGCGCCTGCAGGTTTCGCCTTGGCCGGTTCCGCAGCAGGTGCTGCAGCTGCGCGTTTCGCGGCCTCTTCGGCCTCGCGGCGCTTGCGCTCTTCTTCTTCGGCTTTTTGGCGGGCCTTTTCTTCAGCTTCCCGCTGTTCGCGTTCCTTGGCTTCCTGCTCGGCGCGGCGGCGCTCACGCTCTTCGGCGCGGGCCTTTTCCTCGGCCTCACGCTGCGCAGCCTCTTCGGCTTCGCGTGCCTTGGCAGCCTGCAGCGCCTTCAGGCGGCGGGCCATTTCCGCATCGGTAATACCGGCAGGGCGACGAGAGCCGTCCGTCGCAGGCGAGGACCCGCTGCCCCCTTTACCCGCACCCGGCTTGGGAACCACAACGCGCTTGCGCTTGGTTTCCACCACGACATTCTTGGTCCGCCCATGGCTGAAGCTCTGTTTCACGTTCCCAGGCCGGGAACCACCACCACGCAAACCCAATGTCTTTTTGCCGTCACTATCGCTCATAAAGCTCTTTATCCTTCCGTGCGGCCCTTGCCGCCCACCATTTCGCGCAAACCCTGCAATCGTTGCGCTTCCTCTACA
>Ga0098070_100067_pt1 | contig 77211 bp, 68 predicted proteins | sample 28_taG_FD_75063 | JGI IMG/M metagenome (GOLD analysis project Ga0098070, IMG submission 75063) | Marine viral communities from Cariaco Basin, Caribbean Sea - 28_WHOI_OMZ | ecosystem: Environmental > Aquatic > Marine > Oceanic | place: Caribbean Sea: Cariaco Basin | collected 2014-11-12
TGCTGCCCGACACAAGCTGCAGCGCGCCCTCGGGCAGGATGCCGCTGTCCAGCATGATCTTCACGGCCAGCTCGGTCACATAGCAGGTCGCGGTTGCGGGCTTCACGATGGAGGGCACACCGGCAAGAAGGGTAGGGGCCAGTTTTTCCAGCATGCCCCAGACCGGGAAGTTGAAGGCGTTGATATGCACTGCAACCCCTTGCAACGGCGTGCAGATATGCTGGCCCAGGAAAGTGCCGGTGCGGCTCAGCTGCTCGATATCGCCGTCCAGATAGACATGGCCATCGGGCATCTCGCGGCGGCCCTTTGAGGCGAAGACGAACATGGTGCCGATGCCGCCATCGATGTCGATCATGTGATCGGACTGCGTGGCGCCGGTGTGGAAGGACAGATCGTAAAGCGCATCCTTGTGCTTGCCCAGCTCGGTTGCCAGCGCCTTCAGCATGCGGGCACGGTCGTGGAAGGTCATCTTGCGCAGGGCGGGACCGCCCACTTTGCGGGCATGATCCAGCATTGCCTGCACATCAAGGTCATCGTTGCCTGCGGTGGCGATCACGGCGCCGGTGACGGCGCTGGCGATATTGCGCGCCCCTGCGCCGGGTTTCACCCATTCCCCTGCGGCGTAGCTGGAAATCTCAAGAAGGCTCATTGCTCTCTCCCTAGGTTGCCCTGCCGCGCCATAACAACCCAAGGGCGGCGCGCGGGGCCTGATTGAATTGCGATATATATTGACCGTCCGGTCGGTTTATGCAAGAAAATTGTCCAAGAGGTCGCCGTGTCGGTGTTTTCGCTATGAAAGCAGGGTTTTGGCGGAGGGAATGACATATGGGAGCGGGAAATGGCTGACTCGATTCTGGTTGCGGATCATGGGGCTTGGGTGGAAATCACCCTCAACCGCCCGGACCGTCTGAACAGCTTCAACGATGAAATGCACTATGCGCTGCGCGCAGCATTGGAGGCCGCCCGCGATGGTGGCGCCCGTGCGGTTCTGCTGACCGGCGCTGGCCGGGGTTTTTGCGCCGGCCAGGATCTGGGTGACCGCGATCCGCGCAAGATGGATGGCCCGCCGGACCTCGGGAACACTGTGCGCACCTTCTATGCGCCGCTGGTGCGGCTGATCCGCTCGCTGAACTTCCCGGTGATCTGTGCTGTGAATGGCGTCGCGGCCGGGGCAGGGGCCAATATCGCGCTCGCCTGTGACGTGGTTCTGGCCGCCGAAAGCGCCAAGTTCATCCAGTCCTTCTCGAAAGTGGGCCTGATCCCGGATACCGGCGGCAGCTGGCATCTGCCACGTCTGCTGGGCGAAGCCCGCGCCAAGGGGCTGGCCTTCACCGCCGAGCCGCTGCCAGCAAAAAAGGCCGAAAACTGGGGGCTGATCTGGAAGGCGCTGCCCGATGACGAACTGATGAGTGAGGCGCGCGCCATGGCCGAGAAGTTCGGCAACGGTCCGACCTTGGGCATGGGCCTGACCAAGCAATGCATTCAGGCCGCAGCCGTCGACACGCTGACCGATCATCTTGAGATGGAAGCGGATGCCATGAAAACCTGCGGCGAAAGCGCCGATTATGCCGAAGGCGTCGCCTCTTTCCTGGAAAAACGCCAGCCGGTCTTCAAGGGCAAATGAGCATGACACCAAAAGAACGCGCCGATAAATCCAGCGCCGCCATGTGGGCCAGCGACAATGCGTCGAAATGGGCCGGGATGGAAATTGCCGAGGTCGATGAAGGCCGCGCCGTGCTGCAACTGACGGTGGAGACCCATCATTGCAACGGCCATGGCATTTGCCATGGGGGCGTCACCTTCATGCTGGCCGACAGCGCCTTTGCCTTTGCCTGCAACAGCCGCAACCAGTCGACCGTGGCGCAAAGCAACAGCATTACCTATACCGCGCCGGGCCGCCTGGGCGACCGGCTGACCGCCGATGCGCGCGAGATCTCTCTGACCGGGCGCAGTGGGATTTACGACGTGACAGTAAGAAATCAGGATGACCTGGTGATCGCAGAGTTTCGGGGCCAGTCCCGCGCGATCAAGGGCCATCTGTTCGAAGAATAGGTGAGGAGGACGCCATGAAAGACCTGACCCCCAACAAGAGTGATCTCGACGCGATCGAAATCGCATCGATCGACGAAATCCGCAGTCTTCAGCTGGAGCGGCTTAAGTGGTCGTTGCGCCATGCCTATGAAAACGTGCCGATGTACAAGCAGCGGTTCGACGAGGCGGGCGTCCACCCCGATGACCTGCAACAACTGTCGGACCTTGCGAAGTTCCCCTTCACCTACAAGAACGACCTGCGCGACAACTACCCGTTCGGCCTGTTTGCCGTGCCGCGCGAAGAGATTATCCGCCTGCATGCCTCCTCCGGCACCACGGGCAAGCCGACCGTTGTGGGTTACACCAAGAATGACATCGACAATTGGGCCGATCTGGTCGCGCGGTCTTTGCGCGCCGCCGGTCTGCGCAAGGGCAACCTGGTGCATAACGCCTATGGCTATGGTCTGTTCACTGGCGGCCTTGGCGCCCATTACGGGATCGAACGCCTTGGCGCCACAGTAGTGCCAATGTCCGGCGGTCAGACCGAGAAACAGGTGGGCCTGATCACCGATTTCCAGCCAGATGGGATCATGGTGACGCCCTCTTACATGCTGAACATCCTTGAGCAGTACCACAAGGTGGGTCTTGACCCGCGTGAAAGCTCGCTGCAGGTGGGTATCTTCGGCGCCGAACCCTGGACCGACGCCATGCGCAAGGAGGTCGAGGACGCCTTTGATATGCATGCGGTGGATATTTACGGCCTTTCGGAAATCATGGGGCCCGGTGTCGCCAGCGAATGCGTGGAAACCAAGGACGGCCCGGTGATCTGGGAAGACCACTTCCTGCCCGAGATCATCGATCCCGTTACCGGTGAAGTGCTGCCCGATGGCGAGATGGGCGAGCTGGTCTTCACTACGCTCACCAAGGAAGGCCTGCCGATGGTGCGTTACCGCACCCGTGACCTGACTCGCTTGCTGCCGGGCACTGCCAGGACCATGCGCCGGATCGAAAAGATCACCGGTCGCAGTGACGACATGATCATCCTGCGCGGCGTGAACGTCTTCCCCAGCCAGATCGAGGAACAGCTGATGGCAACTGGCGGACTCGCGCCGCATTACCAGATCGAGCTCTATAAATCCGGCCGCATGGATGCGATGCGCGTCTATGTGGAGGCCAATCCGGACGCTACGGACGAGCTATCCAAGACCGCCGCAGCGCGGATGCTGACCAAGCGGATCAAGGATATGGTCGGTGTTTCGACCGAGATCATCGTCGGCGATCCCGGCGAGGTCGAGCGCAGCCAGGGCAAGGCCAAGCGCGTCATCGACAACCGCGACAAGGGGTAAGATATCCGTGGCCCGCACGATTGCAAAAGACCATGACCAGAAACGCACGCAGATCCTGAAATCTGCGGCCAAGGTGTTTGCCGAGGCCGGGTATGACCGCGCCTCGATGACCCAGCTGGCACGCGACTGCGGGATCTCCAAGGCCAATATCTACCACTACTATGACAGCAAGGATGCCGTTCTTTTCGGCCTCCTTGAAACCTATCTGAGCGATCTGCGGGATCGGGTCTGCGGGTTGGACCTGACGGGCCTCGACCCAGAGGCCCGCCTGCGCCGCATCGTGGCGGAGGTGCTCTTGGCCTACCAGGGTGCTGATAACGAACATCAGGTGCAGATCAGCGCCATGTCGGCCCTTCCTGAAGAACAGCAAAAACTGCTGCGGGGTTATCAGCGCGAACTCGTTGCCTTCATGAGCGATGCGATCAGCGCTGTGGCACCTGATATTTTTGAGGGTGATCCGGCCAAGTTGCGCGGCGCCACAATGTCAGTCTTTGGCATGCTGAACTGGTATTACATGTGGAATTCCGGCGCCGGATCCGAGGCCCGCGAAGGCTATGCCGATATGGTTGCCACACTTACGCTCAATGGCGTGAAGGGGCTTTAGGCAGAAGCTGAGGCTCTCTACGTCACCAACGTCAGCCTTGTTTCAGCAGGCCTGTGCGGATTGTTGCAAAAGGCAGCTGCAGGAGCGCAGCCGGGGTACCGGAACAGCACATCCTCTGGCTGCTGCATTAACCATTATTAATGAAAAATTGACTCGAATCGGGCGGACTTTTACGCCGGTGTGGGAGTTTTTGTGGGGATTGCAACGTGTTAAGGATATTTTTTACAGTGGCGGTCGCCGCATTGTGTATGTCGACCTCGGCGATGGCAGCAACATTCACGGACCGTACGGCGTTTCTTGCAGCGTCCGGAACCGCGAGCGATCATACGACCGGCAATATTCCGCGCGGCACAACGTCCCGTGTATTTAGCAACGGCCTGACGGTGAGTACGCTCGGGCCGGAAATGGCCTCGGCCTCTTCATTTGGCGCCAGTGATTTAGGAATCGCAAATGCCATTCTGATCAGCGGTGTTGAGCATCTCAATTTTCAGTTCGATACGCTTCGGTTTGGGTTCGGCCTCGATATCTTCGAGTCTACTCTGGCCGGCACGATAAATGGCTGCGGAACGGCCGTCTGTAGCGACTCAACCTTTACCTTCACTTTCAAAAACGGCGGCGCGGTTGTCGGCAGCGAGACCTTCAATCCGATCAATGATACGGTCGCCTTCTTCGGAGCGCTCTACGCCAACCCTTTTGACCGGGTGGAGATGCGCGAGACATCTGGCACCAATGACAATGAACGCTTTGGCGGGTTCGTCTCGACGATGGCACCGGTACCGGTCCCAGCCGCGCTGCCCTTGCTTTTGCTAGGGCTTGGAGCCGTAGGGTTCGTCGGGCGCCGTCGCAACGGTCGAGCCTAGGGCCACCTGCGCCGCGCCTTGGCGCGGCGCCATGCCCAACGGGATAAGGCATGTGTCATGCCGCAGACGGGCGGGAGCGCCTGTGTTTGCCTTTAGTCGTGACGGATCTTGTTGCGGACTCTTGCCCAGCCACCCGGTGCGAGGAAGAACGACAAGGCAAACCCTGTCGCAAAACCCGCCAGGTCCGCGATCCAGTCCGGCTGCCCCCCAAACAGCAGCGCAAAGAGAAGCTGGATCCCCATCAAAAAGGCAATCAGCGAAAAGGCCCGGCTTTGCTGCGCGCCGACGAGTGACAGCTGTCGCCACAGGATGTAGGTGAAGGCGCCTATCAACCCGTAGACGGCTGGGAAACCGCCGATCAACGGAACTTCAGACCCAGAAAACACTGAATATCCCACAGCGCCCCCGATGGCTGAGAGGACAAAGATCAGGATCATCGCCAGATCGCCAAAGACCTCTCCGACCATCTTGCCCATGGCGAGCACAAAGACGCAGACAAACAGAGCATGGGTAAAGCTGCCATGCACAAAGGCGTAAGAGACAAAGCGCATCAGGTGCTCCAGGGGCCATTGCCCCGTCTCCCACATCCACCAGAAGATCTCGGCTGAAAAGGCATAGGATTGAAACGCCTCGAGCCGCCAGCCCACGGCGGACGGTCCGCCGATGATGCCCCGTGCACCCAAGGAAAAGGCGGCTTCAATTCCCATGATCACCAGAACCAGCGCCACCACCACAGGCGGCAGCGGATTGACGGGGGAGGGGTTTTCGCTGCTGCTCATTTCGATTGGCCCTTTTTGCCTCGCTCCGGTCTTTTGATGCGCCCGTGCCAGCCCGCATAGGGGGCGGGCTGTTGACGACCGTTGCGCCCATGGTTAAGCCACCGCAGGCTCTATTTCCAGACGGGAGTTTCTCGATGAGCGAGACCACCTTCACGCCGCGTGTTTTTTCCGGCATCCAGCCTTCGGGCAACCTGCATCTCGGCAACTACCTTGGCGCGCTCAAGCGTTTTGTCGACTGGCAGGCCAAGGATGTGGAAACCATCTACTGCATGGTCGATCTGCACGCGATCACCGTCTGGCAGGATCCTGCGGATCTGAAGAAATCCACTCGCGAACTCTGCGCCGGCTTCATCGCGGCTGGCCTAGATCCCGAGCAGTCCATCCTGATCAACCAGAGCCAGGTGCCTGAGCATGCGCAGCTGGGTTGGGTGTTCAACTGCGTCGCCCGCATGGGCTGGATGCAGCGTATGACCCAGTTCAAGGACAAAGCAGGCAAGAATGCGCAGAACGCCTCACTGGGGCTGTTTGGCTATCCGGCGCTGATGGCGGCGGACATTCTGGTCTATCACGCGACCCACGTTCCGGTGGGCGAGGATCAGAAACAGCACCTTGAGTTGACCCGCGACATCGCCGCCAAGTTCAATCACGACTACGGCGTTGATTTCTTCCCAATGACCGAACCTGTGATCGAAGGGGCGGCGACCCGCGTCATGTCCCTGCGCGACGGCTCCAAGAAGATGTCGAAATCCGACCCGTCGGATGCCAGCCGCATCAACCTGACCGATGACGCTGACGCCATCGCCAAGAAAATCCGCAAGGCCAAGACCGATCCCGAGGCTCTGCCGAGTGAAGAAAAGGGACTTGAGGACCGCCCCGAGGCCCGCAACCTGGTCAATATCTACGCCGCCCTCAACGATCAGAGCGTTGAGCAGGTGCTAGCCGATGTGGGCGGGAAGCAATTTTCCGAGTTCAAGCCGATGCTCGCGGATCTCGCGGTCTCCAAAATGGCACCGATCTCGACCGAAATGGCCCGCCTGATGAACGAGCAGGACGAGATCGATCGCATCCTGACCCGCGGCGCCGAGCGTGCGCGTGAAATCACCGCACCGATCCTGCGCAAGACTTATGACATTATTGGCATGGTCGGCCCGCGCTCCTTGTGATAGACAGGCGTATGCCCTCGCACGTTGCGGGGGTAGTCTATACTGGAGATATCGGATGGCCAACGGCACCGTAAAATGGTTCAACGCAACTAAAGGCTACGGCTTTATCGAGCCCGAGTCAGGCGGAAAAGATGTGTTCGTACACATCTCTGCGGTTGAACGCTCGGGCCTCAACGGTTTGAACGACAACCAGAAAGTTTCCTATGAACTGGAAACTGGCCGCGACGGCAAGCAGTCCGCAGGTTCGCTGGAACTGCTGTAAGGTTGTTTGTCAGGCCTCTGTCTGACGCAAACTGACGAACAGAAATGATGACGGTGCTGTTGCTTCCCGAATCATGAAAGGCCGCCCGGTTTTGGGCGGCCTTTTCCTTTGCCGTGATGTTCCGCTTTACTGCGGCGCGTGAAAATCCGTTTCACCTGCGCGCTGCTCTTGGGCTGTCATGTCGGTGTACATCACTTTTGTTTCGGGCTGCGGCGAAGGGCAGTTTTGAACTCCGCTAACCTGAATGCTCCGATGACCTGTCCAATTGAAAAATAGCTGACGATGCCAGCCAGGACGAGAAGGGCGAGCGCGGGATAGCGGACACTGGCGCGGAACAACCAAGGCTCCATCAGCCATGCCAGCCCCCACAGGAGCGCACCCATCGCGAGGGCGGCAAGGATGATCCGGCCGATGCGGCTATGAAAGCGGCTGTCGAAACGGGCGCTTTGCCCCATTCCTTTGCAGCCGGAGGCAAGCAGAAGCACCATCGCCCAGCCGGCAATCGTGGTGCCAAGTGCGGCGCCGATGAATCCAAAAAGATAGGCACAGAGGATGGCAGCCACCGCATTTACGGCCATGGCCACCAGCGCAAAACGAAATGGCGTTCGTGTGTCCTCACGAGCAAAATAAAGCGGTTGAAGCACTTTCTGCATGACAAAGGCGGGCAGGCCCAGCCCGTAGACCGCGACGGCAAAGGCTGTGGCCTGACTGTCATTGAAATCAAAGGCGCCGCGTTCGAACAGGACCGACACCAGTGGCAGTGGGATCACAACCAGAGCGACGGCCGACGGTATGGTGAGGGCAAGGGAGATCTCCGCCGCACGGCTTAGGGCGTTCTGAGAGCCTGCCTCATCCGCCGCGGCCAATCGGCGCGACAGATCCGGCAGCAGAACGATCCCTACGGCAATGCCAACCACGCCAAGCGGCAACTGATAAAGCCGATCCGCATAGCTGAGCCAGGCAATCGCGCCATCAAAGAAACTCGCAACCTGGCGTCCGACGAGAAGGTTAATCTGGACAACGCCGCCGGCCAGCATGGCGGGCGCAGCTATGATGGCAAGGCGCCGCAGGTCCGGGGTGAGCCGCGGTCGCCGCGGCAACACCGTGAAACCAGCGCGCCGGGCTGCGAGCCAGACCAGCCCCATCTGCGCAACACCGGCCAGCAGTGTCCCCCAGGCCAGGATGGTGCCTTGTGACAGGCCCGCAAGGTCTGGATTGGACGGTTCCATCCCGGAGCCAAACGCACCCTTCTCCCCCAGCAGCAGCGCGCTGACGAGGATGATGTTCAAAAGTACGGGCGCAGCCGCCGCTGCTGCAAACCGGCCTGAAGCGTTGAGTACTCCGGATAGGAGGGCCGCCAGGGAGATGAACAGGATATAGGCGAAGGTGATGCGGCCGAAATCAACTGCCAGATCAAACCGCACATCGCCGCGAAATCCGCTGGCCATCGCCAGAACCAGCCACGGCATGACCAGTTGGGCAAACAGAGTGAAGACGATGAGAACAGTCGCAAGGCCAGAGAAGGCATCTCTGGCAAAGCCGAGCGGATCCTCCCCCTTTTGCAGCTTCTTCGAAAACAGAGGCACAAAGGCTGTGTTGAAGGCCCCTTCGGCAAAGAACCGGCGGAACATGTTGGGCAGACTGAAGGCCACGAGAAAAGCCTCGGCCACCGCGCCAGTGCCCAGGAAGCTTGCGATCATGATGTCACGCGCAAATCCCAGGACACGGCTGGCAAGAGTCCAGAAACCGACCGTCATGAAGCCGGAAATCAGTTTCACGGGCTTCATGAACCGGCCCGTTCGGCCCCGGCCGAGATGGCCTCTCGCAGTTTGCGTTCCAGAGTCTTCTGCTTTGACTCCGAATGATATTTCAGTCCGAACATGTCCTTGACGTAGAAGGTATCCACAACCTGTTCCCCATAGGTCGCGATCACGGCGTTGGCGATATAGACGTTTGCATCCGCCAGCGTGCGCGCCAGGTCATAGAGCAGTCCCGCCCGATCGCGGGTGTCCACCTCGATAATGGTGTAGATTTCGGAGCCTTCGTTATCAAAGGTAATGTGGGTGGGAACGTTGAAGGCTTTTTCGCGCTTTTTGATCTTGTCGCGCGACACCAAAGCCTCGCGGGCAATGACTTCGCCTTTCAGGGTTTTCAGGATCATCTGGGTGAGACGCGGCAGGCGCGAGGCCTCAAATGGATGTCCTTCAGCGTCCTGAATCCAGAAGGCATCCGTTACATAGCCGTCCTTGGTGGTGTATGAGCGCGCATCGACCACATTGGCTCCGACCAGCGCGAGAGCGCCGACCACACGGGCAAAGATGCCGGGATGATCGGACATTGTAAAACAGGCGCGGGTTGCATCTCGATCTTCATCCGGGTGCAGGCGAATGATGACCTCTCCGGGATCGTCCTTCGCCTCGAGCTCTTGCAGCATCTCGGCAAAATCAACATGGGCGGTCACATGAAGGCCTTGCCAATACGGGGGATAGTGGCGTGAGGTTTCGCGTTTGAGGTCCGCTTTGCTCCATTCCGGCAAAGCTGCACGCAGCGCCTTTTTTGCGGCTGTGCCACGATGTTCGCGGCTGAGTGCCTCCATGCCGTCCTCAAGAGCGCGGCGGGTTTGGTTGTAAAGTGAGCGCAAAAGCGCTGCTTTCCAGTTGTTCCAGGTGTCCGGGCCGACGCCGCGGATGTCGCAGACGGTGAGCAGCAGCAAAAGATCCAGCCGTTTCACCGATTGTACGGCCTTGGCAAATCCGCGCACGGTGCGCGGATCGGCAATATCGCGTTTTTGCGCCATATCCGACATCAGCAGGTGATAGCGTACCAGCCACTCGACTGTTTCGCTGTCGGATTTGTTAAGCCCAAGGCGCGGGGCAACCTTGCGTGCGATCTGGGCGCCGAGGATCGAGTGATCCTGCTCACGGCCCTTGCCGATGTCATGCAGCAGCATGGCAATCATCAGCACCTTGCGGTTTATCCCGCTGCGCAACACCTCTGAAGAGACCGGCAGTTCCTCTTCCAGCTCCCCCCGCTCAATGGATGCGTAGTTTGAGATCACCTGGATCGTGTGCTCGTCCACCGTGTAGGAATGGTACATGTTGAACTGCATCATTGCCACGATGGGTTCAAACTCGGGCATGAAGGCAGAGAGCACTCCAAGTTCGTTCATACGACGCAGGGCGCGTTCGGGGTTGCCGTGTTTCAGCAATAGGTCAAGGAAAATCCGGTTGGCTTCCTTGTTGCCGCGCATCTCGTCGTCGATCAGATCCAGATTCGCAGTCACAAGGCGCATGGCGTCGGGATGGATCAGCATGCCTGTGCGCAGGGCTTCTTCGAAGATCCGCAAGAGATTCAACTTGTCTTCAAGAAAGCTCTCCGCATCTTCAACGTCCAACCGGTTGTTGACCACCTTGTAGCCTGGTTTGATCCGGGGGCGGCGGCGAAAGATCCGCTCCAAAAGCGGTTCGTTCTTTTGCTGGCTGGCTTCGAGTTTGGTGAGAAAAATGCGGGTGATGTCCCCGACCTGGGTCGCCTTGCGAAAATAGTCCTGCATGAAGATCTCGACCGCGCGGCGTCCGGCCTTGTCCTGATAGCCCATACGCTGGGCCACCTCGACCTGAAGATCAAAGGTCAACTGTTCGGTGGCACGGTTCGTCACCAGATGCAGGTGCGAGCGTACCGCCCAAAGAAAGCTTTCGGCCTCAGCAAAGAAGGCGAATTCATCTTCGCTGAACAGCCCAAGGGGGACCAATTCTGCCACGTCCTGCACTTGGTACAGGTACTTGGCGATCCAGAACAGCGATTGCAGATCGCGCAGGCCGCCCTTGCCCTCTTTGACGTTTGGCTCGACCATGTAGCGTTCACCCTGTTTAAGGTGGCGTTGGTCTCGCTCTTCGAGCTTGGCCTCGATGAAGTCGCGGGCATCCTTGGAGAACAGATCGCTTTGCAGGCGGTCATCCAACTCTGCGGCAAGATCGGAGTCGCCCGACAGGAAGCGGTGCTCCAGCATGGCCGTGCGGATGGTGTAGTCTTCAGCGCCAAGGCGGATGCAATCCTTGATGGTGCGGCTGGAGTGGCCGACCTTGAGGCGAAGATCCCACAGGATGTAGAGCATGGATTCGATCACGCTCTCGGCCCAGGCGGTGATCTTGTAAGGAGTCAGAAACAGCAGATCCACGTCCGAAAAGGGCGCCATTTCGGCGCGACCGTAGCCGCCCACGGCCATGACCGCGATACGCTCGCCACGGGTCGGGTTGGAGAGTGGGTGCAACAGTTCGGTCGCCGCATAGAACGCGGTTGTTACCAACCCGTCCGTCAGATGACTGTATGATTGGGTCAGAGCGCGGGCAGAAAACGGAGACAGTGCAAAGGCGGACGCGATCGCTGCGCGTCCGTCCTTGTTGGCCTCTCGCAGTAGGCGCACGACCTCGGCCCTTAGCGCAGTTGCATCCATGGTTTTGGCAGCCTGCGACAATTGGTTGCGCAGTTTCTCTGCGTCAAAGATCTGCGTCGACGGGCAGATCAGCTCGTTCTTGATCGGGGGCAGAAGCCCTTGGGAGTTGGGGGCCGGATCAGAAACCGGCGCCGGAGAAGCTGCTTGGGGCTGGGTCAATGACGACCACCTTCTGTTCTTGGATTGTGGCGACGGCCAGGCCGCGCTCATTGGTGCCATCCGGACGCAGGCGGAAGATGCCGCCGGTGCCCTGGAAGCCTGCAGGCTGCGTCAGGGCCGCGCCGGTCAGTGCGTCGGTCTTTCCGGCGCTGACAAGCGCGCCAATGGCTGCGATCCCGTCATAGGCCAGACCACCGATGGAGTGCGGTGTGCCGCCATAGGCAGCGCTGTAGCGTGACACGAATTGCTGGGATTTGGCCGGATCTGGCAGGGCAAACCAGCCACCTTGAACACCCGGCATCGCGAGGGTTTGGGACGGAATATCCCAGCGGGTCAGGCCAATGTATTGGTAGGTTTCCTTGTCGAGCCCTGCCTCCGGTAGGAGCTGGGTCAAGAGCGGCAGGGCGCCGGCCGTGGTTGCGGTCATAAAGATCGCAGTGGCGTTACTTGCGCGGGCGGTATCGCGGACCGGGCCAATGGCGTCGATCACGCCCTTCTGGGACAGTTCATAGCCGATGGTGCCCGCGATGGTGGAGCCGCTGCGCGCAGCGGCTGCCTGAATGGCGCTGCTGCCGGCCTGACCGGCCGCATCATTGCCAGCAACGATCACGATGTTGTTTCGCCCCTGACGCGCCGCGTAAGAGGTCAGGCGCTGCGCTGTGTTGGCGAATGTTGCGCCAAGGATGAACACGTTCCCGCCCGCGATCGCGGTGTTGTTGGAAAAGGCGAGAACGTTCACATTGCGCTTTGCAGCCGCAACACCCGCTGCGTTTGCAGCTTCCGCATAGACAGGGCCAAGCAGGATTCTTGCGCCGTCATTGATCGCTTGGGTTGCGGCGTTGGCGGCCACGGTCGGATCACCGGCTGTGTCATAGACACGCAGATCAATCTGGACGCCTTTGAGGTCTCCGATCGCCAGCCGTGCGGCATTTTCCAGGCTTTGAGCAAGCACGCTGTCGCCCGCTTGCGTCGATCCTTTTGGCACCAGAAGGGCGACGGGAACGGGTTTTGAGGTGTTGATCGAAGGACCGCCGCCGGTGCTGACCGGGTTACAGGCGCCAAGCGCAAGTGCGGAAACTGCGGTGACAGCGGCCAAAGCCGCCTTGCGGGCCTGTCTAAAAACGGCGAACATAATGGACCTCTAAACTCCCCTGTTAGGGCGGCGGGCGCCCGTTGTCGTGGCCGAATTGAATTCGGGGGGATCATAAACGACCAAGAAGGCGGGTCCAGCGTGAATCATCAGATCGTCAAATTGTTGCCGGGGCTGCACTTTGTGGCCACGCCCATCGGCACCGCACGCGACATCACGCTTCGGGCGCTGGACGTGCTGGCCTCGGCGGACGTGATTGCCGCCGAGGATACACGATCCTTGCGCAAGCTGATGGAGATCCATGGCGTGCCGCTGAACCAGCGGCAGATCATCGCCTATCACGACCACAGCGGGGCAGGCGCGCGGGCACGCCTCATGCAGGCCATGGAGGCGGGGCAGTCGGTCGCCTATGCCTCGGAAGCCGGCATGCCGTTGATCGCCGATCCGGGTTATGACCTCAGCCGTGCGGCCGCCGAAGCCGGACACAAGGTTACTGTGGCACCGGGACCGTCGGCGGCGCTGGCGGCGCTAACACTGGCGGGGCTGCCGACGGATGCCTTCTTCTTTGCGGGTTTTCTGCCCAATGCCAGCGGCGCGCGGCGAAAAAGGCTGGAAGAACTGCGAAGCGTCCCCGGCACACTGATCTTCTACGAATCGCCCAAGCGCATCGCGGCCTCGGTCGCAGATATGGCGGCCGTTCTGGGGGACCGTCCGGCGGCGCTCTGTCGCGAGCTGACCAAAAAATTCGAAGAGGTGCGGCGCGGCTCCCTCAGCGACCTCGCCACTGGGTTGGAAAACAACCCGGTCAAGGGCGAAATCGTGATGCTGGTGGGCCGAGCGCGCGCAGAAGAGGTGAGTGAAGCCAGCCTTGAGGAAGACCTGCGCGCCGCCCTGAAGGACAATTCGGTCAAGGATGCGGCCTCGATCGTGGCGGAAACCCATGGGTTGCCGCGGCGCAAGGTTTACCAGCTGGCGCTGCAACTGGCCAAGGACGCGGGCTGAAGCCTTGGCAGGGCGGCATCATCAAGGCCAGCGTGCCCACCTGGCCGGACAGGCCGCCGAAGAGGCCGCCGCCCGCGCCTATGAGGCCCGCGGCTATCAGGTGGCGATGCGCCGCTGGCGCGGTCCCGGTGGTGAGATCGACCTGATCCTGCGCAAGGGCGCGCTGGTGGTCTTTGCCGAGGTCAAACACAGCAGCACGTTTGAGGCCGCAGCCGCGCGCATCACTCCCGCCCAGATGCAGCGCATCATGACCAGTGCTGCGCATTTCCTTGATAGGGAACCACAGGGCCAGCTGACCGAAGCGCGCCTTGATGCCGTACTTGTGAACGGGGAAGGGGCGGTAGAGATCCTCGAAAATGCCTTTGGGCAGGGCTAGGCAGGCGCTGCTCTATTGATCCTTCGGGCCTGCTGGGCCATCTATTCGTCGAAACAAAAGGGATGCACTTCATGAAAATCGCCTTCCAGATGGACCCGATCATGGGCGTCGACATCAATGCCGACAGCAGCTTCCGCCTTGCAGAGGAGGCACAGGCGCGCGGGCACGAGCTGTTCTATTACAGCCCCGATCACCTCGCTTATCAGGAAGGGCGCATCACCGCGCGCGGATATGACATGACCGTGCAGCGGGTGGCCGGAACCCCGGCTGTGCTGGGCGAGGAGCGCGAGGTGGATCTGGCCGATTTCGACGTCGTTTGGTTGCGTCAGGACCCGCCGTTTGACATGCACTATATTACCTCGACCCATCTGCTGGACCGGCTGAAGGGGCAGACCCTGGTGGTGAATGATCCCTTCTGGGTGCGAAACTACCCGGAAAAACTGCTGGTGCTGGATTTCCCTGATTTGACGCCGCCCACTGCGATTGCGCGCGACCTTGATACCATCAAGGCCTTCAAGGCCAAGCATGGCGAAATCATCCTGAAACCCCTTTATGGCAACGGTGGCGCAGGTGTGTTCCGGCTCGATGCCAATGATCGCAACCTGACTTCGCTGCACGAACTTTTCACCGGGTTCAGCCGGGAGCCGCTGATTGTGCAAAAGTTCCTGCCTGATGTCAGCAATGGCGACAAACGCGTCATCCTGGTGGATGGCGAGGCCGTGGGCGCGATCAACCGTGTGCCCGCCGCTGGGGAGACACGCTCAAACATGCATGTGGGCGGACGCCCGGAAAAGATCGGCCTCACTGATCGCGACCTTGAGATCTGCGCCACCATCGGCCCGCTTCTGAGGGAAAAGGGTCAGATCTTTGTCGGCATCGACGTGATCGGCGACTACCTGACCGAGATCAACGTGACCTCACCCACCGGCATTCAGGAGCTGGAGCGTTTTGACGGTGTGAACATCGCCGAGAAGGTCTGGCAGGCGATCGAATCCAAGTTGTAATGGTTCCCCGGCTGGCGCCCGTTCAGTGTGCCAGCCGGAACCCCAGCGCCTCTGCCACATGGGGGCGCTGGATGTCGGGTTCTTGATCCAGATCGGCAATCGTGCGCGCAACGCGCAGCACCCGGTGATAGCCACGGGCAGTGAGCGAAAAACGGTCGGCGGCCTTGTGCAGCAATTCACGGCTTTCGGTATCAAGCGCGGCGTTGTCTTCCAGCAAGGCGCCTTCGGCATCAGAGTTAAGGTGGACATCGGGCTGATCCCGGAACCTTTCTTCCTGCAGGTTTCGTGCTGCGGCAACGCGCTGTGCGACCTCCGCAGACCCTTCGGCGGCAGGCGCAAGGTCTAGATCGCTGTAGGGCACGGGTGGCACTTCGATGCGCAGATCGAACCGGTCCATTAGAGGGCCGGAGATGCGCCCCATGTAATCCTCGGCGCAGACCGGCGCGCGGGAGCAGGCCCGGCCGGGGTCGGCCAGATGGCCGCACTTGCAGGGGTTGGCGGCGGCCACCAGCATGAAACGGCTGGGGTATTTCACATGGGCGTTGGCGCGGGCGACCATAACCTCGCCGGTTTCCAGCGGCTGGCGTAGGGTTTCTAATACGGGACGGGAGAATTCCGGCAACTCGTCCAGAAACAACACGCCATTGTGGGCAAGGCTGATTTCACCCGGCTGAGCACGCCGTCCTCCGCCCACTATGGCCGCCATCGATGCGGTATGGTGCGGCTCGCGGAACGGGCGGCTGCGGTTGATGCCGCCATCTTCGATCAAACCGCATAAGGACTGGATCATCGAAGTCTCTAAAGCCTCACGCGGGGTAAGCGGTGGCAGGATCGTCGGCAGGCGCGCGGCCAGCATGGATTTGCCCGATCCGGGCGGGCCGACCATTAGCAGGTGATGCCTTCCTGCGGCGGCAATCTCCAGCGCGCGTTTGGCGCGTTCCTGACCTTTCACGTCGCGCAGATCACGTGCGCCAAGAGCATCTGTGACCTCGCCCGCGACAGCCTCGGGGAGGGGCATCTTACCGGTGAAATGGCGGACCACATCCAGAAGGCTGGTCGCACCGATCACCCGCGCCGCATCGACCCAGGCGGCCTCGGCCCCCGACGCCTTTGGGCAGAGCGGCAGGCGGTCTTCGCTCGCGGCGGTCATGGCGGCGGGCAGGGCGCCCAAAACGGGGATCAACGTGCCATCGAGGGAGAGTTCGCCAAGGGCAATGGTCTCGCTCGCCGTTTCGCCCGGGATCACTTCTATGGCCGCCAAAAGCGCCAGTGCGATGGGCAGGTCGAAATGGCTGCCTTCCTTTGGCAGATCGGCGGGTGACAGGTTCACGGTGATCCGCTTTGAGGGCAGCGCGATGGACATTGCCGCAAAGGCCGAACGCACTCGTTCGCGTGCCTCGCTTACGGCCTTGTCTGGCAGGCCAACGATGGAAAAAGCAGGCAGCCCCGGTACCACGGCGCATTGCACTTCGACCGAGCGGGCCTCCACCCCTTGAAATGCGACTGTGTAGGCCCGCGAAATCATGCTGCGCTATCCCTCTGAATTGTCCAGTGAAAATACTAGCAATCGCGGGATCAGAGTCGCCCGAAAAGCACGCTAAGCGTGTGTTTTTGACGTTGGCTTCGCGGGCTTTGTGGCTGTTTCCTAATCTAGGCTCCATGCGCGGCGTGGCAGGTCCAGCGCATAGGGTTCGGGGGCGTAAGTCACCTCGCGGGCCTGTTTTTGCCAGTGTAGAACGGCTGGATCGCACAAGAGCTCGCGGCAATAGGCCCTTGTTTCGGGCGAAACAGGTAAATCATAGCCGATGATCCGTGCTGCGACCGGCGTGTAGAAGACATCGGCAAGGCTGTAGTCACCGAAGAGCCAGCCATCATCCGCGCCAGATACCTTACGGGCATGGGTGAACAGCGCCTCAATCCGCGCCAGATCCCTGAGTACGGCATCAGAGGGCGTGAAGCCTTCCCAGATGTGACTGAGTTGCATGGCGCAATCGCCGCGCAGGGCGGAGAACCCGCAGGCCATTTCAGCTACCAGCCAACGCGCGGTTGCCCGTGCGGCTGCATCCTTGGGCCACAGAGCTGCCTCCGGGTGCCGTTCGGCGAGAGTCTCGGCGATGGCAAGACTTTCGCCAATCACGATGCCTTCAGGCGTGCGCAGTGTCGGCACGAGGCGTGCGGGCGCCAGATCCGCGAGATCCTGCGCCATGGTTCCGGAATACAGCCCCACCATATGCACTACATGGGGAAGCGAAAATTTTTCAAGCATGAGCCAGCCGCGCAAGGACCAGCTGGAATACATGCGGTCACCGATAAAAAGATCATATGTCATGGTGACAGGCTATCGTGGTGCGGCGCGTTATCAAATCGATGGTTTGTGCGCGTCCCCATCACGGAAGGTGATTGATGCGCTCTGTACGCCAGCCATCGGTACGGTGGTGGATCTCGGTGAGCGACAGATTGTCGATCCGATGGGAAAAGGCCTCTTCCGCAGTCAGGGCCTCGGCACGCTGGATCTGGGTCAGGATCTGTCCAAAATGGCCCACGACAATCAGATTTCGCCCTCGGTGGGCTTCGATCAGGCTGTCGATGGCGCGATCAACGCGGGCGCAGACCTCATTCCAGCTTTCGCCGCCGGGAGGGCGCACATCTCCGGGGGTTTCCCAGTAGGCGCGGATGCGTTCTGGGTCCTCGGCATCGATGTCCTTCCAGGTTCGCAGTTCCCACGCTCCGAAGTGGATTTCGCGTAGGTCAGGCAGATGATGCAGCCTCGTGCGGCCACGTGCGATGGCGTTTGCCGTCTCAGCGGCGCGGGACAGATCCGATGAGACGACTAGCGCGTCATCTGGCAGAGCGGCGGAGAGCCGATCGAGTGCAGCCGTATCGGACAGGTCAGCAGGCAGGTCCGACCAGCCAACCATGGACTTTGCATGGGTTGGACCGTGGCGTACCAGAAACAGGCGGGTCATCACAGAGTACCTTTCAGGACAAGCGGCAGACCGGCAGTCACCTGAACGACCCTATCTGCGCGGGCCGCCAGAGCGATATTGAGCCGTCCCTGCGCTTCGCGGAACCTACGAGCCAGGGCGTTCTCGGGCACGATCCCGAGACCGGTTTCGTTGGTAACAATCACGATATCCGCAGCGCATGCGTCAATGGCGGTCAACAGGCCTTCGGTTTCCGCTTCCAAGTCGTGCTCGGCCAGCAGGTGATTTGTCAGCCACATGGTGGCGCAGTCCATGAGGCAGATCTGGCCCTCCGAAAGCGTGTTGAGTACACTGACCGCGTCAAAGGGCTCTTCGTGTGTCATCCAATCCGGACCGCGCTGCACAAGGTGCTTGTGCACCTTTGCGCGCATCTCGTCATCAAACACCTGTGACGTGGCCCAGTACGCTCTCGGCTTGCCCGAGGATATGCACAATTTTTCGGCGAACGCCGACTTGCCCGATGCGGCTCCGCCGAGAATGAGTGTGACAGCTGCGGTCAAATTCCGTACCCTGTTTACAAAGGTTAAGTTTGGTTTTGCCTATCCGCTGGCCCAATTCAACACAAGCATTCCACTGCATGGTTTCTGAGCGCTTGTTTCGCGGATAACCGCGGTTTTCAGGAAGAAGCCATACTCGAAAGCGCACAATCTGGGTCCGATTGACTGTTCCTCCAGAGAAGTGGGCAAAAAAATTACCAGATAGAGTGATCCAATCTCGGGAGGGCTGCGTACACTCTACAAATCAGTTTCGAGGGGAGTATCATGGCACTTGACACGACCACTGAAAACCCGCTGCCAAGGCAGGCCATGAAGGCCGAGCTGCTGGACGCTGAAACAGAACTGAAGCTTGCCTATGCCTGGCGCGACGACCGGGATGAGGAGGCTCTGCATCGGCTCATCCATGCCTACATGCGGCTAGCGATATCCATGGCTGCCAAGTTCAAGCGCTACGGCGCGCCGATGAACGATCTCATCCAGGAGGCCGGTGTCGGCCTGATGAAGGCAGCGGACAAGTTTGATCCCGACCGGGGTGTGCGCTTTTCGACCTACGCGGTCTGGTGGATCAAGGCGTCCATCCAGGATTACGTCATGCGCAACTGGTCCATGGTACGCACAGGTTCCACCTCTTCGCAAAAATCGCTGTTCTTCAACATGCGCCGCGTTCAGGCGCAGTTGGAACGCGAGGCCAGTGCGGCTGGTATTGAACTGGACAAACACCAGTTGAACCAGCAGATCGCCACCGAGATCGGCGTGCCGTTGCGGGATGTCGAGATGATGGATGGGCGTTTGTCCGGCTCTGACTTCTCCCTGAACGCGGTCCAATCGTCTGACGATGAAGGACGCGAATGGATTGAGGCGCTGGAAGACGATAGCGCTCAAGCGGCCGAACTGGTCGAGGAAGAGCATGATCGCCGCCAGTTGCGTGCCTGGCTCGTAGAGGCTTTGCAGGCGCTCAATGAGCGCGAACGCTTCATCATCACGGAACGCAAGCTGCGGGAAGAACCGCGTACTCTCGAAAGCTTGGGGTCCGAGCTGAATCTGTCCAAGGAACGTGTGCGCCAGCTGGAGGCTGCAGCCTTCCAGAAGATGCGAAAGACACTTGAAGGTTGCTCACGGGAAATTCACAACTTTCTTTCATGAGAAAGTCGATTCTTTTTATCAGAAATGCGGCCGTGGCATGTGCTGCGGCTGCACTCGTTTTCACAAGGGTAGCGGCTGCGGCAGATGCGGGCGCCGGAACTGAATTCGCGGTATCGCCGCAAGCCGCAGCCAGCCTTGCGAGGGGTGCCGATGTTGTGATTCTTGGTGAGGTTCACGACAACGCCAGACACCACCTCAACCAGGCTGAGATCCTGTCGCATATCGCGCCCCGCGCCGTAGTCTGGGAAATGATCACGCAAGAGCAGGCAGATGCGCTGACCTCGGACATTCTGGGCAGCGCTGAGGCTACGGCCAAGATCCTAGACTGGTCGGCGTCCGGCTGGCCTGCGTTTGATCTTTATGCTCCGGTCTTTGCTGCAGCTGCCCCCGCTGAGCAATATGGCGCTCTGGTGCCTCGCTCGGAGGCACGTTCAGCTCTGGAGCAGGGTGTCGCCAAATTTTTTGGCGCCCGTGCTGCGGCGTTCGGGCTGGATCAGCCCTTGCCGGACGCTGAACAATCCGCACGCGAGGCGGACCAGATGACCAACCACTGCAATGCTATGCCGGAAGAGATGCTGCCCGTTCTCGTAGACTTTCAGCGTTTGCGTGATGCGGCTCTTGCCGCCGCCGCAGACCGGGCACTTAAAGAGACCGGAGGGCCGGTGGTGGTGATCACCGGCAACGGCCATGCGCGGCTTGACCGTGGGCTTGCAGTCTATTTGGCCAAAGCGCGACCTGGCGTTGATGTCTTGAGCCTTGGACAAAGCGAGGGCGGCGCGATCAGCGGCGATTTTGATCTGCTGCTTGATAGTCCGGCGGTAGAGCGCCCGGACCCCTGTCTCGCTTTCAAAAAAGGCTGATCGGAAAACCGTTTCACACTTGGCGCAGCCCGCAGTAAGGTCAGCGCCGGGACAAAATCCCCAGGTACGGGCGGAGGCGGTCAATATGCTGGCTGGCAAACATATTCTACTGATCATTGGTGGCGGCATCGCCGCCTACAAAGCCCTCGAGCTCATCCGACGCCTGCAGGATCAGGGCGCAAGCGTGGCCCCAGTGCTGACCCGCGCGGGAGAGGAATTCGTGACCCCTCTGTCCGTGTCGGCTCTGGCGGGCGCGCCCGTGCACCGCGATCTGTTCGATCTGACGTCAGAGGCCGAAATGGGCCATATTCAGCTATCGCGCAGCGCCGATCTGGTGGTTGTGGCCCCCGCCACGGCTGATCTGATGGCAAAAATGGCGCAGGGGCTGGCCAACGATCTGGCCTCAACCCTGTTGCTGGCGACCGATACGCCGGTGCTGATCGCGCCCGCGATGAATGTGCGCATGTGGGAGCATCCCGCGACGCAGCGCAATATCGAAGTGCTGAAAGGCGATGGTATCCGCTTTGTCGGCCCCAACGAAGGCGGCATGGCCTGCGGTGAGTTCGGCCCCGGCCGGATGGCCGAACCGAATGAGATCGTCAACGCCATTGCCGCGCAGTTTCGTAAAGGCCCCCTGACGGGCAAGAGGATCGTGGTGACCTCCGGTCCGACCCATGAGCCGATTGATCCGGTACGATACATCGCCAATCGCTCCTCGGGGGCGCAAGGGACTGCGGTGGCCCGTGCTCTGAGCGATCTGGGAGCGGAGGTGGTGTTCATCACGGGCCCGGCAACGGTCCGGCCCCCCGAAGGGGTTGAGATCGTGCCCGTGGAAAGCGCGCTTGAGATGCAGGCGGCGGTCGAGGCGGCCCTACCGGCCGATGCTGCGGTCTTTGCGGCGGCTGTGGCGGACTGGCGGGTGGCAAGCGCCTCGGACCGCAAACTCAAGAAAACGAAGGATGGGCTGCCCGCGCTGGAGTTCGCCGAGAACCCCGACATCCTCAAGACCGTATCGCACATGGAAAAACGTCGCCCCGGTCTGGTGGTCGGTTTTGCCGCCGAAACAAATGACGTTCTGGAAAACGCCACTGCGAAACGTTTGCGCAAGGGCTGCGACTGGATTGTTGCCAATGACGTTTCGCCTGCAACCGGTATCATGGGCGGCAGTGAAAACGCGGTTACACTGATCTCAGAAGACGGGGCCGAGGACTGGCCGCGCATGGGCAAGGACGAGGTCGCCCGCAAGCTGGCAGAGCGGATTTCCGCTGCGCTTGAGGGGTGAGCCGGTACGGGCCTTTTTGATCCAGAGTTTCCCCAGGAAGGAGCCACAATGGTCACTATCCGTATTAGCCGTGATGCGCAGGCAGATCCGGATCTGCCGTTGCCTTTCTATGAGACTGCAGGTGCTGCGGGGGCCGATCTGCGCGCGGACCTGGCGGATCGCACGCCCATTGTGCTGGAGCCGGGCGCCCGTGCCCTGGTGCCAACCGGGCTGAGGGTAGAGATCCCGGATGGTTATGAGATCCAGATCCGCCCGCGCTCGGGCCTTGCGCTGCAACATGGGATCACGCTGCCGAATACTCCCGGAACCATAGACAGTGATTATCGTGGGCCTTTAGGTGTCATCCTCCTAAATGCCGGACAGGAACCTTTCGAAATCGCCCATGGTGACCGGATTGCGCAGATGGTGATCGCACCGATACTGCAGGCGCGGTTTGAACTGGTGGAGGAACTGAGCGAGACGGTGCGTGGCAGTGGTGGTTTCGGCTCAACAGGGAGAAGCTGATGATTCTGGTTCTGGGGCTTGCGGGGCTGATCTGGTGGGGCGGCGGGCTGATGGGCCTTGAGCGCAAGTTGCGGTTGGCGCTTCTCGCTGTTCTCTTCCTCGCTATTCTTCTGTTGCAATTGACCTTGCCAGAAGGCGCACCCCTGCGTGTAGCCACGGGGGGATCGGCCCAGTCCTGGCTCATTCTTGGCGGCGTGGCCCTTCTGATAGGGGCCTACAGCTGGACCGTAGCGCGGCTGCGGGAACGGGCCGATGGGCAAGACGAGGGCGATCCTCAAACTGGCGCCAACCCGAAACCGGGCCGTTTTTCCGAAACGGAACTTAATCGCTATGCCCGTCATATCGTCCTGCGTGAATTGGGTGGGCCGGGGCAGAAGAAGCTGAAGAACGCAAAGGTTCTGGTCATCGGTGCCGGGGGGCTGGGCGCGCCCGCGCTGCAGTATCTGGCGGCGGCAGGTGTCGGCACCATCGGGGTTATCGACGACGATGTGGTGGAAAACGCCAACCTGCAGCGGCAGGTCATTCATCGGGACGAAGACATCGGCGTGCCCAAGGTGTTCTCGGCGCAGCGCGCAATGGAGGCGCAGAACCCGTTCGTCACCGTGCGCCCCTATCATCGCCGCCTGACCGATGACATCGCCGCAGATCTATTTGCCGAGTATGATATCATCTTGGATGGCACCGATAATTTCGAAAGCCGCTACCTGTCGAACCGCACCGCCGTGGCGCTTGGCAAGCCGCTGATCTCGGGCGCGCTGTCGCAGTGGGAGGGGCAGTTGTCTGTGTTCCACCCCCATCAGGGAGGCCCATGCTACCAGTGCATCTTCCCCGAGGCCCCGGCGCCGGGGCTTGCGCCCAGTTGTTCAGAGGCAGGTGTGATCGGCCCCCTGCCGGGCGTCGTCGGCGCGATGATGGCGGTGGAGACGATCAAACAGATCACCGGCGCCGGAGAGGTGCTGCGTGGGTCTATGTTGATCTACGATGCGCTTTACGGAGAAAGCCGCCGGATCGGCCTCAAACAGCGCCAGGATTGCCCGATTTGCGCAGGCAAGAGCGGCTGATTGCAAAGTTTTCTGCACTTTTGATTGAATGATCCGGGGGATTGCGCGCGCGTCCTCTGGACGCTGCCGGGGCGCGGGCATAGCTTCTGATCCAAAGGAGGCTTTGACCATGACCAACCCGCTTTTGTCCCACTGGGATACACCCTTTGAGATCGCACCTTTTGGCAGCATCTCGGATGAGGATTTTGCCCCGGCGCTGGAAGAGGCGCTTGCAGCGCACAATGCGCAGATCGAGTCGATTGCAACCAATCCTGAGCCGCCCACATTCGCCAATGTGATCGAAGCGTTAGAGACGCCCTGCCGCCCGCTGGAGCAGGTGCTGTCGGTCTTCTACACGGTGGCGGGGGCGGACAGTAATCCCAAACGACAAGAGCTGCAGCGGGCGTTCTCCCCGAAACTGGCCGCGCATTTCTCGGCCATCACGGCGAACAAGGCGCTTTATGCGCGGGTAAAGGCGGTCTGGGATAAGCGCGAGGATCTGGACCTTTCGGATGAACAGCAGCGGGTCTTGATGCTGACCCACCGCGGCTTCGTGCGCGGTGGTGCGGCGCTGGAAGGCGCCGATGATGCCCGCATGCAAGAGATCAAAGGCCGCCTTGCCACCCTTGGTACCGAGTTCACCCAGAATCTTTTGGCGGATGAGCGCGAGTGGTTCATGGAGCTCTCTGAGGAGGATCTGGAAGGGCTGCCCGAATTCGTCGTTGCAGCCGCCCGCGCTGCGGGTGAGGAAAAGGGGACCAAGGGGCCGGTTGTGACCACCTCCCGGTCGATCATCACGCCGTTTCTGAAGTTCTCGCCCCGCCGGGATCTGCGCGAAAAGGCGTTTCAGGCCTGGGCCGCGCGCGGTGCAAACGGCGGCGAGACCGACAACCGGGCAATCGCGGCCGAAATCCTTGCCTTGCGGGAAGAACGCGCCAAGCTATTGGGGTATGAGAATTTCGCTTCCTACAAGCTGGAAACCGAAATGGCCAAGACGCCGGAGGCGGTGCGCGGCCTGTTGATGGATGTCTGGGGACCAGCCAAGGCGCGCGCGGATGAAGATGCAGCGGTGCTGACCGAAATGATGCAGGGGGATGGGATCAATGGCGATCTGGAACCCTGGGACTGGCACTACTATTCCGAGAAACGCCGCAAGATCGAACATGACCTCGACGAGGCGGAGCTGAAACCCTACCTGCAGCTGGACCGGATGATCGAAGCGTCATTCGCCTGCGCGAACCGCCTGTTCGGGCTGGAGTTCGCGCCGCTTGATATTCCGCTATATCACCCTGATTGCCGGGCCTGGGAAGTCACGCGGGGCGGCGAACATGTTGCGGTCTTCATCGGCGATTACTTCGCGCGGGGATCGAAACGCTCCGGTGCCTGGTGTTCGGCCATGCGCAGCCAGGCGAAGTTTCCGGAAAAACAGGCACCCGTGGTGATCAATGTCTGCAACTTTGCCAAAGGCGATCCGGCGCTCCTGTCCTATGACGATGCGCGCACCTTGTTCCACGAATTCGGCCATGCACTGCACCAGATGCTATCGGATGTGACCTATGAGAGCATTTCCGGCACCTCGGTGGCGCGCGATTTCGTCGAATTGCCCTCGCAGCTATACGAACACTGGCTGGAAGTGCCCGAGGTGCTGAGCGAATTTGCCACCCACGCAGAAACCGGCGAGGCGATGCCCAAGGAGATGCTGGAAAAGGTTCTGGGCGCCGCCACTTACGACATGGGCTTTCAGACGGTCGAATATGTGGCCTCGGCGCTGGTCGATCTGGCTTTCCATGATGGCGCGGCCCCAGCCGATCCGATGGCCAAACAGGCCGAGGTGCTGGCAGAAATCGGTATGCCCCATGCGATCATCATGCGGCACGCCACGCCGCATTTCGCTCATGTGTTCTCCGGCGATGGCTACAGTTCGGGCTACTACAGCTACATGTGGTCCGAGGTGATGGATGCCGATGCCTTTGCCGCCTTTGAAGAGGCAGGCGGTGCCTTCGACCCCGAACGAGCCAAGGCGCTGGAGGCGCATATCCTGTCGACGGGCGGCTCCAAAGACCCGGCGGAGCTCTACACCGCGTTCCGGGGACGTTTGCCCGGGGTGGATGCGCTGCTGAAAGGGCGCGGTCTGGCTGCCAAGTAAAACATGTTCGCCGGGGAGCGGTCCCCGGCGAAAACTCGTTCAGTAGCCGAGGTCGCGGTTAACCAGATGCAGGAAGGGTTGACCTGTCTCACCGCGCCGGATGTTTTCGGCGATTACTTCGGAGGCGGTGCTGGCACGGGTCTCTGCCGCGATATGCGGTGTGACTGTGACTTTTGGATGCGCCCAATAGGGATCATCGGCTGGCAGCGGTTCAACCCTGAATACGTCCAGCGTGGCATGACCCACCTGACCGGTGTCGAGCGCGGCCAATAGGGCGGCATCGTCGATCAGCGGGCCACGGCCCGGATTGATGATCCGCGCGCCCTTGGACAGCAGGGAGAGGGTCTCTGCATTCAGGATATTCGTGGTCGCGGGCGTATCCGGCAAGAGAAGCACCACGATCTCTGCCGTCGACAGCGCCTGTTTCAGCCCCTCGTCGCCGTGCAGGCAGGTGATCCCGTCAATCTCCTTGGGCGAGCGCGACCAGCCGGTGACCGGAAATCCGATGCGCGCAAGGCTTTGCGCACAGGCGCTCCCCAAGGCGCCAAGGCCCAGAAGGGTCACCGGGCGTTCAAAGGCCAGTGGCGGCACCACCGGCTCCCACCTGTCCTGCACTGTGATAGAGCGGTCGATGTCGAGATGATAGCGCATCACATGGCCGGTGACCCACTCCACCATGCCCGCCGTCAGGCCCGGATCCACCATCCGGCAGAGCGGCATGGTCAGTGTCTGATTGCCGACGATCTTTTCAACCCCGGCCCATAGGTTCAGCACCGCCTTGCAGCGGGTGTAGGGTGTGAAGTCCTGAAGGTCGGAATTGGGCGCATAGATCACGTAGTCCACTTGATCCGGTGCGTGGTCGATCCGCATGTCCACCTCCAGTCCTGCCTTGGCAAAGGCGTTCTTCAGCGGATCGCGGTAGGTCTCCCAACGCGCGGGCAGGGCGGCAAACTGGACGTTGATCATGTGGCAAACACCCCCGCCATGTCTCGAAAGCCCTTGATCTCGATCGGGTTGCCTGCGGGATCATGGAAGAACATTGTGCTTTGCTCGCCTGGCTGCCCTCCAAAGCGGGTGGTCGGGGCGATGGTGAACTCTATGCCCTCTGCCACGAGCCGATCCGCCAGCGCGCGCCATTCGTCCTGTGGCAGGATCACGCCAAGATGGGGCATCGGTACCATGTGCGCGCCGACCTTGCCGGTGTTCGCAGTGGCAAAGACCGGGCCCAGATGAAGTGAAATCTGATGCCCGAAGAAGTTGAAATCGACCCAGGTCTCTGTGCTGCGCCCTTCCTGACATCCCAAAAGGGTACCGTAAAAGGCGCGGGCGCGCGCCAAGTCGTCAACGTGATAGGCGAGATGGAAGATGCTCATGAAGAAAAGTCCTGTGGTTTGGAATGGTGCTTAGCGAGGACGGTGAATATTGGCACTTTGTACGAGGCCAAAGGCGGCCAGCAGCACCAGCATGGCCGACCCCCCGTAAGACACCAAGGGCAAGGGAACGCCTACGACCGGTGCCAGTCCCATGACCATCGACATGTTCACAGCAAAGAATAGGAAGAAGGTGATCGCGATACCCAAGGTGACAAGCGAAGAGAAGCGATCCCGCGCCGCAAGGGCGGTTGCCACGCAGAAGACGATGATCAGCACGTAGATGCCGAGAAGGGTAAACCCGCCGATGAAACCGAACTCTTCGGCCAGGGTGGTGAAGATGAAGTCGGTGTGCTTTTCTGGCAGAAAGTTCAGCCGCGATTGCGTGCCTTGCATGAAACCCCGCCCGGACCATCCGCCCGACCCCAGCGCAATCTTGGACTGAGTGATGTGATAGCCCGCTCCAAGAGGGTCCTGCGACGGGTCGAGGAACGTATCAATGCGCCGGAATTGATAGTCCTTGATCAGCTGCCATTCTGTTCCGCGGCTTTGAAACACTGCTGTGACCAGGCCCACTCCGGCTGCGATAACGGCTGCAAAATAGGCCCAGTGCACTCCGGCCAGGAACATGACACCCCCGCCGGCTGCCATGAGCAGGATCGATGTGCCAAGGTCCGGCTGCTTGAGGACCAGAAAGGTCGGGATCAGGATCATGAGGACCGGCACCAGAACCCAGAATGGGCGGGAAGTTCGTTCCGCCGGAAGCCAGTCGTAATAGGCGGCAAGCAGCATCACCAGAGTGATTTTCATCAGCTCAGAGGGTTGCAGGCGCATAAAGCCCAGGTCGATCCAACGCTGCGCGCCCATGCCGACGGTACCGAAGAATTCGACCGCGAGCAGCAGTACGAGAGACACCAGATAGGCGAGCGCTGATATGTTGCGCCAGAACCAGATCGGTACCATGGCCACGACGATCATCACGGCCATACCAAGAGCGAAACGTTTCGCTTGCGGCTCGGCCCAGGGTGAGAAAGACCCACCAGCCACCGAATAGAGCATCAGGAAACCCACGCCCGCGACCGAAGCCAAGAGCAGCGTCAGCGGCCAATTGAGATAGATAATCTTGCGCAGACCCGTTGGGACCGATTTGGCGTGATGTTCAAGATAGCTCATGCCCGGTCACTGCCTCCGGCCTCTTCGCGCTTGATCCGCTCGCGCTCGAGCCGCTCCTGCTGAGCTTTGATGCGGCTGCGGTCGCCTTTCGGGTACGCCTCAAGGGGCGGTGTGCCGCCATAGAGCGCCTGCAAAAGCACATCGCGGGCAATTGGCGCTGCGGCTTTGGAGCCTCCGCCGCCGTGTTCGACCACGACCGAAACCGCATAGCGCGGATTGTCATAGGGCGCGTAACAGACGTAAAGCGCGTGGTCGCGCCGCTCCCAAGGTAGGTCTTCATTGCGAATGACGCCTGCTGCACGTTCGGCGGCGGTGATGTTACGAACCTGGCTCGTACCGCTTTTCCCAGCCATGCGCATGTCTTCAGCGATGATGCGTGAGCGATAGCCGGTGCCGCGCCGGTCGTTGCTTACTGAGAACATGCCGCGCCTGACCGTGCGCAAGTTGTTTTCGTTCAGACCGAGTGGTTCGGCTTCCGAGTTCGGTTGTTCCACGCCGTCGATGGATTTCAAAAGCCGTGGTGCAATGCTGCGTCCCGAGGCAATCCGGGCGGTCATGACGGCCAGCTGCATGGGGGAGGCGAGCATGTATCCCTGGCCGATTGAGGCGTTCGCCGTATCCCCGATCAGCCAATCCTGACCGTGGACGCGCTGTTTCCACTCGCGATTTGGCGCGAGTCCGCTGGCCACGGCCGACATCGGCAGATCGTGGCGCACTCCAAGGCCAAGCCGGTTCGCCATGTCAGAAATCTTGTCGATCCCTACCTTGAGGGCGAGGTCGTAATAGTAAACGTCGCAGGATTGCTTGAGGGATGTATTGAGGTCGACGTGTCCGTGACCCGCCCGTTTCCAGCAGTGGAACCGGCGGCCCGAGACTTCTAGGTAGCCCGGGCAGTATACTGTCTCATCAGGGCCGATCAGCCCTTCTTCAAGTGCAGCCAGCGCCGTGACCATCTTGAAAGTGGAGCCGGGCGGGTAGGTGCCTTGAACGGCCTTGTTGGCAAGCGGGCGATAGGGATCTTCGGTCAGCATGCGGTAATCGGCAACCGAGATCCCGCGTACGAACAGGTTTGGGTCGAAACTGGGGGACGAGGCAATGGCATGGATATCGCCATCCTCGCAGTCGATGATCACGGCAGCCGCGCTTTCCGTGCCCAGACGGGCTTGAACATAGCTTTGCAACTCGGCATTCACAGTCAGTTGCATGTCCGCGCCCGGCTCGCCCTCGCGCCTGTCAAGCTCGCGCATGACGCGGCCCATGGCATTGACTTCGACCCTTTTGGCGCCGGCCTTGCCGCGCAAAGCATCCTCACGCTTGGCTTCGAACCCCACCTTGCCTATTTGAAAACGCGGGATGCGTAGGATGGGCTCGGGCGACTCCATCTTGCTCAGATCGTAATCAGAAACCGGACCAACATATCCGACAACGTGGGCAAAGGCGCTTTGCTGCGGATAGACACGGGTCAGGCCCACCTCAGGTGTGATCCCGGGCAGGGCGGGGGCGTTGACCGCGACCTTGGAGATGTCTTCCCAGCCGATCTGATCGGCAAGGGTGACGGGCAGAAAGGGCGGCGAGCGGCGCATCTCGGTGAGGGCGCGCTCCACGTCTTCGGGCGCAAGGGGGATTAGGCGCGACAGCTTGGCGATGACCTGTCCGACATCACCTGCATCCTCTGGCACGATGGTGATCCGGTAAGAGGGGGAGTTCTGTGCCAATGTAATGCCGTTGCGGTCGAAGATTTCGCCACGCGCCGGGGGAAGCAGGCGAATATTGATTCGGTTTTCCTCGGCCAGCAGGCGGAACTGATCGGCCTGATCCACCTGCAGATAGCGCATGCGGGCGGCCAGACCACCGACAAAGGCCAGTTGCATCCCACCCAGAAGCAGAGCCCTGCGTGTCAGTTTGCGGTGGGTGAACTCAAGTTCCTTTGGATTGCGTCTCATCAGCGGCTTCCCAGGACTTCGGCCTCGGCCGGTGACAGTTTGCGCACCCCGAGCAGGGTCTGGCTGAATACCACTACCAGAGGGTAGGCCGCGATGGTCAACACGGCCTGCATCAGCGTCAGACCCAAAGGCGCCTGAGCCACCGCCAGCACAGCAAGAATCGACCGGTTCAGTACGACGATACCGCAGATCACAACGGCCACCGCCAGCCATTCGGCGGCAAAGGCTGTTTCGCGGTGAGGCATCACACGCGATTTCAGGAATTCGCAGCCGAGCACCACCAACATCGCAAAGAGGCCCGGCGGACGTTGAAACATCATGTCTGCTACCAGCATGGTTGCGCCTATGAGGATCGTCGGCACGAAATCCGGACGCCGCAAGGACCAAGCCAAAGCCAAAGCGAGCAACAGATCCGGCGGCGCCCATCTGCTGGGCAGAGTATCCAGCGGCAAGAGGTGAAAAAAGATCAGGACTAGCGCTAGCGCCGGGAAGGCCATCCGCATCATCCATATTCGGCCCGGAGAGGTATTAGCCATTGCCGCCCTCACCAGATCTGGAAAGGGATTGTGGTCCTAGGCTGTCGGGACGCCGTGGCGGAATGGTGGCATCCGGGGACGGAACGACCAGCGCGCCAGGTTCCTTTATCGCCTCGGCCCCTTGATGGCGCAGGACCCGCAGGAATTCGAGCCGTTCGTAGTCGGCGGACAGGCGGACACGTTTGCGCCCGGCGCGGTCCTCTGCCACCTGGCCGATCAGCAGGCCGGGTGGAAAGACCGCTCCGTCGCCGGAGGTAATGACCCGGTCACCCGGCCGGATCATGTCGGGGCTTTCGAGAAAGTCCAAAACGGGTGCAGCTGTATTGTCGCCTGTCACCAGTGCGGTCTGGCCCGAGGGCTGGATAACGGCGGGCACGGCGCTGGCTGCATCGGTCAGAAGGATCACGCGGGATGTATCCTGCCCCGTCCCGGATATGCGTCCCACAAGGCCGATTCCATCCATGGCCGCCCATCCGTCCTGGATGCCGTCACGCGCACCGATGTTGAGGATCACCGATTGGCGGAAGGGCGAACCGCTATCGGCTAGGACAACGCCAGTGATATAGGTCAGCTTGGGATCAAGGCGCACATTGTTGAGATCCAGAAGGCGGGCGTTTTCCTGCTCTAGTTGCAGGGCGGCTTCTTTCCAGGCGCGCATCTGGCGCAATTCGGATCGCAGTTCTCGGTTCTGCTCTGCCAGCCGCTGATAGCTCTGGAAATCACGGAATAGGTTGATCGCCCCTGTGACAGGTGCCATTGCCCAATCCATGCTTGGCACCACCGTATCCACGAGCTGCGCGCGGAAGCGTTCAACCCGCGGGCTGTCGATGCGCCAAATCAGAAAGATGGCGGCAAGACACAGGCAGACAAGCCCGATCAGCAGGCGTCGCAGCGGGGCTGAGTAGTCATCGCGCTGTGAGCGGTCTTTGGCCAAAGGCTTCCTTTCGGGCGCCTGCTCTCTTCAAGGGGAGAGGAAAAGGCGCCTTAGCTGTCGTAGTCAATCGCGTGGCGGAGCTGCTTTTCGAACTCCAGCGCCTTGCCGGTGCCAAGGGCCACGCAGTTGAGGCTTTCGTCTGCGATCGATACCGCAAGCCCTGTCTGTTCGCGCAATGCGAGGTCAAGATCACCCAGAAGCGCACCGCCACCTGTCAGCATAACACCGCGGTCAACGATATCGGCGGCCAGGTCCGGTGGGGTGGTTTCCAGCGCGGTCATCACCGAGTCGCAGATCTGCTGCACAGGTTCCGCCAAGGCCTCGGCTACCTGGGCCTGGCTGATTTCGATTTCCTTGGGCACACCGTTCAGAAGGTCGCGGCCCCGGATCTGCATGGACTGGCCCCGGCCATCATCGGGCATGCGAGCAGTGCCGATCGAGGTCTTGATGCGTTCGGCGGTGGATTCGCCGATCAGAAGGTTTTGTTGGCGGCGTAGGTAGGAAATGATCGCTTCGTCCATGCGGTCACCGCCCACGCGCACAGACCGCGCATAAACGATGTCACCCAGCGATAGAACTGCAACCTCGGTGGTGCCGCCGCCGATATCCACGACCATGTTACCGGTCGGATCAGTAATGGGCATGCCCGCGCCGATGGCCGCCGCGATGGGTTCGGCAATGAGGCCCGCGCGCCGCGCCCCGGCCGACAGAACCGATTGACGAATGGCACGCTTTTCCACAGGGGTTGCCCCGTGGGGCACACAGACGATGATCTTGGGTTTGGAGAAGGTCGACCGCTTATGCACCTTGCGGATGAAATGCTTGATCATTTCTTCGGCGGTGTCAAAGTCCGCGATAACGCCTTCGCGCATCGGGCGGATGGCCTCAATCGAGCCGGGTGTGCGGCCCAGCATCAGTTTGGCGTCTTCGCCCACGGCCAGAACCTTCTTGACGCCGTCCTTGACGTGGTAGGCTACCACCGACGGCTCGGACAGGATCACGCCGCGGCCTTTGACGTAGACCAGGGTGTTCGCAGTGCCGAGATCGATGGCCATGTCCGATGTGAACAGACCGCCTAGATTTCCAAAGAGCGCCATATAGAAGGGATCCTGTAAGTTCTGCCGTTTTGCCTGCGACTCTTCTGCCGCCACGCACTGTTGAACTTATAAGCAGCGCAGCGTCGCCGCGAAAGGGCCGAATGCGCACAACTAGCGCCTTTCCGCCTGTGAAACATGGGCTTTGCCCAGGGGGTCGGCGCTGGATGCGTTGTGATTTGTCTTTCTCTGGGTTTCGAATGAGGCTACTGGCGTTTCATGCTGTCATATCAACATATCTATCACGCCGGAAACCTGGCTGACGTTCAGAAGCACGCGCTGCTGGCCTGGATGCTGGCCTATCTAACGCGCAAGGACAAACCACTCAGTTATGTCGAAACCCACGCGGGGCGCGGCCTTTATGAACTTCAGGCGCCCGAGGCGTTGAAGACCGGGGAAGCCGCGGCGGGGATCTTCCGTGTGTTGGGTGCCCAGGCGTTGGCCGAGGATCACCCCCTGAGCCGGGCTATTTCCGAATGCCGCGCGCGGTTTGGCGCCACAAGCTATCCCGGATCGCCCCTGGTGGCCGCCGCACTGTTGCGGGAGATGGACAGCCTCCATTTTGCCGAGCTGCACCCTCAGGAATGTGCCGCCCTTCGGCAGGCGCTGAGGCCCTGGCGGGCAAAGGTGCATCAGCAGGATGGGTTTGAGCTGGCCCTGTCGCTGGCCCCGCCGACGCCGCGCCGGGGGCTGCTGCTGATTGACCCTTCATACGAGGTGAAAGCCGATTATGCCCGCATTCCCGGCATTATCGGCAAGCTGCATCGCAAGTGGAACGTCGGTGTGATTGCGCTGTGGTATCCGATCCTGACCGATGGCGCGCATGAGAAGATGCTGGCCACCCTGGAGGCGCAGAATCTGCCCGGCATGTTGCGCCACGAGGTGCGTTTCCCGCCTGCCCGCGAGGGGCACCGGATGGTTGGGTCGGGGATGTTCGTGGTGAACGCGCCTTTTGGAGCCGAAGAGGAAGCCGCGCGCATCAGCGCTCTATTCGAAGAGCTGAACCGGGGGTAATTTTGGAGGCTGGGCGAGGCTGGCGGGGCACTCCCGCCCCCTTTGCCGGCCATCGAAGATGATCGAAAAGGCGTTGGGCGTGGCGCCGCGCCTTGCGGCACGGCGCCGGATCGTTTGGGCGCCTAGGTTGCGTCCTTGTAGGAGATCTCGCGCGCGTCGGCGCCTTCGCCGACCTTGCCGCGGCGCACAATCAGACGGTTCAAGGCATTGATATAGGCCTTGGCCGAGGCAACGACCGTATCCGTGTTGGCCGATTGACCTGTGGCGATATTTCCGTCTTCCTCAAGCCGCACGGAGACCGTGGCCTGGGCATCGGTGCCTTCGGTCACAGCATGCACCTGGTAGAGCTGCAGATGAGCCGAGTTCGGGTAGAGCTTGCGCACAGCCTTGAAGGTTGCATCAACCGGCCCATCGCCCTCGGCTGTGGCGCTGAAGTCCTTGCCGTCGATCTCCATCTCCAGGGTGGCTTCGGCAGGGCCGCCAGTGCCGCAAACGACTTTCATGGACACAAGCTGAAGATAGTCGTTCTCGGCATCCTCGCCCGAGCGCATCAGCGCCACGATATCGTCGTCAAAGACCTCTTTCTTGCGGTCGGCAAGCTCTTTGAAGCGCACAAAGATGTCTTTCAGCTGGTTGTCACCGACCTCGTAGCCCAGCTGGCCCAGTTTGTCGCGCAGCGCGGCGCGGCCTGAGTGTTTGCCCAGCGGCAAAGATGTGCCTGAGAGTCCCACGTCTTCGGGGCGCATGATCTCGAAGGTTTCCTTGTTCTTCAGCATGCCATCCTGGTGAATGCCGCTTTCATGGGCAAAGGCGTTTTTGCCGACGATGGCCTTGTTGAATTGAACCGGGAAGCCCGACACGGTCGAAACCCGGCGGGAGATATGCATGATCTTAGTCGTGTCGACATTGGTGTGCCAGGGCATGATGTCGTTGCGCACCTTGAGGGCCATCACGACCTCTTCCAGAGCTGTATTACCAGCGCGTTCCCCAAGCCCGTTGATGGTACATTCGATCTGACGTGCGCCGCCCTCGACGGCTGCGAGGGCGTTGGCGGTCGCCATGCCAAGGTCATTGTGGCAGTGCGTCGCAAAGATCACCTCATCAGCACCGGGAACGGTTTCGATCAGACGGCGTATCAGATCGGCGCTTTCCAGCGGTGCGGTGTAGCCGACGGTATCGGGGATGTTGATTGTGGTGGCGCCGGCCTTGATGGCGATCTCGATCACCCGGCAGAGATAGTCCCATTCGGTGCGGGTGGCATCCATCGGCGACCATTGCACGTCCTCGACCAGATTGCGGGCATGGGTGACCGTGTCGTGGATACGCTCGGCCATCTCGTCCATGGTGAGGTTCGGGATGGCGCGGTGCAGCGGTGAGGTGCCGATGAAGGTGTGAATGCGGGGCTTTGCGGCTTTGCGCACGGCCTCGGCGCAGCGGTCGATATCCTTGAAGTTGGCGCGCGCCAGCCCGCAGATCACGGAATTCTGCGAGCGTTCTGCAATCTCGCTGACGGCCTTGAAATCGCCTTCGGAGGCGATGGGGAACCCGGCTTCGATAATGTCGACGCCCATCTCATCCAAAAGCCCGGCAATCTCTAGCTTTTCATCATGGGTCATGGTGGCGCCGGGGCTTTGCTCGCCATCGCGCAGGGTGGTGTCAAAGATCAATACGCGATCTTTCTCGAGTGTATTCGTCATGTCGGTAGCTTTCTTGAAACTCTGTCCTGGATCCATTCAATTGGCGCGCAAACCTCCTCCTCTGAGCGGGCGCGCCGAATGGCACGCTCAGAGGCGGGTTAGGATCAGTAGGTCGCGCAGAGTCGCACCGCAAATGGCGGTGGCCGGGGCTTGGATATGTGCGCGAGCTGTCATGGGGGCACCTTATACAGAGCGCGCGGCGAATGGAAAGGGCGAAAATAGCTCAGCAATATTGACCCTTTAGGGCGAAGGCTGGGCAACCTAGCCGCCCAGGCGCCTCGCGCGATTGATCTGCCGCGAAACGCACCTAGCTCATGCGGGCGGCGACAAAAGGCAAACACCCATGGCACGGCTTATTCTGGTTCTTGGCGATCAGTTGAGTGACACGCTCTCTGCGTTGCACGCAGGTGACAAGCACACCGATAAGGTCGTGATGGCCGAGGTCGCCGAAGAGGGCACCTATGTGCGCCACCACCCCAAGAAGATCGCGCTGATCCTGGCCGCGATGCGCAAGTTTGCGGGGCACTTGCGGGGTGAGGGCTGGGATGTCGCCTATACCCGTCTTGATGACGAAGAAAATACCGGGACCATCGCCGATGAACTGTTGAGGCGCGCGCAGCAGACCGGCGCTGAGGAGGTCATCGCCACGACGCCCGGTGAGTGGCGCTTGATCCGCGAGTTGCAGTCCCTGCCGCTGAAGGTCAGCCTAAAGCCGGACACGCGCTTCATTGCCTCCCGTGCCGATTTCACGGACTGGGCAGAGGGGCGCAAACAGTTGCGCATGGAATATTTCTACCGGGAGATGCGGCGCAAGACCGGGCTGCTGATGGAGGGGGGCAAACCTGCGGCGGGCAAATGGAACTTTGATCACGACAATCGCAAGGCGCCGCCTAAGGAGATTACTTGCGCTGGCCCGATGCAGTTCACCCCGGATGCAGAAACTGACGAGGTTTTGGACCTGGTTGAGGAGCGATTTGGTGATCACTTCGGGGAATTGCGCCCGTTTCATTTCGCAGTTACGCGCAGCGATGCCCTTCGGGCACTTGAACAATTCATCCGCGAAGGGCTGCCGCTCTTCGGCGATTATCAGGACGCCATGCTGCGTGGCGAGAAATGGCTCTATCATTCGGTGCTGTCGCCCTATCTGAACATCGGTCTTCTGGAGCCTCTGGAGGTTTGCCGCGCCGCCGAGGAGGCCTGGAAGGCGGGGGATGTGCCGATCAACGCCGCCGAAGGCTTCATTCGACAGATCCTTGGCTGGCGGGAGTTCGTGCGGGGCATCTATTTCCTGGAAGGAGAAGACTACCCCAGCCGCAATGCCCTGGAGCACAGCCGTGCGTTGCCGCCGCTGTACTGGGGCGCTGAGACAGAGATGCGCTGCCTGTCCGAGGCCATCGCCCAAACGGAGGAAGAGGCATACGCCCACCACATTCAGCGCCTGATGGTCACCGGGAATTTCGCGCTTCTGGCGGGGATCAATCCGACCCAGGTGCATGAATGGTATCTGGCGGTCTATTTGGACGCTTTTGAATGGGTGGAGGCGCCCAATACCGTCGGCATGAGCCAGTTTGCCGATGGCGGCATCGTGGGTTCCAAACCCTATGTCTCAAGCGGGGCTTACATCAACCGCATGTCCGACTACTGCAAAAGCTGCGCCTACAATGTCAGTCAGAAGGTGGGGGAGGGGGCTTGCCCCTTCAATCTGCTTTATTGGCACTTTCTGGTCCGTCACCGGGAGCGGTTCGCCAGCAATCCGCGTATGGGCAATATGTACCGCACTTGGGACCGAATGGCAGAAGGCAGGCGGGCACAGGTCATTTCCGAGGCGGAAGAGTTCCTTGCCCGCATGGATGCAGGCGACCGGGTTTAAGCGAAAAGGCTAGTTGTTGTCCGCGGGCTGGTCAGCCTGTTCTTCGCCGGAGTTTTCCGTGACCAGTGCACCGTTTTCCCAGGCGCCGCTGGTCTCCTGGCCCGTGGCATAGCGCATCAGGCCTGGGCCTTGCCGCTTGCCATTGACGAAGCTGCCCTCGTAGACGTCGCCATTTGCATAAGTGGCGACGCCTGTCCCGGTGATCTTGCCTTCCTGCCAATCGCCTTCATAGACAAATCCACCGGGCATTTCGATCCGGCCCTTGCCGTGGCGCTGGCTATTGGCGAATTCCCCGGTATAGATGGATCCATCGGCATAGGTCACTCTGGCCTGTCCATGTCGCTGGCCATCCTGCCAATCGCCATCGTAGCGATAGCCGCTTTCATAGGTCATCACACCCTTGCCATGGTTGCGGGCGTTCTTAAAGCTTCCGGTGTAGACAACGCCGTTTGGGTAGGTGGCCACGCCTTGCCCTTCGATCACGCCAGCGATCCAGTCGCCCTCATAGGTCGATCCATCTGGGTAGGTGATCTTGCCAAGCCCTTCGGCCAGATCGTCCCGGAACTGCCCTTCGTAAACGGATCCGTCGGGGTAGGTGACCTTGCCCACGCCCTCGATCTGGCCTGCAAGCCAGTCGCCCTCGTAAACATACCCATCTGTCTTGGTGAATGTTCCGGTGCCATGGCGCAGGTCGTCCTTGAAGTCGCCCACGTAGATGTCGCCGTTCGCGTGCACCTGTCGGCCGACACCTTGGCGGCGACCGTTTTCAAGAGGACCCTCGTAAATATCGCCATTGGGTTGGGTCAGTTTGCCCTGGCCGTGCATCTGATTGTTGGCCCATTCGCCGGTGTAAACCAGCCCATCCGGCATGATCAGAGTGCCGTTGCCATGAAGCTGGCCATCCAGGATTCCGCCCTCATAGGTCGCACCATCGGGATAGGTGATCTTGCCTTCTCCCTCTTTGCGCCCTTCGATCCAGTCACCGGCATATTCATAGCCACCGGGGTTTTGCATGACGCCCTTGCCATGGTGCTCACCATTCACAAAATCGCCCTCATAGCGGGCACCGTTGGCATAGACTGCAACGCCTTTGCCGTTGATCAGCCCGTCGGACCATTCGCCTTCGTAGGTGCCGCCATCGGCAAAGGTAATCTTTCCGAGCCCTTCAGGTTTTCCCTTCGCGAACTCACCCTCATAAACCGCGCCATTGGGATAGCGCGCGACGCCCTGGCCGCGGATTTCTCCATCAACCCATTCGCCTGAGTATTCGTAGCCGCTGGGCAGTTTGTAGGTGCCGATCCCGTGTTGCAGGCCGCCACGAAAGGTCCCCTCATAGACGCCGCCAATCTCGTCCTGAGTGGTCATGACCTGGTTGTCCTGCGCCCTGACCGGACTGACCAGCCCCGGCGAAATCAATGCTAAAGACGTCGAAAAAACGAGTGCGGTGCCGAAACGGGTCATCAAACTTATGCCTGCCCTTTGGTTCTGCCCCGATTACAGGTGGCGGGGCGCGGTGTCAGTCGACGCGGAGCGTCTGCTATCTTAGCATCTGTGCTTGGAAACTATGCGACACTCCGCCCTGTCGCAATGTCTTTTGCTCGGGCCACTCTTTCCCTTGGCTCCGGATCTGATAAACGGCTTGTAACAGATTTTGCGAAGGGCGCGATCAACATGGCAGACCGGTTCCGTATCACTCTGGCGCAGTTGAACCCCACGGTGGGCGACATTCCGGGCAATGCGGCCAAGGCTCGCGAGGCTTGGGAAGAGGGGCGCAAAGCCGGTGCGCAACTGGTGGCCCTGCCGGAGATGTTCCTCACGGGGTACAACACCCAGGATCTGGTGATGAAGCCCGCCTTTCATCGCGCCGCCATGGCGGCTGCGGAACAGCTGGCGGTGGACTGTGCTGATGGTCCGGCGCTGGCGGTGGGGGCGCCCTGGGCCGAAGATGGCAAGCTCTACAACGCCTATCTGATCCTGAAAGAGGGGCGGATCGCTTCGCGCATCCTGAAGCACCACCTGCCGAATGAAACCGTCTTTGACGAGGTGCGCGTCTTTGATGCCGGGCCGCTGGGCGGGCCTTATGCAATTGGTGACACCCGCATCGGAAGCCCGGTCTGCGAGGACGGCTGGCATGAGGATGTCGCGGAAACCCTGGCCGAAACCGGCGCCGAGTTCCTGCTGATCCCCAATGGCTCGCCCTATTTCCGCGGGAAGATGGATGTGCGCTACAATATGATGGTGGCGCGCTGCATCGAGACCGAACTGCCGGTGATATACCTCAATATGGTCGGCGGGCAGGACGATCAGGTTTTTGATGGCGGCAGTTTCGTATTGAACCCTGGCGGTACTCTGGTCGTGCAGATGCCGCTTTTCGACGAGGCGATCACCCAGCTGGATCTGGAGCGCACATCCGAAGGCTGGCGCGCAGTGGAAGGTGAAAAGGCCCATCTGCCGGATGCGTGGGAGCAGGACTACCGCGCCATGGTCGAATCCTTGCGCGACTACATGCGCAAGACCGGGTTCAAGAAGGCTCTGCTGGGGCTGTCTGGCGGGGTGGATTCAGCGATTGTTGCGACCATTGCCGTCGATGCCTTGGGCGCCGACAATGTACGCTGCGTTATGCTGCCTTCGGAATACACTAGCGCAGAATCCCTTGAGGATGCTGAAGCCGTCGCCAAGGCGCTGGGCGTGCGCTATGACTATGTGCCGATAAGCGAGGGGCGCGCGGCGATCACCAACACGCTCGCCCCTCTGTTCGAAGGGCGCGATGCGGATATCACAGAGGAAAACATCCAGTCCCGCCTGCGTGGCCTTCTGTTGATGGCGATGTCCAACAAGTTTGGCGAGATGCTGCTGACCACTGGAAACAAGTCCGAGGTCGCAGTGGGCTATGCCACCATCTATGGCGACATGAATGGCGGCTACAATCCGATCAAGGATCTCTACAAGACCCGCGTCTTTGAAACCTGCCGCTGGCGCAATGCCAATCACCGCCCGTGGATGATGGGGCCTGCGGGTGAAGTGATCCGCCCCAATGTAATCGATAAACCCCCGAGTGCCGAACTGCGTGAAGATCAAAAAGACAGCGACAGCTTGCCTGATTACCCCGAGCTGGATGCGCTGCTCACGATCCTCGTCGATGAAGAAGGCTCGATCGCCGATTGCGAGGCCGCCGGGTTTGACCGTGATGTTGCAAAGCGGGTGGAGCACTTGATTTATATTAGTGAATACAAACGCTTCCAGTCCGCTCCGGGAACGCGCCTGACACCTCGCGCCTTTTGGATGGATCGCCGTTACCCTATTGCGAACCGCTGGCGCGATCCCAGCTGACGGGTCGGCTGACGCCAAAAAACCACAGCTGAACCCCTGCGCGCGATAAGGCCATTTTGACCTATGGACCGCGCAGGTGCGGCGCGGCATTAACCTCTCATGCCTGGACCTAAGCTGCCCCATTTCCAAGCTGATCTTGCCCTGCCCAAACGTGTCGATGCGGTCGTCATCGGCGGGGGAATCATCGGCGCCACGACCGCTCTTGAACTCGCAGAGCGTGGTTATTCCGTTCTTTTGTGCGAAAAGGGCCAGATCGGCGCCGAGCAAAGCTCGCGTAACTGGGGCTGGGTGCGCATGTCACAGCGGGACCCGCGCGAGCTGCCGCTGATGGCCAAGGCGCATGAGATCTGGGAGGGGCTTGAGGCGCGTACCGGCCATCCCACCGGGTACACCCGCGCGGGCATTTTGTTCACCGCCGAGACGGAGAAGGCCACGGCGGGCTTGGAAGCTTGGGCGCAGCATATGGCCCCCTTTGATGCACCTGCGCAGATGGTGCGTGGAGAGCAGCTGGCCGAGTTAATGCCGGGACACCAGACCGGAACCATTGCCGCGCTTCATACGCCTTTGGATGGGCGGGCCGAACCGCAACTGGCCACTCATGCGATTGCCAGCGCGGCGCGGGCCGCCGGTGCAAAGGTGATGACCGAATGCGCGGTTCGCAGTGTCGAGACCGAGGCCGGAAAGATCAGTGGCGTAATGACAGAACGCGGGCGGGTCGGGTGCTGCGCCGTTGTGGTTGCTGGCGGGGCCTGGTCGCGGCTTTTCCTTGGAAATGCTGGGATCTGGCTGCCGCAGTTGAAGGTGTTGAACTCGGTTCTGCGGACATCGGCTGTGCAGGATGGCCCAGAGGTTGCCATGTGGGCTAAGGGCTTTGCCCTACGCAAACGGGCGGACGGCGGCTATTCCATTGCCGATGGCACAGAGAACGTGGTGGACATCGTTCCTGATAGCTTCCGTCTGGCAATGAGGTTCCTGCCTGCGTTTCTGGACGAGTGGCGCTCTCTGCGGTTCCGTCTGTCCGAGCGCTGGCGCATTGAGGCAGCGCAGAGCAGACGCTGGCAACCGGATCAGCACACTCCGTTCGAGGCTTGCCGTGTGCTGGATCCCGAGCCCTCGCAGAAGGCCATTCGCAATAGTTGGGCGGCGGCGCAAAAGGCATTTCCCATCCTGCAAGGCGCCGATGTTGTGCAAAGCTGGGGCGGCATGATCGACGTAACACCCGATGCCATCCCTGTGATTTCGCAGGTAGATGACCTGCCGGGCCTGTTCGTCTCTACGGGGTATTCCGGTCATGGCTTTGGCATCGGCCCCGCAGCCGGTAGGCTCACGGCGGATCTTGTCACCGGCGATGCGCCGATTGTCGATCCGCGCCCCTTTGCGCTGGACCGTTTCACAAAAAAGGCGCGGGCGGTGAAGCCCACGCCTGAGAGCGTCAAAGCAGCCAAGGTGCCTCTTAGCCCATCATCTGATAGCTGACCGGGACAAAGCGGTAGCCTTCGCCGCGTGTCTCGACAAAACCGGCTGCCGGGAAGGGCATGTGGTAGCCGATCATCGGCGTACGGCTTGCAGCCAGCATATCCATAACGCGACGACGCGATGCTGTGGCCGCCTCTTTGTCCATGTCGAAGCGCACTTCCCATTCGGGATGCGCGAAGGACCAGACGTAGTGGTTGGCCAGATCCGCCGTCAACACCAGCTGCTGCCCGCCGCTGTCGAGCATGTAGGTCATGTGGCCGGGGGTATGGCCAAAGGCGGCCATGGCGGAAATACCCGACGCAACCTCGCCGCCATCTTCGATAAATGACATCTTCTCGGCCATGGGGGTCACTTTCTGCGCCACCAGATCGCCAACCCGGTTTCCGGCCTCCATCTTGGACCAGAAGTCATATTCGGCGCGCCCCGTCACGTAGCGTGCATTGGCAAAGGTCGCCGCGCCATCGGTGGTCATGCCGCCAATATGGTCAGGGTGCATGTGAGTAAGAACAACCACGTCGATCTGATCGGGGGTCACACCGGCCTCAGCCAGCGCCTTCTGGATGCCGCCCTGTCCAAGACCGGTGTCAAACAATACCTTTTCGCTGCCGGTATCGACCAGCGTTGGCGTAAAGAAGAACTGCGCCATGTCCGCAGGAATGAAGTTCTGAGCGGAGACCTCGGCAAATTCCTCGTCCGTTGCACCGCCGCCAAAGATCTCTTTCGCGCCGTCTCGTGGCAGGCTGCCATCCAGCAGGGTGGTCACGGTGAAATCACCAAGCTTGAAGCTGCGTGTGTGGCTTGCGGGGGCTTTTGCGGCATGCCCGTCTGCCAGCGCAGGCGCGGCGGAGGCGGCGAGTGGCAAGGCTGCAGCCCCGGTCAGGGCTGCGCGTCTGGATAGTCTGATGGTCATTTCTGTGTCTCCTCTCTGTCTGCAGTGATCAATACTTTGCCTGTTTGTCTTGGCGCTCAGATAGGGCGTCCCCCGGTGTTGCAAGTAAAAGGAGGGTTTCGATCACGAAAACGTGAGGCAGAGTGCCGACCTTGTGGTCAGAGGTTGAGCGGTATGGCTTGGAAATCTGGACAAAACGGCTCTTGTGTGAGAAGGGCAGGGCAACAGGAGACCATTCATGACCACCACCCGTTTTGCTCCCTCGCCCACTGGTTACATCCACGTTGGCAACCTGCGCACCGCGCTGATGAATTACCTGATCGCCCGCAAGGCAGGCGGCACCTTCATTCTGCGTATCGATGATACCGATCCTGAGCGGTCGAAGGAAGAATATGTCGATGCGATCAAGCAGGATCTGGAGTGGCTGGGGCTGCAGTGGGACCGGGTAGAGCGCCAGTCGGAACGGCTGGATCGCTATCACGCGGCTGCCGACAGGCTGCGCGGGATCGGGCGGTTCTACGAAGCCTTTGAAACGCCCACCGAACTGGACCTCAAACGCAAGAAACAGCTGAATATGGGCAAGCCGCCGGTCTATGACCGGGCCGCTTTGGATCTGTCCGATGATCAGAAGGCTGCCTTGCGCGCCGAGCGCGGCGATGGGGTGTGGCGCTTCAAGTTGGATCACGAACGCATCGAATGGGCCGATGGCATCCTTGGGGATATCTCGATTGATGCGGCCTCCGTGTCGGACCCGGTCCTGATCCGGGGCGATGGGCAGTTCCTCTACACGCTGGCCTCGGTTGTCGATGACACGGAATTCGGCGTCACACATGTGGTGCGCGGATCGGACCATGTGACAAATACCGCGACCCAGATCCAGATCATTAAGGCGCTTGGTGGATCGGTCCCCGACTTCGCCCACCACTCCCTGCTGACGGGCCCTCAGGGCGAGGCTCTGTCCAAGCGCCTTGGTACGCTTGCGTTGCGCGATCTTCGGGAACAGGGCGTGCAGCCAATGGCGCTGCTTAGTCTGATGGCGCGTCTTGGCTCGTCCGATCCGGTTGAGCTGCGCTCTGACATGGGGGAGCTGATTGAGGGCTTTGACATCGGTCGCTTCGGCGCGGCGCCGACGAAGTTCGATGTGCAGGATCTGTTCCCGCTGACCGGCCGCTACCTGCAGACATTGCCGCTCGAGGCGGTGCAGGCGCAGGTCGAGGACCTGGGCGTTCCGGCGGACAAGCAGGCGGCATTCTGGAATGTGGCCAAGGAAAACATCACCACGCTCAAAGATCTTGAGGGCTGGTGGGCGCTGTGCCGGGATGGGGCTGAGCCGCTGATCGCTGACGAGGACAAGGAGTTTATCGCCGAGGCAATGACAATGCTTCCCGATGGCCCATATGATGCGACGACCTGGGGCAGCTGGACTGCAGCCGTCAAAGAGGCCACGGGCCGCAAGGGCAAATCCCTGTTCATGCCGCTGCGCAAGGCTGTGACCGGCATGGAACGGGGGCCCGACATGAGCGCGCTTCTGGCTTTGATGGAAAAGGTCCGCGCTAAGGGCTGATACTGCAGGCCATCTTTCGACCAAGGCAGCATTCAAGAGAACGGTCCGCCGCCTGCGGGCCGTTTTTTCGGGCCAGGTGGGCTAGCGCTTTGTCGTCTCAGTAAACAACTCCGCGCGCAGCCTTTCGGCTGCATTGGCCAAATCGTAGTTTGGATGTTGCGCCAAGGCGCTCAGCGCCTTGTCCATCCAATCCATCACGAGAGGGTCCTCCGCGCCGCTTTGTGCAATTGGGGCAAAACTATTGTTCAAAAGACTGTGCGGTTCCACCGGGACGAGGCTGACATGTTCGAACCTGCACTTCTTTTTGTCTGTGGATGTGTCCAGTGTTTCCCATAGCAAACGTTCGAGCCGACCCATCACCTCGATCGCTGTGCCCGGATCATTCACGCCCGGAGAAAGGGCTTTCTGAGCGGTTTCGGCCAAAAGCGTCAGGCCAAAGCGAGGATCCTGATCGAAACTGCGCACATCGCCGATCTCAAAGGCAGATGAAAGGTCCGTACACCCTGCCTCATCCAGTCCTTCCGCCCAAGCAATCGGGCGTCCTCGGAGCACGAAATCACCTGGGCGGCGATGCAGGGTGATATGTGCATCACGACCTTTGGCCAACTCATTCAGTTGCGCCATGTCGATAAATCGGACAAAGCCGCTGCGTCCTGCCGGGATCGGCTTGGCCTCATCGGGGCATGCATCGCTTTCGGCCTGCTGCCCGCCAAGGCAGGGGCGCTTGGCCAGCTGAAGGAGACTGGTACGAGCGCGGGTTTCGATCATGCGGAGCGTATGATCCATACTGCCAAGCCCGGACAAGTGGTCGATCCAGCGCAGGATCGCGATCACGATCAAAATCACGACAAAGATGGTAATGCCAAAAACGACAATGGCAGATTCCGCTGCATAGAAGTTGGCTCGAAACAGGATTATTGCGCTGAGCGAATAGACAAATCCGCCCACGAATGTCGCCAGAACGCTTTGCGTTACGGTGTCCTCCAGTAGCAGACGGTAGACGCGGGGTGTCGCCATGGAGGAGGCCGTGCGATAGGCGCTGACCATGACGTTGAGCGAAAAGGTCGTCACCGCCAGCATGCCCGAGGCCAGAATCGTCAGGATGGGCAGCACGGCCTCGCGCCCAAAACGCAGGCTAAGGCTCTCGGGCAGAACCGGGGTCAGCAGCGGAGCCAACACCAGCGCAAGCAATGAGCAGAGTGAAATCAACACCACTCTGATCCAGAGTTGTCGGGTGATCCGTTGGAAATAAAGGAGCGTTTTTGAAATCATACCTCCGGTTCTATCCTCTGCATGGCGATCCTGTCGATGATGGTGTTTTCCTGCACTGGGAAACCGTGCTCGAGGGCTGCCTTCCTGCTCAGGACATCCAGGGTTACGCCAGCTTCAGTCGGCCGAGTAGCGTCATGCTACTGTCAATGAACTGCGCTACTGGTGCGGCAGGATGCACTGGCGTGGGCGCGCAGGATGAAATACCGCACCATCTTTCTTTCGGACATTCACCTCGGGACTCCGGGCTGCCAGGCCGAGCTGTTGCTGGACTTTCTACGTCGCAACGACGCGGACAACTATTATCTGGTTGGCGACATCATCGATGCCTGGCGGATCCGCCGCAAGGGGTTCCTGTGGCCGCAGGCTCACAATGACGTGGTGCAGGCGATCCTCGCAAAGGCGCATGACGGGGCGCGGGTCCATCTGATCCCTGGAAATCATGATGAATTCCTGCGTTCTTACCTTGGCACGCATTTCGGCGGGATCGAAGTCGTGAAGACGGCTGATTTCACCGCGGCGGATGGCAAACGGTACTTGGTCACGCACGGCGATCAGTTCGATAGCGTTGTCGTACACGCAAAATGGCTCGCCCATCTGGGCGATCGGACCTATGACTTCATCCTGTGGCTTAACACCCGCATCAACCGTCTGCGGCATCTGTGGGGCGGGCAGTATTGGTCGCTTTCGAAATGGGCCAAGCATCAGGTCAAACAGGCCGTCAACTTTATCAGTGAATATGAGAGTGTCCTTACCGCTGAAGCCCGGCGCGGAGGCTATGACGGTGTGATCTGTGGCCATATCCACAGTGCCGCCATTCGAGACTTCGATGAGATTTCCTACGTGAACACGGGCGATTGGGTGGAGAGCTGCACAGCCGTTGTCGAAATGGACGATGGCCGTCTCACCTTGATCGACTGGGCGCGGGCCGAACGCCGCTCTCGCCATCGCTCACGCCGGGCGCGGCGCAAGGAAAAACAGCTTCAGAACGCATGAAAAGAGAAAGCAGATGAGTACCACCGTCCAGGCCAGGCTGAATGACGCCGTGCTGCAAGATAGCGATGCGACCACCGGACGGCTAGAGCGTTTGTTCTCCCGGCTTTTTACGGGGCTGGTTTATCCGCAAATCTGGGAAGACCCGGTTGTGGACATGGAGGCCTTGCAGATCAAACGAGGCGACCACCTTGTCTGCATCGCCTCGGGCAGCTGCAACTTGATGTCCTATCTGACCGCTGGCCCGGCCTCGGTTACGGCAGTGGATCTGTCGCCGGCCCACGTCGCGCTGGGACGGCTCAAGCTTGCGGCGGCGCGCGGCCTGCCGGATCATGCGGCCTTCTATCAATTCTTTGCCCGTGCAGACATGGCCAGCAACATGGCGCTCTACCGGCGCTATATTCGCCCCGAACTGGACGCCGAGACTCGCGCATTCTGGGAGGCGCGCCAGCCGTTTCGCCGCCGGATCGCGCTGTTTGAGAGAGGATTCTACCGCCATGGGCTCTTGGGCCGGTTCCTGGGAGCGGTGCATGTGGTGGCGCGGATTGGCGGAGTGGATTTTGCACCGCTCCTGGCGGCCCGCACGCTGGCAGAGCAGCGGGCGTTTTTCGACCAGGAGATCGCGCCCCTGTTTGATATGTGGCTGGTGCGCAAGCTGGCCGGGTTTCGCGCTGCGCTCTTCGGCCTTGGCATACCTCCTGCGCAATATGACAAGCTGGCCGAGGATGGCGGCGGAGATGTCCTTCCCGTCCTGCGCGAGCGCGTGCGCAAGCTGACTTGCGACTTCCCGATCCGCGAGAATTACTTTGCTTGGCAGGCCTTCGCGCGCTGTTATGATCCAGCACCGGATGGCGCTCTGCCGCCCTATCTGCAGGCGGAGAAATTCGAGGCTTTGCGCCAAGCCGCAGTTAGAGGACAGATCGTCAACAGGCCTCTGACCGACTATCTGCAGGGCGCGCGAGCGCGCTCCACGCATGCTTATGTGCTGCTGGATGCGCAGGATTGGATGAACGATGTGCGGCTGAATGCGCTTTGGACGGAGATCACCAGAACCGCCGCGCCGGGCGCGCGGGTGATTTTCCGCACCGGCGGTCGTCATGGCATCTTGCCGGGGCGGGTGCGGCCTGAGCTGTTGAGCCAGTGGACCTATGATGCCGAAGGGGCGACCCAAGGAACCGCGCAGGATCGTTCGGCCATCTACGGCGCATTCCACATCTACAGGCGAAAGGATTAGTCAGGATGCTGAACGGCAATTCCGAAGCCCACGCCAACTTGATGGATGAAACCTATCGCCACCAGCGGCTGATCTATGATCTCACGCGCAAATACTATTTGTTCGGGCGGGACCGGCTGATTGAGAGGTTGGCGCCAAGGGAGGGGGCGCATGTGCTGGAGGTTGCTTGCGGCACGGGCCGCAACCTGCAGATGGCCGCACGCAAGTATCCCGGATGCACCTTTTATGGTCTTGATATCTCATCCGAGATGCTGCGCACGGCCCGTGTCAAACTGACCAATCACGTGCAGCTTGCCCGGGCTGATGCCTGCGATTTTGATGCGTCAAAGCACTTTCAGAGAGAGGCATTCGATCGGATCTTTATTTCCTATGGGATTTCAATGATGCCCGATTGGGAGCAAGCCTTGCGCACGACCGCCGCGCATCTGGACCGCGGCGGAGAACTGCACGTGGTGGATTTTTCGGATCAGAGCGGTTGGCCGACGTGGTTTGGAGCCGCCCTACAACAGTGGTTGACCAAGTTCCATGTTCACCCGCGACTGTTGCTGCACAGGGCGCTGGACATAATCGCAGCAGAAACAAGCGGCACTGTGCACTACGAGAGCCTGTATCGTGGGTATGCCCAATACGGCGTGCTGCGTCGTCCGCGGTGAGGGCTCTATTGTTGCAAAGGGATCCTGCGGGCGCCGACCTCTTCGATCAATGCGTCAAACAGGGCACGCTCTTTGGTGCTTATGGTCTGGTGACGCGGATAGATTGGGGCTGAGCGATCATCCAAGATTGGCGCTTCCCAGCCGTCTGTTGTCTGCATAAAGGCGACTGCTCCGTTTTCGCCAAAGACGTTCAAATAGCCTTGCAGGACCACATCAAGATAGCTCAGCAGAATGGGATGGCGTTCTGAGCCGGGGCTTTGGCGTGTCTGTGGAACGGCATAAACCGAGATCTCGGGTGCACCGGGCAGATCGTGATCCACGGCTTGGGAGGCTGGCAGACGGTCATAGGCGTATTCCCGTTGATCGAGTGCATCCCAATCTGCGCCGGGCACAGCAGCGATCAACCCTGCGATTGTGTGGCCAGGTGCCGGGGTCGCGGTCAGAAAGGCGACCTCGCGCAGGTCAGTGTGTGCCCAAGTGCGGCGCCATCCCGACAGGCGCGCAGGCCGTGGGTCGTGGTAGTCATGCGTAGCCGTATTCACCAGGCTGCCATAGCCAAAGAAGTAGGGAGCTTTCATGGGGTCCTCAGAAGGTATCTGAACAACGGATTGGTCTGGCTTGATTCATATCAAACCGCCGTCGAAGGTTTAATATACTGTGATTTGCATGTTTTTGGGGGTGACTTGAACATGCGAATTACCAAGCGGACAAACATCGCCGTCCGATTGCTGATGTACTGCGCGGCAAATGCGGATCGGCTGGTGACAAAAACAGAGACTGCAGAATGCTGCAATATCTCTGAGAACCACTTGGCCCAGGTTATCAACCAGTTGAGCCAGCTCGGTTATCTCAACACACAGCGGGGGCGCAATGGCGGCATGAGCTTGGGGCGCGCTGCTGGAGAGATCCGCATCGGGGATGTCTTTCGCGATCTGGAAGGCAGCTTGCCGATGGTCGAGTGCTTTGCGGACGTGGACAACACCTGCCCTTTGGTGGATGCCTGCCGTCTCAAACAGGCATTGGCTGCTGCAGCGGAAGCCTTTTATGCCTCCCTTGATGATCTGACACTGTCTTCCCTTGTTTGCGACAATGCAGCCCTGCTGCAGATCTTGCAACCGGTGGGTTGTACACGCTGATGATTGAGCTTGCTTTACGCGCGATCTGCCGCCTCAATCCCTTGCCCGCAGGATCCTGGCCGGGCGCGCCGCCAGGGGCCGCAGGGCAAAGGCAAGCCCTGCCAGAAGCGTGGTCAGCACCCCACCACCCACCACTGCCAGCGCATTAGGCCAGATAATGGTGTAGCTGGTTTCAAAGACGTAAGAGTTTACCGCCCAGGCGCCCGCAATTCCTGCTAGAAGGGCAACCATCCCTGCGCCTGCTCCCAGGATGATAGACCTGAGCGCAAAGCTGCTGAGGATTTGGCTGCGTGGGGCACCAAGGGTCTTTAGAAGTGCTGCCTCATAACGGCGGGCAGGCTCACCGGCGGCTGCGGTGCCCAGCAGTACCAGAAACCCGGTCAGCAGGGTCGCCGCTGCGCCATAGGAGGTTGCCGCCGCCAGTTGCCGCAGGATGTCAGAGACACGATCGACTGCGTCGCGTACGCGGATGGCTGTGATGTTGGGCATTTCCTGCGCCAGATCCCGCAGGATCTGCGCTTCGGCCTCCGCCTCGGCGTAGACGGTCGCGATATAGCTGTGTGGAGCAGCTGCCAAAGCGTTCTCGTTCATCGCAATGACAAAGCCCATTCCCGCGGTGGAAAAATCTACCGAGCGCAAGCTGGTCACCGTTGCGGTGATGTCGCGGCCCAGCACGTTCACAGTCATTGTGTCGCCAAGGGTGATGCCCAGCTCTCCAGCTTCTTCCTCGGCAAGGCTGATCTGCGGAGGGCCGCTGTAGTCTTCATCCCACCATGTGCCAGCCGTGACTTGGGTATTGTCGGGTTTGGCGCCTGCATAGGTCAGGCCGCGATCCCCGCGCACGACCCAGTGATCCCCGGCGACTTCGCGCGCTGGGCGTCCGTTGATCTGGGTCACCACGCCGCGCAGCATTGGCGCGCTTTCGATGCGGCTGACGGCAGGGTCGTTTTCTACCCGCTCAAGAAAGCTGGGCATCTGGTCTCGCTGGATGTCCACGAAGAAGTAGGAGGGTGCCACGTCGGGCAGGGTGCCGGTGATGGCGCGGCGCATATTGCCGTCGATCTGGCCGATTGCGGCCAGAACCGTCAGGCCCAGACCAAGCGCCAGGACCGCGGGAACGGCGCCGTCGCGGGACGTGCCGATGGCCGCCAGAGCCCATCTCAGCGAAGGGCGGCCTCGCGCGATGCCGGCACCGCGCCGGGCCATTAGGCCAAGCACGAGCGCTGCCAGCATGAGAATAACAAGCGCGCCGCCAAGCCCCGCCGCCGTCCAGAGCGTGAGTTCTACCGAGCCGCTAAACAGGGCTGCAGCGCCAACAAGCAGCGCCAGGGCAATGCCCGTTGCCACAAGGTAGCGCGGGGCGGGCAGCAGGCTGCCCCCCGCGAAGGCGTCGCGGAACAGGGCGGCGGCACGGATCCGCTCGGCTCGCGCCAGCGGCCAGAGTGCAAAGATGAAAGCGGTCAAAATGCCATAGAGTGCAGCCTCGCCCAGGGCGCCGGGATAGACCGAAAAGATCGCCGGAAAGGGCAGTTGCGCTGCAATCAGCGGCCCGACAAGCACGGGGCCAAAACCGCCAATCGCCATGCCGATGGCAATGCCCACAAGGGCCAGAACTCCGATCTGAAGGAAATAGGTCAGAAAGATCACCTGCCGTTCGGCGCCAAGGGTGCGCAGGGTGGCGATGGTCTCGGTCTTGCTTGCCAGAAAGGCGCGCACGGCGGCTGAAACGCCCACACCGCCCACGGCCAGCCCGGACAGGCCCACAAGCACTAGGAAGCCGCCCAGACGTTCCACGAAGGAGGTAATGCCGGGGGCACCGTTGCGGGCATCCTTCCAGCGCATGCCGCTCTCGGCAAACATGGCCTCGGCGGCAGATTGAAGCTGCGTCAGGTTTGTGCCCTCTGGCAGGTCTAAGCGATAGTCAGAAGAATAGAGGGTTCCCGGCTCCAGAAGGCCTGACTCGGTCAGGGCTTGCGTTGCAACAATTGTGCGGGGGCCAAGCGTGAAACCGGCTGCGGCCGCGTCCGGTTCGTTCTCGATCAGTGCCATCAGGCGGAAATCCTGCGTCCCAAGGCGGAAGGTGTCGCCAGGGGACAACCCGAGACGATCCGCCAGAACCCGCTCCATGAGGCCTCCTGGTACCCCTGCCGACCCGGAGAGCGCAGCCGCGAGCGGTATATCAGGCGAAAGGCGCAGTTCCCCGGTCAACGGATAGAGGTCATCAATTGCCTTCACCTGCGTTAGCGCGCGTTCGTCGCCGACTACGGCCATGGAGCGGAAATCAACCACCTCTGAGACGCGATCAGAAACCCCTTCCATCCAGGCGCGTTCCTCCTCATTGGCAAAGCGGTAGGTGAAGGACATCTCCGCATCACCGCCCAGCATCGTGGCCCCCTCACGGGAGAGGCCGGCCTCGATCGAAGCCCGGATCGACCCGATTGCAGCAATCACCCCGACACCCAAAGCGAGGCAGGCAATGAAGATACGAAAGCCCTTGAGGCCGCTGCGCAGCTCCCGGAGGGCAAAACGCCATGCCAGTGACAAATCGTTCGCAAGGCTCATTCGGCAGCCTCTTGTGCGGCGCTGTTTTCCATCAGGCGGCCATCGCGCAGGCGCACAACCCGATCACAGCGCGCAGCCAGTTCCGGCGCGTGGGTGACCATCACCAGCGTTGCGCCATAGCGGTCGCGCAGGCCAAACAGCAGGTCCATAACCGCTGCGCCGTTGGCCTCGTCCAGATTGCCGGTCGGCTCATCGGCGAGCAGGATTTCGGGGCGGGGGGCAAGGGCGCGGGCAAGAGCGACGCGCTGCTGCTCACCGCCCGAGAGCTGCGCGGGATAGTGACCCGAGCGGTGCCCAAGCCCAACCGCATCAAGCTCTGCCTGCGCGCGATCAAAGGCATCGCTCTCGCCGGACAGTTCAAGCGGGGTTGCCACGTTTTCGAGGGCGGTCATGGCCGGGATCAGGTGAAAGTTCTGGAACACCACCCCCATATGGGCGCGGCGGAAACGGGCGAGCGCGTCCTCATTCATCGCGGTGAGATCCTGACCGAGGGCGCGGATGGTGCCGCCCGTGGCTTGCTCCAAACCGCCCATGAGCATCAACAGCGACGACTTGCCGGATCCAGACGCCCCGATCATTCCCAGAGTCTCACCTTTTTGCACATCCAGCGATATGCCCTGAAGGATACGGACCGGGCCGGTATTGCCATTCAGGGTCAGAGACGCATCTGATAGGTGGAGAACGGGGCGGGTGTGATCTGTCATGAAGCCGTGCCTGTTGAAAGCGTTACTTGGGATATGGAGCGATTGCAGCGATGCGCAAGGTATGGGCGGGAATTGGAGTTTCGATCAGCGTGACTTTGGCTGCGGTTTCGCCAGCCTGGTCAGATCCTGTGCGGATTACGGCACTGGGCGATAGCCTGGTGCAGGGGTATGGTTTGCATCAGGAAGATGGTTTTGTGCCACAGCTTGAGGCCTGGCTGCAGGAAAATGGCGCTGAAGTGGAGATCGCCAATGCCGGCGTTTCGGGGGACACAAGCGCAGGGGGCGCAGCGCGAATTGACTGGACACTGGCCGATGACCCGGACGGGTTGATCGTGCTTCTGGGCGGGAACGACCTGCTGCGTGGCCTTTCGGCGTCAGAGATGAAATCGAACCTGTCCAAGATTCTTGCCGCGGCGCAGGAAAACGGCGTTGAGGTGCTGCTGATCGGTATGAAGGCACCCAACAACTACGGGCCCGATTATCGGGCGGCCTTTGATGCGGTCTATCCCGCTTTGGCCAAAGAATACGGAGCGCTCTTGCACCCCGATGCCTTTGCCGGGATTTCAAAGGAGGTCGGTGGTGATCCGGCTGAGGCGCAGCAGTTCATGCAGGATGATGACATCCACCCCAATCCTGAAGGCGTAAGGCTGAACGTCGCCGCCCTTGGTCCGCTTGCTCTGGAGTTGGTAGAGCGCGCAAAAGACTGATGCCGTCTGGGGCGCGGATCTGGCAAGGCGACGCAGAGACTGCACGTCTGTCTTCAATGCCATCGTGGTGCGACCCATCTCGCCACGACAAAGACAGCCCCAAGATGCAGTCGGGGGGTTGTCAGACGCCCGTCAGTCTAATGGGAGCATGTCGTCAGAGCAGTTGCAGGTCTACTGCCGACTCGCGGCCATCGCGGCCCGGTTGCAGTTCGTAGGATACTTTTTGGTTGTCGGCGAGGCCGGTCAGGCCGGACCGCTCAACTGCGGAAATGTGAACAAATACGTCTTTCCCGCCCGCATCGGGGGCAATAAAGCCATAGCCTTTGGTTGTGTTGAACCATTTGACGGTGCCTGTGGCCATCGTCTGTACTCCTAAAGTCTAGTCTCAGTCTAACCGCTCGCGCGGTCAGGCGGCCGCATCTGCATATGGTCACGACCGTGCCTTTGGGGGAACAGTAATGTCATTCGCGTAACGTCGCCGTGACAGCATCGGACATGCTGCCCCTTTGACGCAAGGAAAACGCGTCACTGTTTTCCGAAGCGCGCAGTCTTGTGTGGCGAAAATACGCCTCTCGTGGCTTTGTCGGGCCTAAAGAACCGTCACGACGGTGCCCAAGGGCACTCGGTCGTAGAGATCTTCCACATGTTCGTTTCGCAGTCGAATGCAGCCGTTTGACACTGAATGTCCGATGGTATCGGGCTGGTTGGTGCCATGGATGCGGTAGTAGGTGTCTACTCCGTTTTGGAACAGATAAAGCGCCCGTGCGCCCAGGGGGTTGTCCGGCCCGCCTGGCTGGATGTACTTGTTCCCGGCAAAACGAGCATAGGTGCGCGGGCTGCGCTCGATCATCTCTTGCGTCGGGCGCCAAGTAGGCCATTCCTTCTTGGCTCCGATCACGGCTTGCCCGGTGAACTCAAGCCCCGCTCGCCCGACACCCACGCCATAGCGCATCGCCTTGCGCGGCTCGGTGACGTAGTAGAGATAATAAGAGCGCGGCAGGACAAGGATCTGCCCCGGCTCGAATTCCTTGCGTATCCGAACCATTTGCGGGGTCGGGTCGAAGTCTGCCTTGGCAGCGCCAACACCGGGAAGAGCGGCTGCTGCAGCGGATGTCGCCAAAAACAGGCGGCGTGAAATCATATTGGCCTCATTCACAAGGAGTTTCTTTCAGTGTCAGTGTGATAGGGCAGGAAAGGTGCGTCAATGGGGCATGGGGGGTAAGTGTTTAGTGGGTGATCACAATGACATGATCTGCAAAGTGTGGACTGGTCTTTGAAGGGCTTGCGGCATTTTCTGCAGCTCCTATATGAAATTCGGAATGTGTCTTGGGTGCGAATGGCTGCGCCCAATTAGGAGGAGCACGCCATGGGCGCGAAAAAACTGACTTGCCTGTCCTGCGGCCAACTGAACCGGGTGCCGGATGAAAAGCTGACAGCAGGCGCCAAATGCGGAACCTGCGGTGAGGGGCTGCTACCCAAGGCGCCAAGAGACATTGACCCTGCCATCCTCCAGAAGGCGGCAAAGAACGATGATCTTCCGTTGATTGTCGATTTTTGGGCGCCGTGGTGCGGCCCCTGCCGGATGATGGCGCCCGAATTCTCAAAGGCCTCTGGGAAACTGCACGGTCAGGCGCGTCTGGTGAAACTCAACACACAAGATCACCAGTCAACTGGCGAGCGCTACCAGATTCGCGGGATCCCGACTATAGTCGCCTTCGAACGCGGACGAGAAACTAGGCGCCAGTCGGGTGCCTTGCGGGAAAATCAGATCGTGGGATGGGTAAAAACCTCTGCCTGACGCGTCAAGCGGGCGATCACGCCTTGACTGAGGTGTCTTCGTGGTCCGCCTGAGCTTCGTCATGGGAGCGAATGAGCATCGCAGCTATAACGAGGATTGCTGTTGCGACGCCTACGCCTGAATAGATCAGCAGGCTCATCAACACGGAAAGATCGAGTACCACAAGGCTGTATATTGCCGAGAAGAACCCAGTCACCGTTCCCAGCAAAACTCCAGCCATGTTGTCTCCTCCCGTGTACCGATGCGGTGGTTCTTGCAACCTACATGTAATCCGTTCTCCCACTACAGTGATTAATCCTTAAGATTTTGTTTAAATCCGAGCCAGCTACCTGCGCGGGTGTGAGGATTAAGGGGAATTTGGATTTGGAGCAGCCTTTCTCACGCCAAGGTAGTACAAACAAAATGGCCCGCGCCTAACCTGTCGCGAGGTGGGGCACGGGCCGTGGTAACCTGTGGATCTGCTCTGACGCTATCTCACAAATTTCTTATGTTTCAGGCGCTTAGGTTCCAGTGCGTCTGCGCCGAGGCGACGTTTCTTGTCTTCCTCATAGTCTTCAAAGTTGCCCTCGAACCACTCTACATGGGCGTCGCCCTCAAAGGCCAGGATGTGGGTACAGATCCGGTCAAGGAAGAAACGGTCGTGCGAGATGACCACCGCGCAGCCCGCGAAATCCACCAGCGCGTCTTCAAGCGCGCGCAGGGTTTCCACGTCCAGATCGTTGGTCGGCTCGTCTAGCAGCAGCACGTTGCCGCCTTCTTTCAGCAGGCGCGCCATGTGCACACGGTTGCGCTCACCGCCTGACAGCAGGTTCAGCTTCTTCTGCTGATCGCCGCCCTTGAAATTGAAGGAGGAGCAATAGGCGCGGGAGTTCACCTGCGCATCGCCCAGCTCGATGATCTCGGCACCGCCGGAAATGGCTTCCCAGACGGTGTCACCATCGTTCAGATCATCGCGGGATTGGTCCACGTATGACAGCTTAACCGTATCGCCGTATTCTACGCTGCCCTCGTCGGGCTGTTCCTGACCAGTCAGCATCTTGAACAGGGTCGATTTACCTGCGCCGTTGGGGCCGATTACGCCGACGATACCACCGGGCGGCAGCGAGAAAGAAAGGTTTTCGATCAACTGCTTGTCGCCATAGTGTTTCGACAGGCCGTTGACCTCGATCACCTTCGACCCCAGGCGCGGACCGTTCGGGATCACGATCTGGGCGCGACCGACCTTTTCGCGTTCGGACTGGTTTGCCATCTCGTTATAGGCTGCGATACGGGCCTTGGATTTGGCCTGGCGCGCTTTTTGACCCTGGCGCATCCATTCCAGTTCGCGTTCCAGCGTCTTCTGCTTGGACTTGTCCTCGCGGGCTTCCTGCTCCAGCCGTTTGGCCTTCTGCTCCAGCCAGCTGGAATAGTTGCCCTCGTACGGGATGCCCGAGCCACGATCCAGTTCAAGGATCCAGCTGGTGATATCGTCCAGGAAGTAACGGTCGTGAGTCACGCAAAGGATTGTGCCTTTGTAATCAATCAGATGCTGCTGCAGCCAGGCGATGGTCTCTGCGTCGAGGTGGTTGGTGGGTTCGTCCAAGAGCAGCATGTCAGGCGCCTCAAGCAGCAGCTTGCAGAGCGCCACGCGACGCTTTTCACCGCCCGACAGGGTCTTTACGTCCGCATCATCCGGCGGGCAGCGCAGGGCCTCCATCGAGACATCGATCTGGCTGTCCAGATCCCAGAGGTTCTGGGCGTCGATCTCGTCCTGCAGCTTGGCCATTTCCTCGGCTGTCTCGTCCGAGTAATTCATCGCCAATTCGTTGTAACGGTCTAGAATCGCTTTCTTTTCCGCGACACCGAGCATGACGTTTTCACGCACGGTGAGGCTTTCGTCCAGCTGCGGCTCCTGCGGCAGGTAGCCCACTTTTGCGCCTTCTGCGGCCCAGGCCTCGCCGGTGAAATCCTTGTCGATCCCGGCCATGATGCGCAAAAGGGTCGACTTACCGGCGCCGTTGACGCCGACAACACCGATCTTCACGCCGGGCAGGAAGGACAGGTGGATGTTTTCAAAGCATTTCTTGCCACCGGGGTAGGTCTTGGAGACACCCTGCATGTGGTAGACGTACTGATAGGCGGCCATGTGACTGCTCCGTAATGGGGGAAATCTGCTGCCCGGTGTGATAGCCCAAGGGCCGGGCCGGGGCAATCGCCTAGGCGGAGCGTCGCGCGGGTACAGGAACGGCGCAGATCAGGGGGTGTCCTGCGTGCACCCCCTGTGCACCATGCGTACACCCCCTGTGCACCGGCAGATGCGTCAAGAAACGGCGTCCAAACCGAGGGGAGGGCGAGAAGCGCCCGCCCTGTATTTAGAGCCCAAAATGAGGTTTGATGAGAAATAGCATTGTCAATCTGATGGCAGAACGAAAGCGTCAAAACACCGGGCGATAAGTTCGGATTGAAGTTCCCTCGGGCTAGTCTTGTCGAGCTCTAGATGATCAACTCGACGGTTATTTGATGTGGACGGGAATGTTCCTTGAAAATCACGTGTACACGCTGACCAAACGGCGTATGCGTCTTTGAAGAAGTCGGGCTGAGTGTTTCGCCCGCGCAACTTGAAAACTCTGTCGACGTCGTCAAATGTAAGCTCGTTGTAACGTGCTTTTTTGATTAGTTCAGGCCGAATGATGCGCAGAATGCTCAAACCGGCGTAAAGATGTCTGGCACCTTCTGTATCAAATGGCTCTGGTACGGCCACAGAAACTTGAGCCACAAGCTTTTCGATGTCTCGCAAGCTGACCACCGAGTGGTGGTCAATCATGAGGAGGTAATCGCGAAGCCACCTAAAACGCGGGTCGGATGAAAAGCCTGTTAGCTTAGAGATATGTTCAAAATATCGAGAGTAGGCGCTGATGTCTCCAAGTGGCAATTTCGGACCGATTAGGGGGCAAGTAACTGACACAAACTTCTGCAGATACTTCGCGGCATCCACCCCGCTGCCATACCGCGCCCGCACGGAGTTTTGTAGTTCCTGGAGGTTCACGCCCAAAACGAAATGCACGCCGGGGACGTTGAAGAAGTGCTTGATGATTTCGAGCAGTGACAGCGCATAGTCCGGTCGGCAGCGGTCTCACTCGTCCACGACGATCACCAGCTTGCGCGTTGGTTCGCCCTTGTCATTGGGTTCGGTCAGCTCTGCCAACACTTCACGGAATGCAGCCATGGCGACAATCTTGGCACGCTGTTCACGCCAGAAAGTTTCGGCCTCTTCTTTGCCGATGCCGCTGTCGATCAGCGTCTTTACTTCGCCTTCAAGGGTTTCAACACCGTCTTGCGAGGCTTTCTCCAGTTCCTTTCCGAACTCTTCCAGACATTCTTCGCCAACCAGTTTTTTAGCGTAGTGTCCGGCCACGGAAACGCCGATCTTGGCAGAGGACTTGCCCAGTACCCAACCGAACTTCTTCAGCTTCTCAACGCGGGTTGTGCGTTCAACAGGCGATAGCTTCTCGTCCTTTTCGAAGCGCGTCGCGATGGCATCAGTCAAGGCAATCAGCGGGTCATCCAGAAAGTCATGTTTGAACGCATCGAAATAGACGGTCTTGGTCTGCGCGTTGTGGTTCTTATGCTCCCCGACCCAGCATTTCAGGAAAAAGGACTTGCCGGATCCCCAGGTGCCATCAAGGGCGATCACCAACGGATCGTCGATGCGCTCGACCAGGTCCGACAGTTTGTCTCCGGTCTCCTTCCGGCCCAACTGGTCGTGTCCCTCAAATCCATCCTCGTAGAGTGTGATCTTTGGTTCGGGCACGGTCAGGCGCATGGCGGTCTCCAAGGGTTCAATCAATACGTGCATCGAACTTGGTTCGGGCCGCTTGCGCAAGGAAATTGTCGGCGCCGTGCCATGCGTCGCGCAGCCAATTGATCTTCCCGCAAAACTATGCGCATCAAGTCGCTCATGGCTTCTGGATTTCCATATCTTCGCCCCGGCATGAGCGTGGGGCTGCTGGGCGGCTCTTTCGATCCGCCGCACCGGGGGCATGTCGAGATTAGCCTTGCGGCGCTGAAACGGTTCGGGCTGGATCGGATGCTCTGGCTGGTGACGCCCGGAAATCCGCTGAAATCGCGCACTCCGGCGACGCTGGAACGGCGGATGCAGGCGGCGCGGGAGATGATGCGGCATCCCCGCATCGGGATCAGCGATATCGAGGCGCGTCTGGGCACGCGCTATACGGCCGAAACCCTGCGGCATCTGCGGGCGCGCTATCCCGGCGTGCGGTTCGTGTGGCTGATGGGGGCGGATAACCTCACCCATTTTCACCGCTGGAAGGACTGGCGCGAGATCCTGGATACGGTGCCAGTGGGGGTCTTGGCGCGGCCCGGTGACCGGATCTCGGCGCGGCTGTCGCCTGCGGCGCGCATCTATGGCCAGTATCGCCTGAAGGGCAGCGAAAGCCATCTGCTGGCGCAGGCTACGGCGCCTGCCTGGTGTTTTCTCAACGTACCCATGGTGGAGGCCAGCTCGACCGAGATCCGCGCGCGCGGCGACTGGTCAGCGGCGTAGGCTGGCCGAGCCGATGCCTGCACTGATCACCACCAATAGTCCCGCCCAGGTCAGAAAATCCGGCAACTGTCCGAAGACGGCCCAGCCCAGGGCGACGGCCGCGATCAGCTGAAAATAGACGGTGGGCGCCAGCCGCGAGGCCTCGGCCCTGCTGTAGGCATAGAGCAGCAGAAGGTTTCCAAGCATGGAAAAGGTCGCGCTGCCAAAGGTCAGCGCAGCGGTAGACAGCGACGTCTCGGGCAGGTTCGCAAGGCCGATGGGCAATAGGAACAGGGCGCTGAGCAGCAATTGCGTGAAGCTCAGCTCGACGGGTTTCCCCACATGTGCGAGCCAGCGGGAGGCGGTGAGAAAACAGCCATAGAAACAGCCCGCCAGCACCGCATACATCAGGTTGGTCGAGCCGCCAAATCCGGGCCGGACCACCAGAAGGACACCACAGAACCCCACGCCCATTAACAGCGCGCGCAGTGGCGTCGTGCGTTCGCGCAAAAGGAAAACGGACAGGAGATAGCTGATGACCGGTCCTATAAAAAAGGCGGCAAAGACATCTGCAATCGCTTCGGTCTTTAGGGCCGTCTGGATCGACAGGATGCCGCCCGTGATGAAACTGGCCCGCAGCCAGATACGCCAATCCTTCAAGAGGTGCAGGCACCCTTTAGGCGCAAAAGGCAGGATCAGAGCTGCGCCGATGGCAAACCGGGACCATGCAACGAAACCCGGTGTGGCCAAGCCGCTGCTTGTCAAGAGTTTCCCGCACAAGTCCCCGGCCGGGATCATTGACATGGCGATGAACATGATAATGACTGCTTGCAACATGGGGGCCAGCGGTAGCAGGCGGGCGGAAGTTGCGAAACGCAAAAAACGTCCTGCGTTTGCCGTTTGGCAGCAATTTTAATAGATACTGACAGACATGTTCTCACGACGACATTTCCTACGGGCCGGTTTGGCGGCCTTGGCGGGGTCCTCTGCCTCACTTGTTTCGGCAAATGCGCCCGCAGTCTCTCTGCGCCCCGTTGCGCGGCCGGCAGCCATGGGGGGCGGCGCTGTAGCGGATCTGGATGCACTGCTTGCCGGATCGGGTCTGAAAGGCAAGATCGCTTGTGCGGTTGCAAATGTGGAAACAGGCAAGAGCCTTGAGGCCGAAGGCGGTGAGGTTGCACTGCCACCGGCCAGCGTGGCCAAGGCTCTGACGGCTCTTTATGCGCTGGATGTGCTGGGTGCCGAGCACAGATTTTCAACTCAGGTTCTTGCCGATGGGGATCTGCGCGGCGGAATTCTGCACGGAGATCTGATCCTCGCTGGCGGCGGGGATCCGACGCTGAACACCGATCACCTTGCACTACTGGCGCGGTCCTTGAAAGAGGCTGGCGTGCGTGAGGTGCGCGGCGATTTCAAGGTTTGGGATGGCGCACTTGCCAGCCTTTCGACGATTGATCCGGGCCAGCCGGACCATGTGGGATACAGCCCGGCGCTTTCTGGAATTGCGCTGAATTTCAACCGAGTTCATTTCCAGTGGAAGCGTGCTTCAAAGGGCTGGTCCATCAGCATGGACGCTCGCACAGAAAAGTACCGTCCCGAAGTCACCATGGCGAGGATGACGGTCAAGAACCGCGCGCTTCCGGTTTATACATATGCCGACGAGGGGGACGTGGATAGCTGGAGTGTCGCCAGTCAGGCTCTTGGGCCGGGTGGCTCACGCTGGCTGCCGGTGCGCCATCCGGGCCACTATGCGGGCGATGTGTTTCGCACCATGGCGCGGGCGCAGGGGATCGTGCTACGCAAGGCCAAGGTCACGGGTAGGATGCCGCAGGCTCGGCTCTTGGCGCATCATCAAAGCCCGCCCTTGCGCGTGATGCTAAAAGCGATGCTGAAATATTCCAACAATCTGATGGCTGAAATGATCGGTATGTCTGCTACGGCGGCCCTAAGCGGGCGCCCCGCATCGCTGAAGACATCAGCTGCGCAGATGACGGCTTGGGCGGCACGGACCTATGGAGTAAAGAACAGTCGTCTGGTGGATCATTCCGGCCTTGGAGATGCCTCCCGCATGACTCCGAACGATATGGTTGCGGTTCTCATTGCCGCACATCGGCAAGGGCAGCTCAAAACTCTGCTCAAACCTTTCCGCATGCGAGACAGCAATGGGCGGGTCATGAAAGCTCACCCGATCAAGGTCGTGGCGAAGACAGGTACGCTCAATTTTGTGTCCGGGCTTGGTGGTTTTCTGACGGCCACGGATGGTACCGAACTGGCCTTTGCGATCTTCGCAGCGGACAGCAAGGCGCGGGCACGAATCAAGCGCGCGGATCGCGAGCGCCCGCCGGGCGCGCGCAGCTGGAACCGACGTGCCAAAGTGCTTCAGCAAAAACTGATCGAACGCTGGGGACAGATCTACGGCAGTTGATGGACTGCCGGAATTGTGCCCCCGTGGAAAGTACCCTCACCGTCTTGACAGGAGGAGGGGGGAATTGCTTTGGCGGTGGTCCGGCAGAACGTCAGTGCCGACAAGGAAACGCGCCGCCTTGAGAGGCGGCGCGCTGAAAGTCCGTCTACGATCTAAACCTGGGGTCTAGGTTTCAAAAGTCTTCCCAACCGACGGCGGCCTTGGTGGGGGCGTCGTCTGCGAAGACGTCGTCATCCTCGCTGCCCATTGGCGGGTGCGCGGCAGGTGCCGGTTTCGCCGAAATGCTGGCCACATTCGTGCGCCCACCGCCCGTGTTGAACACCGATACCTGACGTGACAGCTCGTTCGCATCGTTGCGCAGGATCTGGGCCGCAGCCGTGGCTTGTTCAACCATGGCAGCGTTGTGTTGGGTCACCTGGTCCAGCTGCGTCACACCGGTGTTGATCTCGGCCAGGGTGGTCGACTGCTCACGTGCGCCGCCAGCGATCTCAGATATGTGGCCGGAAATGGTGCCGACGCGGTCGATAATCTTCTTCAACTCGTCCCCGGCCTTGCCGACAAGATCAACGCCCTTGTTAACGTGCTGGGTACTTTCTGCGATCAACCCTTTGATCTCCTGAGCGGCATCGGACGAGCGCTGTGCAAGGGCACGCACTTCCGAAGCTACGACCGCGAAACCGCGCCCTGCTTCGCCTGCACGGGCCGCTTCGACACCGGCGTTCAGCGCCAAGAGGTTGGTTTGGAAAGAGATGTCGTCGATGACCGAGATGATCTGCGAAATCTGCTCCGAAGAGCTTTCGATTTCCGACATGGCATTCACGGCGTCGGTCACGACCTTGCCGCTTTGCTCGGCGGTGGATTTTGCTTCGGAAACGATGCTTTCGACTTCCTTGGCGCCATCGGCTGCAGAGCGGACACTGACGGTGAGCTCTTCCATTGCTGCAGCCGTCTCCTCAAGAGTCGCTGCCTGGCTTTCGGTGCGCTGAGACAGGTCGCTGGAGGACTGGCTAATCTCTTCCGAATTATCACGGATACGGGACGAGTTCTCAATCACGGCGTCGATAATGCCGACCATTTTCGCTACCGCCGTGTTGTAGTTCTGGCGCAGGCTTTCGTATTCCGGCGCAAAAGGCGTGTCGAGTTTGTTGGTCAGGTCGCCGTCAGACAGGCTTTGCAGGGCGACATTGAGGCTTTCAACAACCTTTTTCTGGCTGACTTGAGCAGCCTTGTTCTGCTCTTCGATGTCGCGCGCGGCGGAAAGCTGGTCCTTGAGATGGTCTAGCGTCTTGGCAATTTTTCCGATCTCATCCTTTCGATGCAACTGGTTTACCTCGGTGTCATAGTCGCCATCCGCGATGACATCGATGGAGTGGGTCACGTCATTGAGCGGGCGCGACAGGATCGAGCGGAGTGCAAAGACCGAAAGGGTGCACATGATGACGAAGGCAGCCACCGCAAAGACCAGAGACATCAGTTCGTCAAAAGCTGACTCGGCAAAGGCAACATCTGGCGACCAGATCATGGCGACCGAGCCGACGATGACCGATCCGTCTGCACCAGCACCGGCTGGCGCCGCAACGAAATAGCCATCCGGTGATGCTTCAGTCTGGCCGGACTGGGCCGAGGCATGGCCCAGTTCGGTCAGCGTGGCAAGATCAGCATCCGTGATCTCACCCGCGGTGGAGATCACCTTGCCGTCCTTGTTCACAGCAATGCCCGCAAGGGCGCGGCCCTCGGACAGATCGATGATCTTCTGGATATCTGCGGCAAGCCGTTCGGAGTCCCCGAACCGGATTGCGCCGCCACTGCGGGCTGCCACGGTGATGGTGACGCCATTGCCAAGCGTTTTTACACCCTTTTCGACAGCGGCCCGGAAGGTTGCGTCGTTTTTGTAGGTCAGCGATCCAGCCACCACGAGTGTGGTGACTGCAATCAGCAGGCAGCATTTCATGAACACCGACATGCCTTTGAACAAGGATATCGTGGGTAGACGGACTTTCATTTGTGCACCTTTCGATCTTTTGAAGTGCGTGGAATGCGCGGGGCTACATCAGCGATTCAGCGTCAACAGCCACCGTCATTGCCCCGATCGGAGCGCCGGTTGCAGGATCCACAATTGTGAGTGAGATCTGAGCCTGATACGTCTGTGTTGACGCATCCATCTCAACGTCCCCGAAGTGTGCAGCATCTGGACCGACGGGGTAGGTCTGTTGGAACTTGGCCTCATCGCCCTGCCACATGTCCGATGTTGCCGCCGAGGCCGCGACGTTCAGGCCCTGGGCGTCCATGACGAATACCTCGGTGATGCGACCGCGAGACTGCATGACCTGCTCACGCAGGAAATCAGAGGCTGCGTTTTCCAATACCGGTGTCAGTGTCGGCGTTGCTGCGGTGCCTACTTCATTTCGCCAGGCGCTGTCCAAAGCGTCGATTTCGGCCTGAGAATAGCCGGACGTACGGGCGTTTTGCCCGTTGATGGCATCCACCAGCACCGGCGATGCGGCCCAGCTGCGGATGTTGCTTTCCAGATACGCTCTCATACTTGGCTCATAGTCGTTTGCCCAAACAGGGGACAGAACAAGGGTGAACAGGGCAGAACAGGTTAACGTTTTCATAAGTGTACTCTTTGCGTTACGAGGTCGGGATGCAGACCAACGTCCACGCTATGAGCAAGCCTTTACGGATGCATTAACGCCGCCCCTCGACCGCCTTTCTGGTGGAGCGCACGTTCGGCCTCTTTGACGACCGCTGGATTCCCTTACGTAATCTTCTGTGCAGCTCGATCCCTTTGGAGCACACTCAACGTCCTGATATTATGCTGAAATAATTGGCGGCCATCTGCGTCCTCTGGGGCTCACATGCGCCCTTGTTTTCTTGAGTTTTTGTGGCTGCTGGGGCTGCAAAAACGGCAAGGCCCGTAAAATTGTCTGTAGTTTTTGCCGTCATTTTATCCCCAGTTTGCACGATAGGTGTTGACGGAAGAACCAGTCTGATCCTTCGGGTTCCCATTCCTGCAGCGGCACTATCAGCAGGCAGATGTTCGGGGACGACGCGTTTTGCTGTATTGCAGCGAGAGCCTGCAACCCTCTAGTGTCGTGCCATGCTGGAACTAAGAGATCTACAACTGCTGACGTCGCTCGCCCGACATCAGCACTTTGCCAAGGCCGCCGAAGACTGCGGCATGTCGCAACCGGCGTTTTCGATGCGTATCCGAAACCTTGAGGACCGGTTGGGGTTTTCCATTGTGCGTCGGGGGAACCGCTTTCTGGGGTTCACCGGCGAAGGAGAGCTCCTTGTGACCCGCGGTCGCGGTTTGCTGGAGGAGGCTAAGGCTCTTGAGCAGGAGCTCGCTGCCGCACGCGGTCAGTTGACCGGGACTTTGGATCTTGGGGTGGTTCCGACCGCCGCCAGTTTCGCGGCAAGACTTGTGACCCGGCTGCGCCAGGCTCACCCGCATGTCCTGGCACGCATCAACGTGATGTCTTCTACCGCGATCCAGCAACGGTTGCTGGAAGGCGCCATCGATGCCGGTTTGACCTATCGGGATTCAATCGAGCAGAGCCTGGTCGTGCGGGAGCCGCTCTATGAGGAGCGATATGTCTTGCTGGCCGCACCAGCTCTTGTTGGCGAAAACGATGGTGACATCACCTGGTCCGAAGCGGCGCAATTGCCGCTGGGGCTTCTGGATCAATCCATGCAGAACCGGCGCATCCTCGATTGGATCTTTGCTGAACAAGACCTGAAGCCTACGGTTGTCATGGAATCGAACGGCTTCATGTCGTCCATCGTGATGGCGCGCGAGGGGCAGTTGGCCACCATTCTCCCAGCGGCGCTGGTTGAGGCTTTGGGACCTCTCGAGGGGACTTGCACGTTTAGGCTTGTCGCGCCGGACCAGTCTCGACCGATTTGCCTTGCGACCATGCAGCGACAGGCTGACCTGAGTACGGTGCGCGCGCTGCGAGGGGTGGTTGACGGTTTTATGCGATAAGTCTTCGCTATTGTGCCTTCGTATTTTGCGATTTGACGATACGCATTGCTGATGGCAGCCCTAGGGGCATGGCACCAGCGAAGTGGAGATCGGCGTGGCACCGTTGGACAATAGCAAGGGCATCTGGAAATCCGGCAAGGGCAAGGGGCGCAGGACGCCCAAGGGGCGTCAACTCGACGATCAGGCACATAGCGACGTCCTGACGCTTTTGGGGGACAGGCCGCGCAACCGCGATCTCCTGATCGAGTTTCTGCATCTCATTCAGGATGCCCACGGCCACCTCAGCGCCGCCCACATCCGCGCCCTGGCCGAGGAAATGCGCCTGTCGCAGGCCGAAGTTTATGAGGTTGCCAGTTTCTATGCCCATTTCGATGTGGTGCGCGAAGGTGAGACACCGCCGCCCGCGTTGACCATCCGGGTCTGTGACAGCCTCTCTTGCGAGCTGGCGGGCGCCCAACAGCTGAAGCAGGCGCTCGAAGATGGTCTCGATCCGGCGGAGGTGCGCGTTTTGCGCGCGCCCTGCATGGGCCGCTGCGATACCGCGCCGGTGCTGGAGATCGGCCACAATCACATCGATCATGCTACCGCGGAAAAGACCATTGCCGCGATCCATGCGGGCGAGGTGCACCCGCAGATACCGGATTATCAGACATACGCAGAATACGTAGCCGATGGCGGCTACCGAAGCCTTGCCGCCCTGCGTACGGGTGGCGATTGGGAAGCGGTGCAGGACAAGGTGCTTGAGGCGGGTCTGCGCGGTCTTGGCGGGGCGGGTTTCCCTTCGGGCAAGAAATGGGGCTTCGTGCGTGCCAATCCCGGTCCGCGCTATCTGGCCGTCAACGGCGACGAGGGCGAGCCGGGCACTTTCAAGGACCGTCATCACCTTGAGCGCGAGCCGCATATGTTCCTCGAAGGCATGCTGATTGCCGCCTGGGCGGTGGAGGCCGAGAAGGCCTTCATCTACATGCGCGACGAATATCCTGCGGTGCTGGAAATCCTGCGCCGCGAGATCGCCGCGCTTGAGGCCGCCGGGATCGTCGAGGCAGGCTATATCGATCTGCGGCGCGGGGCAGGGGCCTATATCTGCGGTGAAGAAAGCGCGATGATCGAAAGCATCGAGGGCAAGCGTGGAGAGCCGCGCCACCGCCCGCCCTTTGTGGCGCAGGTCGGGATCTTCGGTCAGCCGACGCTCGTCCACAACGTCGAGACACTATATTGGGTGGCGCGCATCTGCCGCTTTGGCCCCGAGGTGCTCAACACGGTGGAAAAGAACGGTCGCAAGGGATTGCGTAATTACTCGGTGTCGGGCCGGGTCAAAAATCCGGGCGTGCATCTGCTGCCTGCAGGATCGACCATTCGCGACATTATCGAGGCTGCGGGCGGTATGCTCGACGGGCACAGCTTGAAGGCCTACCAGCCGGGCGGGCCGTCCTCGGGGCTGCTGCCAGCGCATATGGATGACATACCGCTCGATTTCGACACGCTGCAACCGCATGGTACATTCATCGGCTCGGCGGCGGTTGTGGTTCTGTCCGATCAGGACAGCGCCCGCGATGCGGCGCTCAACATGCTGCGGTTTTTCGAGGATGAAAGCTGCGGCCAGTGTACCCCCTGCCGTGTGGGCTGCGAAAAGGCGGTCAAACTGATGCAGGCGCCGAAGTGGGATCAGGGCCTGCTGGAGGAGCTGAGTCAGGCCATGGTCGATGCCTCGATCTGCGGTCTGGGTCAGGCGGCGCCCAACCCGATCCGCCTGACCATGAAACATTTCCCGGAGGAGATCTGAGCCATGTCGAAGCAAATCACCTTCACTCTTGATGGCGAAGAGGTCACCGCCGAGGCGGGCATGACCATCTGGGAAGTTGCCAATGGCCGGGGCCTCAAAATCCCGCATCTGTGCCACAAACCGGCACCGGGCTATCGCCCCGACGGCAACTGCCGCGCCTGCATGGTGGAGATCGAGGGCGAGCGCACCCTTGCCGCCTCCTGCATTCGGGAGCCGAGCGAAGGCATGGTGGTCACCACCAACAACGCCCGCGCCACAAACGCCCGCAAGATGGTGATGGAACTGTTGGTCGCCGACCAGCCCGCGCCAGAGGCAGCGCACGACAAGTCCGCGCATCTGTGGGATATGGCCGAGCTCAACGGGGTTTCGGAGTCGCGTTTCCCCAAGCTGGAAGAGGGCCGTATCCCCCTTTTGGATGACAGCCATGTCGCGATGAGCGTGAACCTCGACGCCTGTATTTCCTGTGGCCTGTGTGTGCGGGCCTGCCGCGAAGTGCAGGTCAACGATGTAATCGGCATGGCGGGGCGCGGGCATGATGCCTATCCGACCTTTGATATCGCTGATCCGATGGGCGCGTCCTCCTGTGTGGCCTGCGGCGAATGCGTGCAGGCCTGCCCCACGGGTGCGCTGATGCCTGCGAGCGTGATGGATGATGCCCAGCAGGGCGATAGCAAGGATTTTGACTCCGAGACCGAAAGCGTCTGCCCCTTCTGCGGGGTGGGCTGCAAGGTTTCCCTCAAGGTGAAGAACGGCAAGGTCAAATATGTCGAGGGCATCAATGGCCCGGCGAATGAAGGGCGGCTCTGTGTCAAGGGGCGGTTCGGCTTTGACTATATCCACCACCCGCACCGGCTGACGAAACCGCTGATCCGCCGCGAAGATGCTCCGCCCAAGGGGCTGAACGTGGATCCGGGCAATCTGGGGACCCATTTCCGCGAGGCGACCTGGGACGAGGCGCTGGATCTGGCCGCTAAAGGCCTGCGGGATCTGCGCGCGCAGGACCCGCGCAGTGTGGCGGGGTTCGGCTCGGCCAAATGCACTAATGAAGAGGCCTATCTGTTCCAGAAGTTCATCCGGCAGGGGTTCGGCCACAACAACGTCGATCATTGCACGCGGCTGTGTCATGCCTCATCCGTGGCGGCGCTGATTGAGAACGTCGGCTCGGGCGCGGTGACCGCGACCTTCAACGAGATCGAAAACGCCGATGTGGCCATCGTGATCGGTGCCAACCCAGTGGAAAACCACCCGGTTGCGGCGACCTACTTCAAGCAATTCGCCAAGCGCGGCGGCAAGCTGATCGTGATGGACCCGCGCGGGGTTGGCCTCAAACGCCATGCCGCCGAGATGCTGCAATTCCGCCCCGGCGCCGATGTGGCGATGCTGAACGCGATCATGAACGTGATCGTCGAGGAAGAGCTTTACGACAGCCAGTACATCCACCGCTGGACCGAGAACTGGGAGGCAGAGAAAGAACACCTGCGCCAGTTCACACCAGAGGCGATGAGCCCGATCTGCGGTATCGAGCCTGAGCAGCTGCGCCGCGTTGCGCGCATATTTGCAGGGGCCAAGGCGGGAATGATCTTCTGGGGCATGGGGGTCAGTCAGCATATTCACGGCACGGACAATTCCCGCTGCCTGATTTCCCTTGCGCTAATGACCGGAAACGTGGGCAAGCCCGGTGCCGGGCTGCACCCCTTGCGCGGGCAGAACAACGTGCAGGGTGCTTCGGACGCGGGCCTTATTCCGATGTTCCTGCCGGATTATCAGACCGTGACGTCAGACGATCTGCGCAAAAGCTTCACCGACGTCTGGGGCGGCGGGGATTTCTCCAGCGAAAAAGGTCTCACCGTGACCGAGATCGTCGATCAGGTTTATGCGGGCAATATCAAGGGCATGTATATCCAGGGCGAAAACCCTGCCATGTCAGACCCCGACGCTGACCACGCGCGCGAAGCTTTTGCCAAGCTGGACCTGATGATCGTGCAGGATATCTTCCTGACCGAGACGGCGAATTTTGCCGATATCATCCTGCCCGCATCAGCCCTTTATGAAAAGAATGGCACGGTCTCCAACACCAACCGACAGGTGCAGCGGGTGCGCCCTGCGGTGCCGCCGCCGGGCGATGCGCGCGAGGACTGGCGCATCACCGTGGAGCTGGCGCAGCGGGTCGGGCTGCCCTGGGTGTACACGGATGTCTCGGAGGTCTTTGCCGCGATGAAGCTCAATATGCCCTCGCTCGACAATATCACCTGGGAGCGGCTGGAGCATGAGACCGTGACCTACCCGTCGCTGTCGCCGGAGGATCCGGGGCAGGCGGTGGTCTTTGGCGATGGCTTCCCGCGCGCAGAAGGTCGCGCGCGCTTTACGCCTGCTGCCGTGATCCCGCCTGACGAGGCGCCGGATGTGGAGTTCCCGATGATCATGACAACCGGGCGACAGCTGGAGCACTGGCACACTGGATCGATGACGCGGAGGTCGCGGGTTTTGGACGCGGTGGAACCGGAGGCGAACTGCTCGCTTCACCCCAAGACTCTGCGCAAGATGGGCGTGGAGCCTGGTGAGATGGTGCGTCTCACCACCCGTCGCGGCTCGATCGAGATCATGGCGCGCGCGGACCGGGCCGTTTCCGAAGACATGGTCTTTGTGCCCTTTGCCTATGTGGAGGCGGCGGCGAATATCCTGACAAACCCGGCGCTGGATCCATATGGGAAAATCCCCGAATTCAAGTTCTCGGCGGTGCGGGTGGAAAAAGCGGATAGCCAGATCGCGGCAGAGTAATCACCTTGTATCAAGGAAAAGGCGGGCGCGGAGCAGAGTGCTCCGCGCCCGTGCTTTTGGTGGCGCCGCGCGATGCGCGGCGCGGCAGCGCCTCCGGGGGTGCCGAGTGGCGCTGCGCGGGCAAGGGGGATCAGGCCAGCAGCGTGATCGCGCTGTTTCCCGAGCTGCGGCGCAGGGCGTGCACCTCTTGCAGGTCGGGATCATTGATCCAGCCAAGCGCGGCTTCCCTGGTGTCGAATTCCAGGATGACGCCGCGCCCGGTCGCATCGCGGTTGCCTTCGATCACGCTTTGGGCGGGAGTGGATATGACGACCCGTGCGCCGTGTTTGGCGAGGGCGGCGCCTGCCCGCTCCCGGTAGGCGGCGAATGTGGTCTCATCAGTGACGCTGAGATTGACGTAGGCATAGACCATGGTGGCCTCCTCTGGTGGTGTTGCCTGCTTTGATTGCCAAACAGAGGGCCGCCAGAAAACGCGTGAATGTCGACATCCGATATGCGAAAACGCACGCATGAAGATCAGCTGGGATGATATGCAGACCGTGCTGGCCCTTGTTCGGGGCGGCAGCCTCGCCGCAGCAGGGGCAGAGCTGGGTCTGACCTACACCACGGTGGCCCGGCGGATCCGCCGCGCCGAGGACGCGCTGGGCCGCCCGCTGTTTGAGCGTCGACCTGAAGGGTATCATGCAACGGAAGAGGCGCTGGAGATTGTGGAGGCTGCACGCCGTATGGAGGCCGAGGAACAGGCCGCGCTGCGCCGCCTTTCGGGGAAAGCGCAGGAACTGAGCGGCCCCCTGAGCCTGACGGCACCGCCCTTGCTCATCCAGACCTTGCTGGCCCCGCTGCTGGCGGAGTTCACGGCGCGGCATCCGCAGGTGGCGCTGACCGTGCGGGCGTCGAATGGCGTTCTGGATCTGGCCCGTCGCGAGGCGGATCTGGCGCTCAGGATCAGTCGGACCCCGCAAGAGAGCCTCGTCGGTCGAAAACTTGTCGAGCAGGCGAGCGGCTTTTTTGCACTGCCGGAAATTGCCAAGGCCGCTGCCGAGGCTCCGAAGGCTCCCCTGGACTGGGTGCTGTACTCCGGCCATGAGGCGCCACCCGTTGCCGCGCGCAAGGTCCATCCCGATATCCGGGTCCGGGCGCGGCTTGATGACATGCCCAGCATGATTGCTGCAGCTCAGGCCGGAATGGGCGCGCTGCGGATGCCGGTCTTTCTGTCGCGGGCCTACCCTGAGTTGGTGCCCTTGCGGCATCTGGCGCTGCAGCCCTATGCACCGATCTGGCTGCTGAGCCACCGCGATCTGCAAGGCTCGGCCAAGGTGACGGCGATGAAAGATGTTCTGGAGCCCTGGTTCCGCAGCAATACGTCCGTGTTTACCAGCCTGTCCTGAAACTCCGCAGCATATTTCCTTTGTGTCAGGCCCGGTCTCCTGATGCAGCGGTCAGCGATGGCGCGCCATGAACCGGTCGATGTCCTTTTGCGCGGGCTTCTGGCCGGTAAAGACCTCCATATAGGCGGGCATCCGGGCGAGGCGTTTGGCTTCATCTTCGTGGATTTGCATCGAGATATAGCCGATCTGGGTGTAGATCATGGTCAGCGCCCGGATCTCGGCCTCTTCCGCGTCATAGCCGAACCGGGTCAGCATGTCCGTCATCGCGCGCTGGCGCCGCGCGTCGGCTTGGTCGAGCCGCGCCTGTAGGGCAGGATCGCTGCGTGCCCAGTTGCGAATGGCCAGATCCAGCCTTGAATCGAACAGATCCGGGTCCAGCCAGCAATCAAAGAGGTTGAACACCGCTTCAAAGACGTTTTCGGCATAGGCCTCGGTGCGGGCCACCAAGGTGCCGGTGTTCTTGTCTTCCCAGTAGCGGATCATCGCTTCCAAGAGCGCCTCTCGGTCCTTGAAATGCCAGTAGAAACTGGTGCGCGAGACGCCAAGCCGTTTGGCCAAGGGCATGATCTTTACCGCCTCTACCCCTTGCGCGGTGAGCACCTCGTAGGCGGCGGTGAGCCAGGCCTCTTCGCTGGTGGTCTGGCGGGAGGGATCCTGGATCCTTTGGCGGTCGGTCATGGGCTTTGCCTATCAGCGACATCTAGATGACGTATTCGTAGTTGACGGTCATGATGGCAAAATCGACACTTGTGTCAAGAATCTCATTCGGCAACATCATGGAGGGCGCGAGATGGTAGATCTGGCAGATAAACCGCGGGGCAGGCGGGGGCGCCGCGGCGCGCAGCGCACTGGCGAGGCCGGGCAGAACGACCATCTGCGCGTCCCCTTCATCAGCCGCAAGATCCCGACCTACGATATCCTGTCCGAAGACAGTCTTGCGCAGATCGAGGCCACGGCGGAGCGCATCCTGTCCGAGATCGGGATCGAGTTCCGCGAGGATCCCGAAACCGTTGCCCTGTTTCGTGCGGCGGGCGCCGAGGTGAATGAGCTGACAAAGGACAGCTGGAACCTGAGGTTTGCGCCGGGCATGATCCGCCAGATCCTGAGAACCGCGCCAGCGCGGTTCACCCAGCACGCCCGTAACCCGGCCAACACGGTTGAAATCGGCGGCGATGCCATGGTGCTGGCGCCCTCTTATGGGTCGCCCTTCGTGATGGATCTGGACAAGGGGCGGCGCTACGGGACCATCGAAGATTTCGAGAACTTCGTGAAGCTGGCGCAGATGAGCCCCAACCTGCACCATTCCGGCGGCACCATTTGCGAGCCGACCGATATCGCGGTGAACAAGCGGCATCTCGATATGGTCTACGCCCATATCCGCTATAGTGACCGGGCCTTCCTTGGGTCGATCACCGCGCCCGAGCGCGCCGAGGACAGTATCGAGATGTGTCGCATTCTTTTCGGTGCGGATTTCGTCGATCAGAACTGCGTCATCATGGGCAATTTCAACACCACATCGCCCTTGGTGATCGACGGGATCACCTCGCGCGGGATTCGCGCCTATGCGGCGGCGGGGCAGGGTTCGATCCATCTGCCGTTCCTTCTGGGCGGGGCGGTGGCGCCGCTGACCATGGCCGGATCCCTGGCGCAGTGCCTTGCCGAAAGCATGGTCTCCTGCGCGATTACCCAGCTGGTGCGCCCCGGGGCGCCTTGCGTTCTGGCCTCATTCATCAGCTCCATGTCGCTGCGTTCTGGCTCGCCCACATTTGGCACGCCGGAACCGGCGCTGGCCTCGCTTGCCATGGGGCAGCTGGCACGGCGGCTGAACCTGCCGTTGCGCTGTGCGGGGAATTTCTCCACCTCGAAACTGCCGGATGCGCAGGCGATGCAGCAGTCGATGATGTCGATGATGTCTGCGGTGCAGTGCGGCGCGAATTACATCCTTCATTCGGCGGGCTTTCTCGATGGGCTTTTGTCGATGTCCTATGAGAAGTTCATTCTTGATACTGACCTCTGCGGCGCGCTGCACGCCTACCTCAAGGGGTTCGAGGTCAATGAGGACACGCTGGGCTTTGACGCCCTCGCCGAAGGCGGGCCGGGCGAGCATCTGTTCTCCACCCAGCACACCCTGCGCCATTACCAGACCGCCTATTGGGACAGTGCGGTTGATGATCACCAGCCCTGGGAAACCTGGGATGAAAAGGGCGGGATCGATGCCGCAACCCGCGCCAATGCCCGCTGGAAGGCGCAGCTTGCCGCCTATGAGGCTCCGGCTCTGGATGAAGGCGTGGATGAGGCGCTGAAAGACTTTATCGCGCAGAAGAAGGGCGAAGTGGCCGATGCCTGGTACTGACCTCTTCTATTGAAACCCGATCTGTTCCACCATCACCCATAACCCACGCCCGGCAGGAGAGAGCCAGATGTCCAACGATCCGCTTTTGCAGCCCTACAAACTTAAACACCTCACCCTGCGCAACCGGATCATGACCACCAGCCATGAGCCAGCCTACCCCGAGGACGGCATGCCAAAGGAACGCTATGCCGCCTATCACGCCGAACGGGCCAAGGCGGGCGTTGCGCTGACCATGACGGCAGGCTCGGCGGCGGTCTCCAAGGACAGCCCGCCGGTGTTCAACAACGTTCTGGCCTACAAGGACGAGGTGGTGCCCTGGATCAAGGCACTGACCGACCGGGTGCATGACCATGGCGCCGCCGTGATGATCCAGCTCACCCATCTGGGCCGCCGCACCACCTGGAACAAAGGGGATTGGCTGCCCTCGGTCAGCTCCACCCGCCACCGCGAACCGGCGCACCGCGCCTTTCCGAAACTGGCCGAGGATTGGGACATCGAGCGCATCATCACCGATTTCGCCGATGCGGCCGAGCGGATGAAGGCAGGCGGCATGGACGGGATCGAATTGCAGGTCTATGGGCATCTTCTCGATCAGTTCTGGTCGCCGCTGACCAATGATCTTGACGGACCCTATGGTGGGGCGACCCTGGAAAGCCGCATGAAGCTGCCGCTCGACGTATTGCAGGCGGTGCGCGACCGGGTCGGAGAAGACTTCATCGTCGGCCTGCGCTACACGGCGGATGAGGATCAGGCGGGCGGTATCTCCCCTGAGGAAGGGCTTGAGATTTCCAAACGCCTCTCTGCCACCGGCATGGTGGATTTCCTCAATGTGATCCGGGGCCGCATCCACACCGACCCGGCGATGACCGATGTGATCCCGGTGCAGGGCATGACGGCTGCGCCGCATCTTGATTTTGCAGGCGCCGTGAAACAGGCAACCGGCATGCCAACGTTCCATGCCGCCCGTATCCCAGATGTGGCGACCGCCCGCCATGCGGTTGCTTCGGGGCTATTGGATATGGTGGGTATGACCCGCGCCCATATGGCCGATCCCCATGTGGTGAAAAAGATAATGGAGGGACGCGAGGATGATATCCGCCCCTGCGTAGGCGCCACCTATTGTCTGGACCGGATCTATCAGGCGGGCGATGCTTTGTGCATCCACAACCCCGCAACGGGGCGTGAGCTGACCATGCCGCATGAGATCACGCCAGCGCAGACCCGCAAGAAGGTCGTGATCGTCGGGGCAGGCCCGGCGGGCCTTGAGGCGGCACGGGTTGCCGCCGAGCGCGGCCACGAAGTGACGGTGTTTGAGGCCGCAGGTGATCCCGGCGGGCAGGTACGCCTGACTGCGCAAAGTCCGAGGCGCCGCGAGATGATCGGCATCATAGACTGGCGCATGGCCCAATGCGCGGTCCGCGATGTGACCTTCCATTTCAACACATGGGCCGAGGCGGGTGATGTGACCGCGCTCAATCCCGATGTGGTGATTGTCGCCACTGGCGGCCTTCCCAATGGCCACCTGTTCGAGGCCAAGGAAGAGGCTGCCAACGTGGTTTCGGCCTGGGATCTGATCTCGGGCGATGTGAAGCCTGCGCAAAACGTGCTGATCTATGACGAAAGCGGTGATCATCCCGGCCTCATGGCGGCTGAGGTCGCCGCCGCCGCAGGCAGCACGGTTGAGGTGATGACCCCGGATCGTGTTTTTGCCCCTGACATCATGGCGATGAACCTGGTGCCCTACATGCGCAGCCTGCAGGACAAGGATGTCCGCTTTACCGTGACCCGCCGCTTGCTCGATGTGGCGAAGAACGGCAATCTGCTGACCGCCACCATCGGTACCGATTACAGCGACCACCGCTATACCGCCGACTACGATCAGGTGGTGGTAAATTACGGTACCCTGCCGCTTGATGATCTCTACTTCGACCTGAAGCCGCTCAGCCGCAATCACGGTGAGGTGGACCACGAGGCTCTGATTGCTGGCGAGCCGCAGAAGGTAACCCGCAACTCAGACAGCGCCTTCCAGCTGTTTCGGATCGGCGATGCTGTCTCGGCCCGCAACACCCATGCGGCAATCTATGATGCGCTGCGTCTGATGAAGGACCTCTGAAGTTGAGGGAAAAGTGCGGGGTGATTCAAAGAAACTCCAGTGTCGAGCTGGGCATCCTGTGGATATCTCTTGGGGTAAGTCGGTGGACGACTTTTGCTGCGGAGCCCCGGCTGACTTGCCGGCTTCAAAACGCGCCTCAATGGTCCTCTGCAACCGATCAAAAGAGCCGAAAGGTGGGTGTTAAGTATCTGTAATTATTCAATATGAGCATTTTCTTTCATTTTCACTGATTTTTGGGTTGCGGGTATTTGTTGTTGGGCATAGAACCCCCTTCACCGGCGGCGCTGAGGCGCGGTTGGGGACGCTCAGGAGAGACTGGGGCATTCGGAA
>Ga0098070_100072_pt1 | contig 72553 bp, 69 predicted proteins | sample 28_taG_FD_75063 | JGI IMG/M metagenome (GOLD analysis project Ga0098070, IMG submission 75063) | Marine viral communities from Cariaco Basin, Caribbean Sea - 28_WHOI_OMZ | ecosystem: Environmental > Aquatic > Marine > Oceanic | place: Caribbean Sea: Cariaco Basin | collected 2014-11-12
GCCGTGGCTTTTGCGTGTTCCGGGTTTCTGTCTCATCTCCACTCCTTCGTGGTTACGATGTGCCAGAAACCCTCTCTTATCAAATCAACCTAAACTGTCCCATTGGCGCTGACGTCAGACAGGCGTAAGCAGCTTTATGCGGTGCATGACGCCGAAGGCGAGCAGCTGGCGCTTGTCGCCGACCGCCGCATGGCCTTTGTGCTGGCCCGCCAGAACGACCTGTCGCCCGTCACGGTTCACTGAGCCGGGCAGTTTCGGAAAACACTTGATTAATTGTTGCTCAGGCCTCCACATGGGAGGCCTGAAGTATTTTTGGAGAATGGATTTCTTGATCGGCACGACAATTGCCCGTGGGCTATTGCGCCTTTTTGTGGCCTCCGCTTTGGCGTCAGTATTGGCGTTGCCGGTAAAAGCGGATGTTTTTGTGGAATGTGTGCAAAGGCAGCTGGCAGCCCTGGAATACGATCCCGGGCCGATTGATGGTATACTTGGAAAGAAAACCGCGCGGGCTTTGGATCTGTTGCAGCAGGAGCAAGGACATCGCTTCCTGCCGAAACTGCAGGATTTGCCGACGCTGAGCAGGGCCACAGCCATTCACTGGTGCAGGGAGCTGCCTCTCATCGATTCCCGTATCGCGGAATTTCGACCTTCGGCGCAGCCTTTGAAACTGCTGGCAAATTCCGAAATGGCGGAGGCCGGAATTCAGAAAGCCTACCACTCGGTGAAGACGTACATGCGTCGGGTGCATGGTGTCGTTCTTGCCGGAAATATCGGCATCGCGGCCGGGGATGACTGGAAGACGCTGCGAACTCACGCGGTCCAGATTGAGGCCGAAATAACGACCGCGCGATCAAGTTTCCATTCGGCAATCCGAATGCGCTGCGATGGTGAATATGCCTATTATGGTGCGGCCTTTCCAGATTGGATGTACTTCTGTTGGCGCCCGTTTGATGGAACAGATGCGGAATGGTACGCCCAAGCCTTCACTTGGCTGGGTCGGCTCATGGCACATGAATACATGCATATCGTCCAGGCCGAGTTGAGCGGCACCCGCACCTCTGCGCGCGATGTAAAAACTCAGAACCTCCTGATGGGGCCTTTGTGGATGGTGGAAGGAGCCGCGAAGGTCATTGAAGCGCAATATGCGGACATCCATTTCGGGATCGATCAGCCTGCCCTGTTTCAATTGCGGAACTGGTCTCTCAGGGCGAAGCGAGACCTTCGCGATTTGAGGTATTCCGAGGCCGTCATGAGCGCCGAGGAATACACTCTGTCACAACTGGCCGTTCGCATTCTTGCCGAGGAGAAAGGCCATCACGTGCTTTTTGACTTCTGGCGCAGGCTCGGGAAGGGGCGGTCTTGGCAGCAGGCCTTTCGCGAGACATTTGGTGTTGAGTTGGAGGAATACGAACTGAGGGTGATGGAGTTGACCAAAAGGCCCTGGGACACGCTGAACATTCCCTCTTCTGGCAGTTATTGGGAAGCCTTCATGGCGATCAACGCGCAGCCTGAAATATTGGAGTCCGCTATCAATATGGGAAGTTTCTCCGACAGAATGAAAACGCCCGGAGCAGTCCGGCTGAAAAACCTTCCTCGCATTAACAAGAAAGAGATCGTAAGACAGCTGATGGGACCCCAAAGGAACCTCCGCAAGGTTGGCGATTGACCCCCCCTGAAGAGATAGGAAACACCATGGCGGAATTTCAGTTCGATTGGGTCGATGCGTTTTCGGATCGCCCCTTTGGTGGCAACGGCTGTGCTGTTGTCCATGATGGCGCCAGCCTGCCGGTGGAGGTCTGCACCAGTTTCGTGCGGGAGACCTCCCTGGTCGAATGCACCTTTACCGGCCCGTCTGATGTGGCGGACATCAAGGTGCGCTATTTCCTGGCCAGCCGGGAAATTCCCTTTGCCGGTCATCCCACCCTGGCGACCGTGGCAGCCCTGAAGGATCGCGGATTGATCAAGGGCAGTTCGGTGACTTTGGAGACCGGCGCGGGCATCGTTCCGGTGCAGGTCAATGGCGATCTGATCGAGATGACGCAGGTTGCGCCGCAGTTCGGCGAGAGGCCGGATCCCGCGCTGGTGGCCGCTGCCGTTTCGCTACCCGTGGAGGCCATCGTGGGCGCGCCGCAAAAGGTCTCCACCGGGTTGCCCTTCTGCATCACCGTTCTGAAGGACCGTGCGGCGCTTGATGCGGCGCGACTGGATGTGGAGGCCTTGGCGCGCCTGACCGCATCACTGGGGGCGGTAGGCACCGACATGATGGAGCCCTTCCTGGTGACGCTGGAGGGGGCAAGCGCGGCAGGGGACACCTATTCCCGCCTGCTGATGGCACCACCCAGCCCGCCTGAGGATCCCTTCACCGGATCGGCAACCGGCGCAATGGCGGCCTATCTGTGGAAACATGAGTTGATGTCCAAGGACAGTTTCGTTGCCGAGCAGGGCCATGGGATGAATCGCTCCGGTCATGCGCGGGTCACGCGCGTCGGGCCGGCTGATGCGCCAACGGGTGTGCGCGTGGCAGGTCAAGGTTTTGTCCTTATGCGAGGAGCGGTTGATCTGCCAACCGAGGCTTGACGCGACATGTATTTTGGCCGCATCTGCAGCCAGTTTCCAAAGGCCTGCCAATATGAGCGAACCCGCAATTGCCATTCTACCCTACGGTGGCAAGCTTGACCGTAGATTGACATCGCGCCCGCTAAGTGAGCTGCACTGGCCGCTCGGATGTCCTGCGCGTCTAAGCGGGGGCGTCGTGGGGGATCTCGGGCCAGATGATCATCTGATTGTCTTTGCCAAGCGGGAAATGCATTTCCAACTCAGTTGGCACTGCCGGGCAAGAGTGTCCCTGATGATCATTGAGCCCAAGATCATGTCGGCGGCCCATCACCTTCTGTTACGCCTTACTTACCGGCGTTTCTTTCGCGTTTTCAGCTATGATCAAGGCCTTTTGGCGCGCTTGCCCAATGGTGTTTTTCTTCCCTTCGGATCCACATGGGTGCCGGGCTGGCAGGATCTGGACATTCAGAAGACTGAGGATCTGTCTCTCATAGCCTCCGCCAAGCGCGACCACCCTGGCCATAAACTTCGCCATCAGGTGGTGGAATATCTCCAGCGCGAAGGCGTTCCGGTCAGGGTTCTGGGTAGAGGGTACGAGCCGTTTGAGGCCAAATCGGATGGTCTGGCACCCTTTCGCTATTCTGTTGTGATCGAAAACGTCCAAGAGCCGAATTACTTCACGGAAAAACTCATTGACGCGATCCTGTGTGAGACCGTGCCGATCTACTGGGGGTGCTCCAATATCGAGGAGTACTTTGAGCCGGAGGCGATGATCATTTGCAAGGATCGCGCCGATCTGGAGGCCGCAATTCGAAGTGTGAGCGCAGAGGACTACGAGCGTCGCCTGCCTGCCTTGCGTCGTCAAAAAGACGCTGCAGCCCATTTCGGAGATCTGTTGGGGCGTGCAGCCAAGGCTCTGCGCGACAGCCTTTGAGGGTAGCTTCTTTCACCTACACGTGCGAAGCGTCGGCTATTGCGGCCTCTCCGTTTTTGCCAGCTTGCGCGCCCGGCGTTCGGATTTCTTGACTTCATACCAGTCCCGGAGGCGTCGCGTCTTGAGCTCGGCCTCGGGCGCAAACATGAGAATGGCATTGCGCAGCATCCATTCCGGCAGGCTGCCCCGGCAGCCTTCTTCGGGCCAAAGGGACCGTTCTGACCAGATGTAATGCGGGTGCGACGACCTTGGCTTTGTCGACCGATGGGCAGCTTCCTGTGCAAGATTTGCCATCAGTACCATGATGTTCTCTTCTTCCAGGACTGTTTCGCGGGCAGAAGTGATGGCAGATTGCGCTGCTTCCCAACGACCGTTCTGGATTTCCTGAACCATCCTGCTGGCTTCTGCCACCGGATCGTCGAGGTTGATCAGCTCAAAGCTATCCTTTGGGAAGTATTCGTCCACGTTACTGCACCCTGCGTAGAATGGAAAAGACCAGCACAGCCACGGGTCTGTCAGCTTTTCTGTCCAGACATGTGGCCCTTCGCCATTCTCGACGGCAAGATTGTATTTGTAGGGCAGGAGGGCATCGGCCTTGTCGCCGATGGGCTTGAAGCCACGGCCATAAATCTCGATATGCTCTGGGATCTGCTCAATCAGTGTGTCGACGAGCCGCATGCGTTTGCGATGGTATTCGGTGTGCACCTTGTTCGACGTAACGATCGCGATCTTGTCCTGTTTGTCTTCAGGTGGCGTCAGAGCTTTGAACCAATCATATCCACGGTGCGCATGGTTGCCCGAGAAATCGTACCCGGCCCACCAGTACCAGCACACGGCCCGGTGCCGTTTTTCCGCAGCAAGAGGCTTTTCCGTGGTGGTCAGAACCAGTCCGAACTGGTTGAGAAAACGGCAGCTATAAGGGTGGATGACATCCGGCTCGGCGGCAATGAATATCGTGCGCTCCTTGGGCACATGTGTCTTGATCGTGTAGGAGGCCCGGTTGAAGGAAATCAGGACGTCGGTGTCATCCGGTACCGCAGTGCCGAAGGTGAAGGTTACGTTTCTTACATGCGGACTACAGCCGGGGGATTGCTTCAGAAAAGGTTGCCCCGTGGTGTCGGTAAAAACATGTGCCTTGATAGGGGCAACCATGGTGCGCCTCCGAAAATCCAAACTGCCCCGCCGTGTCTAAGCTGAAAATCGCACTCACAAAAGATTGAATTGCCTCTTCACGCGGCTGCAACGCATTCGGCCCGCCAATGGGCGGGCCGATAGAAAATGTGACAGGGGCGATCAGGATCAGGCGCTGATCAGGCCCATGCTTTCCAGCTTCAAGAGAACCTGGTGGGCGCAGTTGTCCACGTCGACATTCTCTGTCTCGACGCTCAGTTCCGGATTCTGCGGAACGTCATACGGATCCGAGATACCGGTGAACTCCTTGATTTTGCCTTCTCGGGCGAGCTTGTAGAGGCCTTTGCGGTCGCGGCGTTCGCACTCTTCGATGGAGGTTGCAACGTGGACTTCCACGAATGCGCCGTATTGCTCGATCTCTTCGCGCACATGGCGGCGGGTGGCCGCGTAGGGCGCGATCGGCGCGCAGATGGCAATCCCGCCGTTCTTGGTGATTTCGGAGGCCACATAGCCGATGCGCTTGATGTTGAGGTCCCGGTGCTCTTTGGAAAAGCCCAGTTCAGACGACAGGTTCTTGCGAACGATATCGCCATCCAGCAGCGTAACCGGACGACCGCCCATCTCCATAAGTTTGACCATTAGAGCGTTCGCAATGGTGGATTTTCCAGAACCTGAGAAGCCGGTGAAGAAGACGGTGAAGCCTTGCTGGCTGCGCGGTGGCTTGGTCTTGCGCAGCTCGGCCACCACTTCGGGGAAGGAGAACCATTCGGGGATCTCAAGGCCCTCTGCCAGACGGCGGCGCAGTTCGGTGCCTGAGATGTTGAGGATGGTCACATCGTCCTTGTCGGCGATCTCGTCGGCGGGTTCGTACTGGGCGCGTTCCTGCACATAGACCATGTGCTTGAAGTCCACCATTTCGCAGCCGATTTCCGACTGATGCGCGCGATAAAGGTCCTGCGCGTCATATGGGCCATAGAAGTCTTCGCCGGCGGAGTTTTTGCCGGGGCCGGCGTGGTCGCGGCCGACGATGAAGTGGGTGCAGCCGTGGTTTGCGCGGATAAGCCCGTGCCAAACCGCTTCACGCGGACCGGCCATGCGCATGGCAAGGTTCAAAAGGCTCATCGAAGTGGTAGCCGCCGGATACTTGTCCAGAACCGCCTCGTAGCAGCGCACCCGGGTGAAGTGATCCACATCGCCCGGTTTGGTCATGCCCACAACGGGGTGGATCAACAGGTTGGCCTGGGCTTCGCGCGCGGCGCGGAAAGTCAGCTCCTGGTGGGCGCGGTGCAGCGGGTTACGGGTCTGGAAGGCCACGACCTTGCGCCAGCCCATCTTGCGGAAGTATGCGCGCAGCTCGTTCGGGGTATCGCGACGACCGCGGAAATCATAGTGAACAGGCTGCTGGATGCCGGTCACGGGACCGCCCAGGTAGATCTTGCCCGCGGTGTTGTGCAGATAGTTCACTGCCGGGTGAGCTTCGTCATCGGCGCCAAAGACCTTTTCGGCTTCGCGCGATTTGTTCGGCTCCCATTTGTCAGTCACAGTCATCGTTCCGAGGATGACGCCTTCCTGGTCACGCAGGGCTATGTCCTGACCCAATTCGATGGTGTCGGCAAAGTCTTCGGACACATCCAGCGTGATCGGCATCGGCCAGAGCGTACCATCTGCCAGACGCATGTTTTCCACCACGCTGTCGTAGTCTGCTTCGCTCAGGAAGCCCTTCAGCGGGTTGAAGCCACCGTTCATCAAGAGTTCCAGATCGCAGATCTGGCGCGGTGTCAGGTCGTGGCTGGTAAGATCGGCCGCCTCGACCTTCAGTTTTTGTGCGCTGTCGTAGGAGACAAATAGCTCGGGAATGGGGGCAAGGTTGTTGTCCATGAATTTGGTCCTGTGCTTGAAAGGTTCTAGGCCGCTGGTCGTGCCGGTGAGCTCCGCGTGCAGAGCGTCATACTCGGCGAATTTGCGGATCAGGAAATTGTCTCTGAGGCGAATCTGCTCTGCCGCGCCCCGGGTCGTGATCTCGTAGGCAAAGCGCTGGCGCCTGTCGGGGCCATCGCGTTCGGTAATCTTCACCAGCCCTTTATCGGCTGCTGCCCGCAAAGCGGCGTTCAGGCGACCAAGGGACACACCCAAAGCCTTAGCAGTCGCACGCTGGGGGGCGTCCGGAGCCGCTTCAAGCTGGCGCAGCATCCGAAACAGGAGATCCTCCTCCTCCGGCGAGCTGGGTGGTGTGGTGGTTGGCATTGACGACTCAAAGTATGTTCACGGATGAACGCTTTGCATATGAGCATGCTGATTTGAAGCTTTTATTGTGTTGGCTGGTGGATTTAAGTCCGCTGTTTTCCCAATCCTCGTAGAAATGGAACACTGTGTCCCGTGAGTGGTCAAAGTCGGGACGGTACCTTGATCAAACTCGGGGGGCAGGTGGGTGAACGGCCTCAGTTGGCGGGCCGGCCACGCCGTCTTCGCTTGGGTAAGGCTTGAAGAATTGGAAAGGAGAGAGTGCCCACGAGAGGGCAATTCCGTCAGCACTTGTCCTAAGGGGCTGGTGCTGACGGATAACGGTGTGGCTTAGTCCTGCTCGGCAAGGAAGCGTTCGGCGTCCAATGCTGCCATGCAGCCCATGCCGGCGGATGTCACCGCTTGACGGTACTTGTGATCGGTCAGGTCACCTGCTGCAAAAACGCCGGGAACAGAGGTTTCGGTCGAGCCGGGCTTTACCTTGACATAGCCGCCGTTGTGCAGCTCAAGCACATCCTTGACCAGTTCCGTCGCAGGGGCATGGCCGATGGCCACAAAGACGCCCTTACAGGGGATTTCGGAAATCTCACCGGTTTGCACGTTCTTGACCTTCACGGCTTCGACGCCCAGCGGGCTGTCGGAGCCGACCACTTCATCCAGCTCGTGGAACCACAGGGGCTCGATCTTGGGGTTCTTCATCAGCCGGTCCTGTAGGATCTTTTCGGCACGCAGCTCGTCGCGGCGGTGGATCAGCGTGACCTTGGAGGCGAAGTTGGTCAGGAACAGCGCCTCTTCCACGGCGGTGTTGCCGCCGCCGATCACGACGATCTCTTGCCCGCGGTAGAAGAACCCATCACAGGTCGCACAAGCCGATACGCCAAAGCCCTTGAACTTTTCCTCTGACGGCAGGCCCAGCCATTTGGCGCGGGCTCCGGTTGCCAGAATTACGGCATCGGCGGTGTAGGTGGTGCCGCTGTCGCCCGTGGCGGTGAAGGGGCGCTCGCTGAGGTCAAGATCGGTGACGATGTCGCCGATGATCTCGCATCCCATCGCCTTGGCATGATCCTGCATCCGCACCATCAGGTCGGGGCCCTGAACCTCTGTGTCGCCGGGCCAGTTCTCGACCTCGGTGGTGGTGGTCAGCTGGCCACCTGGTTCGATACCCTGCACAAGGATGGGCTCCAGCATCGCGCGCGACGCATAGACGCCGGCCGTATAGCCAGCCGGACCCGATCCAATAATCAATACCTTGGTGTGGCGCGTTTCGCTCATTTTGATTCCCCAGATGCATTGCCAAGCGGTCATGCCGCCGTCAGGAACCGCATATAGCGTTAGAGCAGGGGCGCTTAAACCCCCGGCATTGTCTTCATGACGGTGCCGTTATCTTGGGCCGCTTGAATTCTTCTGCCGCAAAGAATATTTCGCCGCGGTGAAATATTATTGCGCGCTGCATTGGCGCTGATATAAGAAACGAAAAAAGACGGGAGCCTTCACAATGGTCACTACACGCCTTGATCCGATTGATCGCAAGATTTTGTCGGAGCTGCAGGCCGACGGGCGCATGACCAATGTTGAGCTTGCCAAACGGGTTGGTATTTCGGCTCCGCCCTGCTTGCGGCGCGTGAGGGCTCTTGAAGAAGCCGGATTGATCCGGGGCTATCACGCAGAGGTCAACAGTCGCGAGTTGGGCTTTGAGGTACAGGTCTTCGCCATGGTAGGTCTTGAAAGTCAGGCCGAGGCAGAGTTGAGCGCGTTTGAGGAGAAATGCCGCAGCTGGCCGTTGGTGAGGGAGTGCCACATGTTGAACGGCGAGGTGGACTTTATCCTGAAATGCGTCTCACCCGACCTCAGCACCTTTCAGAGCTTTTTGACGGGGGAGTTGCTGACCACCCCGAATGTCGCCAGTGTAAAGACGTCATTGGTGATCCGTGGCGCCAAGGACGAGCCGGGTGTGCCCTTTGACGTTTTGGAAGATCGTCTGGCGCGTGAGGCCTGAGGCGCGCGTGGGCTTGAGGGCAAGCGCCAGCAACTGACTCGTCGTGACCTAGGTGTCAGCGCGTTCGAATGCCAAAGGGCCAAAGTCCGCGATACAGTCAGCATGGCTGAACATGTTCAGGAACAGTGTTTTGATCGGGTAGCTGACCAGATGCAGCGCATTCGGCCCCGGATGATAGCTTTCGAAAGGCAGCCCTCCGACCTGGATCACGGCGTGTGCAGGCAGGCAGAGGTGATATAGCTCGATCGCTGTCGGCGGTGCGGTTTCAAAAATATTCATGCCGTCCTGAAACGCCTGTACGGGCGTAAGGAGTTCCGTGTCCTGAGCGTTTGCGCGCAAATGGGGCGGTGTACAAAGCAGCCTGGCGGCCGGACCGGCGACGACACAAGACATTGGCTTTTGCATTCCAAAGCTATCAGCCATGAAACTTGTGAGGGGGTGTCTTTGGCCTTTGGAATCTGCCCGGGCCGGCACCAGACTTGTAGAGCCTTTCCAGACCAGCGGTTGATGCTTGCCGTCTTGTGTCGCAATCCGGTCTCCCGGCCACAGGTCCTCCACGGCGACAGGTCCCATGTCGGTCTGCACCAGAGAGCCGCGCGAAAAAGCACAAAAGGCGTTCTCGAAAAGCGGAAGGGCGGGGGCGATGTGGCGGGTTTCTGCAATACTGCCATTGGACAGAAGTGCGCTCACCTCATAGCGGCGCAACTGTGGTCTGTTCGCCATGCGCAGAGCGGCAGGATCCTGCAACAGAGCCGTCGCTTCCGCGGCTGCTGCAGCCGCGTGTTGTAACGATTGTGGCGTATTCATGACGTCAGGCCTTTCTCACTTCACATCGCGCCCGAAACATGGCGTCCTGGCAGGCACCTGCCAGAACAAAACCGAACGCTCAGACGGACCAAGCGCGCAAGGCATCGATACCGCTCCCACCGCACAGAGGACCATTCATTCCTGAAGAAAACCCTACAAGGAAAGAAAGTGGTCGCAAAAAATCAGCCCCGAGCGTTCTGCTTTTCGGATTGCTGTCGGAGAATTCGCGCTTCGGATGCGCACGCTATTCTCAGGCATATCTGCAAAGACATAGGATCGCCCTGCGCCGCCCGATGGTTGCGGCACGCACCGGGCCTCTTTGCCATGGCATCACGCAGGCCTCAGTTCCGGCAGTCGCAACAATCGATTCGAGGAATCGGGTTCTGGCTTTCATTGAGGGCTCCTGCCGTTTCCGTATTGGACCGTCTCGGTTCGAAACCCTTTATCGGTAATCAATGCGTCGCGAATATGGCGCAGGCATGGAAAAGACCCGGCAGAAAGCGCGGTCGGCGTCGCTGTCCTTGGCCCCTAGGGAGTAAGGAGATGCACTGCCCCGTGCATTGGATAAGAGCAGATCCCCGCGGGGAAGGAGTCGCTGTCGCGCTGGGCCTAAAGGCGAATGCAGGACATCAGTCTGCCATAGTCGGCCTGTTCTTCATGGGTTGTACGCCGGTAGGAGTAGAACCGTTTCGGGTCGCTGTAGGTGCAATGGCGGGTCCACTCGGCCTCAGCGATTCCGGCACCGCGAAGTCTTTGAAGACCAAGGCCAGGCAGATCAAAAAGGAACCTGTCGCCCGTACCATTGGCAAAGAAACGGGCATTGTCAGGGTTTTCCGCCATGAAATCTTCAAAGAATTCCGGCCCCACTTCGTAGGCATTTTGCGAGATCGTCGGCCCGATTGCGGCTTTGATGCGCTCTCGTTCGGCGCCCAGGTTCACCATCGCGTCGATTGTCGCTTCAAGGATGCCATCCAGCGCGCCCCGCCAACCGGCATGGGCCGCGCCAATCACTCCGGCTTCCTGGTCTGCAAAGAGAACGGGCTGACAGTCTGCCGTCAGAATTGACAGGGCAATGCCGGGAACGTTCGTGACCATGGCATCTGCGGAAACAGGCGGTTTTGTAGCCTCTTGAATCACGGCTACGTCTGCGGAGTGCACCTGGTTCACCCGCGCCAGTTGCTCCGGAGAAACCTCCATGGCTGCTGCCACCCGTGCTCGGTTAAGCTCGACTGCCTGGCGTTGGTCGGAGGACCCAAGACCGCAGTTGAGACCCTCAAAAATGCCGGAGGATGCACCGCCGCGGCGTGTGAAAAAACCGTGGCGGAGCGGAGACAGCAGGTCCGATGTAAGAATTTCCAGAGTCATGACTGCAGCCCCGGTGGAGGTGTCGCGGTGGCGGGGTAAAGGCCCAGCACTTTGAACAGGTTTCCCATTTCGTCGGGGTGCGTCAACCGCCTATGTGCTGCAATTAGGTTCTTCAGTGCGTCACCCTGCAGCGCCGCGGCAAGGGCGCGCGCGCGGTCAGTGATGCCAAGGCGTTCAAGGAAGACGCCTTGCGGGGTGAGACGCGAAAAGGCGCACCCTGCGGATTCTGCAGCAACGCATAGGGTTTCAAAGTCCACATGGGTGGTCAGATCGGCCATGCCAGACGCCTCCAGCGGGTCGCAAGGCGCGTGATTCCTTAAGGCCTGTAGCGTGTCTCCCAGCGAGCGCCAATCGCCATAGTCGATGATCAGCGCTGTACCGCCATGGGCGGCAATTCGCTCCGAGATGGCTCCAGAGATCGGAGCGGCGGCCTCACAGAGCTCAACCAGATCGCCATCTTGTGTGTCGTTAATGCGGTGGCTGAGTGCCGACTGTTCCACAATCGGACCAAGCCCAAAAGAGAGCGCCCCATCCGAAAGGCCGACGCGTCTTTCCCGCCAGCCGATCCCGTCGCGCAGGAACTGGCGTACGGGCAGGGCGTCGAAAAACTCGTTTGCCACCGCGAACAGGGGCTGCTGCGGCAGGGTCTCGATGCCGTCATGCCAATTCGGCGCATAGTCCTTCAGTGTTTCGGACTGGAGCTGCCGCAAGGCAGGCGACGCCTCGACAAGGTGCAGATCCAGAGCGTCGTGGAAGCCGGGAACGGCGCGGGTGGCCCGCAGCATGTCCGCCATCAGTGTGCCGCGACCAGGGCCAAGCTCGGCAAGAGTGAAAGGCGCAGGAGATCCCTGATCAAGCCAAGTCTGCGCAAGGCACAGCCCGATCAGCTCGCCAAACATCTGGCTGATCTCGGGCGCAGTGATGAAATCCCCCGAGGCGCCGAGAGGATCTCGTGTGCTATAGTAGCCATACTTCGGGTTCAGCAGGCACTCGGCCATATAGTCAGCGAGGCTCAAGGGGCCGTCAATGTCGATGCGGGCGATGAGGTGATTCAGCAGGTTCATGTCGCAGGCCTTTTGCTGCGCACGGCACGGAAGGCAAAGGCAAGGCCAAGAGCGATCATCGGCAGTGATAGCATTTGTCCCATGGTCAGCCCGTAGCCATTCAAATGAAACGCGAGTCCAAGGGGGTTGCCCGGAGAAACAAATTGCGCATCGGGCTGGCGGACGAATTCGACCACAAAGCGCGCAAGCCCATATCCTGCGAGGAAGGTTCCTAGGGCAAGACCCGGCGCGAGAAAGGCCTTGCGCCGGAACACAAGCCAAAGCAAGGCAAGGCCAAGGATCAACCCTTCGAGTGCTGCCTCATAAAGCTGCGAAGGGTGGCGCGCGCAGATTTCTCCCAGCGCCTGCCCGCAGTCCTGAGCAGCCTGACCGGGAAAGGCAACGCCCCAGGGTAGGTCGGTCGGGCGGCCCCATAGTTCAGCATTGATGAAGTTTGCCAGCCGACCCAGCAGCAGCCCCCAGGGCACGCTAAATGCGACAAGGTCCGCCATCTGGAGTTTTGGGATGTCGTGGCGGCTCGCGTAGATCCATGAGGCCAGAACAACACCGATCAAACCGCCATGAAAGGCCATGCCGCCTTCCCAGATGCGCAGGATCTGCGACGGGTTTGCGAGGTAGTATTCGGGCTGATAGAACAGAACAAAGCCAAGGCGCCCGCCCAAGATGACGCCGAGAATGATCCATGTCAGCAAGTCCTCAACCTGGGCGGGCCGCATCGGAGATTGTCCGCCGGGCCAGAGCGCAGGGCGTTTCAAAGCCATAACGGCAAGGCGCCAGGCTATCAAAATGCCGACGATATAGGCCAATGCATACCAGCGCAGAGCAAACTCCATGCCAAATAGGGAGATGGAGAAAATCTCGGGCGAAAGGTCGGGGAATTTGATCATCGCGTGCATGGCCACTCAATGCCTTTGCCGGGGAAGGGAAGTCAACGGTGCTCGGCAATGGCTTGCCCATGGCCCTTAGGTTGCCCATATAGGGCATAAGCCTGAATTGGAGACAACGATGCAAAGCCGCAACAAGATCCTGGACGATATTTCCCAGTTGATGACCAATGCCATGGGTGTGGCCCACGGTGCGCGTGAAGAAGCCGAAACCGCGATGAAAAGCATGATCGACCGCTGGCTGGCGGATCGCGATTTTGTGACCCGCGAGGAATTCGATGCAGTGCGTGCCATGGCGCAAAAAGCGCGCGAGGAAAACGAAGCGCTGAAGGCTCGCCTTGATGCACTGGAGGCGGTGTCGAAGGGCTGACCGCGCCAGTGTTTCGCAGAAATCAAGAAGGGCTTCTCTGTGCCCCATAGCGCAGGAGGCCCATTTATTGGCTCATTCTCATGAACCTCTTAGTGGCGCTCTTTGGCAGCCACCTAACTCATGCAGGTCTTGCAAGACGTACCCAAGGCACCTTGCCGACATTTTGGGTCACTTTTCACTTCATCCACAACTTATTGCAGATATCCCCAAATAAAGGGTTGCCAGCCTGCTCCTGCACGGCCACCATATCTAGTATGGGAGCGGGGATGCCTCCCCGGTCCTTTGAGCGCAAAGCTAGCTCTTGCGGGCCCGTAGAGGTCCCATGCTAGATACCAGAGAGGTGGCATCATGGCCCTATCCGAGCATCATCTGGAAGACGACATTCATCCCATCGACATCGTCGAAAACATAGCCTCCCACCACGACTGGGACTTTGATCGCATCGGCGATGATCAGATTGCCATGGCGGTTGAAGGTCAGTGGCGCACCTATTCGGTGACCTTGGCCTGGTCCGGCTATGAGGAGACCCTGCGCCTGGTCTGCAGCTTTGAAATGGAACCGCCCGAAGACAAGCTGCCGCAGCTTTATGAGCTGTTGAACCTGATCAATGATCAATGCTGGGCGGGGGCTTTTACTTATTGGGCCGAACACAAGCTGATGCTCTATCGCTATGGTCTGATCCTGTCCGGCGGTCAGGCAGCCAGCCCGAGCCAGATTGACGCGATGATCCATGCTGCGGTCTCCAACAGCGAGCGTTATTACCCGGCGGTGCAGCTCACAACCTGGGCGGGACATGCGCCGAGCGAGTCTTTGCAGGTCGCCATTGCAGAGGCCTACGGTCGCGCATAAACCTGTGCTCCGAGGGTGAGAACCAAACACTGGGGGCAATCATGGACATGAATGAAATCGCGGGGCGGGGCCTTGTCCTGCTGGGCTGCGGCAAAATGGGCTCGGCCATGCTGGCGGGCTGGCTGGATGGCGGATTGCCCGCGTCTTCGGTCTGGGTGCTTGATCCTTACCCGTCGGATTGGCTCAAGGGCACCGGGGTGGCCATCAACGCTGGCCTGCCTGAAAACCCGGCGATTGTTCTCATTGCGGTCAAGCCGCAGATGATGGGCGATGCGCTGCCAGGGCTCAAGGCATTGGGCAATGGCGATACGCTATTCATCTCGGTTGCGGCCGGGATTTCCTGCGCCAGCTACGAGGCGATGCTGGGGGAAAGGACCCCAATCGTGCGGGCCATGCCAAATACTCCGGCCGCCATAGGGCGCGGCATCACCGCCCTGATCGGCAACAGCCAAAGCGGCGCGCAGCATATGGATATGGCCGAAGCCCTGTTGTCGGCGATTGGTCAGACGGTGCGCCTGCAAGCCGAGGAGCAGATGGACGCTGTCACAGGCGTCAGTGGCTCCGGCCCGGCCTATGTGTTCCACCTGATCGAGACATTGGCCGCCGCGGGCGAGGCGCAGGGGCTGCCTGCAGATCTGGCGATGCAGCTGGCCAAGGCCACTGTGGCGGGCGCAGGGGCATTGGCAGAGGCGGCGGACGAAAGCCCTGAGCAACTGCGCAAAAATGTGACCAGCCCCAATGGAACCACGCAGGCCGCGCTCGAGGTTCTGATGGACAAAGAGACCGGGTTTCCGGACCTCTTGACCCGTGCGGTGGCGGCAGCGGCCAACCGATCCAAGGAGCTGTCTGGTGGCTGAGATTACCTTTGATGATTTCCTGAAGGTCGATATCCGCGTCGGCAAGGTGGTGCGGGCAGAGCCTTATCCAGAAGCGCGCAAGCCGGCGATCAAGATGTGGGTCGATTTCGGCGACGAGATCGGTGAAAAAAAGACCTCGGCTCAGGTGACCGCGCACTACACGCCGGAAACGCTGGTGGGGAAACAGGTGTTGGCCGTGGTGAACTTCCCGCCCCGCCAGATTGGCAAATTCATGTCCGAGGTGCTGGTTCTTGGACTGCCGGATGCGGCGGGCGAGATCCGCCTGATTGGCCCCGACGGACCGGTTCCCCTTGGCGGAAGGATGCATTGACCCATGAAACTCTGGATCACACGGCCGATGACCGCCGCAGTCGAAGCACGGGCGCGGGCTGAATTCGATGTGGATATTCGCCCTGATACAGGCGTGCTCAGCCGGGCGGAAATGGAGCGTGCCTTGCGGGACTATGACGTGGTGATACCGACCCTTGGCGATCTCTTCTCGGCAGAGGTGATTGCCAGCGTTCCGAACCCGCGCTGCCGTTTGCTGGCCAATTTCGGAGTGGGATACAATCATATCGATGCGCAGGCCGCTCGCGCCGCCGGGATCGCGGTCACCAACACGCCAGGCGCTGTGACCGATGCCACCGCCGATATCGCCATGACGCTAATCCTGATGTCGGCGCGCCGCGCCGGCGAAGGCGAGCGGCTCCTGCGTTCAGGCGCCTGGGAGGGGTGGCACCCAACGCAGATGCTGGGGCAGCATGTGACTGGCAAAACCGTTGGCATCATCGGTCTTGGCCGGATTGGCGCGGCCATCGGGCGGCGCTGTCATTTTGGCTTTGGTATGAACGTGCTTTACACCGCGCGCAGCGACAAGGCGCCGGGATACCCTGTTGTCCGCTGTGACTCGGTTGAGGAGATGGCTGCTCAGGTCGATTTTCTGGTGGTCGCTGTGCCGGGCGGCGCCGAAACGCGGCATCTGGTCGATGAGGGCGTTCTGGCCGCCATGCTCCCCCATGCACATCTGATCAATATCGCCCGGGGTGAAATTGTAAAAGAAAGCGCTCTGATCGAGGCCCTGCAGGACAAGCGGATGGCCGGGGCGGGGCTTGATGTCTACGAGTTCGAACCCAAGGTGCCAGAGGCCCTGCGCGGGCTGGACACAGTGACACTGCTGCCGCATCTGGGCACCGCGACCGAAGAGGTGCGGACGAACATGGGACATATGGCCCTTGATAATGTTGCCGCCTTTGTCGCCGGGAAGGCTTTGCCCAACCCGGTCTGAGGGGGTCAGGAAGTGCTGGCTCTGTCGCCCACGGCCTCACGCCAATGGCGGCGGCAGAGCGAGACATAGGTCTCATTTCCGCCGATCTGCACCTGATCGCCCGTCGTGATGGCGCGGCCTTGCTCGTCTTGACGAATGACCATGGTCGCCTTCTTTCCGCAGTGGCAAATGGTACGCACTTCGCGCATTTCGTCGGCGAGGGCCAAGAGCGTGGCAGATCCGGGAAATAGCTTGCCCTGGAAATCGACCCGCAGCCCATAGCACAAGACCGGGACAGCCAGGTCGTCCACCACGCGGGCCAGCTGCCAGACCTGCTCAGGAGAGAGAAACTGCGCTTCATCAACAAAGATGCTTGCCAGTTTCCCTTGATCCAGACGGGTCTTGATCCGCTCGAACAGATCATCATTCGCCGAAAACACATCTGCTGTCTCGCTGATGCCGATCCTCGAGGCGATCCGTCCTTGCCCGGCGCGCTCATCGATCCGTGCGGTCAGAAGGTAGGTTTCCATGTTGTTTTCGCGGTAGTTGTGCGAGGCCTGAAGCAGCACCGCCGATTTGCCCGCATTCATGGTTGAGTAGTGAAAATAGAGCTTTGCCATGCTCGCGGTTTAGCCTCTGGTTTCAAAGGAGTGAACCGCAAAAACGAATTGCGCCCTTGCACGGGCTCTGTCTGATCCGGGCCGCAGCAGGCCCTGGGGATGGATAGAACAAAAACCGACAAGGACGCAGAAACCAGAAGGCGGCGCCTTACGCCCACGCACACAGGCAGGCGTCGCCTTCGACAATAGTTAGAAGCCCAACCTCACTCACAAAGGTGCTTCTTCCCAAAGGATGCAAGAAATGGCATCGGGGACACTGGTTAAATCCCTGAAAACGCAAGGGATGGATCAAGTATTGCAATTCAGATAAAACAATAGCATGGGAAATTGATGATTTCGTTCCCCGCCCCGGGGAGCCGCGATTTAGTGAGACTACATGGCAGATATTTGTACGTACCTGAAGAAGCATACTGAGGCCCTGGTCAAGGACGTCGGCATTGAGGCTGCCTGTCAGATAACCGGCAAATCGAAGGCCACGCTGGGCCGCTATTATTCCGACAATGCCGAACATGCCGAGCGTTTCATGCCGGTGGATTCTGTCGCCAAACTGGAAGGTGCAGCATCTTTTCCGCATGTGACCGCGGCCCTTGCAGACCTCAAGAATATCACTCTGTCATACGCCAGTTCTGACGATGAAGAGGGAACTGCGACGCGGAGCAATGGCGGTGTGAATGCCGACGTGATTGCGCTCAGTCAGCGGTTTGCAACGCTGATGAGCGAGTATCAGGAAGCCATCGCCGATGGCATCATCACTGTGAATGAGGCAAAGCGGTTGCTGCGCGAGACCGTGCTGCTGCAACAGGTCCTGCTGGAGATGAAACTGCATCTCGAAGAAGAAAGCGCCTGATCGCCGCTGGCGCAGAGGCTGCGACAATCAGGCGGCCAACTCGCGGCTTAGCTATGTCGGCGCAGCAGGACTGAGCCGACAGAATACCCGGCGCCAAAGGAACAGATGAGGCCCATCTCTTGATCGGCCATATCGTCGGAGTTCTGCGAAAACGCGATGATTGATCCGGCCGACGAAGTATTGGCGTAGTCCTGCAGGATGTTGGGCTGCTCTTCGGCAGTCGGGGTGCGGCCGAGAACCTTTTTACCGATGAAATCGTTCATCGATTTGTTCGCCTGGTGTAACCATAGCCGTTTCAGATTGTCGCGTGACGCGCCGCTGTCGCTCAGATGCCGGGTGATGTGGTCGCTGACCATGGGCAGCACCTCCTTGAACACCTTGCGCCCGTTCTGCATGAACTGCATGTCGCGGCGATCCTTCACCCCATCAGGGCGGGAGCGGCGCAAGAAGCCGTTATTGTTGCGGATGTTGTTGGAAAACTCGGTGGCGCAGCGGGTTGACAGTATCTCGAAATGAGGGCCTTTGGCATCTTCGATGCGCTCCACCAATGTTGCGGTCGCCACATCGCCAAAGATGAAATGGCAGTCGCGGTCGCGCCACTCCAGATGGCCCGAGCAGATCTCCGGGTTGACCACAAGCGCTGAGCGTATGCTACCGGATCGGATCATGTCCGCCGCCACCTGCAAGCCAAAGGTGGCTGAGGAGCAGGCGACGTTCATGTCAAAAGCAAAGCCATTGATGCCAAGCAGGTTCTGAATCTCGATGGCCACTGCCGGGTAGGCCCGCTCCATGTTGGAAGCAGCGCAGATCACGACATCCACGTCTGCAGCCGTTTTTCCGGCCTGCGCCAGAGCCTTGTTCGCGGCATCTACGGCCATTTCCGCCATGATACCGGGCTCGTCATCGCTGCGCTGGCGCAGCAGGGGGTGCATCACCTCGGGATCCAGGATGCCGGATTTGTCCATGACATAACGCTGCTCGATACCCGACGCCTTGAGGATGAATTCTTCGGAGGAATGCTGCATCGGCTCCATCTCGCCTGCAGAGATCGCTTCGGCATTCTGTGCATTCATGCGGTCGGCATAGGCGTTAAAAGCTTCCACCAGCTCTGCGTTTGTGATGGACTGTGAGGGGGTAAAGACCCCGGTGCCGGTGATGGCAGCTGTGAACATTGCGAGGAACCCAAAATGTTTGAAGTGCCGCATATGTGGGCACTTTGAGGATGGAACGTCAAGGGCAGTCCGTACTTGCCCCCGGGGCAAGATCAGCGCGATGTGTGAACTTATTCACGTGAAAAGTTCAGCTTCTGAAGTAATGTGGTGCGAATCCTTGAACCCTCCGATTATTTGCAATCTGCAACAAGGCGCACACACACCATGGCGGAGAAACAGATGAGCGAGGACGCGCCCTGCCTGTCGCCAGAGATCTGCGCCATGATGGGGATCTATGCGTTTTCCTGGAAGATGGACAATGCCATTGACGAGGCAGCGCTTGCGCCGCGTCTGGGCCGGATCGAGACACGGCTTCTGATCCAGTTGGATCGCCCGCGCAGGATGGGGGCCTTGGCGCACCTGCTAATGATCGGCGCGCCCTCGGTTACGGCGGCCGCAGACCAGTTGGAAGGGCAGGGGCTGGTCGAACGTACGGCAGACCCGGAAGACCGTCGTGCGCTCCTGTTGCAATTGACTGAGCGGGGGCAGCATGTACGCCTGATGTTGCAAAGACAGCTTGGTGATCTTTTTCGCAGTGTTTCCGGCCTATCAGCCTCGGATATCGACCGGTTCGCGGCTCTATCCAAGAAAATCCATGATACGATTCTGGGACAGGGGGCGCATTCGGCAGCTTCGGTCCCCAAAGGAGATAATGAATGAAACGGTTCAAGAAATTGACGACGCGGTATGCGTTTTTCCTGGCGATGGCCTCTTTCCTGCCAGTTGCGGTCTTGGCTGCAGAGGATGTGGCCAAACCGGTGAAACTGCTCCAGACGCAGACGGGCAGCATGACGATCCAGCGGCAGTTCTTTGGCCAGGTCGCCGCAAAGCAATCCGTGGATCTGGCCTTTCAGGTTGCCGGGCAGGTCGTGAAGTTTCCTGTCGCCCAGGGCTTTGTCGTGCCCAAGGGGCAGATGGTCGCGCAACTGGATCTGGAGCCATTCGAGCTGCAGTTGGAACAGGCGAGATTGCAGAAGGAACAGGCCGATCGTACTGTAGCGCGGCTTGAAAAACTAGCTGGGACGGTCAGTCAGGTATCGATCGATGATGCCGAGACCCAAGCCGGCCTGGCTGGGGTTGCCCTCAGAAATGCTGAGTACGAGTTGAAGCATGCAACCTTGACAGCCCCTTTTGACGCCTTGGTTTCAAGTCGCGAAGTCGACAACTTCACCACCGTGGGCGCCGGAACGCCCATCGTGCGCCTGCACGACATGTCCGAACTGCACGTCAAGGTAGATGTACCCGAGATCCTGTTCCAGCAGGCAGACCAAAGCAATGAGGTTGAATTTACCGCGTCCTTTCCGGGTTGGGATGCGACCTACCCGGTGGAGATCCTGGAATTTGATGCCGAGGCCAGCAGCGTGGGACAGACCTACCGCGTGACCTTCCGTCTGGCACCGCCCGCAGACCGGCAGATCCTTCCGGGCGCGTCGGTTGCCGTGCGCATCGAGGTGGAAACAAATGCAGAAGGCATCGTCCTGCCTGCAACCGCTATCGTGACATCTGCGGAGGGAAATACCGGTGTGATGGTCTTTTCGCCGACTGGGGCCGATCAGGGCTCCGTGACCTGGCAGCCCGTAACGGTTTCGCCCACACACGATGGTGAATTTTCCATAGAAAGCGGCCTTGAAGGCGGCGAGGAAGTGGTCCTGACAGGTGGCAATGCTCTGAGTGACGGTCAAGCGGTGCGCCGCTTTGCCGGTTTCGCGAACTGAGGGCGGTACAATGGACATCGCACGCGGGTCGATCGAAAAGCCACTTTACACGTGGTTGATCATGCTGATCGCTCTTTTCGGAGGGATCTGGGGTTTTCTGTCGCTTGGACGGCTTGAGGACCCCGCCTTTACAATCAAACAGGCGGTCATCGTCACCCAGTATCCGGGCGCAACGGCAGAACAAGTCGCCTTGGAGGTTTCGGAGCCTTTGGAGTCGGCCATTCAAAAAATGGCCGAGGTGGACACAATCACTTCTATCAACCAGCCCGGTCAGTCGTTGATCGAGGTTGAAATCAAATCGACCTATGACGGCAGTGAGCTGCCGGCGGTCTGGACTAAACTGCGTGCCAAGATACGCGATGCCTCCAGATCTTTGCCCGATGGCACCAGCCAGCCCTACGTGAATGACACGTTCGGAGATGTGTTCGGCCTTTTCTATGCCGTCACTGCCGAAGGCTTCACCGACGCCGAGAAACACGAGTTGGCTACATTTTTGAGGCGGGAATTGCTCACGGTGGACGGCGTCGCTGATGTCGATGTCTCAGGCCTTCCGGACGAGGCAATCTATGTGGAGCCGGATCTTGCGGTTTCTGTCAATCTTAACGTGCCCATGACTGCCATCGCCAATGCCATCGCCACGTCAAACTCGGTGCGCGAGGCGGGCAAACTGGACGCTGGTGACACTGACACGCGCATGATTGCGCCTGACGGATCAGACAGTGTGTCCGAGATCGCCGGGCTGTCCGTCGGTGTGCAAGGCGAGGTCATCAATGTCGTGGACATGGCCAAGGTTCATCGCGGCCGTGTGTCCGACCCCAGCTTGATCGTGCGCCATAACGGCACTGAAGCCTTTACGCTTGGGGTTGCGGGCATTGCATCGGAAAACATCGTTGATGTGGGTAACAACGTCGATGCCAAATTGGCGCAGCTGGACAGCGACATCCCCTTCGGTGTGTCCCTGCAGCCGATTTATCAGCAGCATGTGGTGGTGGATCAGGCGTCAAACGATTTTCTGGTGAACCTTGCCATGTCCGTGGCCATCGTGGTTGTGGTTCTGGGACTGTTCATGGGGGTGCGGGCCGCGGTCGTCGTGGGTGCAACGCTTTTGCTGACGGTCGTAGGCACACTGCTGTTCATGAACCTTTTCAGCATCGAGATGGAGCGCATTTCGCTCGGCGCTTTGATCATTGCCATGGGCATGCTGGTGGACAATGCGATTGTTGTGGCCGAAGGCATGCAGATCGCAATGTCGCGCGGCAAATCCTCGCGCGATGCCGCGCAAGAGGCTGCAAGCAAGACTCAGATCCCGCTGTTGGGCGCTACGGTGATCGGGATCATGGCCTTCGCAGGCATAGGCCTTAGCCCGGACGCAACAGGAGAGTTCATGTTCTCGCTGTTCGCGGTGATCGCGATTTCACTGCTTCTGAGCTGGCTATTGGCGCTGACGGCGACACCGCTTCTGGGACACTACTTCTTCAAGACCGGGACCGGCGGGGGCGGCGATGAATATGGTGGTTTGATCTTCAGGGCCTATGGCACCACCTTGCACCTTGCGCTCAAATTGCGCTGGTTTGTCGTGGTGGGGTTGGTCGTGCTGACCGCGGCCTGCTACGTGGGCTTTGGGCAGGTGAAACAGGCCTTCTTCCCTGACTCCAACACGCCCCTGTTCTTTGCGCATCTCAAGCTACCGCAAGGCACCTCGATCCATACGACATCACAGAAGCTCAGCTTGGTCGAAGACTGGCTCTCTGATCGTGACGACGTCATTTCAACCTCGGCCTTTGTGGGGCAGGGTGCGACCCGATTCATGCTAACCTACTCGGCGGAGAAGGCAAATCCGAGCTATGGTCACCTGATCATTGAGGCCACCAGCCTTGAGGCGATCCCCGCGCTGCAGGCGGAACTCGAGGCTTTTGGCAAGGCTGCACTGCCCGAAGCGGAGTTCCGCACGAAAAGACTGGTTTTTGGCCCTGGCGGCGGCGATCCGATCCAGGTCCGCTTCTCTGGGCCGGATCCAAAGGTGCTGCGCCAACTTGGCGATGAAGCCATGGCCCGCCTCGAGCAAAGCTCCGACGACATCCTGAGCGTGCGTCATAACTGGCGTGAACAAGAGCTGGTGTTGCAGCCCATCTACGCAACAGATCGTGCCCAAACGGCTGGCATCGCGCGCGAAGATATCGCAGATGCCTTGCAATTCGCCACCGATGGCATGACGGCGGGGGTTTTCCGAGAGCGGGACCGACTGATCCCGATCATCATTCGCCGCGCGCCGGACGATCCAGCCAACATCATGGACCAACTGGTGTTTTCATCTTCATCCAGCAGCTTTCTGCCACTGGAACAGATGATCGATGGAATCGAGGTTCAGATTCAGAACACGCTTGTCCATCGCCGGGACCGGGTTTTCACTCTGACCGTAGGTGCCGATATCTCGGCAGATGTGACGGCCGCAACGGTCTTTGGCCAGATCCGCTCCAGCATCGAGGACATGGAGTTGCCGCTTGGATACCAGATGGAATGGGGCGGGGAGCATGAGAGTTCCGCAGAGGCGAACCAGAGCTTGGGCGCGCAACTGCCGATTTCATTGTTGATCATGGTTCTGATATCCGTGCTTCTGTTCAATGCGATTCGCCAGCCGGTGATCATCTGGCTGCTGGTTCCGATGTCCGTGAACGGGGTGGTGATCGGCCTCTTGGGAACCGGAATGCCCTTCACCTTTACCGCGCTTCTAGGCCTGCTGAGTCTCTCGGGCATGCTGATCAAGAACGGGATCGTTCTGGTCGAGGAAATCGACCTGGTTCGCGCCGAGGGGCGCCCGCTGCGCGAAGCGATTGTCGAAGCCTCGGTGTCGCGTCTGCGGCCCGTCATGCTGGCGGCGGTGACGACGATCCTCGGTATGTTGCCGCTGCTGAGCGATGCCTTCTTCGTTTCGATGGCGATCACGATCATGGGCGGTTTGGCCTTTGCAACGGTTCTCACGCTCGTTGCAGCGCCTGTCTTCTATCTGATCTTCTTTTCCCGCGACGAAAAACGTCAGTTGGTAGCAGCCTGACCCTGCACTATTTGGAGCAGACAATACGAAAGGCCCCGGTGTGATCCGGGGCCTTTTCTCCGTGTGACAGTATAGGCGATCTCAAATCAGAGGGATCAGAGGAATGTCACAAGCAGATAGGGTCAGCAGCCCTGCAATGATGAGAAACAGGCGCATTTAGATGAGCTCCTAAGTCAGTGGGGTGCTGACCATCAGACCCCAAAGCGCAGGGCTGGTCAAACCTGCTTGGCCTTTGAGGCAGCGCCAGATTTGTCATTTGCGCAAACCCATGCGAAGATTGACGTGTAAAACACAAGCGCGCGAAGGTTCAACGCCCGACGAGGGAGATCCTGATGTCCTCGAGCAAACAGACGTGTTTCACTGCGGTATTCGTATCGGCCTGTGTGCTTGGTGCTGCGCCTTTTGCCGCTTCATCCGGTGCGCATGATGTCGACGACACTGTGATCGCAGAGCAGCGGCGCAGTCTCTCGGAAAATACGCTTTTTGCAGGCTACGGCCCTCAGTCCCCGCGTGATATCGACAGCAGCAGTGGTAGTAACCGTGTCCGGTTCGCTTCGGCGCCGCCTCACACTGAAATGAACCTGTGTAACATTCATTTCCACGAAAGCGCCGAGCACCGTGGAGGTGAGTTCACCACTTACGCCGGGAACGGGGACGGACAGGGACACGGCACAGGTTTCAAGTATTCGGGCGACCTTAGTATTGCGGAACGCGCGCCCCTGGATGAACCCGTGGCACAAACCGAGCATGGCAGCCTTGAGCCGGGTGACACGATCGAGCTGCATTATGTCTTCACCACAGCCCGCGTTGATCCGGGGCCAACACTGGGATCTTGCTTCAGCGAGGCGATCAAGAATCCGCAGCTGCGGGTCGAGGCTCAGGTCTTAGTGCTGGTCAATGACGAGGAGGCGCTTGATTTCACTAAACTGACACGACTGCAAAAGATGAACGGCCTGACGCAAGCCATGAATATCCCCTCCGATACTGGGCGCCCCGTCGAATATGCCGGCTCAACCACCGGGCCGGGATACAACGAAAGAGGTTCTCCCTTTCAGGTGACGTGGTCGGTGCGGCCCAAGGTAGCCAAGGTCAGCATCCAATCAGTGGCCCGGTGGCTGGCGTATAACCCCTTTGATGAAGACCACGCCCATGGCGTGCGCAACCTTGTCATCAACCCGGATCTCTTGTCGGATTTTGGAAGGTAGAAACTGACGAGGGGACCGGTTGCGGGGCTGTGCCTGTCGCGAGCGTTTCGCAACCTGGTGTTTTGTAGGTTTGAGATCTTCAAAATTTGATAGGATCCGAGAAAGAATGAACCACTCAGAATATGTCATTGACCGTGGAGCCCGGGATAAGGCTTCGCAGATCTTTCGCGACTTCATCTCTGGAAAAATATCCAACAATGCCTTCGCTGACGCATGCCCCGGAACGGATGATCGCGCGGTGCTTGCAATCTGGGATACGGCTTGGCTTTTCTATGATGATTTCAAAGACCATCATCTGACCGGACGTTATCGGCTTTCACCTGAGCAGAGACGCGCCTGCGTGCGTTGGATCCTCTTCTTGCAGGGTGATCTTCCATACGTTTGGCCAGACATTCGCTTCCCAGGAGCAGATCCTGCCGCGCGAGTTGAGCCGAGCGTTCTTCGGCGGTTGCTCTTTTCGTCGAGTGCCATTGATCCAGAGCGTGCAGCGAGTTTCCTTGCGGCCGGGCATTATCCGGTCTGGCCATTTCAAAAGGTGGCTGACTACAAGCAAAGCCTGACTGCACCCAGGCTCCTCGCAGGGCACAGAGGATAGGTGCACCGGCTTCGAAGCGGGTGCGCGAACCAGCCTTTTCTGTTTCAGTCTTTACGCTTTCTAGACGCCTGCATTGAATATTCGGTCGAAAGCATTTGCCTAGAAAGGGAAGAAAAGCTTGCACCACGACCAAGGGCCTCAGGCCGCTCGAACTGCCCCTCACTCGATTTCACAAGACGTTGCGAAGCTCATGGAGAGCGCTAAGTCCACACCGCTGACAGATGGAGGCCTGCGGACATCACAGATCCTGACGGAAGTGCTTGAACTGGACCCCCAGCATCACGAGGCGCAGATTCTGAAAGAGAGGCTGCACCAGATGTTCGTGCCCCGCTGGCACTTTCCCATGATGGCAGATAAGGCGCGCAACAGGGCCTATGCAAAGGCGATTGCGGCCAAGGTCCAGCCGGGGGATATCGTGCTGGACATTGGCTGCGGGGCGGGCCTCACGGCCATGATGGCGGCGCGCGCCGGGGCAAAACATGTCTACACCTGCGAACAGCAGCCCCTTATTGCCGAAGCTGCGAAACAGGTCATTGCCGACAATGCACTGAGCGATCGCATCACCGTTATCCCGAAGTGGTCTCATGAAATCGTGGTTGGCGAAGACATGCCAGAACCTGCGGATGTGGTGATTTCGGAAATCGTCGATACCGTCCTGCTGGGGGAGGGGGCTTTGGCGACATTGACCCACGCCATGGGGGCGCTGGCCAAACCCGGTGCCCGTGCCATCCCTGAACGTGGAACCCTGATGGCGCAGCTGGTTGAAAGCGAAAACCTTGTGCAGCAGTGGCAGCCGCAGGAGGCCGAAGGCTTTGATATCAGCGCCTTCACGCGCCTCGTGGATGTCGCGCAGATCACCCCGAATGATTTTGCCGCATCGGGCTTGCGGCCTCTGGGGCCGACGGCGGACCTGTTCCACTTCGACTTTGCCCGGCCCAGTCTCAATCCGGCCCGCGTGACCGAAGACCTGATATGTGTTGGTGCCGGAACCGTCCATGCGGTGCTTGTCTGTTTTGACATGGAGCTGGCGCCCGGCATTTCGGTCACCAATGACATATCGTCTGACGGGCACTGGGGGCGCACTGCCTATCTTTTGGACACTCCGAAACAGGCACAAGCGGGCGACTACCTGCGGGTAACGGCACAACACGATTCATCCCAGCTCAGCCTGTCCGTGCATGACGTGTCCGCCAATTCAGAGGACGCCCATCGCACTGCCGCGTGGATGTCTCGCGCGAAAATGGCCAGCGCGATGGTGCGGGGGCGCGGTGATGCAGTGGCACGTTCTGCCGGCAGCCATGTCGCCTAGATCGCACCCTACCCAATAGATGAAACAAGAAAAGCCCCGGATCCTATCCGGGGCTTTTGCTCATCTGGTCAATGGGATCTTAGCCTTGCAGGCTTTTGACCTGAACCTCGCCTTCGGCCTGTGCCTTGATTGCCAGGGCGGCAGCATGGGCAGCGGCGGCTGTGGTGAAGTAGGGGATCTTGTCATAAAGCGCGACCGAGCGCATTTCCTTGCTGTCCTCGACAGCCTGGGTGCCTTCAGTGGTGTTCATCAGGATCTGCACGTGGCCGTCCTTCAAGAGGTCCACAACGTGTGGGCGGCCTTCATAGACCTTGTTGACGCCCTCGCATGGCACGCCGTGACCGTCCAGCCAGTTCTTTGTGCCGCCGGTAGCCACCAGGGTAAATCTTTGATCAACAAGGATCTTTGCAGCCTCAAGCATGGTGGCTCCTTTGTCGGCATCCTTGATGGAGATAAAGGCGCGCCCTTCTGAGGGCAGCACCATGCCCGCGCCCATCTGTGCCTTTAGGAAAGCGCCGGCAAAGGAACGATCCCAGCCCATAACCTCACCGGTTGAGCGCATTTCAGGGCCAAGGATCGTATCGACGCCGGGGAAACGGGCAAAGGGCAGCACGGCTTCCTTGACCGAGAACCATGGCATGTCCGGATCGGCCAGCGTCATTGGATCCGCCATCGGTACGTCCACGTCATAGCCTGCATCCGGCTCGTAGGGCGCGCGCTGCGGGAAGGTCGCCAGTTTTTCACCTGCCATGATGCGCGCGGCAATCGAGGCGATGGCGCTGTCGGTTGCCTTGGCCACAAAGGGCACGGTGCGGCTGGCGCGCGGGTTCACCTCGATCAGGAAGACGTCGCCATCCTTGATTGCGAACTGCACGTTCATCAGGCCAACCACGTTTAGCGCTTTGGCCAGTGCGTGGGTCTGGGTCTTGATCTCTTCGATCACATCCTTGGACAGGGAGTAGGGCGGCAGGGAGCAGGCACTGTCGCCCGAGTGCACGCCGGCCTCTTCGATATGCTGCATGATACCGGCAACATGCACGTCGGTGCCGTCGCAGATCGCGTCAACATCCAATTCGACCGCGCCTGCCAGATAGCTGTCCAAGAGAACCGGGCTGTCGCCGGAGACCACCACGGCCTCGTTGATGTAGCGCTTGAGCTGATCCATGTCGCGCACGATCTCCATCGCGCGACCACCCAGAACATAGGACGGGCGAATGACCAGTGGGAAGCCGATCTCTTCGGCGATCTTCAGCGCCTGTTCATCGGTGGAGGCAATGCCGTTATGCGGCTGCTTGAGCCCCAGCTTGTTCACGAGATCCTGGAACCGCTCGCGGTCTTCGGCCAGGTCGATGGCGTCGGGCGTGGTGCCGAGGATCGGAATGCCTTCGTCTTGTAGCGCGTTGGCCAGTTTCAGCGGGGTCTGGCCGCCGAACTGCACGATGACCCCATGAAGGGTGCCGTTCTCTTGCTCAGCGCGCAGGATTTCCATCACATGTTCAAAGGTCAGCGGTTCGAAATACAGCCGGTCCGAGGTGTCATAGTCGGTCGACACGGTCTCGGGGTTGCAGTTGATCATGATGGTCTCATAACCCGCATCGGTCAGCGCATAGCAGGCGTGACAGCAGCAGTAGTCGAACTCGATCCCCTGGCCGATCCGGTTCGGGCCGCCGCCAAGGATCACAACCTTCTTGCGATCGGAAGGACGCGCCTCGCATTCCACTTCGCCCATCATCGGGGTTTCATAGGTGGAGTACATATATGGGGTTTGCGCTTCGAACTCGGCAGCGCAGGTGTCGATCCGCTTGAAGACGGCATTGACGCCAAGATTCTGGCGGGCGCGGCGCACGTTGTCCTCGTCGCGCCCCGTGAGTGCGCCAAGACGGGCATCGGTGAATCCCATCATCTTGAGCGCGCGCAGGCCTTCTTCGCGCATCGGCAGGCCGTTTTTACGCAGATCGCGCTCTGCTTCGACGATCTCGCGGATGCGGGCGAGGAACCAGGGGTCGAACTTGGTGACCGCTTGGATCTCATCATCGCTGAGGCCGTGGCGCATCGCCTGAGCAATGGTGCGCATCCGGTCCGGGGTCTGCTGGCTGATCGCTTTGATCACGGCTGCCTTGTCATCGCCGGTGGCCTCGTCCCAAAGGCCCACGGTCATGCCGGGGATTGCAACCTCGTCAAAACCGGTCAGGCCCGATTCCATCGAGGCCAGCGCCTTTTGCATGCTTTCATGGATGGTGCGGCCAATGGCCATGGCTTCGCCCACGGATTTCATCGCGGTGGTCAGGTAGGGCTCGGAACCGGGGAATTTTTCGAAGGCGAATTTCGGGATCTTGGTGACGACATAGTCGATGGAAGGCTCGAACGACGCAGGCGTCACCTTGGTGATGTCATTGTCCAGTTCGTCCAGCGTGTAGCCCACAGCCAGTTTCGCGGCGATCTTGGCAATCGGGAAGCCGGTTGCCTTGGAGGCCAGCGCGGAAGAGCGCGACACCCGCGGGTTCATCTCGATCACCACCATGCGGCCATCGGCGGGGTTCACCGCCCACTGCACGTTGGAGCCGCCGGTTTCCACACCGATTTCACGCAGCACCTCGATCGAGGCGGTGCGCATCATCTGGTATTCCTTGTCGGTCAGCGTCAGGGCAGGGGCCACGGTGATCGAATCACCAGTGTGCACGCCCATGGGGTCGATGTTCTCGATCGAGCAGACGATGATTGCATTGTCCGCCTTGTCGCGGACCACTTCCATTTCATACTCCTTCCAGCCCAGCAGGCTCTCGTCCACCAGGATCTGGTTCACGGGCGAGGCATCCATACCCGAGCGGCAGTAGTGAATGTAGTCTTCGCGGTTGTAGGCCACGCCGCCACCTGTACCACCAAGAGTAAACGCTGGGCGGATGATGGCGGGCAGGCCGACCTCATCGAGGGCGTCAAGCGCCAGCTGAACGCCTGCCTCAAGATCGGCTGTTCCGTTGTCGCGGGTGGGGGCGGTGATGATCGTGGCGCGCGGGTTCTCGAGGCCAAGGCGGTCCATCGCTTCGCGGAACAACTTGCGGTCTTCTGCCATTTCAATGGCTTCGCGCTTGGCGCCGATCATTTCGACGCCGAACTTCTCCAGCACGCCCATTTCTTCGAGCGCCAGAGAGGTGTTGAGGCCGGTCTGCCCGCCCATGGTCGGCAAAAGCGCGTCGGGGCGTTCTTTTTCGATGATCTTGGCGACGACCTCGGGCGTGATCGGCTCGATGTAGGTGGCGTCTGCCAGACCCGGATCGGTCATGATCGTGGCGGGGTTCGAGTTCACCAGGATGACCCGGTAGCCCTCTTCGCGCAGCGCCTTGCAGGCCTGGGCCCCGGAATAGTCGAACTCGCAGGCCTGCCCGATGATGATGGGTCCCGCACCAATGATCATGATCGACTGGATGTCGGTTCTTTTTGGCATGGCCTGGCTTCCTTTGATTGTGCGTGCGGAATGTGGATCGAGTCACCGGGCGCCCCCATGCGCCCAAATTGTCCTGCGTTATAGGGACAGAGCGAAAAGGTGCAAGGGGGATCGGGGCTGCGCTGCAATTTGGCTCACCTCTCTGTCTATCTCATCGTCCGCGTCAAGGGCAGCAACTTGCAAGACTAAGGCGTGCCTGGGTGTCCAACAGCTTCTGTGCAGCGTTAGGGAGCATTGGGAAACACGGCCCAAAACGCCTCAGCCCTTGACTTCCGCAGGCACAGCAGGTGTATCGGCGCAAAGCTTTCGGAAGATTTCCGACCTCAATAGCACCGTTCCAGCCGATAAGAGGCCAACCCATGCACGCATATCGCAGCCATACCTGCGCCGAACTGAACAAATCCAACGTGGGCGACACCGTGCGCCTATCCGGCTGGGTCCACCGTGTCCGCGACCACGGCGGGCTATTGTTCATCGACCTGCGCGACCATTATGGCATTACACAGGTGATGGCGGATCCCGACAGCCCCGTGTTCGCCGAGATCGAAAAGGTGCGCTCGGAATGGTGTATCCGTATCGACGGCAATGTGCTGGCGCGCGACGAAAGCCTGGTGAATCCCAAGATCCCCACCGGAGAGATCGAGGTCTTCATCCGCGATATCGAGGTTCTGGGCAAAGCCGAGGAACTGCCGCTGATGGTCTTTGGCGATCAGGAGTATCCGGAAGAAACCCGTCTGCGCTATCGCTATCTCGATCTGCGTCGCGAGAAGATGCAGAACAACATGGTGCTACGTTCGCAGATGATCCAGTCGATCCGCAAGCGCATGTGGGACAAGGGCTTCAACGAATACCAGACGCCGATCATTACCGCGTCCTCGCCTGAAGGTGCGCGCGATTTCCTGGTGCCGTCCCGTTTGCATCCGGGCAAGTTCTACGCCCTGCCGCAGGCGCCGCAGCAGTTCAAGCAGCTGATGATGGTCTCGGGCTTTGACAAGTACTTCCAGATCGCGCCCTGCTTCCGTGATGAGGACCCGCGTGCAGACCGTTCGCCGGCGGACTTCTACCAGCTCGATATGGAGATGTCCTTTGTCACCCAGCAGGATGTCTTTGATACCATCCAGCCGGTGATGCAGGGCGTGTTTGAGGAATTCGGCGGGGGCCGCAAGGTCGATAGCGAATGGCCGCAGATTTCCTATAAGGATGCCGCCAAATGGTACGGCACCGACAAGCCGGACCTGCGCAACCCGATCAAGATGCAGGATTGCTCCGAGCATTTTCGCGGCTCGGGCTTTGCGATCTTTGCCAAACTGCTGGAGCAGGAAGGCACCGAAGTGCGCGCCATCCCCGCACCGACGGGCGGTAGCCGCAAGTTCTGCGACCGCATGAACAAGTTTGCGCAAGGCGAAGGCCTGCCGGGCATGGGCTATATCTTCTGGCGCGATCAGGGCGAAGGCATGGAAGCCGCAGGTCCGCTGGCCAAGAACATTGGCCCCGAGCGCACCGAGGCAATCCGCCAGCAGCTCGGTCTGGGCGTGGGCGATGCGGCCTTCTTCCTGGGCGGCAAGCCGAAGGCGTTTGAGGCCGTCGCGGGCCGTGCGCGCAATGTCATCGGTGAAGAACTGGGCCTTATCGACAAGGACCGTTTCGCCTTTGCCTGGATCGTGGATTTCCCGATCTACGAACAGGATGAGGAAACCGGCGCGATTGACTTCGAACACAACCCCTTCTCCATGCCGCAGGGCGGGATGGAGGCGCTGGAGGGCGATCCTCTGAAGGTTCTGGGCTACCAGTATGACCTGGCCTGCAACGGCTATGAGCTGGTGTCGGGCGCGATCCGGAACCACAAGCCGGAAATCATGTTCAAGGCCTTCGAGATTGCTGGTTATGGCAAGGAAGAGGTCGAGAAACGCTTTGGCGGCATGGTCAACGCCTTCCAATATGGCGCACCGCCCCACGGCGGCTGTGCCGCAGGTATCGACCGGATGGTGATGCTGCTCGCCGATGAGGCCAACATTCGCGAGGTCATCATGTTCCCGATGAACCAGCGCGCTGAGGACCTGATGATGTCGGCCCCGAGCGAGCCGATGGCCGAGCAGCTGATGGAACTGGGCCTGCGCGTGATCCCGCAGGACCAGTAAACCGACGGGTTGTTGCTGTTAGAACGAAGAAAAGCCCGGAGCGCTGTCTCCGGGCTTTTCTTCGTTGAGCAGGAGTTTTTGAGATGGGGGTGCTTAACGCTCGGTGCGATAGAACACCATCGGTTCATTCGGGGAACGATCACGATTTTCGCGTATTTCACGCGCCGCCTGGCGGGCCTGCAGGTAAAGGGCAATTCCCAAGGTGGCCAGAGCGATCAGAATGATTTCAAGCATGTCAGATTGCGATTTTCCGTTCTAGACGTTCCTGCACCATCCCCGCGAGGACAGCGGTTTCCGTACCCACTGGCAGGCCTTTGACGCGTGATTTGGCGAGGTTGGCGGCTGCCGTGGCAAGCGGCGCATCGCCGGCACTGCGCGCCACGCCTGCGACGAATTGCGCGAGATAATCCAGGGTCTTTCCTTCCTGGTCCTCACTTAGCACATCGGCGGCATGGGCCATGTCATCACGGAAGGCCAGAAGGTCCGGTTCGATTGTTTCATCCGTCAGCTCGTGCAATCCTGCAGGCTGGCGATCTGCTGGCAGACGGGACAGGATTGCCTGCTGGAAGGCCGCGAGCGAGGTGATGGGCTTGGCCAGGAAACCGTCCGCGCCGGCCTCCAGTGCTTCGGATGCCTTGGTCTCATCGCCCGAAATTGCAAGGATGACCGAAACGCGGGGGGAAACGTGGCTGATCTCGGAGATGAGCTCGGTGCCGGAGCCGTCCGGCAATCCCACGTCGGCAATTACCACGGAGGGGCGGTATTCTTTCAGGTGGCGGCGAGCCGACTTCAGACAGTCCGCGCGGCGAATGCGTGCGCCACTTCGCAGACAGAGAAGGCGCAAGGCCTCGCAGGCAAAGCGGCTGTCCTCGACCACCAGAATGGTGAGGCCGAGAAGGGGGCGCCGCTTGGTGGGCAAACGCTGAGCGGCAGCAAACAGTTCCGAATCGTCCATAACTCATACTCCTTGCGGGATACGGGCTCGACGCTATGGATTTGAGGCTAATTACAGGTTAACGCGCGGTAGGCATGTTCGTGAGACTTTGCTGCAGGGGGCTGGAGGCAGACGCCACGTCCCGTGCGATTTGGCGCACTTGCCAGGTGGAGCGTGCTGCCCGTATTGAGGGGCTAACAGTTTGTCAGAGGAGAACACCCGTCATGATCGGTCGATTGAACCATGTTGCCATTGCCGTGCCGGATCTTGAGGCCGCTTCAGCCCAGTACCGTGATGCGCTCGGCGCCAAGGTGGGCGCGCCGCAGGATGAGCCTGATCATGGCGTGACGGTTGTGTTTATCGAATTGCCCAACACCAAGATCGAGTTGCTGTACCCCCTGGGAGATGACTCGCCGATCAAGGGCTTTCTGGAAAAAAAACCGTCGGGCGGCATTCACCATGTCTGTTACGAGGTGGAGGATATCCTGGCAGCGCGCGATCACCTGAAAGAGCAGGGCGCGCGGGTGCTTGGGTCGGGAGAGCCGAAGATCGGCGCACACGGCAAGCCGGTTCTGTTCCTGCATCCTAAGGATTTCAATGGCTGCCTGGTGGAACTCGAGCAGGTTTGACCCTATCTGTACCGCGCGCGGAGCATAGCGCGGGGCTAATGGAGTGAATGCGCGATGGGAATTACATCCGGACTGGTGCTGTATGCGGTGATTTGGTTCATGACCTTTCTGATCGTGATTCCGATCCGTCTGGAAACTCAAGGGGACAAGGGCGAGATCGTACCGGGAACCCATGCCGGAGCGCCTGAGCACCACTATCTGAAGCAGAAGGCCTGGATCACCACTGTAGCCTCTTTGGTCATATGGGCGGTGGTCGCAGGGATTATCCTTTCTGGCGTGATCAGCGTCAACGATTTCGATTGGTTCGACAGGATCCCCGATCCTGAATGAGTGTCGCAGGGCAGTTCGGCGGATGCTACCGTCCGTCGTCCGTCTTTTTGAGAAAGACTTCCTTCCGTTGGGCCCGGCGCCGCGCATCGCGAGGCGCCGGGCCCAAGCCTGTGAAGGTGTAAGAGCCTTGGGCTGTGCGCCTGCGGGCGCGGGAGTGCCTCGTTTTCCTAGTCGTGCCTTGGCAGGCCGTGGAAGATATGTGTAAACGTGGCAGCCCCGAGGATCGGGATAACGAGGTTCAGGAGCGGAATGGAGAGCGGCATCGCCATCAGCGTTCCTGCAAGCCAGATCGTGCCCATGTGCTTGCGGCGCAGTTTTCGCGCTTCTGGCATGCCAACCCTGCGCGCAGCGGCAAGCGTGAAGTACTCCCTGCCGAGGAAGAACCCATTGAGGCCCCAAAAGATGAACATGGCCACTGGTGCGAACATGAAATAGAGCGCCAAGGCCAAAAGGTTGGCCAGGATTAGGACCCCGAGGAAATTGACCGTATCCCGCAGCCCTTCAAGGAAGGTTGGCTCTGTGGCTTTGGGTAGGTTCGGATAGTGACGATCCTCTACGGCCTGTGCGACCTCGTTCAGAAAAAGTGAGGTAATGGCCGAGGCAACCGGGATCATCAGAAACACGGACAGGACCATCATCAGAAAGACCGAGCCGATTGAGAGGAAATCATCCAGCCAGCTGACCTCCCCGAGGATCGGGAGGGTGACCTGCGGGCCGACCAGCCATTGCACTCCAAAAAAGAAGAGCACGTAGGCCGCGATCAGCAAGGTCAGCGTGAGGCCGATCCCAAGTAGAAGGACCCGGCGAAAACGCGGGTCTCCGGTTTGCGCCAGCGTCTTGAAAAAGGCGTCAAATATCATTCGCTTATCCAACTGGTGATACGCTTGAGATCCGGGCGGGGTCTCTCAGGCGGTTTTGTGGCTTCAGTTGCAATGTGGATTAGCCCGGCAATCCGTTCGTTCTGAGCCAGAGCAAAGGCGTCTTCGCAGAACTGTCGGTCATGGCTGACCCAGCCAGACAGCCAGTTCGCACCCCAGCCGGCGGCAAGGGCTGCATTCAAGAGGGCGAGGCAAACGGCACCGGCAGAATAGGTCTGTTCGATCGCAGGGATCTTCGGGCTTTCTGTCTGAACTTCGACCACAACAACCGCAAGCTGCCCAAGATCAAACTGGCTGCGCCCCTTCGCGATGTCTTCGGGAGATTTGCCCAGCCGCTCTCCGGCGGCGGTTGTCAGTTCCGCCAGTCGTGCCATGGCCGGCTTTTCCACCACGATAAAGCGCCAAGGCTCCAACTTCCCGTGGTCGGGGGTGCGCGCCGCGGCAGTCAGCAACGGCACAAGCTCTTCGCGTGTCGGGGCTGGCGCCATCAGTGTTTTTGCAGGCCGCGACCGGCGGGTCAAAAGGAACTCCAGGGCGGCATCATTGCGTTCAGGCATATGTGAAACCTTTTTACATTCGTGCTTCATATGTTGGCCAGCCAAGCTGTTTTTCAAGAGCCCGGGACCCGGCTGAGGTCGATCACGATGATGGACGTGCGCAATTTCGCACTGTGTGCGGGTGAGTTTGCAAATGTCCCGGAGTGTTCATGGTCCCGAAGCGCGATTGACCTTAATTCGCTTTGGGACGGGGTACAAAGAGGTTTTGCTGTAGCTCTTATGTGTCTGGTTTCAGGGATACTATGGACATTCCCATCTCAGGCTGACCGTTGGGAATTGTAAATCCACTGGGTCACGATTTCCACGTCAGGCGCTGCCCACTGAGGCAGGCATGCAGAGCGCCAGATGGGACCAATTCAAGCTGCTCGAAGAATGTCAGGTAGTCCATATGGCCGATATACTCGGCTATGCGGTCCCCTTCAAAACGCACCAGCAGGCAGTCGTACCCGGTAACGGTCTTGCCGGACACCAGACACTCGGCTTTGATTTCAAGGCGCAAGGATAGCCAGTCGCCTTGTGAAATGACATTCAAAGGCTCGAAAGTCGCCGGTCCCACCAGTCCTCGGATCACATGCGAGAATTCGGCCCACTCCAGCATCGGAATTCTGCGTCCGCCGGTTATGGGGCCACAAAAGGTCGCATCCTCAGTTATGCTGTTTTTTATGTCTGCCGGAGGGGTATCACCAAAGGCTGCGCTCAGGAACTTCAGGAGACGTTGTTCTTTGTCCATAAGGCCAGGCACCGAAGAAAACAAAAAATCAGATTGAAAGGCAGGAGGCACGTCACACTGTGAAGTGATGCGCGTGAACTGTATAGTAACTTTTGGATGCGGGTAGCAAAGCGTGATGCGCTTTAGCGAATATTTATCGGGGTACTTGGCCGCACGGGAGTTTATTGGAGTGTGCTGCGACAGCTCGAGGTGCGCAGACACGGTCTGTCAGGGCTAAGAGTCTTCCGGGACGAGCCGATAGACACCCTCTGGCAGGTCCAGCGCTGCTGCCAGATCACGTAGCTGCCCATAGGACAGGGTAATTTTCTCCACGCGATCAGTTCGCGGGTCAAACTGTTCTACTGTGACGCATTCTGAAAAGGCGTTGATGACAATATCTTCCAGCAGCGGGGCCTCGCCCTCATCAACCAGTGTCACAATGGTAGAGTCGAATTCGTGTTCGATAGTAAACATATGGCGATGTTGCCACTCAGGGGCCTCGATTGGCAAGTGGCTGCTCTGGAGAAAAGGGGATGCGCCGGGTAGAACACGCTCCGTGCATCGAAATCGATGTGGGGCTGCGGTTGATCCTTGCGGCACCGGGATCATATGACTGCGTAATCAAGACAAGGATTTCAAGATGCGCTTTGTAGTTTTGAGTTTTGTCCTGGGCGTACTGGGAGCCTGTGCGGTTCCGGTGCCCCCGCTATCAACGCTGGATGCGCCCCAGGTCGGTCAAGGACCGGCGGTTGCCGGACTGTCTGCGCAGCAAGCTCAGGCAGCTTTTTCCACGGTCAAAGCGCGCGTTGAGCCTGTCGCGGAACAGACGTGCCGTGCGCAGACGAGCGGAATGAACTGCAATTTCGCCATTGGGATTGATCCGGACCCACAAGCGCCGCCAAACGCATACCAGAGCCTTTCGCGCAACGGGCAGCCCGTGATCACCTTTACTCGCGCGATGCTGGTGCAGATCGCCAATCAGGATGAGCTTGCCTTTGTCATGGCTCATGAGGCGGCTCATCACATAGAGGGGCATCTGGCGCGCCAGCAACAGAACGCGGTTGCAGGTTCGGTGCTTCTGGCGGGGCTTGCCAGTCTGGCCGGGGGCAGCGCGGCGGATATTTCTAACGCGCAGGATCTAGGCGCAATTGTCGGCGCGCGCAGTTACTCCAAGGAGTTTGAGCTTGAGGCCGACAGGTTGGGTACTCTCATAACCCACAAGGCCGGTTACAGTCCCAGCGTCGGCGTGAAATTCTTTGACCGTCTACCTGATCCCGGGGACAGGTTTCTTGGCACCCATCCGGCCAACCCAGACCGGGTGCGCATCGTGCAGGAAACCATCACACGCTATGGGCTGAACTGATCGTGGGGGAGATCCAGATAAGAAAACTGGGCGTGGTCCTGACGGATCGCGGATCCCGCTATGCGGTTAGCGGCGCACCTGTTTCATCGCGCGGGGATGTGGATGCGGTACTTGGGGAACTCAAGACCGACCGTGCCTACGCAAAGGCGACGCACAACACCTGGGCGGCCATGCTGCCGACTGGCGGCCTCAAGGCGGATGACGGAGAAAGCGGCGCCGGCATGGTGATCCTGCGCATGATGGAACGGGAGGATCTCAGTAATCATGTCATCATCGTCACTCGCTGGTACGGTGGCAAGAAACTGGGCGGGGACCGCTTCCGGCGGGTACAGGACGCGGTGCGGGCTTATTTGACAGACCTTTAACGTTGTGCGCGGGACCCGTGTTTTGCAGCCTTGACCTGTATCAAGGTGGCCGAGTCCTGTCCTGCTACCCTTATGCATGAAACGCATCTGGGAGAACGCGCGATGGATGATAGTTTGCGACAGCAAGGCGACAAACTAAGAACGCATGCAGCCCTGTTTGATGATATGGGGCAGGCGCTGGGATTGGATCTTCAGGAAGAAGCCATCGCGGGTCGGCTGAACTTTGATGAGATCGGTGAGGCAGTCTTGCGTTGCACGCGTTGCGCGCACCCGGAAAAATGCCAAAGCTTGCTGAAGGCCTCAAGCAAGCCGGGTGTGCTGGCAGAGACGCCGGATTATTGTCGTAACAGGGACCTGCTCGGCTATCTGAGCGAGCCATCCTTGTGATGGGGGAGGCGTCAGGCGACATCGCCGGAGAAAGCGAGAGGGTTTGCCATGCAGCCGCTGGGTGATGCGCTCGTCCATCTGAGACTGTTGGGGCTCATGGCGAAAACAGTAGACGTGGATCTGGCCAAGGCCTTTGCCGAAGGCGAGATCACCCCGGAGGACTGGGCCAATATGGTCAACCGTTGCAGAGCTTGCGATTGCGTCGAGAAATGCGAGCGCTGGCTGGCGACGCACGAGCATGCCCTCGAAGCACCTGTGGAATGTAACAATGCAAATTGCTTGCGCAGTCTGCGCGCCTCAGAAGACGTTTCTCAAGACTGATTTTTTGGACGCGAAGCTCGCGCTTTGATCCCTGATCGCAGGGAGGGGTAAACGCAAAGTGCTCCTGCGCCCGCGCCCGCCTTGGCTGCGCCGAAGACCCGCTGGCCGCCTTGGGCCGGGCGCTGCTGCGCGGCAGGAGGCAGCGTTTGGCATATGGAGCCCGACAAATCATCCATTCCCAAACCCAGGCCCGCGTACTATATGCGCTGCCATGACCAGCAATCCGCCAGATCTCCGCCCCGACCTCGCCCCGAAAGCTCAGTTCGGTGATGCCCCCCGCCAGGGCCAGCCGACCCTTGGCATGGTGTCACTCGGCTGCCCCAAGGCACTGGTGGACAGTGAGCGGATCCTGACTCGCCTGCGCGCCGAAGGGTATGGCATCTCGGCTGATTACGCGGGCGCAGACGCGGTGATCGTCAATACCTGCGGCTTCCTCGACAGTGCCAAGGCTGAGAGCCTGGAAGCCATCGGCGAAGCGCTAAAGGAAAACGGCAAGGTCATCGTCACCGGCTGTCTAGGGGCCGAACCGGATTACATTCGCGAGCACCACCCGCGCATCCTGGCCGTCACCGGCCCACACCAGTACGAACAGGTGCTGGATGCCGTGCATGCCGCAGTGCCGCCAAGCCCTGATCCCTTTGTCGACCTTCTACCTGCCACCGGCGTCAGCCTGACACCGCGCCACTTCAGCTATCTGAAGATCTCGGAAGGATGCAATCACAAGTGCAAGTTCTGCATCATCCCGGACATGCGTGGACGGCTTGCCTCGCGGCCCGCTCATGCGGTGCTGCGTGAGGCGGAGAAGCTGGTGGACGCGGGCGTGCGCGAGCTATTGGTGATCAGCCAGGACACCTCGGCCTATGGTCTGGATCGAAAGTATGACGTGAATCCTTGGAAAGACGGCGAAATCCGCAGTCATATCACCGATCTGTCCCGCGCTTTGGGCGCGTTGGCACCCGCTTCTGACCTCTGGGTGCGGCTGCATTATGTCTATCCGTACCCCCATGTGCGTGAGTTGATCCCGCTGATGGCGGATCCGGACAACGCGCTGCTGCCCTATCTGGACATCCCGTTTCAGCACGCCCACCCGGATGTGCTGAAACGCATGGCGCGCCCGGCGGCGGCGGCCAAGACGCTGGAAGAGATCCGCGCCTGGCGTGAGATCTGCCCGGACATCACCCTGCGCTCCACCTTTATCGTCGGCTATCCCGGTGAAACCGAAGCCGAATTCCAGCACCTGCTGGACTGGATGGATGAGGCGCAGCTCGACCGTGTTGGCTGCTTCAAGTATGAAAACGTCGCCGGAGCGCGGTCGAACGATCTGCCGGACCACGTGGCGGAAGAGATCAAGCAGGAGCGCTGGGAGCGGTTCATGGAAAAGGCCCAAGCCATTTCCGAGGCGAAACTGGCCGCCAAGGTCGGCCAGATCTGCCAGGTGATCGTAGACGACATCGATGAAGACGGCATCGCCACCTGCCGCACCAAGGCCGATGCGCCCGAGATCGACGGCAACCTCTTCATCGACGAGGGCACCGAAGGGTTGAGCGTTGGCGACCTGGTCACGGTCGAAGTGGACGAGGCCGGGGAATATGACCTTTGGGGAGCGTTGGTCGCGGGCGAGTAATCGTCGAGCAGTGCTGCCCTAAAATGAAACTGTCAAGCGGCCTCAGCCGAGCCAGTCATTTTTTGGCTACTCACCCCGGCTATTGCACCCTTCCCGCCGCTCTGTATCCTTGGCTCAACAGGCAGGGGAGGGCGCTATGCGGCTGATCATTCGGGTTCTTTCGGCAATAATCCTGACAGCGGCTTTGCTGATTGGCGTGGTTCTTATGCTGCCGGGGGAACGGGTTGCTTCGCTTGCCGCGCAGCAGCTTGAGGCACAGACCGGGCGCAAGCTTGAGTTCAAGGGCGAAGTGGGCTTCACCCTCTGGCCGGTGCTTGGGGTCCGGACCGAAGGAGTTACGCTCTCCAATGCCGATTGGGCAGGTCCTGAGCCGATGCTTGAAGCCGCGCGCATGTCCATTGGCGTCTCGGCAGCGGATCTGCTGCGCGGAGAAGTCAGGATAACGGAGATTACGGCGCTGTTGCCGCAGCTCAACCTGGCGACTCGTGCAGATGGGACCGGCAATTGGGTGATGACACCGGATGAGTCTGTGGCAGATCGCTCTGATGCGGCTCAGGTCGCGGCAGAGACCGCGACCGCGCCATTGCCAGTGCAGATTGAAAAGCTCGCCCTGACAGGGGCCTCTTTGCGCTATGCGCCATACGGAGGCGAGGTCTTCGAAATGAAGGCGATCGATCTGGCGCTCAACTGGCCTGATCCAAGCGGTACCGTGAATATCGAGGCGACACTGCGGCCGGTGCAGGTTCCGGTTCAGATCAAGGGTGAGGTGGGCACTTTTTCGGAGTTCCTGGCGGGAACGGTGTCTTCTGTGGGCGCAACGGTCACGGCGCCGGGGGGCGTAATGCGTTTTGACGGGCGCGCCGGGATCGAAGGGGCAGGCAGCGGACGCGTTACCCTCAAGACATCAGACACGGCTGCCTTTGCGTCAGCCTTCGGCGCTGCTGGTGTGAACCTGCCGAAGGGGGCGGGTCAGGCTGCCGTGGTTGGCGCCGATGCCACCTACACCCCAGATGGGCGTCTTGCGCTGCGAGATCTCTCGCTGGATCTGGATGGGAACCTGATCCAAGGCGCCATGGATCTTGTTCTCAAAGATGTTCCCGAAGTCACGGCGCAGCTCTCGGCGGGTGCCCTTTCTTTCCCGGGGCTGTCGGAAACCACCCCGGGGGGCAGTTCCGCTTCCGGCGCTGGGGGCAGTGACGAAGGCTGGCCGAAGGAACCGATCGATGCCTCTGCGCTGTCGGAGCTGAATGCGACTGCGGTCCTGTCGTTCAAAAGTCTTGATGCAGCGGGCTACAGACTTGGCGAAAGCAAGCTGACGCTGACAATTGATCGTGCCCGTGCAGTGTTGAAGGCGCAGCCCGCAGCCCTTTTTGGCGGGCAGGTGACGGGTCAGCTGGTTGCAAACAATCGAAGCGGTTTGTCAGTGGGGGGCAAGCTGGCGTTCAACGATATTCAGCTTGAACAGGCTCTGGGTCAGACTGCGGGCTATACGCGGCTCCATGGTGCGGCTTTGGGTGAGCTAGAATATTTGGGGGTGGGTAATTCGATTGATGCGATCATGCGCTCGCTCAGCGGCAAGGGCTGGCTTGAGGTGGGCAAGGGCTTCTTTACCGGCTTCGATCTGGAAGGATTGATGCGCGAGGGGCGCGGCAATGGCGGCAGCACGGTTTTTGAGAGCCTGACCGGAAGCTATGCGATCACCGATGGCAATCTGAACATTTCCGATCTTTTGTTGTCAATCAAAGGGTTAAGAGCCGATGGTGCCGGTCGGATCGGTCTCGGGGCGCGGGATCTCGACTACCGCTTTACGCCAACCCTGCAAGGTTCTGACGGTGGGGCTGGGTTGTCGATCCCTGTGGCTATCACCGGCCCTTGGAGCGCGCCCAGGATCCGTCCCGATCTGGAGGGGGCGCTGCGCCCCAAGGTTGAGGAGATCGAAGATGAGGCCAAAGAACGGGTGCGAGAAAAGCTGAGCGAAGAGCTGGAGACCGAAATAGCCCCGGATGCGGACCTCAACGAGGTGATCAGGGACCGGATCGAACAGGAGGCCAAAGAGCAGCTCTTGCGGCTGTTGCAGGGGAACTAACGTAAAGGTGCGCGGGAAAAGAAAACGCGCCCACCAAAGGTGGGCGCGCCGGTCGACTGGCGCAAGCCAGGCGAAAAACCTCAGATCGCCGTGCGGGGATCAGATGGTCTGATCATAGTTTCCGACCAGCGGCTCGGTGCGTATCACCGCGTCGATATCGGCAAAGATCGCACGCATTTCCTCTTCGCTTTCACTGCTCTCACAGACCACCACCAAGTTTGGCGTGTTGGATGACGCACGCACCAGCCCCCAGGAGCCATTGTCCAGGATCACGCGGGCCCCGTTGACCGTGACGACCTCTTTGATCGGGCGCCCCGCAACGGTGTCGCCAGCTTCGGCCTTGGCGACCAGTTTCTCCACCAGTCGCTCCAGAACGGTGTATTTCTCGGTATCGGCGCAATAAGGGGACATTGTCGGGGTCGACCAGGTCTTCGGCAGAGCTTTCCTCAGATCCGACATCTTCATATCGGGGTTGCGATCCATCAGCTTGCAGATCTCCACCGCCACACGCATACCGCAGTCATAGCCGCGCCCGACCGGTTCAGCGAGGAAGTAGTGGCCGGATTTCTCGAAACCCGCCAGCGCGCCGATTTCCTTCACACGCCGTTTCATGTGGCTGTGGCCAGTCTTCCAGTAATCCGCCGTGACGCCATTTTTCTGCAGCTCGGGATCGGAGGCAAAAAGGCCTGTGGACTTCACATCCGCAACAAAGGTCGAATTCGGATAAAGCTTGGAAAGATCGCGGGCCATTATGACGCCCACCTTGTCGGCAAAGATCTCTTCGCCCTCATCGTCCACCACCCCACAGCGGTCGCCATCGCCATCAAACCCAAGCGCGAAATCTGCGCCCGTGGCTTTGACCGTGTCTGACATGTCATGGAGCATCTCCATGGCTTCGGGGTTCGGATTGTAGTTGGGGAAGGTGTAGTCGAGTTCATTGTGGCTGGGCACGACCTCCACACCGATCCTCTCGAACAGTTCAGGACCAAAGGCCGAGGCGGTGCCGTTTCCGGTGGCGCAAACCACCTTGAGCTTGCGGGACATCTTGAAATCGCCGACCAGATCGTCAAGGTAGGCTTCCTTGACACCATCGACGAACTCGTAAGAGCCGCCCTCGCGCGCGACCCCTTCGCCGTTCAGCACGATGTCGCGCAGCTCTGCCATCTCATCGGGGCCATGGGTAAGAGGGCGGTCAAAGCCCATCTTTACACCGGTCCAGCCGTTGGGGTTGTGGCTGGCGGTGACCATGGCCACGGCAGGAACATCCAGATGGAACTGTGCGAAATAGGCCATAGGCGATACGGCGGGACCGATGTCCTTGACCTTGATGCCTGCCTGCATAAGGCCAAGGATCAGCGCCTGTTTGATAGCCAGCGAGTAGTCACGGTAATCGTTACCCACGGCAATAACCGGAGCGATTCCGCGCTTGTGCATCTGGGTGCCAAGGCCAAGGCCAAGGGCGGTCATGCCGGGAAGATTGATTTCCTCGGGGTACTTCCAGCGTGCGTCATACTCGCGAAAGCCGGTGGGTGTGATCATCGGATCGCGCAGAAAGGACCAGGTGTTTGGTGTGACCGGCGAGATGGGTTTAGTCATGAAAGGTCCCTTTCGGGTTTTAAATCGTAATAGGGTTTGCTTTTGCCAAGCGGTCGAATGCCATGAGCGTTTCAACCAATTTAGGCATATCATCAAGGTAAATCATATTCGGCCCATCCGAGGGCGCGCTATCGGGATCTTCGTGTGTTTCAATGAAAACGGCGGAGATGCCCAATGAGACGGCAGCGCGGGCCATAACGGGTGCAAATTCACGCTTGCCGCCAGAAGATCCGCCCTGTCCGCCCGGTTGTTGCACGGCGTGGGTTGCGTCCATGACAACCGGATAGCCGGTTTGCGCCATGATCGGCAAAGAGCGCATATCGGCCACCAGTGCATTATACCCAAAAGAGGCGCCGCGCTCGGTGAGAAGTATCTTGTCGTTTCCGGTGCTTTCGACCTTGGCGACGACATTGGCCATATCCCAGGGTGCAAGGAACTGCCCCTTCTTGATATTGACCGCCTTTCCGGTGCGCCCAGCTGCCAGCAGCATGTCGGTCTGTCGGCACAGGAACGCGGGGATTTGCAGGATATCCACAGCTTCGGCGGCCACGGCGCACTGTTCCTCGGTGTGGACATCGGTCAGCACGGGAACATCGAATTCACGGCGAATTTCGTCGAGAACCCTTAGCCCTTCCTCAAGCCCAAGGCCGCGTTTGCCGGAGAGCGAGGTTCGGTTGGCCTTGTCATACGATGCCTTGAAGACATACTGCGCCCCTGCGGCTGCACAGGCCTCTTTCATTTTGCCGGCAATCATGCGGGCGTGATCGGCGGTTTCCAGCTGGCAAGGACCGGCAATGACTGTCAGGGGACAGTCATTGCCGATGGTCAGCCCGGCGATATCGATGTGTTTCATGAGATTAAGAGGATACCTGTTCCCGGAGAATGGATGCTGTGAGCGAACACATCAGGTAGATACCGGAAAAGATCAGGAATGCCAAAATCGTATTTTCGAACTTGCGCGGGTAAGTGGCTTCTTCGCTCGGAACAGGTTCAACGGCGGTGGTCAGGTAACGCACCTGCCGGTTGGCTTCCATGCGCGTGGTTTCCACTTGCTGCAAGGCCGATTGCAGCATCAGATCGCGGGTCGCAAGGTCGGCCTGAGCCATTTGAATCTGAACGCTCAGGTTGGCTAGCGAGTTTTCGCCTGCAGAGGCGTTGGTCATGCGATCATTCAGCCGCTGGATCAGCGCTTCAAGCCGGGCGATATCCGCTTCGGCCCCATCAACCTTGGCGCGGTTGGGGCGGGTGTTGTCCATGAGAGCCGCCAGTTCCAGTTGCTTTTCCTGGAGTTGCACTTCGAATGTCGAGATCTGCGAGCGCAACGACATGATCACGCCCTCGGGGTCCAGCACAGCCCCCTTTTGCTGAAGACGGACAAGGCGTTCCTGCGCTTCGCGGCGCTGGGTTTCTGCAAGCGCAAGCGCCGCCTCTGCTTCGCCCACTTGATCGGAGCGTTTCTGCTCTGACAGCTGGTTCACCTTCTCTTGCGCATAGGTGATCAGGCGGCGAGAGAATTCTGCAGAGACACCGGGATCGGCTGCAGTAACTTCCATGCGGATCACGCCCTCGGTCGGATCATAGCCGATTTTCACGTTTCGCTGGTAGGTCTTGTAGGCTTCCTCATTGGAGGGATCCGTGGTCAAGCGCTGGATGGGATCGATCCAGTCCTGTGTGAAGTGTGATTTGAAACCGGCCTCGTCGTCAAGGCGCAGCATGGCTTCTTTGGATTGCAGATAGCTTTGGACAGCGATCGAATCCTGACTGGTGGCGAATTGCGTTCCGCTGAGCAGCCCGCCGAGGCCACCGCCACCTGCGCTGTCGGCCTTGAGTACCAGGAATTCGGATTTGGCCGCATACATCGGTGTTGCGACCCTGTAAAAGTAGTATCCTGTGATCAGCGTTGGCAGGATCACGAAGAACGCGAGCCGGGCTAGGAGCAGGCTCAGCTTGCGTCGACGTCTGCGGGCAAGGTCCCGTTGGATTTCCTGGATTTCACGGTTGCGCCGCTCGGCCGGGCTTAGTTCGGTCGAGGGCAGTGTCGTCTTGCCTGCGGGGACCGTCTGCGGCAACTGCACCGCGCCCGGTGTCGGGGTGCCTTCAGGGCGTGCCGAGTTCTGCGGGACCACCAGTTCAAGCATGTTGGCGCGTTTGAAGGGGTCGATGCCCTTGAGGCGGAGCAGGCGCACGGCTTCGAAATCGGATGTTACGGGCAGGTTGTGCTGCTGAGCCACCCGGCGTGCAAGCCGCAGTTGCCGTCCCGTAAGCCCCTCGCGCCGGATGTCGTCGATATCGGTCGACGCCTTCATTTCGCGGGCGCTGCTGACCTGGCCAGTGCGTACGGGATCTGCAGCCCCCTGTGCCGAGGAGGCAGCCGCAGGCCGGGCAGAAGCGCTGGCAGCCTGAGCGCTGCTTCCGGGGCCTGGCGTCTCGACGGGACGTGCTGCCGCGACCTGGGCGCCTTGCCCTCCGGCAGCGCTTGAGCTGCGGCGGATCCGAAACTTTTTAGCCTTGGGTTTGGTAGTCATAGAGCTGTTTCGCTTCTTCCAAGGTTTCAAACATGTGCAGATGTCCGTCGACCAACACGGCTGCGGAACGGGCAAATTTCTCCAGCGTCTTGGGCTGGTGGGATACGATGACAATCGTTGTGGTTTGCAGACGCTCTTGCAGGATCTCACCCGCTTTGCGGTTGAACTCCACGTCGGTCGTACTGGGCATCCCCTCGTCAATAAGATAGATATCGAAGTCCAGCGCCAGCATCAAAGAAAAGCTGAACCGCGCCCGCATCCCCGAAGAGTAAGTGCCAAGCGGTTGATCGAAGTATTCGCCCAATCCGCAGAGCCAGCGACAATAGGCTTCGACATAGTCCGCGTCGAGGCCATAAAGCTTGGCGATGTAACGGCTGTTGTCCATGCCCGATAGGCGGCTGATCACGCCGCCCATGAAACCCAGCGGAAACGAAATCTTGCAGCCGCGCCGGATCTCACCCTCATCGGGCTTTTCCAGACCGGCCATCATGTTGATCAAGGTGGTTTTGCCAGTTCCATTGGGAGCGAGGATGCCGACCGATTTGCCAAGCTCGACCCGAAAGGAGACCCGGTCGAGAATCACCTTGCGCTGTTTGCCCGTCCAGAAGGACTTGCTGACATTTTCAAACTCGAGCATCGCGTTTTCCGGTCTTGCCTGTTCTTGTCCGCTCTCCGGCGCTGGTTGTTGTTTGGGCCACTTGATCTACCGGGGCGGCAGAGGGGGCAGCCTGGTCTCATCCTGCTTGTATCTGTTGTGGATAGCTGAATAATATTAACGTCCTACGCGGGAAATCAGGCTTTGTTGTGTCAAATTGTGTTCCTTTTCCGAAACGAAGCCTTAACGTCTTGCCGTGCTCTTTGTCGCAACGGGGAGGGTGAGATATTTGTTCCGCCAATGAGCCTCTTTCCGTTAGTCTATTCTTTTTGTTGCCAAAAGTGAAACAGTGATGGAGCGCATGAACACTGTTCGGGCCTTGCAGCGGCAGATCTGCGACTGTCGATTGTGCGCAGATCGTTTTGCGCTGACGGCAACGCATCATGCGCCTCGTCCCGTAGTCTGGTTTCGCCCTTCGGCCCGCATTCTCATCGCAGGGCAGGCGCCCGGTGCGCGGGTTCATCAAAGCGGGCGCCCTTTCACGGACGCATCCGGTGATCGTTTGCGCCAGTGGCTTGGAATGAGCGAAGCCCAATTCTATGACCGCGACCGTGTCGCCATTGTCCCTATGGCCTTTTGTTTTCCCGGCTATAATGCGAAACAGGCGGACCTGCCGCCCCCGCCGGTTTGCGCCCGCACCTGGCGAGCTCAGGTGATGCAGGCTATGCCAAAGGTTGAGCTTACCATTGTGGTCGGTGCTCATGCCCAGCGGTATCACCTTGGCGGAGCGGGGCGTGTCACTGATCGGGTCAGGGGGTGGCGTGAACATGCGCCGCAGATCTTTCCCTTGCCTCATCCGTCCTGGCGCAATACCGCATGGCTGAAACGCCATCCCTGGTTTGAAACGGACCTGCTGCCTGCACTGAGGTTGCGGGTCAAGGAGCTGATATAATGTCGTTGCCTACCCAATTGGACCAAGCTCATGCCCGGATGGAGGCCGATCCCTCCTCGGATGCGGCGCGGCTGCGGTTTTACGAACGTCTGTCCGATTGTGAGCTGTTCCTGATGCTGGACAAGGAGGTCGAGGGAGAAACGATCGAGCCTGCTTTGTTTGACACGCCGGACGGGCGATTTGTTCTTGTCTTTGACAGGGAAGAGCGTCTGGCAGAGTTCGCGGGCCGTGCGGTGCCATATGCGGGGTTGTCGGGCCGCGGGATCGTGCAGATGCTGGCGGGGCAGGACATTGGCATCGGTGTGAACCTTGAGGTGGCGCCCTCGGCCATGTTGATCCCGCCGCAGGCTGTGAGCTGGCTGCAGGAAACCCTTGGTCATGCGCCGCACGAGGTAGAGGCGGAGGTCGAGAGTTTCCTGCCGCCCGAAGGCTTGCCAGAGGCTTTCCTGACCGCGCTGGATGCAAAACTCGCCACTGCTGCGGGGCTGGCACAAGCGGCCTATCTTGTGGGCGTGACCTACCACGGTGGGGGCAGGGGGCACCTGTTGGGCATTATTGATGCCAAAGAAGGCGCTCAAAGCGCCTTGGCCAAGGCGGTCAGCGAAGCACTGACGTTTTCCGGGATCGAGGCCGGTGCGCTGGATGTGGGCTTTTTTGCGGGAGCCGATACCGCGGCAGCAAGTCTGGCCCGCGTGGGCCTGCGCTTTGAGCTGCCCCAGCCGCAGGAGGCGCAGGTCTATCAGCCGTCCATGCCGGGCAGTGACCCGGACAAACCACCCCGGTTGAAGTAAAAAGGGCGCTCCCAGAGGAGAGGCGCTCCCGCCCGTTAAGAACCGCCCCATGGACGATCCTTTCCCGTTGAGCCCGGCGCCGCGCTATCCGCGGCGCCTTTGGTTCGGCGCGAGTAAACAAATTTTACGAGCGTAAGACTTGTTCACCAATGCGATGGTCGTGCCGCAGCTTTGCTGGGTGGCGCTGGGCCAAAGGCCGCAAAGGTTCAGGAGGGCCAAGGCCGACCTGAGCCTGCGTGCGTGGGAGCGTTGCGGTGTGGGGCAAAAGGGGGGTCAGGATTCTTCGGCTTCAAGCTTGTCCTGCGTGCGGGTTTCAAAGTCGCTGGCGTCGTGGCGTTCGCGCAGCTGGGTGTGCAGCTCTCCAAAAGCGCGGTTTGCCATGCGGCCGCGGCTGACCGCCGGGCGGGCGTCAATGACCTTGGCCCAACGCATCACGTTCTTGTAGCTTTCCACGTCCAGGAACTCGGCTGCCTCGTAGAGACGGCCCAGAACCAGTTGGCCGTACCAGGGCCAGATCGCGATATCCGCAATGGTGTACTCGTTTCCGGCAATGAATTCGTTGTCGGCCAATTGGCGATCCAGCACGTCAAGCTGGCGTTTGGTTTCCATTGCAAACCGGTCGATGGGGTACTGCCATTTTTCCGGTGCATAAGCATAGAAGTGGCCAAATCCGCCGCCCAAATAGGGCGCGCTGCCCATTTGCCAGAACAACCAGTTCATCACCTCTGTGCGCTCAGGCCCGGATGCTGGCAGAAACTCCCCGAACTTTTCCGCCAGATGCACCAGGATCGAACCGGACTCAAAGACACGCACCGGTGCATCGCCGGAGCGATCCAAAAGTGCCGGTATCTTGGAGTTCGGATTGATATCGACAAAGCCCGATCCGAACTGATCGCCCTCGCCGATATTGATCAGCCAGGCGTCATATTCGGCGTCGCCATGCCCTTTGGCCAGCAGCTCTTCGAGCATAACCGTGACCTTGACGCCATTTGGGGTTGCCAGCGAATAAAGCTGGAAGGGATGCTTGCCTACGGGCAACTCCTTGTCGTGAGTCGCGCCCGAGATGGGACGGTTTATGGAGGCAAAACGTCCGCCGCTCTCCTGATCCCAAGTCCAGACTTTCGGCGGGGTGTAGCTGGTGTCGCTCATGTGATGGGCCCTGTTTGGTTTGCTGGCTGGCCGCAAGATGCGGTTGCCGGTTTAAGTGATCGTCTTCGACGTAGGATAGTTTCGAAAAATTCCAATGACTGGAAGGTGTGGTTGGCCTCTTTTTCGTGCAAGTGCGCAGAGAAGAGCCTGCACTCACGCAGGGACACAGGGGCGTGAGGGCCGGTTCGCAGAGCGGATGAAGGCGATATGCTGAAGCGATCGGTAGGTGGTCGGCAGATGGGCCGGGAACAATCTGGAAAGGACGAGCTATGAAAAGTTTTGCATTGGGCGCCGTGGCTGCGCTTGTTCTGTCAACCGGCGCATTCGCTGGAGAGCAATATTTGGATGGAACGGGTTTTGCCGTCTCGGGCTATGATGTGGTGGCCTATCGCAACCTTGAACAGGCGCCGCTTGGAACGCCTCAGCCCGCTGCGGTTCCGGGGCGCGCCGATATCACGGCCAACTACAATGGCGCGCGCTTCGCTTTCGCCAACACTGAAAACCGGGATCGGTTCCTCGCCAACCCAGGCTACTATGCGCCTCAGTACGACGGCCATTGCGCTTATGGTGTGGCCAAAGGGGGCAAGGCGCCCGGCAACCCGAACCTCTGGCGGATCGTGGACGACAAGCTGTACCTGAACGTGACCCGCAATGTGGTGGGCTTCTGGGAACAGGATATCTCTGGAAATCTGAAACGTTCAGAAGCCAATTGGCCCGGTATCGAGCCGCAGTCGGCCTCGGATCGTTCGATCCCAGGCTTTCAGTCGACCGCGCCCACAGGTGGCTAGGCGCGGTCAGACTGAGACAATGGGGAAGGCTTCCGTTTTGTCAGGGGATAGAAGGGTCTACCCAACAGAGTTGTGTCATGAAAACGAGGGTGGCGCGAACAGCCGCCCGTTCAGGCTTTGTGGCAGTACAATCGGGTTTTGAGCGCACGCGTTCTTTCCCGGGACACGCTTATCCCGCGAGCGCTGTGAGGGGTATGCCAAGCGCGGTTTGGCGGTCTAGCGCCGCGATCCAGATCTGGAGCTCAGTGACCTGTCGGTCGAAGTCGTGGGCCACGATGCTTTGGCCAGCAAGTTTGACTCAGTTCATCTTCGTCTCTGCGCGGCTTCGGCGATAATATCCAGTCAGCTTTATCCAGAGTGCTCGTTCAAGGTAGTTGCAGACCCTCACTGCTTCGTCTCGCGCGATGGTTCCCGCCGTGGCTGACTTGCAAAGTCGGGCATTCTTGCGCTGCGGGATGGGGCGGCGGCTCCGCGAGAAGTAACCGAATTGCGGCATCTGCGCGTGTCACAGGCCCCAGTCTGCGGTCGCGGTGGCAATTTCTAGGTCGGGTGGGTTCCGATCCAGCAGGTCCGGCAGCATAGATGCGCCGTCGACAGTGCCGATCGTGACGCCAACCGCGTGGATCTCCAGTGTTTCTTCATCCATGCCGAGATGCCGCTTGCGCCACAGGTGGTTCTTTTGACCAACATGCTTGTGGCGTTCCACTCTCCTTGACCCTCCTTTTTTCCCGCGCGGTATTGCCCTCGGACCAATTGCAGAGAATGCCTTGCTGTCGATCAGCAGGTGCAAGGAAGCCATTCCTCCGCGATAGGAGATGGTGACGCTCAGCGTGTTCCGGCGGCGACAAAGGGTGCACAAGTCTGGCCTTGTCCGGTCAAGACCTGCCAGCCGCAACAAGCCCTCGACGGCCTTCGTCGTCTGTCGGAACGGCATGCTGCAAGCGACTTCATCTTAAGACAAACTCGGATTGCCGGGTCGCTGGATCCGCGCTGGCGACCGCGCTTGGCGGGGGCGCCGGAGCATACTATTTCACCTCGACATCAAACCAGATCGACAGCCAATCGCGCTCCCTCAGTGGGGCGACCATCGTGCTTGAGCCAATGGCGCATAAATGGCCGACTGTCCGCAGACCAGTTCCTGATCTTGTGCATCATAGAGGGGCAAGCGCCTGTACCCGTTGCTAACCCACTGAATTCAAGCAAGGGAAACCGCATGCCCGTCGTGCAAGAAAAGGGGGCTCCGCTAAAGAGAGCCCTTACCGTTTGCGGTCGCGGCGCGCGCTCATGGGCTGGAAGGCGACGCCCACATGCGCTTCGCAGTAGGGTTTGCCTTGCTGAACGGGCAGGCCACAGAACCAGAAATCTTCGGTCGCGGGATCGCCCACGGGCCATTTGCAGGTGCGCTCTGTCAGCTCCATCAGCGTCAACTTCTTCGCCTTCTTCTCGACTTCGTTGACCTTGGCCAGAGCTTCGGGGCTGATCTCATTGGCCGAAGGCTGAGGCGGCAAGGGCTGCCCGGCCGGGATGATCTGTTTGCGCGCGGGAATGGCCGCCTTGGTCTCTGCCGAGGCTGCCGGAGCCGGGGTGGCAGGGCGCGCAGGCTCTGTCTTTGGCTGAGGCTTGGGCTTTGGCGCGGGTTTGGGCGCTGCTGCTGAGGCAGGCTTTTCCTTGGGTTCGGCGGCTTTCGATCCGCCGGTCGCGCGATTGGACAGACCGAGGCGATGCACCTTGCCGATCACGGCATTGCGGGTCACCCCGCCCAGTTCTTTGGCGATCTGGCTGGCCGACTGGCCTTCGCCCCACATTTTCTTGAGCAGTTCGACGCGCTCGTCTGTCCAGGACATATGTTGCCTTTCCAAGCTGAAAGCGGCCCCAGAATCCTGCGGCCGCCATCGAGTTCCGATTTAAGCGTCTATTTTAATCACTGACGCACGAGTTACAAGGCGTCTTGCGCCTCGCCGCTCAGGGGTTATGCAAAGGGGGTCCATTCAACCTTTCGGGCGGCATATAGGTAACGGCACAAAAGGAGCGAACCCCATGAGCGAGATGAAAACCACATATCGGGTCGGAATGGGTGAGCGTCGCTTTGGCGCCGTCAACTGGCTTGGCCTTAAGACACTTGCCGGGCGGGAGATCAAGCGCTTCACCGTGGTCTGGACGCAGACCCTACTTGCGCCTCTGGTGACGGCGGCCCTGTTCCTCATGATCTTCAATATTGCCATCGGGCCAAAACGGGGCGATGTGATGGGGGTGCCCTTCCTGACCTTTCTGGCGCCTGGCATCATGATGATGACGGTTATCCAGAACGCTTTTGCCAATACCTCGTCTTCGATCGTGATTTCCAAGGTGCAGGGCAATATTGTAGACACCCTGATGCCGCCCTTGTCGGGGCTTGAACTGCTGCTCGGTTATCTCGCGGGCGCTGTGGCGCGCGGTGTGATCGTTGCGGTGGCAATCGCAGCGGGATTGATGCTTGCACTGCAGATCGTGCCCGAGCACCCCCTGATCGCTCTGCTCTTCGTGATACTTGGCGCGGCCTTTCTTGGTGGGCTTGGCATCGTTGCGGGTGTCTTTGCGGACAAGTTTGACCAGATGGCGGCGATCACCAACTTCATCGTGACGCCGCTGGCCTTCCTGTCCGGCACATTTTATTCGGTCGAGTCGCTGCCGCCGGTGCTGCAGGCAATTTCCCACGCAAACCCGGTCTTCTACCTGATCGATGGCGTGCGCTACGGGGTGATCGGCACCTCGGACAGCTCGCCAATGCTGGGCTTTGGCGTCTGCCTTGCGGCGACAACTGCGATTTGTTTTTTGGCATGGGAGATGCTGCGCAAAGGCTACCGGCTCAAGGCTTGATCGATATTCATGCCATCTTTGCTTGCCGCCCTTCGCGCCAGGCAAGGATGGCAGCCCCTGCAAGGATAATGCCTGCTCCCAAAAGGGTGATGGAATCCGGCACCACGTTGAAGCCCATGAAATCATAAAGCGCAGCAAAGATAAGCGTGGCATAGCTGAAGGGAGCAACGAAGGACGCGTCTCCGCGCGCCATCCCGTTGACGAAACAGGCCTGTGCGCAGGCCATCAGCAGGCCAAGAGTGGCAAGCGCTGCCCATTGCTCAGGGGTTGGCATTTGCCAGACCGGCAATACGGCCAGGCTGGCAATTAGCACCCCAATGGTGTTGTTGATCCAGAGGATCTGGAGTGGCGCCTCGCGCCCCGACAGCTTCTTGATGAAGATCAGCTCCATTCCCATCACGACGGCTGCGCCAAGCGCCAGAAGGGCGGCGGGCTGAAAACTGTCCGGGGTTGGGCGCAACAGGATCATCGCGCCGACCAAGGCGACCCCTGCCGCGCCCCAGCGCCAGGGACCGACGCGTTCGCCTAGCAGCGGAATTGCCAGCAGCATGCAGAACACGGGGTTGAGAAAAGTAATCGCCGTTGCATCGGCCAGCGGGATATAGGCAACAGCTGCAAACATCAGTGTCACGCCACCCCAGCCAAAAGTGGTGCGTCCGATGTGCAGCCCCCAGTGTGGGCGCTGCAGCCTCGGGCGCAGGGCGATCACCACCGAGGAGATCGCCATGAATGCGAAAAGGAACCGCCCATGAGAGACCTGCAGGGGGTGGAGCGGCGGACCCAGCGCATCACTGCCCAGTGTTTTGGCCATCAAGGTGGTGCCCGCGATAAAGGCTGTCGCCAGCAGGATAAGCGCGGCTGCCAGCGTCGGGTTCTGAGGGGGTGAATGGGTCATGACGCAAGCGGTGCGCCCGTTATCGTCAAAGTGCAAGAACAAAAGCTGCGGCTTCAACTGAAGCGTTTCATTTCACCAGATACGGCATGGCAGGGTGGCTGCGCCATTTTGAGCACTATGGTGTGACAAAAGGGGTTTCATTTTGCTCAAAGCTCCCTTATGGACCCATACCATGATCAAACGTGCACATATCACAACGCTACGACGCCGACGCTCTTTTGCGTAACCGGCCGCTTTGATCTTGCGTGCCCGAAAGAGGGCACAGACACCCTTCTACAGTATTGACCCTTCGGCCCGGCTATGCACAGCTTTGGCCTCCATGTTTGAAAAGGATGATCCTGATGATCCCGTCCGTTCTGCCGACCTACAATCGTGCTCCGCTTCAGTTCGTCAAAGGCGAAGGCGCCTGGCTGATCGAGGCGGACGGTCGACGCTTTCTGGATCTGGGCGCCGGGATTGCGGTCAATGCACTGGGCCATGCCCATCCGGCCCTGGTTGAGGCGCTGACCACCCAGGCGCAGAACCTCTGGCATGTGTCGAACCTTTACCAGATCCCGCAGCAGCAGGCGCTGGCGGACAAGCTGGTGTCGCATACCTTTGCCGACACGGTCTTCTTCACCAATTCGGGTACCGAAAGCTGCGAACTGGCGGTGAAGATGGCGCGCAAGTATTTCTACGACAAGGGCCAGCCCGAGCGGGTCGAGATCATCACCTTCGAAGGCTCCTTCCACGGGCGGTCTTCGGCTGGCATCGCGGCTGCCGGATCCGAGAAGATGACCAAGGGGTTCGGCCCCCTGCTGCCGGGCTTTGTCCATCTGCCTTGGAACGATCACGATGCGGTCGCCGCCGCAATAGATGAAAAGACTGCCGCTATCCTGATCGAGCCAGTGCAGGGTGAGGGCGGGATTCGCCCGCTCCCGGACGCCTGCCTCAAGGGGCTGCGCGACCTGTGTGATGAACACGGTATCCTCCTGATCCTGGATGAGGTCCAGTGTGGCGTCGGCCGTACCGGTAAGCTGTTTGCCCATGAATGGGCGGGGATCGAGCCGGACATCATGATGGTGGCCAAGGGGATTGGTGGTGGTTTCCCGCTGGGTGCGGTGCTGGCGAGTGAAAACGCAGCCAGTGGCATGACCGCGGGAACTCATGGCTCGACTTATGGCGGCAACCCGCTGGGCTGCGCTGTGGGCTGCGCGGTGATGGATACGGTTGCGGATCCCACATTCCTGGCTGAAGTGAACCGCAAGGCGGGGCTGTTGCGCCAGAAACTGGAGGGGCTGATCGCAAGCCATCCCGAGGTATTTGAGGGAGTGCGCGGCTCCGGCCTGATGCTGGGGCTGAAATGCAAGGCCGCGAATATGGATGTGGTCAATGCAGGCTACGACAATGAAGTCATAACCGTGCCTGCAGCCGACAACGTGGTCCGCCTGCTGCCGCCCTTGAACCTCACGGATGAGGACATCGCCGAGGCCTGCATGCGCCTTGACAAGGCCGCATCGCAAGTGAGCGCCGCTTAACCCACCTATGAATTGCAATATGACAGGCGAGGCCCGGCTTTTGGCTGTCAGATGACTAGAAGTGACATGACATGAACCATTTCCTCGACATCCACAAAACCGACGCGGATGCCCTGCGGGGCATCATTGATAACGCGGGCGCGATGAAGCAGTCTCGACTTGGTCGTCCAAAGGGCGCGCCTGATGACGAGCAGCCGCTTGCGGGCCGCATGGTTGCGCTGATCTTTGAAAAACCCTCGACCCGGACGCGTGTCTCCTTTGATGTGGGCGTGCGCCAGATGGGCGGCGAGACGATGGTGCTATCGGGCAATGACATGCAGCTGGGACACGGTGAGACCATCGCCGATACCGCCCGCGTCCTGTCGCGCTATGTGGACATGATCATGATCCGGACCTTCGATGAATCGGTGCTGATCGAAATGGCGGAATATGCCGATGTGCCGGTGATCAATGGCCTCACTGACCGTACCCACCCATGCCAAATCATGGCCGACATTCTGACCTATGAAGAGCACCGCGGCCCGATCAAGGGCAAGAAGGTGGTCTGGACCGGCGACGGCAACAATGTCTGCGCCTCGTTCCTGCATGCGGCGGCTCAGTTCGGCTTTGACCTGACCTTCACCGGCCCCGCACAGCTGGATCCCGAGGATGAATTCGTGGGTCTTGCGCGCAAGGCGGGTTCGAAAGTGGTGATCGAACGTGATCCGGTCAAGGCCGTGGAAGGCGCCGATCTGGTGGTGGCCGATACTTGGGTCAGCATGCATGACAGCCAGTCCTCGAAAGAGCGCCGCCACAACATGCTGCGCCCTTACCAGGTCAACGATGCGCTGATGGCCCACGCCAAGGAGGACGCCCTGTTCATGCACTGCCTGCCTGCTCATCGCGAGGAAGAGGTGACTTCTGCGGTGATGGACGGGCCGCAATCGGTGATCTTTGACGAGGCTGAAAACCGCTTGCATGCCCAAAAAGCGATCATGCGCTGGTGCCTGGGCGTCTGATCCGCCTGACGAAACCAAGGTGGCTTGGCCCGGACTGAAAACGATGAACCCCTCGCAGCGATGTGCCGCGAGGGGTTTTCTTGTCAGATCTATTCTTGGTGTCAGCCGATGATCGTCGTCAGCACCCAGAAGGTTACGCCGGACAACAGGGCGGCTGCAGGCACAGTGATTACCCAGGCTGCAACGATCGTCATGAAATGGCTGCGGCGCACCAGTTTGCGACGGCGGCGCTCCTCGGGGGCGATGCGCAATTCCGCAGGGCGTTGCAAAGCGAACTTGCGCAACCGGTTCTCGGCGTGCCATTCGCGGAAAAAGCCGACGCCAAAAACCGCGCCGACCGCGATATGGGTCGAAGAAACAGGCAGGCCCAGCCAACTGGCGACAATCACGGTAATGGCCGCTGAAAGCGACACGCAATAGGCGCGCATCGGGTTCAGCTTGGTAATCTGGCTGCCGACCATTCTGATCAGCTTGGGGCCGAACAGGAACAGGCCAAATGAAATGCCGAAGGCGCCGATCACCATGACCCAGGTCGGTATGGCGACCTTCGTGGCGAAGTCTCCGAACTCGGATGCGTGAACGATTGCTGCCAGCGGTCCCACCGCATTGGCCACGTCGTTTGCCCCGTGGGCAAAGGACAGCAGCGCAGCCGAGATCACAAGCGGGATGCGGAACAGGATCTTGAGCGACTTGTTGCGGTTCTCAAGGCCGACAGACTGGCGCGCGATCAGCGGCCGGGTGATCATCCAACTGCAGACCCCAAAGGCCAAGCCGATCAGGAGAGCGGAATGTAGGTCGACCTTGACGATCTTCTTGAGGCCCTTCAGGGCCAGGTAAGAGGCAAAGGCACCTGCCATGATCCCGACCAGGATCGGAACCCATTTCCGGGCCGCCGCGATCTTGTCTTCCTGGTAGATGACCTTCGCCTTGATGATAGCCAGGAACAGGGCGGCTATGATCCCGCCCAACACAGGAGAGATGACCCAGCTTGCGGCGATCTTGCTCATAGTGGCCCAGTTGACCGCGGACAGTCCTGCGGCTGCGATACCAGCTCCCATGACGCCGCCCACGACCGAATGGGTGGTGGAAACCGGCGCACCGATCCAGGTCGCCAGGTTGACCCAAAGCGCCGAAGAGACCAGCGCAGCCATCATCGCCCAGATGAAAACATTTGTCGTGGCAACCGCCTGCGGGTCGATAATGCCTTTGGAAATGGTGGAGACCACATCGCCCCCCGCCAAGAGCGCGCCCGCGCTTTCGGCGATGGCGGCGATCACGATGGCGCCACCCATGGTCAGCGCATTGGCGCCCACCGCAGGCCCCATATTGTTCGCCACATCGTTGGCGCCAATGTTGAGCGCCATGTAGGCGCCAAAGACGGCGGCCACGATGACCACGTAGTTCACCGGGGCGCTGCCCAGCAGCACCGCCGCCGCGACACCTGCGAGAACGATGAAAGCCAGGGCAATACCCGGACCGACCAGCGGTCGGGCAACATAGGCGGTTGCCAGCTCCAGCTGGGAAATCCGGTTCAGATCCCGGTCGAGCGTTTCCCAGTGTTTGCTATCAACTTTTTCGCTTTGTTGCTCATCCGTGCCCATGTCGATGCCTCCGAATATTGCTTGGAGGTGCGGTAGACGTATAGACGCAAGCGGGCAAGGGCGCTGTTACAAATAGTTTACAATACCGTTACAATTGCCGCAGTATGTCCTGCAGTTCCGGTTCCTGCACCAGGTTGGCAGCCTTTTGCGCTGGCATCCACACGCGTTTGCGCTGGTGCGCCTCGGGATAGTCATCCTTCATCCGTTTGACTTCGGCGACATAGACCAGCGTTTCAACCGGCTCGCTCACCCCGTTGTTACGTTCCTTCGAGTAGGCATAGGTGCCAAGCGGCGCCTGCTCGATGCGGGCGTCGGCAACACCAGCCTCTTCCCAGGCTTCCTGCAGCGCGGATTCAGGGCCGTTTTTGCCGCGGATGGGCCAGCCCTTTGGAATGATCCAGCGGCCGGTTCCGCGGCTGGTGATCATCAGCACATCCGTGCCAGCGCCGGTCTTGCGGCAGCAGAGTGCCGCGACCTGCACCCTTTTGGGGCGGAAGATCATGGGGCGAAGGAATTCTTCCCATGCCTGTGCAAGGAGCGTGGTCATGCCTGAACTGCTTTCGGTCGTATTGTTATTGTCGTCTTGCTCGTGCCGTCTGAACGCGTCTCGCGCTTTATTGGGATGCAAACATATGTGGATAAGACGCATTTTTCAATCCCAGCTTGAGTTTGCACCGAAATTGTGAGTTTTTCGCAGCATCTGTGCCCACGCCGGAGGCTCCGAGGGCGAGCAAAGCGCAACGGCACAGATCACTTTGCGGAGGAGGCGGAAATGAAAACGGCTTTGATCACCGGGGGCGCACGGGGGATTGGCCTTGCGACGGCAAAAGGGCTGGTTGAGATGGGCTGGAAAGTGGCCATTCTCGATCGCGACGTCGAGGCCTTGGAGGCTGCTGGACAGGAGGTCGAGACCGTGACCCAGATTGCAGCGGATGTGTCGCGCCCTGAGGATGTCGCGCGTGCGGTTGCAGAGATAACGGAGGAATTCGGGCGGCTTGACGGCTTGGTGAACAATGCCGGCGTTGCTGATTTTGGTCCCATACGTGACACGACATTCGAACGCTGGCGTCGGGTGATGGAGACGAACCTTGATGGCCCTTTCCTGATGACCCAGGCCTTCACGGATCTGCTTGCCGCCGACGGAGGCGGGGCCGTGGTCAACATCACGTCGATTTCCGGCCTGCGTGCCAGTACGTTGCGGGTGGCTTATGGGACGTCCAAAGCGGCGCTTGCGCAGCTTACTCTGCAACAGGCGGCAGAGCTGGGCGAAATCGGGATCCGGGTCAACGCAGTGGCTCCCGGGCCGGTGGCGACCAAGCTGGCGATGGCGGTGCATAGCCCCGAGATCATCGCGGCCTATCACGATGCCTTGCCGCTCAATCGCTACGGCAAGGAAGAGGAGATCGCGGCTGCAATCAATTTTCTGCTGTCAGACAAGGCGAGCTTCATCACCGGACAGATCCTGGCAGCGGATGGCGGGTTCGAGGCGACGGGGATCGGCCTGCCCGCCTTGCGTGCGGATGCAGCAAAGGAATGAACTTTCGCGGAGACGGCGGGGCTCCGGCCTACGGCCCGCCGCATCAAAGATGCAACAGCCGCAGTTTGGCCCGGCAGCGCGCAGGGGCGCTGCGGTTGTGCGATATGCTGCGTATGCGTTGCTCTCAGGACTTGCGCCGGTTGGCGCGTAGCGTGGGATCGGCCTCGGTTGGATCTTCGGGCCAGGGGTGTTTCGGATACTGAGCCCGCATATCCTTGCGTACATCGGCGTAGGAACCGGCCCAGAACCCCGGTAGATCGCGGGTGATCTGGATCGGGCGTTGGGCGGGCGATAGGAGCGTTACCTTCAGAGGCACGCCCGCGACGGTGGGATGTCTCGTGACGCCAAACATTTCCTGCAGGCGCACGGCAATCTCGGGCACCTCCTGTCCGTAGTCTATGGGGATCTTGCGCCCGAGGGGTGTTTTGAAACTGCCCGGTGCTTCCCGGTCCAGAAGCTGCGTTTGCTCCCAGCTGAGCGCGCCGCGCAGGGCGGGTAAAGGGTCGAACTGTTTCCAGTCCTGTGCGGTTTTTACACCAGTCAGCATGGGCAAGAGCCAGTCGTCGAGCGCATCCATCAGGCCACTGGCCGAAAAATCCGGCAGATCGTGCCCTTCGGCGCGCAGCAGTTCGACCCGGGCCACCAGCCGCGCCGCGGCGCCCTCTAACCGCAGGCCGAGGTCGCGCACCCCGTCGAGCATGGCCTCTGCCACCGCCTCGGGAGGGACATCCTTCCAGATGCGATCCTCCAGGACGATGGCGCCAAGACGTTCCTGGCTCCGTGCGATCACACGGCGCTCGCGTTTGGACCAGGCGCAGCCGTCTTCCCATGCGATCTGATCGGCAAAGAGATCGCGGATTTCTCCGAGGGTAATCTGCGCCGCCATGCGAATTTTTGCTTCTCGCGGGTTTCCGTCGGTATCCAGCGCCACGAGGAAGGAGGCTGCGGATAGGGTATCCTCTGGCGGCAGCACGGCGCCCTTTCCGCCAGAGAGCACGTAGCGGGGCGCATCGCCCGTGCGGCGCTGGCCGATGCGATCGGGGTAGGCCAATGCGGCAAGAGCCGCGGGAGTCAGGCGGGAGTTCCCGGCCAGGTTGTTCTTGCGCAAATGCTGGCCAAGCCTGCGGGCCTCGGCGCGGATGCGCTCGATTACGGGCAGCGCGACCTGATAGGGGCGTTTGCGCTGAAACCCCTTTGCATCCCTGATAGCCTCAAGCCGCAGCATCAGGTCCGATGGGGCGCCGCGCAGCGGGTCGCGCTCGGCCAGAAGGGCGGCGAGAGTGGCCGCCTCTGCGTGCTGCGCCGGGCCGACCTGCAGGAGCATATGTCCAAGGCGCGGGTGCAGGGGCAGGGCAGAGAGCGCCTTGCCGTGATCCGTTATGCGCCCCTGTTCATCCAGCGCGCCGAGAAAGGTCAGCAGATTGCGGGCCTCCTGCAACGCACCTTCCGGGGGCTGGGTCAGAAAGGCAAGATCGCTCTCCGATGCTCCCCAGAGTGCCAGCTCCAGCGCCAGGCCTGCAAGGTCGGCAGAGGCGATCTCGGGCGGGGGAAAGGCGGCGAGTGCGCCGTCCTCGCCCTTGCTCCAGAGACGATAGCAGACCCCTTCGCTGACGCGCCCGGCACGACCCTGCCGCTGGGTGGCCTCGGCGCGGGTAACGCGGTCTGTCACCAGCCGCGACATGCCGGAGCCGGGATCGAAGCGAGCACGGCGCGATTGGCCCATGTCCACCACCACGCGCACGCCTTCAATGGTCAGCGAGGTTTCCGCGATGGAGGTAGCCAGAACCACTTTGCGCCCCGATGCGGCGAGCTGGATGGCAGCACGCTGCTGGGCAAAGGGCAGGGCGCCGAACAGGGGGTGGACCGAACAGTCACTTGGCAGGCGGCTGTCCAGCGCAGCTGCGGCGCGGCGGATCTCGCCCTCGCCCGGCAGGAAGACAAGGATGCCACCGCCCTCCTTGCGCGTTTCAGCTTCGGCCTGCACAACCAGATTCACCAGCGCGTCGATGCGGCGCACGTTCGCGGGCAGGGGGCGTTCCAGCCAGCGTGTTTCGACGGGGTAGCTGCGTCCCTCGGAGGTCACAAGCGGCGCCTCCATCAGGGTGCTAACCGGTTCCGCGTCGAGCGTTGCGGACATGGCGAGCAGGATCAGATCGTCCCGCAGGGCTCCCGCCACTTCAAGACATAGCGCAAGGCCAAGGTCGGCGTTGAGCGAGCGTTCGTGGAATTCGTCGAAGATCACTGCGCCGACGCCGGGCAAATCGGGGGCCGATTGCAACATGCGCGTCAGGATGCCTTCGGTGACCACCTCAATTCGGGTTGCCTTGCCGATCTTGGCTTCGCCGCGAATACGGTAACCGACGGTTTCTCCAACCCGTTCGCCCAGGGTATCGGCCATGCGCTCAGCGGCGGCGCGTGCGGCAAGGCGGCGTGGCTCCAGCATGACGATGCGACCGTTGCAAAGCCCCGCCTGCTGCAAGGCCAGTGGAACCTTGGTCGTCTTGCCAGCACCGGGAGGTGCCTGCAGGACGGCACGGCCATGGGCGCTCAGGGCAGAGATCAGATCGGGCAGTACGTCGTCAATGGGCAGGCGTGTCATATGCGCCTTATCGCCAATGCTCTGGTCCGGGTCCAGAGGGCGGCTGCGGCTGCCTGGGTACTGGACAACCCGGCCCCGCCTGCGTCAAGTATGCGAAACTTTCAAAGACGGGGCAGGCCATGGATATCGCGCAGATGGAAGAGAGGATCCTTAAGGGGGACCGGCGGGCACTGGCGCGGGCCATCACCTTGGTGGAAAGCGGCCGGAGCGATCACCGCGAACAAGCCCTTGCCCTGCTCGAGCAATTGGCGAAATCCGGGCGGCAGTCTTTGCGCATCGGTCTTTCCGGGACACCTGGGGTGGGAAAATCCACCTTCATCGAAAGCTTTGGCATGATGCTGGTAGAGCGGGGCCTCAAGGTCGCTGTGCTGGCCGTAGATCCCAGTTCGGCACGCTCAGGCGGGTCCATTCTGGGCGACAAGACACGGATGGAGCATCTCAGCCGCCAGAAGAATGCGTTTATCCGCCCATCGCCCAGCCAGACGACCCTTGGCGGGGTGGCGCGCCGCACGCGCGAGGCGGTTTCCCTGTGCGAGGCAGCTGGGTTCGATGTGGTGTTGATTGAAACTGTCGGGGTCGGGCAATCGGAAACCGTGGTGGCACAGATGTCGGATCTGTTTCTGCTGCTGCTGGCGCCTGCCGGCGGGGATGAGCTGCAGGGGGTCAAGCGCGGCATTATGGAGATGGCCGACATGATTCTGGTGAACAAGGCTGATGGCGATCTGAAACCGGCGGCCACACGCACCTGCGCCGACTATGCCGGGGCGCTGCGGCTTTTGCGCAAGCGCCCGCAGGACCCGGAAGGTTTTCCCAAGGCGATGATGGTTTCCGCCTTGGCGCGAGAGGGGCTAAAAAGCGCGTGGTCCGACATCGAAGCGCTGGCAGGTTGGCGGCGAGAGAGTGGAAACTGGGACCGTACGCGCGCCGAACAGGCCCGCTACTGGTTTGCCGAAGACGTACGTCAGGCTTTGCTGGCAAGGCTGGAGACACCCTGGGCGCGCGGCCGCATGGCGGAGTTGTCAGAAGCCGTTGCGGAGGGCGCGCAGACACCTGCGGCAGCGGCGCGCGACATGCTGAAAGGCCTGGGGCTCGAGTAAGGCGGCACTTTCCTGCGAAGGAGGGCATAAAACCCGGCCATATGGCTTGACCCTGCCGATGATTCCTCCTAAACGCATCCAACCAGTTTTCGGGCGCAGCCAATGGCAGCGCCCCTTGTGATTTGGCGGCAGATACGGGGGTATTCCCGGCACGCCGCCCCAGATACGAAGGAAGAACCCATGTCGCGCCGTTGCGAACTGACCGGAAAAGGCCCGATGACTGGCAACAATGTCAGCCACGCCAACAACAAAACCAAGCGTCGTTTCCTGCCGAACCTGAACGACGTTACCCTGCAGTCCGAGATTCTGGGCCGTGGCATCAAGCTGCGCATCTCCGCAGCTGCCCTGCGTTCGGTCGATCACCGTGGTGGTCTGGACGCCTTCCTTGCCAAAGCCAAGGACGAAGAGCTGTCCGCAGCAGCCCTGAAAGTGAAGAAAGAGATCGCCAAGGCACAAGCTGCTCAGGCCTGATCCGCTGCACTGATCCAATTTTGAAGCGCCGCGCCGGATCGTCCAGCGCGGCGTTTTGCCGTTATGTGGGCGGTGAGATGTCGCTTGCAGTTTTCCTCGCCGATGGGCATATCGGCGAATTATGATGCAATCCCTTCGCATATTCCTCGGGATCTTTCTGTCCTTGGCCGTGGTGCTAACCGCCCATAGCGCAGCTGCGGCGCGCGGGGCGCAGGATGTATCCGGTCAGATGGTGATCTGCACCGGTACGGGGCCGGTGACGATCTACGTCGATAGCGAGGGGCAGCCGACCCGTCCTCCTCATTACTGCCCCGACTGCATTATGCACCTCCTGGATGTGGCTGCGCCTGTCGCTTTGGGGCTGCCCGTGCCGACTGATCTCGGAAGCTCGACACTTGTATTTTCTGTTGGCGCTGACTGGTGCGCCTCCCGGGCATCTGGTGCCTTCGCGCGTGGGCCTCCTGTTCCTGTCTGATCTCCAAACCAGATCTTTTCCGGCCAAACGGGCCGGGTGTTCAGACAGACTATGATAACAGGAGACCTCTGATGTCTTTCAAATCCTTCGTATTCGCAGCCACCAGCGCCACCGCAATAACCCTGGCTGGAGCCGCCATGGCAGGGGGCATGATGGTGCAGGACGCCTATGCGCGCGTTTCCACCAAGATGTCTGCAAGCGGCGCCGCCTTCATGCAGATCATGAATCACACCGGTGCAGATGATCGGCTGGTCGACGCCCGTTCGGACGTGGCAGAGCGGGTTGAGCTGCACACGCACCTGAGCGACGCCAACGGTGTCATGAAGATGGTTCACGTTGAGGAGGGCTTTGCCATTCCCGCAGGCGAAACTCACATGCTCAAGCGCGGTGGCGATCACGTCATGTTCCTTGGCCTCAAGGAATCCCTTCATCACGGAGACGTAGTGTCGCTGACACTTGTGTTCGAAAAGGCAGGCGAAGTGAGTGTGGAGGTTCCGGTCGATCTGGAGCGCAAGCCCAACCACGGCGGTATGAAGCACGGCAAGCACTCAAACTGACGCCGTGTTGAACCACAGTCGCGCAGCTTGCTGCGCGACCCATTTGGCCAGCCCGGCAGGTTGGCCATTTGCATTGCTACGATACGGTCGTGCGGACCCTTAGGCCCCGGACAAAAGCTCGTTTGTCCAGGCCGGAACAATCTGCGTGGCGGGGCCTAGGCGGCTTTCCCCAAAGCTGGAAGCCCCGGCTGATGGCTCAAGGTTCAGCTCGATGGTATGCGCCCCGGCCATGCGCGCCTCTTGGACAAAGGCGGCGGCAGGGTAGACCTGCCCAGATGTGCCGATCGACGCAAAGATGGTTGCATCGCCCAGGTGATCGTAGATCTCTTCCATGTCGTAGGGCATCTCTCCGAACCAGACGATATCGGGACGCGTGCTCGTCGCACGGCAGGCCGGGCAGGTGTCCGACGGGTGCATTTCGTCCGGGGCTGGCCAGCGGTGGTCACAGCTGGCACATAGCGCTCCGTCCAGAACACCATGCATGTGCAGAACCTTTGAAGCGCCCCCCTTCTCATGCAGACCGTCCACGTTCTGGGTGATGATCACAACTTCGCCGGGCCAGTTCTGCTGCAGGTTTGCAAGCGCAATATGGGCCGCGTTCGGTGTGGCCTCTGCCGCCTGTGCCCTTCGCGCGTTATAGAAGCGGTGCACCAGTTCTGGATCGCGGGAAAAGCCCTCGGGGGTTGCAACATCTTCGATCCGGTGCTGTGCCCAGAGGCCGCCTTCGTCTCGAAATGTCCCGAGACCGCTTTCGGCAGATATTCCGGCGCCGGTTAGAATGACGATTTTGCCCTCGCTCTTTCCCATCGCAACCAAGCCTCCTACTTATGAAGGTTCGAAAAGGAGTATTTATGATGCGTAAACGGATTTTGTTCGTCTGCCTAGGCAACATTTGCCGCTCGCCTGCGGCTGAAGGAGTGTTTCGGGGCCTAGTGCCAGAGGCGGAGACGGACAGTGCGGGCACGGCGCGCTATCATGTGGGTAAGCCGCCCTATGGCCCAATGCAGGCCGCCGCGCGGGCGCGCGGGGTCGAACTTTCGGATCTGCGGGCGCGTCAATTTCAATCGGATGACTTCTTGCGTTTCGATCTGATCCTGGCGATGGACAGCGAAAACCTGGCCGATATCGAAGCACAGCGTCCGCGCGACAATAATACTCCAGTCCAGCTGTTTGCGCCCTTTGCAGCGGGGGATGGCGACCAGGATGTGCCGGACCCTTACTACACGCGAGATTTTGAAGGATGTCTTGACCTGATAGAACGCGCGGCGTCGGGACTGGCATCACATTTGCAGGGCGGCGCGCTGTAAAGCGGCCTTACGGATCGATGACATGAAAATCATTGGTCAGCCAGGGGAAGCGGGTCAAGGCCGGTTCGATGATCTGGCTCTGGATCAGGTGCCGCATGGTCTGTGACACGTCCTGCGGTACACTGTCGGCCCAGTCCGAACTGGTGAAAAGAGAGATCGTGCGGGCTGCGCTGCCAAAAGGCAGGGCATAGGCTTCGATCTGATCATGGAAGCGTGCGGCGCGCATCAGCCCAAGAGGCGTCGTGATCGCCCAGCCGACTCGCCGCGCTACCATCGCCATGAGCGCCAGGTGGGAGCCGATCTCGAAGCGGCTTTCAAAGCTGAGGTTCTGCTGTCTCAGGTGCGTGTCGATTTGCTGGGAAATCAGCTGCTCGGAGGCGTATCTCAGGAAGGGCAGAGTGTGCATCTGCTCCATGTCGGTGCGCGCCGAACCCTTGGCATGGGGCTGGATGAATCCCTTGGGGGCCACCAGGATAAATGGGTCCCGCACCAGCGGATATTCGATTATGCCATCGCGCGCTGTGCCAAGGCTCGCGGCAACGGCTATATGAAGCTCCTTTGCCTCCATGGCGCGGATGATGTCGTGGCTTGGCGCGGTAATCATCTTGAAGCGGCATTTGGTCAGGCTGTCCGCCAGGATGGAAACCAGCCGCGGGGTCAGGTCGTTGTCGAAATCATCGATCAATCCCATTGCGAGGGCCGGAAGATGGCTGAGGTCCACGACGGTCAGCTCGCTTTGCGCAAGGCGCAGTTCGGACAGGACGGCCTCGGTCCGGCTCAGGAAGGTTTGTCCGGCGGGGGTCAGGACCATCGGCCGTCGGCCATGGTCCACCAGATCGGCTGCTAGGGCCTTTTCCAGATTGCGCAGTTGCTGGCTCACGGCGGGTTGGCTCAGTCCGGTGATTTCGGCCGTCTGTGCAACGGATCCGGTCTTGGCCAAGGCTTCAAAAACCTCAAGACCTCGCAGTGTTACGCCCTTCATCAACATGAATTAGCTCCGAAAAATGCTGTTCCTTTTTCCGCGAGCGCATGCCTTTGGGTCAAGGGGGCGAATGCTTGGGTTTTTCCCATGTTCGGGTGAAACCGGGGCAAAAAGTGTATGAAGAGGCAATCCTGCCGTGTTTTTCATCACAGCAGGAGCCTGGGGCATGATCGTATCGGGATATGCGTGGATCGGCTGCTTTGTTATCCGCAGGCGCGAGCTGCGGTTTCGCCAAAGGCCTTGTAGCGCTCCCAGAGACGCTCGTCACTGCGACGGTCGGACTGGCGGACCACCTGTGCCTGATGGGGGTCCGCAAACCACTTGGAGACAGTGACCCGCTCAGAGCGCGTGAGGCGTTGGTCTGCAACAGCCTGGATGCAGCTGCACAGGCCTGCCTTGTTATAGGCCCGCTCGGACTTGCGGCAGGCCTGCTCGATCACGCCAGCCTGGGCGGCGGGCAGGTTGACGGTCCAAATGGCCGCAGCACAAAGAAAAGAGGTCACAAAACGCATAAGGATTGTCCCGTCCACTGATCTGAAGAAGGCCCGCTGGCAGGCGGTTGCACCGGACTATGCCGCAGGCCGGGCGGGCTTTCAATCGTGGTTAAGCGCAGATGAAGAATGCGCGGGAATCTGCCGCAGGTCCCGTATGGGGGAACGTCCTGCCCGGACGCAAGGCCGGTCCGCGCCTGCCCGCCCCCCGGCAGGCGCGATGCGCCAGCCCAGTCAGACGCGGCCTTGGGTTAAAAAGGGCAAAGGAACGCTGAAGCTCAAATCTCGAAACTATCAGTCGAAGGGGTGTGTTCAGGGGCAATCGATTTGGGGGGACTTGATACATCGCCAAAGAGGTCCTGCCTAATGTTGAGAAGGCTCTCCCAACCTCCGCGCAAGGTTCCGTCATCGCTGTTGAGCATAAGCGCGGTTCCGCAAATTGCGGCATAAAGCTTCCAATCGCCCAGGCTGGTGCCAAGCTGTTTCTTGAGCGCATCGGTAAATGGCGAAGGTTTGGCGCTCCGGGCTGCGTCCAAATTTTTCTCCAGCTCCGCCACCTTGGCGTTCAAACGGCCGATTTCGGCGCGCAGGTCTTGCTCGGTTTCAGGGCGGACATTGTCCGGCTGATGAATACCCGCAAGTGTATTCGCAACGGCGTTCACCAACGCGGGCATGTCCTGCAGGGGAGCGAGCGCCTCGGGCAGGGCATTGGCGCCGGTGTCCGCGTGATATTGCTCAATCGCGCCAGAGATTTGCACGGCCAGCCCTTGTAGGCTTGCAGTGGCAATGATCCGGTTCTGGATCAGGGGGCGAAGGTCATTGGGTTCGAATGCGGGAAAGCGCGGCTCTTTTGGGAGCTGCGGCTCAAACTCACCTTTGAACTGCTCGATCTCCTCAGCGACGGCTTCGGGGCCTTTGTTCCACGTCTTTTGATCTGTCAAGGCAACAAGGCGTTGCAAGGCCCAGTCCATTGGCTGGCCTGCCAACATGGCGCGATACCAGTCGCACCAAAAAGACCACGGGCTATCGGCACCAAATTCGGCCTGAAACGACAGCCACATCTTCTGAAACTCAGCAACGCCGTGATCATCGTGCCAAAGGGGGTGCCGAAAAATCTGTTTGGCGCGTTCCTGTGGGTTAGACGTGTTTGCCATCAACTGGGCGTCGCGAACAACAGCGGAGTAGGTTGCGGAGCGGGCGGCGAGCTCGGAGCGGCTTGTAGAGCGGGCTGCGGAGTAGCCGGTGCGGCTTGTAGAGTGGGCGGCAGAGTCTGCGGAGCGGGCGGCGGAGCCGGCGGCGGAAACTAATCCCTTCAAGTCTACGGGTGGACATGTGCTCGTCCCCGCGGATGTCAGCACTGTGCGAAATGTCACCAAGAGCAATGATATTTTTGGATCGCTCTCGCGATTTTGATCATAGTCGCCCATCACGGTGGGCAGACTGCGCAGGGCCGCGCGGGCGGCGATGGCGGTGCAGATCTGCCAATCCTGCGTTTCCAGCCACTCTTTCAACTGCTCTTCGGTCTCAATCTGCGGCAATTGCGCCTCTCCCAACTCCTGCCCTTCAAAATAACGTCATCCGGCGCGCTACGCCCGCTTGACCAAACTCAAAATCCGAACCATATCCCCAAACCATGACAGAGCTCTCCAAGATCCGCAATTTCTCCATCGTCGCCCATATCGACCATGGCAAATCCACCCTCGCTGACCGGCTCATCCAGGAGACCGGCACGGTTGAGACGCGCGATATGAAAGAGCAGCTTTTGGACTCGATGGATATCGAGCGCGAGCGCGGGATCACCATCAAGGCCAACACCGTCCGCATCGACTACAAGGCCGACGATGGGGAGACCTATGTTCTCAATCTCATCGACACCCCCGGCCACGTCGACTTTGCCTATGAGGTCTCCCGCTCGATGCGCGCGGTTGAAGGCTCGCTCTTGGTGGTGGACAGCACCCAAGGTGTCGAGGCGCAGACGCTGGCGAATGTCTATCAGGCGATCGAGGCGGATCACGAGATCGTGCCGGTGCTGAACAAGATCGACCTGCCCGCCTCCGACTGTGACCGCGTGGCCGAGCAGATCGAGGATGTGATCGGCATCGATGCGACCGACGCCATTCAAGTTTCGGCCAAGACGGGGCAGGGTATCCACGAAACGCTTGAGGCCATCGTCCAGCAGCTGCCCGCACCCGAAGGGACCCGCGATGCGCCGCTCAAGGCGATGCTGGTGGACAGCTGGTATGATGCTTACCTTGGCGTAATCGTTCTGGTGCGCATCATGGATGGCGTCCTGAAGAAGGGCATGCGGGTCAAGTTCATGTCGAACGACACCCTGCACCACGTGGACCGGATCGGCGTTTTCCGCCCCGCCATGCAGGTGGTGGATGAACTCGGCCCGGGCGAGATCGGCTTCCTCACTGCCTCGATCAAGCAGGTGCGCGACACCCGCGTCGGTGACACCATCACCAATGACCGCAACGGCTGCGAGGTCGCTTTGCCGGGCTTCAAACCGGCGCAACCGGTGGTGTTCTGTGGTCTCTTCCCGGTGGACAGCGCCGAATTCGAAGACCTGCGCGATGCCATCGATAAACTGGCCCTGAATGACGCCTCCTTCAGCTTTGAAATGGAGACCTCGGCGGCGCTGGGCTTTGGTTTCCGCTGCGGCTTCCTGGGTCTGTTGCACCTTGAGGTGATCCGCGACCGGATCGAGCGGGAATACAATATCGAACTGATCACCACGGCCCCGTCGGTGATCTACCACGTCTATATGAAGGACGGGGAGCAGATCGACCTGCACAACCCCGCCGACATGCCCGACATGTCAAAGGTGGACCATATCGAGGAGCCGCGCATCAAGGCGACCATTCTGGTGCCGGACGAATACCTCGGCGATGTGCTGAAGCTTTGTCAGGACCGCCGCGGCATTCAGGAAGACCTGACCTATGCGGGCACCCGCGCCATGGTGGTCTATGACCTGCCGCTGAACGAGGTGGTCTTTGACTTCTACGACCGTCTGAAATCGGTGACCAAGGGCTATGCCTCGTTTGACTACCACCTGACCGGCTACCGCGAGGACAACCTGGTGAAGATGTCGGTGCTGGTGAACGACGAACCCGTGGATGCGCTGTCGATGATGGTGCACCGGGACCGCGCCGAGATGCGCGGCCGCGCCATGTGCGAAAAGCTCAAAGACCTGATCCCGCGCCACATGTTCAAGATCCCGATCCAGGCGGCTATCGGCGGCAAGGTGATCGCGCGGGAAACACTCTCGGCGCTGCGCAAGGACGTGACCGCGAAATGCTACGGCGGCGACGCCAGCCGGAAACGCAAGCTGCTGGACAAGCAGAAAGCGGGTAAGAAGAAGATGCGCCAGTTCGGCAAGGTCGACATCCCGCAGGAAGCGTTCATCTCGGCGTTGAAGATGGACAGCTGAGGCTGTCAACCCTTATGGAAGTTGAGGGGGCGCCTTCGACTAGGAGTGTTTTGCCCCCAACAGCCTTTTCGGGATGTATATCTATACTCACTCTGCGAAGCTTCTTTCTCCGAACACTAAAATCCTTCCATCTGCCTCTTTGATGCAGCTGATTGTAAAGGATATGGATCCGTCTTCGTATCGCGAGGTGAGGGTAAAGGCCAACTCCAGTTGACCCTCTTTCATAGTTTCAAATTCGAACTCTGTTGTCAGTGTGACCTCAGTCATCTCCTGATCTGAGATGTGAATCTCTGCTTCCTGATCGGCGCAGCGGCTTAAGAAGCTGACAATCTCGACCGGGTTGAATGAGGCGAAGATTGGACCTTCCGGATACATGTTCAAAAGGTCAGTGTCTATTTGTGCACCCTTTAGCTCAGATAGCCATGATGTCGCGATTTCTGTTTGCCGCTGATGCTTCGTAGATATGTAATTCAATAGTCATGTCCGATGAATGTTGTGAGATGCCTTTGTCTCGCAATAACTAACTGAAAATAAATGAATAATACTTCATTCTTGGCTATGGGAAGTGGCGGGACCACCAGGCAACCGTGCGGTTTTGATTCCCGAGGACCTGTATGTACAGGTGGGCGCCAGGTAAACGGACCAGGATCCGAACAGAGCCAGCTCCCTCGGAATTGCTTAAGGCCACTGGAATGCTACCTGTCAC
>Ga0098070_100075_pt1 | contig 71662 bp, 64 predicted proteins | sample 28_taG_FD_75063 | JGI IMG/M metagenome (GOLD analysis project Ga0098070, IMG submission 75063) | Marine viral communities from Cariaco Basin, Caribbean Sea - 28_WHOI_OMZ | ecosystem: Environmental > Aquatic > Marine > Oceanic | place: Caribbean Sea: Cariaco Basin | collected 2014-11-12
AACCGTGCGGTTTTGATTCCCGAGGACCTGTATGTACAGGTGGGCGCCAGGTAAACGGACCAGGATCCGAACAGAGCCAGCTCCCTCGGAATTGCTTAAGGCCACTGGAATGCTACCTGTCACGAGAAGGGCAGAACCCGCCGATGCCTTAGGTAGTGTTCCTCGCGGGCCGGAGCAAGGGGCAAGTGCCTAGAGTTTTTCGGGGCCAGCCGGGCTTGCATTTTGTTCCCCAATTGTTCACATCTGGTGCATGGCAGAAGATCACGACTTGGCAGGGTTTCAGGCGGGGCAAAGGCTGGCCCGCGGGGTGGCGCGGTATTTGCGCTCGCTGGGGTTCGTCTCGGTCGAGGAATTCGTGCCCAGCCGGGGCCTGCGCGTTGATCTGATGGCGTTGGGACCGAAGGGAGAGATCTGGGTGGTGGAGTGCAAATCCAGCCGCGCCGATTTCCAGTCTGACAGCAAATGGCAAGGCTATCTGGAGTGGTGCGACCGCTATTTCTGGGCGGTGGATACGGATTTCCCGGTGGAGATCCTGCCGGATGAAACCGGGCTGATCATTGCGGACGCCTACTACGGCGAAATCGTTCGCATGGGGCCCGAGGACAAGCTGCCAGCCGCGCGGCGCAAGAAGATGACGCACAAGCTGGCCATGGATGCGGCGCGGCGCCTGCAGTCCTTGCGCGATCCACGCTTTGGCCAGGAGGGTATTCTGCCGGGATCTGAAGGGGGCGAAGCCTAGGGCGGGGGCACTCCCGAGCCCGCAAGCCACCCGGCTGCGCCGGATGTCTTTGGCGGCCTTGGGCTCGGCACCGCTGACGCGGTGCGGTTGCGCTTATCCGCTGATGCTGCGGGCGGCCTGGGCGGCGGCGCGGATCTCGTCGGCGATTTCCTCGGCCTCTTCGGGCTCGAAATCCATCGGGATCTCCACGCCGTCGGCCTCGATATAGATGCGCACCATGCCAAGGTCGGTCGGGCCGATCTGCATGTTCGCCTCGATATCGCGTTCGCTGTTGATACCCATCGCAGCCTCCTTCGTGCGGTCTATTGACGCCATTACTGTCTGGGGATCCCTGCTAGCCCGCTGCCTGTTGAAAGGCAAGCGCGCTTCGTGGTGAGGTGAGCCATGAGCGAAGTGACCCTGCGCCGATTCGAACCTGATGACAGCGAGTGGCTGGTGGAGCGTCACCAGACCCTTTACGCTCGGGATGAAGGCTTTGATGACACCTTCGGCCCGCTGGTGGCCGAGATCCTGAAACAATTCTGCGCCTCGCACGATTCGACCTGCGAGCGCGGTTGGATCGCCGAGGAAAACGGGCAACGGGTCGGCTCGATTTTCTGCGTGCGCCTGACGGACACCACCGCCAAGCTGCGCCTGTTCCTCTTGACGCCGGAGGCGCGCGGGAAGGGGTTGGGCAAGCGCCTGCTGCAGGCTTGCATGCAGTTCGCGCGCGATGCGGGCTACAAGGACATGACGCTCTGGACCCATGAAAGCCACGAGGCGGCCTGTGCCCTATACGCGGCTTTCGGCTGGGAACTGGCAGACAGCAAGTCCGTGCATTCCTTCGGACAGGATTTGATCGAACAAAGCTGGAAAACTGTGCTTTAACCCCCTTGCGCTCGGGTATCGGACAGGCTAAATCGCCCTCCAGTGCCGCCTTAGCTCAGTTGGTTAGAGCGCTGGATTGTGGATCCAGAGGTCCCCTGTTCAAGCCAGGGAGGCGGTACCATCCTATCCCGATGAAACTCTGGTTCACAGCTTGCTGGTGCTACAGTCCAACTGCCGTTTGGGGGCATAAGGAATATTGCTCCGTGCTATCGTGCCGGTTGCAGGGCTATCTCCTGCCGAATGGCGCCGGTCTCGGAATCCAGAATAAGGATGCGCTGATCCTCGGTAACCACCGCCATCCAGCCGGTGCCAAAGGTGACCGCTTGAGCTTTCACTCCCGCGGGCAGGGTGACCTGGCTCGGAAAGCTGGGGCCGTCATCAGACAGGCGGATGACAAGCAGTGTGATTACCACTACAAGCCCGCCAATCATGACCGCGGTCAGCGTGGTAACCAGTCGGCGCAGGAACTTCAGCTGCGGCGGCTCGTCTTGCAATTCGGGCTGGGAAGGATCTGTCATGGAGCGCCGCCGGATAGAGTTCGTCATCGCGGAAAACCCGCCTAAGCGCCTTGATAAGGCGGTTTCGCGCGATGTGCCAGAGGAGGCGACGCTGTCGCGCACCCGGCTGGCACGGCTGATAGACGAAGGGGCCCTGTCGGTCGATGGCGTGGTAACGCGCGATCCCAAGGCACGGGTCGAGGCGGGCGCGGTGATTGCAGTCACGGTCGAGGAAGCCAGCGACAGCCACATCGGCCCTGAGGATATCCCGCTCGATGTGATCTATGAGGATGACGATCTGATCGTTGTCAATAAACCGGCGGGCATGGTGGTGCACCCGGCGCCGGGAACGCCCTCGGGCACCTTGGTAAACGCCCTAATGCATCATTGCGGGGAGAACCTCTCGGGCGTCGGTGGCGTGAAACGCCCCGGTATCGTGCACCGGATTGATAAGGAAACATCGGGCCTGTTGGTGGTCGCCAAGTCGGATGCAGCGCATCAGGGGCTGGCCGTACAGTTCGAACGTCACACGGTGGAGCGCTACTACCGCGCTGTCTGTTACGGAGTGCCCGATGGCAATGATCCACGCCTGCGAGGAGTGAAGGGCGCCAGTTTCGAACCCGGCAATATCCTCAAGCTCACCACCCAACTGGCGCGTCACAAGACGGATCGCCAGCGCCAGGCCGTCTTGTTTCATGGCGGGCGTCACGCCGTCACCCGTGCGCGCATTGTCGAACCCTTTGGAACGCCACCGGTGGCGGCGCTGATCGAATGCTGGCTGGAAACCGGGCGCACCCATCAGATCCGAGTTCATATGGCTCATGCAGGTCATGGCCTGATTGGCGACCCCACCTATGGCGGCAAGCGCAAGCTACCCCTCAAGGCTCTGAGCGAAAAAGCCATTGCGGCCGTGCAGACTTTCCCACGCCAGGCGCTCCATGCAGCCGTTTTGGGCTTTACCCATCCGGTCAGCGGGGAGGAGATGCGGTTCGAAGCCCCTCTGCCGCAGGACATGCGTGACCTGCTGGACGCGCTGCGCACCCCTCAATGTTGACGGATCGCATTTTTGTGATGTCCCCTGTGATCAAGGTTACAGACCGCATCAGACCGGTTAGAATAACGTAAGGTTATCGGAAGGGCTTGAAACGGGAGATCCTCCTCCCCATATACCTTCCACAACGACGCTGATGTTAAGTCCTTAAACATTGGGGGGGGACAGACCGAATGGCGAATTATGCGAACCTGCCTGCACCGACTCCGGAAGGTGGCCTCAACCGTTACATGCAGGAAATCCGGAAGTTCCCGCTTCTGGAGCCGGAAGAGGAGTACATGCTGGCCAAGCGCTGGGTGGAAAAGCAGGATACCGAAGCGGCGCATAAAATGGTCACCTCTCACTTGCGCCTGGCGGCAAAGATCGCCATGGGCTATCGCGGGTATGGGCTGCCTCAGGCCGAGGTGATTTCCGAGGCGAACGTGGGCCTGATGCAGGCGGTGAAACGGTTTGACCCGGAGAAAGGCTTCCGTCTGGCCACCTATGCCATGTGGTGGATCCGTGCCTCGATCCAGGAGTATATCCTGCGGTCCTGGAGCCTTGTGAAACTGGGCACCACCTCGGGGCAGAAGAAGCTGTTCTTCAACCTGCGCAAGGCGAAGGCCCGCATTGGTGCTTTGGAAGAGGGCGACCTGCACCCCGACAATGTCAAGAAGATCGCAACCGATCTTGGCGTGACCGAGGATGAAGTAATCTCGATGAACCGGCGCATGTCCGGCGGCGATGCCTCGCTCAATGCCACCGTCGGCAGCGAGGGTGAAGGCACCATGCAGTGGCAGGACTGGCTTGAGGACGAGGATGCTGACCAGGCCGGCGATTACGAAGAACGCGATGAGCTGGAAGCGCGGCGCGAGCTGCTGGCGCAGGCCCTGGACGTGCTGAACGACCGTGAAAAGGACATCCTGACCCAGCGCCGTCTGGCAGACAAACCGGTGACGCTGGAAGAGTTGAGCACGCAGTATGACGTCAGCCGCGAACGCATCCGCCAGATCGAGGTGCGCGCCTTTGAAAAGCTGCAGAACAAGATGCGCGAACTGGCCTCTGCCAAGGGCATGCTGACCAGCGCCTGAGGGTGCACAGGCTCATAGATAATTGATGAAAGGGGCTGTCCATCGGGCAGCCCCTTTTATTGGTGCCGCCTCAGGCCGAATAATCAAGCTGGATGGCCTCTCGCGTGGCGGTCGAAAGCCTGACTATGAGGGGCATCCGGATGCGGGAGGGCAAGTCCGCGAACGAGCTGATCAAGCTTTTCGGAGGCATAGAGAAGGCTCAGAGCTGGCAGAGCGGCTGGCTTTCTGAAAGACCTCTCGGAGCCCTCTGATCAACTGCTTGCGAAAGGCTGGCTGGGATCGGTGTGCGCTGGCGAGATGCTGGCGGTGTGTGGCTGGCTGGAATTCGGGTCGCTGGCGGTGCTGGCTGTCTGGCTGGGAGCCGATGCGGCGTCCTGGCTGGAGTAGCTGGCTGCGTGCTGCCTCTGATTCTGGCTTGCTGCAGATCTTGATTGATAGATAGGCCCTGCCACGGGTGGGGTCAATAAAAATGTTTAAATTCAGATAGTTGACTAGTTTTGTCGGATTTGTGCTGGGGGACTGCCTCAAATGACAAACGCCGCCCCGGAGGGCGGCGTGCAAAAAGTCATCAGGAGCAGTGCATGGTCAATCCAGCCGCGCCCTAACAACGCGCAGCATGTTTTCTCCGGCCACTTTGCGGATCTGTTCGGGGCTAAGGCCCGCCTCCAGCATGGCATGGGTGAGGGCCGAAAGTTCTGAGGTGTCAAAGGTGGTTTCCACCGATCCGTCAAAATCCGAACCCAGCGCGACGTGATCCTCCCCGACCACCTCGATGCCAACCTTCACGGCCGCTGCGACCCCTGCGGGGCTGTCATCGCAGATTGCGTCTTTCCAGTAGCCGATGCCGATCACCCCGCCGTTTGCGGCGATGGCGCGCATCAAATCATCTTCGAAGTTGCGCTTGACCGGGCAGCCCTTGTGGATGCCGCCATGTGAGACGACCAGTGGGATATCGGTCATCGCCAGAACATCCCGGGCGACCTGTGGGCTGGAATGTGCCAGATCCAGGATCAGGCCCCGGTCCACCACGGCCTGCACGACGCTGCGGCCAAACTGAGTTAGCCCTGCGTTATTGGCGCCATGGAGCGAGCCGCCAAGGTCGTTGTCAAAAAAGTGGTGCAGCCCCACAAGCCTGTAACCTGCGTCCTGCAGCCGTTGCAGGTTATCGAGATCGCCCTCCAGCGGATGTGCGCCTTCGATGCCAAGGATGCCGCCCACAACGGATTCACCCGACAGTTTGCGCTCCAAGAGCGCGTCCAGATCGGCCTCTGATTTGATGATGCGCAGATGCCCGTTTGAACGTGCCTCGAACCCGTGCAGTTTTTCCGCCTGATAAACAGCGCGTTCGAACAACGATCCCCAGGTTCTGATCGGCCACATCTGGGCGAGGGCGAGCAGGGTGATATTGTCCATCGCGTCGGCCTCGTTGTGGTCGTAGTTCTGGCCGGCAGGCGATTTGGTGACCGCCGTAAAGACCTGCAGCGCCACATTGCCCTCGATCAGGCGCGGGATATCTACCTGACCCCGATCGCTGCGCTTAGTCAGATCGCGCTTCCAGAGCAGGGGATCGGCGTGCAGATCTCCGATCAGCAGGGTGTCATGCAGGGCTGCGGCCTGCGGACTGACGGGGTAGGGGTCATGCTCGGCAACCACATTGCGGCCACGCTCGATGTATCCGGGAACAAAGATCAGCGCGCCGATCACCAGAAGGACCAGAAGGATTGCCAGTCGGCCCACCCATTTCAGAAATCCACCCATGACATTATCCTCCCTGAAATCACGTATATGAAACTGGGGGCAGGCTACTGCGGCCAAGGGATGGCGCAAGGAAAACGTAGGGGCAGCCGCCGGTCTTGCGGTGCGGTTCCCTGCGGCCTAGGCTTCCCGGCACCCGAGAGGAGAGCAGGAGGGCAGAGCATGGCAGGCGGATGGGCACGCGACGGCGCGGTGACCGAGCAGATCGAAGCTTCGATCAGTGACGAGTTGGCGCGGATGAAGGCGCAGAAACAGCCCGTGGGCGACAGCCTGACCCATTGTGCCGACTGCGAAGAGGAGATCCCCGAAAAACGCCGCCTCGCCCGCCCGGGTGTAAAGCTCTGCATCGATTGTCAGGAAGAACGTGACGGGATGCGCGCACAACGCGGCGGCATAAACCGGCGTGGATCGAAGGACAGTCAGCTCAAGTAGGGCGCGTGAAGCAGGAAATGTCCCGTCTATGCGCTTAGTGGTGTCTGGACATCGTTTGCCATTCTCTGACACATCTTCAACAGGGCGGAAGCGGTCATCAACTCGGGTTGAAACCGCGCTCCCGCGAAAAAGCCGCCGTATGTGGCAAGCGAGGCCTGATTGTGGGCCACATAGTGCATATCCCAGGCGGAGAACAGGCGTTCATCGACCTGCTCAAACCTGCGCAGTTGAAGCCTTTCGTGCCGTGGGTCATGTCCAATCAAGATCAACCGTTGAGACAATGCGTCACAACTACCTTCAATAACCTGCAAAAAGAAGTCGCTGGTAAACAAGAGCATTCCGGTCAGGTTGTCGCGCTTATTGTTCCGCCTTGATGTCTTCAAGATGTCATCTATGTCGGCCGGTCCAATGGATTTGGGCACAGACGTGTAGATAAGGCGATGTAACGACATAACTGGTTACCTCCACATACAACACGTGCGAAGGGTAGCCGAAAAGTCTTTATCTGACCTTAAGGTGTGCCAGGCGACCGAGCGTGGGCCGCCATTGAGAGGCCAAAGCATGCCGCATTGCCTGTCTCCCGAAGGCCCCCCGAAGCCCCATCGAGTATTTGCAACGAGAAAGGCTCAGGCGGGCGCTGGGCACCCGCCTGAAGCGCGGGATCAATCTTCCATCGCCTCCAGCTCGTCGATCATGCCAGAGATCATCGACAGGCCCTTGTCCCAGAACTTGGGGTCCGAGGCATCAAGGCCAAAGGGCGCCAGAAGCTCCTTGTGGTGCTTGGAACCGCCCGCCTTCAGCATGTCGAAATACTTCTCCTGGAAGCCTTCGGGGTTTTCCTCGTAGACCGAGTAGAGCGCGTTCACCAGCCCGTCGCCGAATGCATAGGCATAGACATAGAAGGGCGAGTGGACGAAATGCGGGATATAGGCCCAGAAGGTCTCGTAGCCGTCCATGAAATCAAAGGCTTCGCCCAAGGATTCGGCCTGCACTGACATCCAGAGCGCATTGATATCATCGGGGGTCAGCTCTCCGCCGCGGCGCGCTTCGTGCAGTTTGCACTCGAAGTCATAAAAGGCGATCTGGCGCACGACCGTGTTGATCATGTCCTCGACCTTGCCCGCCAGCAGCACGCGGCGCTCGTTCTTGTCCTTGGCTTTCTCCAGCATCTTGCGGAAAGTCAGCATCTCACCGAACACAGATGCGGTTTCCGCCAAGGTCAGCGGGGTGGAGGACAGCATCTCACCCTGACCGGCGGCCAGCACCTGGTGCACGCCATGGCCCAACTCATGCGCCAGCGTCATCACATCGCGCGGTTTGCCGAGGTAGTTCAGCATCACGTAGGGGTGCACCTCGGTGACGGTGGGGTGGGCAAAGGCGCCCGGCGCCTTGCCGGGTTTCACGCCCGCGTCGATCCAGCCCTTGTTGAAGAAGGGATCGGCCAGATCCGCCATGCGCGGATCAAAGGCTCCATAGGCCTCCATCACGATATCGCGGGCCTCGTCCCAGCCGACGGTGCGGGTGACTTCCATCGGCAGGGGGGCGTTGCGGTCCCAGACCTGCATGCGGTCAAGGCCCAGCCACTTGCGCTTGAGCTCATAATAGCGGTGCGACAGCTTGGGGTAGGCGGCCACCACGGCCTCGCGCAGGGCCTCGACGACCTCTGGTTCCACGTCGTTGGACAGGTGGCGGCCCATCTGCGCCGACGGCATGCCGCGCCAGCGGTCGACGATTTCCTTTTCCTTGGCTTGCGTGTTGTGCACGCGGGCAAAGATCTTGATGTTCTCGGCAAAGACACGCGCCAGTTCACGCGCGGCGGCCTCGCGTTTGCTGCGGTCCGGGTCGGTCAGGAAATTCAGCGTGCTTTCGATGTTAAGCTCTTCACCGCCGACGGTGAAGGTGAGGCCCGCGATGGTTTCATCGAACAGCTTTTCCCAGGCATCGCCAACCACGCCCAGATCGTGCAGGAATTTCTCCAGCTCATCGGACAGCTGGTAGGGCTTCATCGCTCGGATGCGACGGAACACCGGCTCATAGCGGGCAAGGTCGGCGTTTTCCGCAAAGAGCGCCTTCAGCTTGTCGTCCTCGATGCGGTTGATCTCTAGCGTGAAGAAGACCAGCGGCGTGGTGAATACGGTGACCTTTTCCTGGCAGTCCGACAGAAACTTGGCGCGGTCCGCATCGGTGGTCAGCTGGTAATAGCGCAAGCCCGCATAGGACATCACGCGCCCGGCGATGGCGTTGATCTTCTCGTTGCGCAGCACGCAGTCCAGCAGCCCTTTGGCATCAAGATTCGCCAGCTTGCCTTCGTAATCGGCTGCAAAGGCGCTGCACTCCTGTTCCAGCCAATCCAGATCGCGGGCCAGTTCGGGGGCATCGACGGCGGTGTAGAGATCGGTCAGATCCCATTCGGGCAGATTGCCGAGGCTGTCGGGGCCAGAGCCTGCATTAGCGTCGCGAAGGGGGAAAGGGAGTTGGAACATGGGGCCTCCTTGAAGGGTCATGTGAAAAGACGGGGCGCAGTAGCTTGCGCCATTTCCCAAACATCTAAGCAGGGCTGCACGGGATCACAAGCAATCAGCCGTTGCCAATAAATGATGCGATCTCAGCCACGGTACTGATCGAAGAGCGCGCACATGCGGTCAAAGGTGTGCTGGCGGATGGCGGGGCCTTCCATCACCACTTCGTGCTGGGCGCCCTGAACCAGATCCAGCTCGCCTCCGGGCCAGCGGCGCATGCGGTCGTGAATGGCTTCGGTGTTCACGATTTGCTCGTCACTGCCAAGGAAGGTGATGCAGGGCAGCGCTGGAGAGGGCAGAGCAGCCAGGCGGGCGCATTCTTTCAGGCTTTCGCTCAGCCAGTGCACCGTCGGACCACCAAGCGTGAGGTCAGGCTCAGCTTCAAGCTGCTCCTGCATGAAGCGGTACATGTCCGCATCGTTTGTCAGGGTGTTGCCCTCGTAAGGGGCGGTTTGAACGTAGTGGGCCTTGGTGGTCGTCGGCGCGCGCATGGCACTGAAGCCAAGGACAGGGGCCAGCGCGCCCAGCACGTGGGCCACGGGTTTCATGGCAGCGGGGATCTGGATCCCCCACATAGGCCCGGTAAAGGCGCAGGCCTTGACCGGCAGCCCTTCGATCAGGGCGCGCAGGCCGATCGCGCCCCCCATGGAGTGTGCCAGCAGGAACCAGGGTTTGGGCAACTCCAGCGCCTCGGCCAATCTTACCATCGCACGCACGTCGCGCTGGAAATCGGGGAAGTGATCCACGTGACCCAAAAGTCGGTCGTCCAGCATGCGATCCGCGATGCCTTGGCCGCGCCAGTCAATCGCAAGGCTGGCAAAGCCGCGCTTGCCCAGATCGACCGCAGCGGGGCCGTATTTTTCAACATATTCGGTGCGGCCGGGAAAGATCAGGACGGTGCCCTTGATCGCCTCGCGTGCCGTATCCTTTGGCAGCCAATGGCCCACGCGAATGCGCAGGCCATCTTCGCAAGAGACCCAATGCGCCGCTCCCCCCTCCGGTCCGTCAGCGATTTCACCGAAGTACGGGGCAGGGGTCAGCTCCATCAGGGGTCTCCTTTGGTCGGCCCAGTGCTTGGACCGTAGTGTAGGGGGCAGCGATCAGGCCAGGGCCGAGGCCAGCTTCATCGCGGTGCCCATGTCGCCGTCCACGGTCAGTTTGCCGGACATGAAGGCGGCGGTGGGGTTCAGTTCGCCCGACAGGATCGCCTCAAATGTTTCGGCATCTGCGGACATGGTCACGTCAGTCTCGTCATCGCTGACACGCGCGCCGTCACTGTCCAGCACGATTGCACCCATGTCTTCGATCTGGAACTTGGCGCTGCCGTCAAATCCGCCGCCGTCCATTTTTGCATTCAGGGCTTCCGCGGCTTGTGTCAGGGTGTCGGTCATCAGTTTTTCCTCGCTCATTTGCAGGGGCATCGCATTTTTGTGTGAAGCATTTGTCTACGCCACTGGTAAATACGCTGCCTTGGGTTACATTGAACCATCATGATTGCAAATGTTCTGAACCTCAAAGCTATCGTGGCGGCAACGGCGCTGACAGTCACGTTTTCCCTGCCTTCCATGGCGGCGGGGCAGCCCGGTGCAACTGTTCAGGAGGCTGAGCTGCTGAGTGAGCTGTCGCGGGCTGATCCGGTTGATGCGAATGCCATTGAACGAGAGTTGCAGGCGATTTGGGGAAAAAGCGGATCGCCTGCCATGGATCTTCTGCTGAAACGGGGCATGCAAGCGATGGAACGGGGGGAGACCGCAGTCGCAATCGAACACCTGACCGCGCTGACCGATCATGCACCGGGCTTCGCCCGCGGCTGGTATGAACGCGCGCGGGCCTATTTCGTGGCGGGGCTTTATGGCCCGTCGGTGGCGGATCTTGAGCGGGCGCTGGCGCTCAATCCCAATGATTACGATGCAATCTTTGCGCTGGGCACGATATTTGAACAGTTCCGGGATCCCGAAAACGCCTATCAGGCTTACTTGCGCGCCAAGGCTATACATCCGAACCACGAGGAAGTAACCAAGGCGCTCGACCGATTGGCGCCCCTGGTCGAGGGCAAGGAACTTTAGGCCCCGCCGGGGTGGCTCTTATGGCAAACGCATCACGGGTCGTGGCCGTTCTTGGTCCGACCAACACAGGCAAGACCCACTATGCTATCGACAGGATGCTCGGCTATCGCACCGGCATCATGGGCTTTCCTCTGCGCCTTCTGGCGCGTGAGGTCTATGACAAGGTCGTCGCGGCGCGTGGCCCATCCGTTGTGGCGCTTGTCACCGGCGAAGAGCGCATCGTGCCGCCCCGTGCCCAGTACTGGATTTGCACGGTTGAGGCGATGCCCGAAGGAATGGGCTGCGATTTCCTTGCCGTGGACGAGATCCAGCTTTGCGCCGATCCCGAGCGCGGCCATGTTTTCACCGACCGCCTTCTGCGCGCGCGCGGCTCCCATGAGACGCTGTTCCTTGGCGCCGACACCATGCGCGGGCCGATTCAGGCCTTGGTGCCGGGCGCGGAGTTTGTCCGCCGCGAGCGCATGTCGGATCTGGTCTATGCGGGATCGAAAAAGATCAGCCGGATGCCGCCGCGCACCGCCATCGTTGGGTTTTCGGTGGACAACGTCTACGCCATTGCCGAGCTGATCCGCCGCCAGAAAGGCGGCGCTGCCGTGGTGATGGGGGCGCTCAGCCCGCGCACGCGGAATGCGCAAGTGGAACTCTATCAGAATGGCGAGGTCGATTACCTGGTTGCCACCGATGCCATCGGCATGGGGCTGAACCTTGATATCGACCACGTCGCCTTTGCCTCGACCAGCAAATTCGACGGGCGCCGCATGCGCCCCCTTGCCCCCAATGAGCTGGCCCAGATCGCGGGGCGTGCCGGGCGAGGGATGAGCCATGGTTCGTTTGGCGTGACCGGCGATGCCCGGCCCCTGGATGAGGGCACGGCACAGGCGATCATGGAACATCGGTTCACGCCGCTGAAGAAACTCAACTGGCGCTCTGCCGCATTGCAGTTTGGCACGGTTGAGGCATTGATCCGTTCGCTGGAGGCCAGCCCGCAGGATGAGGTGCTGATCAAGGCGCGCGAGGCGGATGACCTGTTGGCGCTGAAGGCGCTGTCGCAAGACCCTGAGATTCTGGCTCGCACCACCAATGCCCCCTCGGTGCGCCTGTTGTGGGATGTGTGCCGTATTCCTGATTTCCGCGGCATCAGTCACACGGAGCATGCTTCGCTTTTGCGGGGAATTTTCGATCATCTTCACGGCGGGGGCCTTGTGCCTGACGATTGGATGTCGCGGCAGATCAAGAGGATTGATCGCACGGACGGAAACATTGACGTTTTGTCCAAACGGCTGGCATTTATCCGCACATGGACCTATGTGGCCCAGCGGAAAGGCTGGCTGCGTGATGAAAGTCATTGGCGCGAGCACACGCGCGCTGTAGAAGACAGGTTGTCGGACGCACTGCACGAGCGGCTGACTGAAAAATTTGTGGACCGGCGCACATCCGTGCTTTTGCGCCGGCTCAAACAGAAGGAGGCCCTTTTGGCCGAAGTGAATGACAAGGGTGAAGTGACCGTCGAAGGCGAATTTGTCGGACGGCTCGATGGGTTCCGGTTCTCGCCTGACAAGGGCGCAGAAGGCGCCGAGGCAAAGGCGCTGAAATCCGCGTCCATGCAGGCGCTGGTGCCGCATTTTCATCTCCGGGCAGACCGGTTCTACAACGCACCCGATACCGAGATCGATTTCACCGAACAGGGCGGCCTCATGTGGGGCGACAGCGCGGTGGGCAAATTGGTTGCCGGGGCAGATCCGCTTACGCCGGGTGTGCAGGTCTTCGTGGATGATGCCGCCGGAAGCGAGGTTGCTCAAAAGGTCGAACGCCGCCTGCAGCATTTCATCAGCCGCAAGATCCAGGCGCTGTTTGAACCGCTTTTGAACCTGCAGAAGGACGAAGAGCTGAACGGTCTGGCCCGTGGGTTTGCCTTCCGCATGGTCGAGGCGCTGGGCCTTTTGCCCCGCCACACCGTCGCACAGGAGGTCAAGGATCTGGATCAGGACGCCCGCGGCGCCCTGCGCAAACATGGGTTGCGCTTTGGTCAGTTCACCATCTTCATGCCGCTGCTGCTGAAACCCGCGCCGACGCGGCTGCGCCTGGTGCTCTGGTCGCTTGCGAACGGCCTGCAGGAATTCCCCGAGGCACCACCTCCGGGCCTTGTTACCGTGCCGACGATTAAGGATGCGCCGGAAGGCTATGACACCATGTCTGGCTACCGCGCCGCTGGTGAGCGGATGATCCGCGTTGATATGCTGGAGCGTCTGGCCGACATGCTGCGCGCTGAGGACAGCCGTGGCGGCTTTGAAGCCAAGCCTGACATGCTGTCGATAACTGGCATGACGCTGGAGCAATTCGCCGACCTGATGCAGGGGCTTGGCTACCGCGCCGAAAAGGGGGAGCGGGAAAAAGTCAAACCCGTGGATGCGGTTGTGGCCGAGACCGGCACGCCTGCGGAAGGTCAGCCCGTGATGGACGCCGCAGCCGAGGCAGAGAACACGCCTGCGGCCGCTCCGGCGGGCGATGGGGAAGTGGCTGCGGCCGATGTTGTACCCGAAGCGGCTGCCATCGAGGACGCAGGCGTTGCGCCCGTCGCCGAAACAGCACCCGAAGCTGAAGCTGCAGAAGCTGTTTCTGAGGTCGCCGAGAACGAAACCCCAACCGGCGCTGCTGCGGATGCCGCAGTCGATGCGCCTGAAATCGAGGTCTTCTACACCTTCACCTGGGGCGGTCGTGCCCGTCAGCAGGGCGCTGGCAACCGTGGCCAGCGCCGGGGGCAGGATGCTCGCGGCGGTGCAGGCGGCAAGGGTAAACCCCGTGGTGCCAAGGGCGGTCCGGGCAAGCCCGGCGGCAAGAAGGGCGGACGCCCGCAGCAGGGTGGCAAGACCTATTCGGCCCGTCCACCCAAGAAGGAAAAGCAGATCGATCCCGACAACCCCTTCGCCGCAGCGCTGATGGGGTTGAAGCAGGGCGACTGATTCGCGATGGAGGGCGGAGCCGCCAAGATCCGTATCGACAAGTGGCTATGGCATGCGCGGTTCTTCAAGACGCGCAGCCTGGCCGCGAAACAGGTCGCTGCGGGGCATGTTCGGCTCAACTCCGACAAGATTTCGAAACCGGCTCAGAACGTCTCTCCAGGGGACGTTCTGACCTTTCCGCAGGGACGGCAGATTCGTGTCGTCCGCGTTGAGGCCATCGGTGAGCGGCGGGGTCCCGCCCCCGAGGCGCAGGCGCTCTACCATGATATGACTGAAAAGCAGGAAACCGTTCCGGACAATCCCCGGTTCGAGGGAAAGGGGCGGCCTGACAAGAAATCCCGCAGAGCGCTTGATCTTACCCGCGGTCGAGACATCTATTGACGTCTTGAAGATGACGCCGCGCTGGATTAGCTAAGCGTCAAACAGAAAACGGGACCTGGCCTCATGACCTATGTCGTTACGGAAAACTGCATCGCCTGCAAATACACCGACTGTGTCGAAGTGTGCCCGGTCGACTGTTTCTACGAGGGTGAGAACACTCTGGTGATCCATCCAGACGAATGCATCGACTGCGGCGTCTGCGAACCGGAATGTCCCGCCGATGCGATCCGTCCCGATACCGAGCCTGACATGGAAAAATGGGTGGAGTTCAACCGGAAATATTCCGAAATGTGGCCGGTGATCGTTTCAAAGAAAGACCCGCTGCCGGAGGCCGAAGAGCGTGACGGCGAAGAAGGCAAGATGGAGAAATACTTCTCCGAAGCGCCCGGCGAGGGGGGCTGAGACTCGGGGATTAGCGGCCGGACCGATTGTTGGATCTGTGTCCTCGCGCGATTCGCTCAACAGGTCCCTTCGGCATGTGTGTGTGTCCTTTACTGAAGAGTCTTTCACCTGTGAAATGCCTTTAAATTAAGCGTTTGCGTCAGGTGCCTGCCGCTGAACAAGGCCGCCTTCCGACAGGCCGCGTTTTGTGGTATTATCGTTCTTAGATACCCAGAATGAGAGAGATGTGCCTGACCTGCCGGATGCGTTCTTGTGCAACTTGGGCAGTTTTTCTGCGGCTATAGCGTGAGCGCGGATCGCGCGAAGTGATCCGCCTTAGGTGCTTTTGTCGTTGTTGTGTCGGCCGGCCAGCCGACGAAGTGCAAGGAAAGACCTGTATGACCAAATCGAAGAAGCTCGAATTCCGCCCTAATGATTATGTGGTATACCCGGCCCATGGTGTCGGGCAGATCATCTCGATCGAGGAGCAGGAAGTGGCCGGCTTTGCGCTGGAGCTTTTCGTGATCACCTTTGAAAAAGACAAGATGACGCTGCGTGTGCCGACCAACAAGGCGGTCGAAGTGGGCATGCGCTCGCTCAGCTCGCCCGATGTCATCAGCCAGGCCATGAAAACCCTCAAGGGCAAGGCCAAGGTCAAGCGGGCCATGTGGTCGCGCCGTGCCCAGGAGTACGAGCAAAAGATCAACTCGGGCGACCTTATTGCCATCGCGGAAGTGGTGCGCGACTTGCATCGTACCGATGATCAGCGCGAACAGAGTTACTCTGAGCGTCAGCTCTATGAAGCCGCGCTGGAGCGTCTGACCCGCGAGGTTGCGGCGGTATCGGACGGGGATGAGATCTCCGCCGCCAAACAGGTGGATGAGGTCCTGACCTCGCGCGCGGCCTAAATCAGCGCTAAGACTTTTGAAACAGGGGTCGTGCCGGGAACTGCGCGGCCCTTTGTCGTGCTGGTCCCTGCGTCTTGAAAGACCAATCCCATGCTAAAGCTGAAATCGCGCCTCGCCGCGCTGTATGAGGGCACATCAAGAGGTGCCGTGCGCTTTCGCTACAGCGTCATTACCTTTGATGCGCTCACCATTCTGTTCTTTATCGCCACGGCTCATGTGGAACACGGGCTGCTGCTGATTGCGATCAGCCAGCTGCTGGGCGTGATAATCGGTATGGACCTGACCGCGCGGCTGTGGATCGCCAAGAACCGCAAGGCCTTCTTCTGGCAGGTCTACACTCTGGCCGACGTTGTGGTCATCGTGACCCTTCTGCTCGATCCCTTGTTTTCGGGCAGTCTCGCCTTTTTGCGGATCTTGCGGGCTTTGCGCCTGATCCATTCCTACCATTTGCTCCGGGATCTGCGGCGAGACAGCACCTTCTTTCGCCGCAACGAGGATGCGCTGTTGGCGGGGATCAACTTGTTCGTGTTTATCTTTGCCACCACGATGGCGGTGCTGATCTTTTTTATTGATGAAACCCAGACCCAGTCGCCTTACATCGATGCGCTCTACTTTACCGTCGCCACGCTGACCACGACCGGTTTTGGTGACATCACCATGGCATCGCCTGCAGGCAAGATGTTCTCGGTCTTTGTCATGGTTGTCGGGGTGGCGCTCTTCGTGCGGTTGGCACAAGCGATCTTTCAGCCGCAGAAGGTGCGTTATACCTGCCCGACCTGTGGTCTGACCCGCCATGACATAGATGCGGTGCACTGCAAGCACTGCGGGGAGCAACTAAAAATCCTGACAGGCGGCGTCGACTGAACCGTCAGAGGGCCAGCAACGCCAACAGGCCCGCAATCTCGCAGATCTGCTGTGTCGCGCCCAGAGTGTCGCCTGTTTGTCCCCTGAACTTGGCACGAGCAAGGGCTGCCATTCCTAGCGTCGCCGCAAGCATCGCTAGGGCTGCACAAAAGAGGGCGACAGGCCCCAGGACCGGCATCGAGATGCCCAGTGCAATTCCAGCGCCAAGGATCACAGGATTTTTTCCGGGGCGGCCAACCCCGTGGGACAGTCCTGCCTGCCGTGCGTTTGGAAGGGCATACATCAAAGTCGGCATTGCCGCGCGGCTGAGGGCGGCCAGTGCCAGCAAAGGCCACGGGCCGAGGGCCTCCAGAAGCGTGGCAAAGGCTGTCCAGCGCAGTCCCAGCCCCAGGATCAGCGCCAGAACACCATAGGTACCAATCTGACTGTCCTTCATGATCTCGAGCCGACGCGCAGTGTCAAATCCGCCCCAGAACCCATCTGCGGTATCAGCCAGCCCGTCCTCGTGCATGGCGCCGGTGAGTAGGATCTGCACGGCCAAGGCCAGCCCGGCCGCAACCATATGGGGCAGGCCGAGGCTCAGGGCGAGCGAAGCCACAAGGCAGGCGGGCAGCGCAACGGCAAGGCCTGCTACGGGAAAGGCCCAGACCGCAGAGGATTGCCGTTTGAAGGCCGCTTTTGGCAGATGCGGCAGTGGCAGGCGGGTCAAAAGAACCAGCGCTAAAAGGATATCGGCGGCGCGGATGTCGTATTTTCGCATTTGCGGGCCTCTTGCGGGACTTGCGGCGCGGGGGCGAGCGGTTAAACAGGTGCGCAACCGCTTTACCCGCGTCACGCCAACCTTTGCAACGAGGCTGATCCATGCTGTCCCAGATATCTTCCCTTGATGACTTTCGTGCCCAGCTCAATGCCGCACCGAATGCCGATGGCGCTGCGGCGGCCGGGGCAGAAGCGCGCAATGGCCAGCTGACCAAACCGCCGGGGGCACTGGGTCGGCTCGAGGATCTGGCGATCTGGTACGCAGGCTGGCGCGGCAGCGAGCGCCCCAAGATCACGGCCCCGCAGGTGATTGTCTTTGCGGGCAACCATGGCGTAACCGCGCAAGGGGTGTCTGCCTTCCCGGCCGAGGTGACGGCACAGATGGTGCTGAACTTTGATCATGGCGGGGCGGCGATCAACCAACTGGCCAAACTGGCCGGGGCCCGCATGGATGTGCACGCTCTGGATCTGGATCGCCCCACGCAGGATTTCACCAAAGCCCCGGCGATGAGCAAGGATGAACTGTTGTCCTCCCTGCAAACCGGCTGGAATGCCGTTGATCCAGAGGCCGATCTTCTGGTGGTGGGCGAGATGGGCATTGGTAATACCACCGCCGCTGCCGCACTTGCCTGCGCGCTGTTCGGGGGCGAGGCCGCGGACTGGACTGGCCGGGGCACCGGCGTTGACGATGCGGGGCTGGCAAACAAGGCCCGCGTCGTGGCAGAGGGCGTCGCCCTGCATGGGGCCGATATCAAGGATGGGCTTGATGCGCTGATGCGTCTTGGCGGGCGCGAGATTGCCGCCATGGCGGGCGCGATAGCCGCTGCGCGGGTGTTGCGTATCCCAGTGATTCTGGACGGCTATATCTGCTGCGCGGCCGCAGCCTGTTTGATGAAAATCGCTGGGGGCGCGCTGGATCACGCCGTTGCGGGCCACAAGGGGGCGGAGGGGGCCCATTTCGCGCTGCTCGAGAAACTGGGAAAAGAGCCGCTTTTGACACTGGGCCTGCGCCTTGGTGAAGCGTCAGGGGCCGCACTGGCGATCCAGATCCTGAAAGGCGCAATTGCCTGTCACAGTGGCATGGCGACCTTTGCCGAAGCAGGGGTTTCGGACGGCTGAGCGGGCTGGGGCCGGGATCAGGAGGATTTGTGGTCCTTCTGCTCGGCCAGCTCCAAAAGGGCCGTTTCCAGATCCTTTTCCAGCTCGCGCGCCCGTTTGATATAGGCCGGGTTCTCGCTGGCTGGTTTGCCGGGGATCCAGTGTTTGGCGAGTTCGCGGATGGTCAGGCGGTCATGGGCATAGAAGGTCTGTTCCGCCTGTGCAGCCTCGTATTCGCTGAGGCCGATCCGCTCCAAAACATAGCGACCGGCACGTAGCGAGCTGTCGAACATTTCGCGGACGATGTCATTTGCGCCGGCCTGGTACAGTTCGAACACGTGGTGGCGGTCATAGGCGCGGGCGATGATGTGAATGTCCGGATAGTTGCGGCGCACGTATTCCACAAGTTTCACGGTGTTTTCCGGATCATCCAGCGCCACCACCAGGATTCGGGCTTTGGCGATCCCGGCGGCTTTCAGAAGCTCAGGCCGCGTCGGATCACCGAGGAAGCTTTTCACGCCAAAGCGGCGCATCAGTTGCACTGCTTCCATATCGTTGTCCAGCAGGACCGTCTTGAAGCCGCTGGCTCGCACCAGACGGTTCACGATCTGCCCAAAACGGCCAATTCCGGCAATGATCACTGGGCCTTGCTCGTCGATCTTGTCCGGTTCCTCATCCGCGGTGCGCGGGTCTGTCACGCGCTTGGACAGGAGGTCATAGAGAATGAACAGCAGTGGCGTGATGAGCATCGACAGCGCAATGATCAGCAGAAGTTTTTCTGACAGGGCTGCAGGGATGACGTTGAGCTGCCTTGAGAAAGCCAGAAGGACGAAACCGAACTCCCCGGCCTGGGCCAGGCTCAGGGTGAACAGCCAATGGGCACGTTTGCGCAGGCCAAAGGCACGGCCAACAAAGAACAGCACCAGTCCCTTGGCCACGATCACCAGCAAGGCCAGTCCGATCAGATCGCCGGGGCTAGCAAGGAACAGACGGTAATTGATCCCGGCACCAACGGTTATGAAGAAGAGGCCAAGCAAGAGCCCCTTGAAGGGGTTGAGGTCGCTCTCCAACTCATGCCGGAACTCCGAGTTGGCCAGAACCACACCAGCCAGAAAAGCACCGAGCGCGGGCGAAAGTCCGACCAGCGTCATCAGGAAAGAAATTCCGACAACGATCAAAAGGGCCAGGGCTGTATACATCTCGCGCAGGTTAGAGGCGTGGATGAAGCGGAACAGCGGGCGCGTCAGGTAGATGCCCGCCAGAATGATGAATGCAATGGCACCAATGGTAATCAGGGTCACCGCCCAGCCGGGCATGCCTTCGACGAGCGACAGCGATCCGTGTCCGCCGCCATGCGCGGCCTCCTCGCCGCGCTGGATCGATCCGTCATTGCCGATTTGAGGGCCCAGCCCGGTCGCAAGCAGCGGCAGGAAGGCCAGGATCGGGATCACCGCGATATCCTGAGTCAGCAGCACCGAAAAGGACGCCCGCCCGCCGCCGGTCTGCATGAGACCCTTTTCCGAGAGGGTTTGCAGCACGATCGCGGTTGAGGACAGAGATAGGGCGAGGCCGATTGCAAGGCTGACCTGCCAGGTTTGGCCCGCCACCATCGCGGCGCCCATCAGGGCCAGGGTGCTGAACAGGATCTGAAGGCCACCAAGGCCCAGCAGCTTGTGCCGCATCGCCCAAAGCGCGCGCGGCTCCAGCTCCAGCCCGATCAGAAACAGCATCATCACAACGCCGAATTCGGCGAAATGCTGCAGGTCTTGCGTCTCAGATCCGACCAGACCGAAGACCGGCCCGATCAGAATGCCGGCGGCGAGGTAGCCAAGCACCGACCCAAGGCCGAGGCGCGCGGCGATTGGCACAGCGATGACGGCGGCCGCAAGATAGATCGAGGCTTGATAGAGAAACGTGTCCATACTGTTGGTATCGCAAGCGTCGGCGGTCTTGGCAACGCAATTGGGCGCGCCTCCGCCGGTGCGTGTGCGGATGTCACAATACTGTTTCGGCAGTGGGCGCTGTTGTTACTTTTCGTGAATGCGAATGTCGCCGGACAGCTTTTCGATCCGCTCCAGCCTTTCGGAAATACGGCGCTGGAAGACACCAAGCTGATCGATGATGTCAGACAGGGTTTCGCCCGATTCGGGCAGGCGCGCGCTCTCGATCTTGCACAGTACGCGTGTAGAGCTGAGGCCCAGGAACTGACGGTGCATGACCTGACAGGCGTGCATGATGCGATCAGCTTCGTGATTCACGTCTTCCTGGCCCTTGCGGCCGCGCGCCAGCAGATCGGCCACCATCTGTTTCAGAACAGCGCGTTCATGGGCCATGTCGATGCCTTCAATGGCGCGGCGTTCCATGCTGAGCTGATCGTCACACTCCTTGAGGATGCGGGTTGTGCATTGCACCATAAGGCTGGTGTTCACCGTCGATTTGATGGTGGCAAAGGTGCTGTTGTCGCCCATGACATGGGCCGCAAACCAATCCGACATCTCACGCGACATGGCGCCATAGTTCTGGGACAGCACGGTAACCGGCCCGCCTGCAGGCTCGATGCGGGATGCGATGACACGCAGATTGTGCGGGATGGTGTGCATCGCGTCGAAATCCTTGACCAGACCCTCGGTCTGTTCGACTAGGGTTTGCGCGCTGTTGAGCATTTCAGCCAGAGAAAGAAGGGTTTCATCCTCTGGGTTGCCAAGCGCGGCATCACGGCACTTGAACTCTTCGCACAGGGCATGAGCGCAGAACTGATCGTAATCTTCAAAACCTTTGCTGCGTATCCACTCCATCATCATGGCCGCGCTTTCCTCGGGCGAAAGACCCTCCTGCTGCTCGGCAAGCAGCATGGTCTCGTAGGACTTGCGCACGTCTTCGAACAGTGGGCTGGACGGTTTGATGCGCGCTGACAGATAGCCATCCTTGTAGGGGACGACGACAGCGAAAACCCAGTAATGCAAGCCATCCTTGGCCTGGTTCTTGACGTAAGCGCCGATGGTCTTGCCGGCCTGGATGGTTTCCCAGAACATATGAAAAACACCGCGCGGCATGTCTGGGTGGCGGATCAGCTTGTGCGGCGCACCAATCAGTTCTGACCAATCGAAGTGGGCGACACGTTTGAAAATATAGTTCCCGGCCTGGATGACACCCCGTTTGTCCGTGCGGGAGAAGAAAACCTCATTCAGTTTGAATGGAGCTTCACCGCTGGAGGGGCGGGATTCAAGACGGCGATCGACAAATGACATAGGTGTCCCCAGAATTAGGCATGCGCCCTGCATCAATATCTGGAGAATCTTCCTGTATCGTTAAGTGGGCAGCGGTGCGTCGCGCTTTAATTGGGCCATGACAATCTGGCTTTGCACGCGGGCAACTGCAGGATGTGTGAGCAATACTTCGTGGATCAGAGTGTTGAGCGCCTGGAGGTCGCGACAGTAGACGCGCAGCAGGTAGTCTGCCTCGCCGGTCATGGTCCAGGCCGAGGTGATCTCGGCCCGCGTGCTGACAAGCCGGGCAAAGCTGGCCGATTGCTCCGGCCCGTGACTGCCCAGGTGAACCTGCACGAAGCCTTGAACGCTCAACCCCAGTTTCGCCGCGTCCAGCCGGGCCGCATATCCTTGAATGTAACCTTCGGCTTCAAGGCGCTGTCGCCTGCGCCCGGCTTGGCTGGCCGAGAGGTTCAACAGCTCTCCCAGCTCTTGTGCGGTAAGATGGGCATCCTTTTGCAAGACAGCCAGCAGTCGAGTGTCGGTGGAATCGAGCACGTGCGGCACTTTCCTGTAATTTCGTTACTTGGCGCGGGATATACGCATACTTTCTTATCATGATGTGGGAATACGCGCAAATCTTGCGTTTGGAATGCGGTACGCTCGGGATCAGAAACGAAACGCGCAAGCCAGGAGGAGCTCCCATGGGTCCGTTCCCGCACAATGCCCCGAAATCCGTTATCAGCCAAGAGAACCCCGCAGGCACCGACGGGTTCGAATTTGTAGAATTCGCAAGCCCCGAGCCGCAGGAGCTGCGCGATCTCTTCACCAAGATGGGCTATGAGCTGGTGGGGCGTCACAAGACCAAGCCGGGGATCGAGCTGTGGCAACAGGGCGACATCACCTATATCCTGAATGCTGAAAAGGGCAGCTTTGCCGAAAAATTCGTTGAAGAGCACGGCCCCTGCGCCCCGTCCATGGGCTGGCGCGTAGTGGATGCGCAAAAGGCCTTCGATCACGCCGTTGCCAAGGGCGCCGAGCCCTATGAAGGCAACGACAAGACCATGGATGTGCCCGCGATCAAGGGCATCGGCGGCTCGCTCATCTATTTCATCGACCAGTATTACGAGACCTCGCCCTATAACGAGGAGTTCGAGTGGCTGAAACAGTCCAAGCCGCGCGGCGTGGGCTTCTACTACCTCGATCACCTGACCCACAATGTCTACAAAGGCAACATGGACAAGTGGTTCAAGTTCTACGGCGATCTGTTCAACTTCAAGGAAATCCGCTTCTTTGACATCGAGGGCAAATACACGGGTCTTCTGAGCCGTGCGCTGACCTCGCCCTGTGGGCGCATCCGTATCCCGATCAACGAGGATCGCGGGGAGACCGGCCAGATCGTCGCCTATCTCAAGAAATACAAGGGAGAGGGCATCCAGCACATCGCCGTCGGCACCGAGAATATCTACGACTCCACCGATGAGATTTCCGAGCGCGGCATCAAGTTCATGCCCGCGCCGCCGGAAACCTATTATGATCTGAGCCACGACCGCGTGGTTGGTCACGAGGAGCCGCTGGAGCGCATGAAAAAGCATGGCATCCTGATCGATGGCGAAGGCGTCGTGGACGGCGGCGAGACCAAGATACTGCTTCAGATCTTCTCGAAAACCGTGATCGGCCCGATCTTCTTTGAGTTCATCCAGCGCAAGGGCGACGACGGCTTTGGTGAGGGCAACTTCAAGGCGCTGTTCGAATCCATCGAGCAGGAGCAGATCAACAACGGCGAGATTCAGGCCGCCGAGTGATCCGGTCCTGCGACGCGTCGACCTTGGCATGCCGTGATCAGTAGAAACGCTATTGCGAAAGCCGGCCCTGCATATGGGGTCGGCTTTTTGTTGTGCTGGGGAACGCTTTTTTGGCCGCTGCCCCGGTCCGACGGCAGCTTGCGGGACGCAGCAGCCAAGGGCAAAAGCGGGTGTGTTCACCTGAAAAACACGGATTGATTGAATTCTTTCGGGGGGGGATAGACCTTTGTATTGAAAGGGATCGGCGGCGCATGGCTCCGCTTCTGCGGTTGTAGATTTTTTTGAGACCGAATGATTGCGATGGATGGATGGTGTTTGCAATGAAGCTGAATGTTCAAGGTGTGGGTCTGATGGTTTTGATCGGTCTCGTTTCCGGCTGTGTGCCCAAAGGCGAGACAGCCTCTGCCCCGGTGCCAGAGATCATGAGCAAAGACAGTGTCACCGTTGCCGACAAGGCCAGAGTCGAGGTTCATTCCCGCATGACACTCGGCCAGGCGGCGCTTGCAGGTTTCACCAAGTTCAAGCAAACGGGCGGGGTCCACGGCGCATTTTATGTCACGCGGGATGGAAGTTCGTTCTCCTGGCGCTCACGCCGCTATTCCGTTGAGGACGCGATGCTTGCCGCGCAAACCGATTGCGAGGCCTTCTACCAAACAGAATGCGAACTGTACGCAACCCTTGTGCCCGCCGCACCACGCGACGGCCGGTTTTATCTTCGTGATCAGAGCAGGGACACCTGGGAGAAGGCCATTCGCAATACGCGGGCAGGGAACGTTATCGCGATAGCGGCCAACAAAACAGGCGCATCCGGTTTCGCCTGGGACTTCAGCAACGCGGCAGAGGCCCGCGCAGCGGCGATCAGAACATGCGTGGAAAATGCAGCCGCTCTGCCCAAAGACAGCACCGCACGCGTTGTCGCTGCGAATGAGGCGGCTGGAGTGTACCAGTGCCGCATCGTTGGGGTCTTTCGATAGACTGATCCGGTGCGAGTGAGCAGAGGAGATGTCGCTCAAGCCGATGCGGCCTGACGATACCGGGATCAGTCACGTCTGCTCCGTGGTAAACTCAATCAATCCGGGATCCTGAGCGTCTCGTTGCGACCGCTTTTCTGATACTGGAGCTGTGCCTCTCCGATGGCAACGACCCGGCCGCCGTCTAGCCGGTCGCCCACCTGGACTTTGCGATACCGCCCGCTGGGCAGGCGCACCAGGGCGCGCCGGTCGGCGGCGGTGCCATAGACGCCGATAAGGTTCAGCTTGCGCAGGTTGATGGCGTTGGTGATCGTGGCCTGACGCGACACCGAAGCAGAACTGGGGATCCGGGGGGTTACGCTCGCGGCTGGCGCTGCGGCAGCCGTGGCCGCTGGCGCAGAGCTACGTTGTGCACGGTCTACGATATTGGCGAAATTTGCGGGGCGCTGGCGTGGATTGAGCGAGGTGGAAACCGCCTGTTCTGTGGCGGGCTGGTTTTCTTCTTCGTCGGTTTTCAGAGTGGCGGGACGCGCGCGCGGGCGAAGACTTGCCAGTTCGGCGCGGCTGCGCCCGCCAAGCTGGGAGCGCTCTACCTGTTCGGTCAAATCTGCTGGACGCGCACGTGGGCGCAGCCGTGACAGCGTTTCCAGACGGGCGGCCTCGGCTTCTGCGGCCTCGGCTGCGGCTTCTGCATCGGGATCTTCGCGCGGCGGTGTGGGCGGTGGCACCACGGGGGGGCGGCCAAGATAGACCATTACTCCGTCTGGGTTTACGGTGCCTTCCGGGGTCGCCTCGACCAGACCGCGCTGATCAAGGGCAATGGAGCTGCCCGCTGCCGCCGGTGAGCTGACAACGTCCGGCGCGTCGTCCAGTTGTAGATCCGGGTGAGGCGGCAGGGCGACGGCGTCTTGCGACAGGTTGGTGTGGTCGATGGAGGCAACATAGATGTTGTCTAGGTCCACCACGGCGGGCACTTCGGCGATTTGCGGCCCGGCCTGCCAGATCCCTGTTGCTGCATATTGCGCCGCTTGCTCCATCGCGCTGAGTTGCGCGGGCTCGGTTTCAGGTTCGTCAGCAATGCCATCTGCGATGGCTTCCGGGTCAATCGCCGTTTCGGAGGCCGGATCATCAAGACGCGCAAGCTCGGTGTCGGCTTCATCGGGCGCCACTGGCTCTTCGGGCAGTGCAATCACTCCGGGATCGGGCTGATCCGGGATCGGGCTGACCTGCGGGGCTATGGGGCGGGTGTCGGGGTCGATCAGGGCCAGGGGAGCGGGTGTGGCTTCGCCGACGGGCGCGCTGTCCGAGGGAGCCGGACGCTCGGAAACGGGTTGCTGATTCGGCTCCGGGGCAGTGATTGTCTCGTCCGGCACATCTTGCGCAGGGGGAGTGGCTGTTGGCTCTGCCTCAACACCTTCGGTGACCTCCTGCGTATCGGAGAAGCGCGCGAAAGGCCCGGTTCGGGTCACATAGGCCAGCGCGGCAACGGCAAGCATGAAGATCAGCAAAAGGACGGTCAGGATCAGTCCCATGTTGCGGGGTTTTTCCGCTGTGCGCTGTGGCTTTGAGTTTGCAAAGAAACGGGAAATGCCGCTGGTTGCCGCAGCCAAGGTCGATACGGATTTTCCGTCCTTGGAAGATGGCTTTGTCGGCCCGCCGGAAGTCAGCGGAGGGGCCGCCGGAATTGGGCTGGCAAGAGCGGCGGCAGCCAGGTCTTTTGCCAAAATCTCTTCCTGCGTTTTCAGTGGCGGAGAAGTCTTGGGCGCCTGGCTGTCGGGTTGCTCTTTTTCTTTGCGCGCGGAAAGTCCGGTGTCCGCTCCGGCGGCCGGCGGTGTCCTTGACGCACCAGCGAGCGCTGGCGACGGCGTCTTCGAGGCTTCACCCCGACGGCGACGTGAGCTGAAGCCAAGGGCGGGGGTGATGTCCTCAGCCGGACCCACATCCAGCGTTTCTTCTGTACCGAGCGAGGCGGTTGCGGTGTCCGCGCTCAGGGTCAGTCCACCCTTGGGGCGAGCCGGTTCGCGCTCAGTCCGGTCCTCGGCGGGTTGATCCGTTGTGCCTTTCTGCGGGGCAGGCTTTTCAGCCGGTTTGGCTTCAGGCTCTGTCTTGGGAGTACTCGGCGCAGGGGCAGGGGGGGTTTTTGCCTTGGGCTGTTCCGCAGGACCGACATCGACAACGGCGATCCCGTCAGGCTCGATCGGGCTTTCGCCGATCGCCTTGGCGGGGCCAAAGAACGGCTCTCCCAGGAAATCCATGTCGCCCGGAATCGCAACGAAGCAGGCAGGGGTAAAACCGTGATCGACGGCGAAGCCCTCGGCTTCGGCAAGGGTTTCTCGAGCGACGGCGGCAATATGGGTCCGTGTGCCATCCTCCGAAATGTCAAAGGCCAGATCGGCAACCGCGTAGGGCGTGGCCCCTTCCAGCGCCTCAGCCGCCAGTGCGCGGCGCTCCCGCGGATCGGCCATACCGGTTTCGATGGTGAGGTAACGGATCTGATCGTTCGGGATCACCAGCTTGCAGCAATCCGGCTCGCTCAGCTCCAGCGCGTCACCTTTCTGGCGCAATGCCTCAAGCGCCCCCTTGAGGTCGGAATGATCCAGCGTCACCATACCTATGTTGCGCCATCCCCCGGCAGCGCGATGCAGGTAGGTGATACCGTCAGAAGACAGCGAAAGAGCAAACCCCGGTTTCATTGTGCGGTCAAACCATCCAAGTTCCTGTTGCCCGGACCGCGTTGTGCCCGATTGGCCTTGTGTGCAGACTTTAAAGCAGGAGTTTGCCGAGTAAAAGGAAAAGACAGAAACTGCTCTTGTCTGCGGCAAGGAAGCGCCCCCATTTTGGATTGGCAAAAGGAGGCAGTGCCCATGAATGCGAAAATGATAGCAATACTGAATATGAGGGCCGTTGTGGCGTCACTGGCCCTCATGGCCTGCACAGCGGCGCCGGTCCTGGCCGAGCAGGTTCTGCCACTACGCCAGATTACGGTCACGGGCGACGCGCGTACAGAGGTTGCGCCGGACCGGGCCAGTATTACCCTTGGTGTGACGGTTGAGGCGGAAAGCGCGACAGAAGCGATGCGCACTGTTTCGCAGGACATGGCGGCGGTGATTGACCGTCTGGCCGCAGGCGGTATCGCCCCCGAGGACATGCAGACCCAGCGCATTTCGGTGGATCCGGTCTGGAGCGGGGGGCGCTATGACAACGGATCCGGCAAGGGCGTGATTACGGGTTTTGTGGCTTCAAACTCGCTTTTGGTGCGGGTGCGTGACCTCGGGAACCTTGGAGCAATCCTGGACGACGTGCTGGATGCGGGCGCCAATGAGTTTCGAGGCCTCAGCTTTGGCGTTGCGGACCGCGCGGCGGTGCTGGATCAGATCAGGGGCGATGCGGTGCGCGACGCGATCCGAAAGGCGCGCCAACTGGCCGAAGCCGCTGATATGACCCTTGGCCCGGTGCGTTCCATTAGTGAGCATGGCGGGGGCGGCGGGGTGCCGATGATGGCCATGGAAATGGCGCGCTCGGGCGACGTTCCTGTACAGGCGGGCAGCCTGTCGTTTGAACACAGCGTCACGGTCGTCTTTGACCTTCTGGAACCGACGTCGGAGTAAAACCCACTGGGGCGAACGGAAAAAAGGCCGGGGGCTACCCCCGGCCTTTGGTATTTTGTCTGATAAAGAACTTAGCCGCAGGCTTTGCTCAGGGCCTGATCCAGATCGGCAATCAGATCGTCCGCATCCTCGATCCCGATCGAAATGCGCACCACATTGGGGCCTGCGCCAGCCGCTTCCTGCTGCTCGGGTGTCAGCTGGCGGTGGGTGGTGGAGGCCGAGTGGATGATCAGCGAGCGGGTATCGCCGAGGTTCGCCACATGAGAGAAGATCTCAAGCGCATCCACCAGTTTGATGCAGGCGTCATAGCCGCCCTTGACCGCAAAGGTGAACAAACCGCTGGTGCCCTTGGGGTAGCAGGCCTGGGCGCGTTCGTAGTAGGGCGAAGAGGGAAGACCGGCGTAGGTCACGTAGTCTACCCGCTCGTCCTGTTCGAGCCAGCTTGCCACCTTCATTGCATTCTCGCAGTGGCGCTGCATGCGCAGGGACAGGGTTTCGACGCCCATCAAGGTGTAATGGGCGGCCTGCGGGTTCATGGTCATGCCCAGATCGCGCAGACCGATTGCGATACCGTGGAAGGTAAACGCGAGGGATCCGAAGGTCTCGTGGAACTTGAGGCCGTGATAGGCAGGTTCGGGTGCGGAGAGGGACGGGAACTTGTCTGAGGCCGACCAGTCGAAGTTGCCCGAATCGATCACCACGCCACCGGTCACGGTGCCATTGCCGGTGAGGTATTTGGTGGTGGAGTGCACAACCAGCGTGGCGCCCTGGGCAATCGGGTTGCACAGGTAGGGGGTTGCGGTGGTGTTGTCCACGATCAGGGGCAAACCTGCGGCATCGGCGACATCGGCGATGGCGCGGATATCGGTGACATAGCCGCCGGGGTTTGCGATGGATTCGCAGAACACTGCGCGAGTATTTTCATCAATGGCATCGCGCACCGCGTCCAGATCGTCTGTATCTACGAACTTGGCCGACCAGCCAAAGCGTTTGATGGTCTGGCTGAACTGGGTGACGGTGCCGCCATAAAGACGGGTCGAGGCCACCACATTGCAGCCTGGTGCCATCAGCGGGAACAGCGCCATGATCTGCGCCGCGTGGCCGGAGGAGCAGCAGACCGCGCCGACGCCGCCTTCGAGCGTGGCCAGGCGTTCCTGCAGGACCGCAACCGTGGGGTTGGTCAGGCGCGAGTAGATGTAGCCGACCTCCTGAAGGTTGAAGAGCGCAGCCGCGTGGTCGGCGTCTCGGAACACATAGGAGGTGGTCTGGTAAATCGGTGTCTGGCGGGCACCAGTGGCCGGATCGGGCCGGGCACCGGCGTGAATTTGCAGCGTGTCAAAACCATAGCTGGGCGCTTCGGTCATTGGTCTCTCTCCCTAAGGTCATTTCTTGCCACAGGTGTACGGCAGGTGGGCGCGCCAGACAACGTGCTCGATCGAATTCGGAACAGCCTACCCCCGGCGTTGCGGGTTTGGGGGAAATCGTTCCACCACCGGTCGAGGTTGCACAGCCGCAGCCTGCGAGGAAATGTGCAGCGGGCGAACAGCCGGAGCGTGCCTGGGTCGTATGCATATGGCTTTGCGAGCAAAAATCGAGGCGTTCATGGAGGCCTTCTGTGCGCCTCATCGCGTCTGATACTGGCGATCCCTGAAGGACTCGAACCCTCAACCTGCTGATTAGAAGTCAGCTGCTCTATCCAGTTGAGCTAAGGGACCGCTGCGTTCCAGTTACGACACCGGCCACCGAAGGGTCAAGGCGCCGCGCGCAGGTCCAGATGCATAAAGGTGGACCAGGGATCCTCGCAATAGTCGCCAAAGGGTGCGCATTCCTTGAACCCGTAGGATTCGTAGAGTTTGCGCGCGGGCAGGAAATCGGGGGTGGAGCCTGTTTCAAGGTAAATCCCAGCAGCGTGCTCGCAGCGGGCAAGATGCAAAAGATACTCCAGCATGGCACGACCTGCGCCGCTGCCGCGCGCCGCGGCCAGAGTGTGCATCGATTTCAGTTCGAACGCGTCGCCCTGCAAACGTTTCAGCGCTCCCATAGCCAGCGCGCTGCCGTCGCGGCGCAACAGAAAGAATGCGACTGACGGATCTTCTAGGTCGCTGCCGTCCATCGCGTGGCAGCTTTCTTGCGGCGATTGGGCCGCCATTTGGTCCAGGTGGCGACGGATTAGGCCTGCAGCCTCAGGATCACTGGGGCTTGCTGGAGCGATCTGGAATTCCGTCATCGCGGACCTCAATGGGTCCAGGGACCGCGGCGGTTTGTTGCAAAGTTGTCTCCGTAACCACCGGGGCGGATATTGGCTTTGCGCACCTTGGGTTCGATCACTTCGGCTTCGATGCCGTGATCCTTGGCGTATTCGAGCGCTTCTTCCTTGCTGTCGAAACGCAGGCGGACCTGGCTTTGGGTATCGGCTGAGGAGGTCCAGCCCATCAGGGGATCGACTTCACGCGCACTGGCCTGTGCAAATTCCAGAACCCACTTGCGGGTCTTGGCCATACCGGAGGTCATGGCGTTTCTCGCTGGCCGGTAAATACGCGCTTGCATCGCAGTCTCCTATTCATCCGCTACCGCATATATGCGACGATCCGCGCGCTGCGGCAAGATCGATTTAGTCATGTGTTTGAGACAAACATGACCAAGATACGCTCTGCGCCTGCGTTGCAACACTTGCTGAAACAGCGGTGTCGCAGGGCAAGTGCGTAGGGTGGGAAAGGCAGGGCCTGGGCAAGCCCTCCTCGCTGTGCTGAAATGGGCGTTTTTTCGGCAACTTCCGGTGCAGCCTCTTGAATTGGAACAAAAAGAGATCAACTGTGATGCCGCAAGACACAGGACCGACCATGCCCTACGCACATTCCGACAAATCGCTGCCCATGATGACCGAGCGCGCGGCCCAGCAGCGTCCCAAGCTGGAAGGCGGAAAGCGATTCGTCATGAACACCGAGTTCGACCCGGCAGGCGATCAGCCCACAGCCATTGCCGAACTGAGCCAGGGCGTGCGGGAGGGAGAGCGTAATCAGGTGCTGCTTGGCGCGACGGGCACCGGTAAGACATTCACCATGGCAAAGGTGATCGAGGAAACCCAGCGCCCCGCCATCATTCTGGCCCCGAACAAGACGCTGGCGGCGCAGCTTTATGGCGAATTCAAGGGCTTCTTCCCGGAGAACTCGGTCGAGTATTTCGTGTCCTTCTACGACTATTACCAGCCCGAGGCCTATGTGCCGCGCAGCGACACCTATATCGAGAAGGAAAGCCAGATCAACGAGCAGATCGACCGCATGCGCCACTCGGCCACGCGGGCACTGTTGGAACGCGACGATGTGATCATCGTTGCCTCGGTCTCCTGCATCTACGGTATCGGTAGCGTCGAAACCTATTCGGCTATGACCCAGGATCTGAAGGTGGGGGAGATGTACGATCAGCGCCAGGTCATGGCCGATCTGGTTGCCCAGCAGTACAAGCGCAATGATCAGGCCTTTCAGCGCGGCTCCTTCCGGGTGCGGGGCGACACATTGGAAATATTCCCCGCCCACCTTGAGGACCGCGCCTGGAAGCTGTCGTTCTTTGGCGAAGAGCTGGAGGCAATCACCGAATTCGACCCGCTGACAGGTGAGCGCACCGGATCATTTGACCAGATCCGCGTCTACGCGAACTCCCACTATGTCACACCAAAACCGACGCTCAATCAGGCGGTCATCGAGATCAAGAAAGAGCTGCGCATGCGGTTGGATCAGCTGGTGGGCGAGGGCAAGCTGCTGGAGGCGCAGCGGCTGGAGCAGCGCACCAATTTCGACATCGAAATGCTGGAGGCGACGGGCCACTGCAACGGGATCGAGAACTACTCGCGCTACCTGACGGGCCGTGCACCGGGAGAGCCGCCGCCGACCCTGTTTGAATTCATTCCCGACAACGCCATTGTCTTTGCCGATGAAAGCCATGTCTCGGTCCCGCAGATCGGCGCCATGTACAAGGGTGACCACAGGCGCAAGTTCACCCTGGCCGAGCACGGCTTCCGGCTGCCCTCCTGCATGGACAACCGACCGCTGAAGTTCGAGGAATGGGACGCCATGCGCCCGCAGTCGGTCTTTGTTTCGGCCACGCCCGCGGCCTGGGAGCTGGAGCAATCGGGCGGTGTATTTGCCGAACAGGTGATCCGCCCCACGGGCCTGCTGGATCCGCAGGTGGAAATCCGCCCCGTCGATATGCAGGTGGACGATCTGCTGGACGAGATCCGCAAGGTTTCGGCGGATGGCTTCCGCACGCTCTGTACCGTTCTGACCAAGCGCATGGCAGAGGATCTGACCGAATACCTGCATGAGCAGGGCATCAAGGTGCGCTACATGCACAGCGACATCGACACGCTGGAGCGGATCGAGATCCTGCGCGATTTGCGCCTTGGGGCGTTTGACGTGCTTGTGGGTATCAACCTGTTGCGGGAAGGTCTGGATATCCCCGAATGCGGTCTGGTGGCCATTCTGGATGCCGACAAGGAAGGGTTCCTGCGCTCAGAGACCTCGCTGATCCAGACCATCGGCCGCGCTGCGCGTAACGCCGATGGTCGCGTGATCATGTATGCCGACCGCATCACCGGCTCGATGGAGCGCGCCATCGGCGAGACCGAGCGCCGCCGCGCCAAGCAGATCGCCTACAACGAAAAACACGGGATCACGCCGGAGACTGTGAAAAAGAACGTCGAGGACGTGCTGGCGGGACTCTACCAGGGCGATGTGGACATGAACCGCGTCACCGCCAATATCGACAAGCCGATGCATGGTGCCAACCTTGAAGCGCACCTGAATGGTCTGCGTGAGGAGATGCGCAAGGCCGCAGAGAACCTTGAATTTGAAGAGGCAGCGCGCTTGCGGGATGAGATAAAACGGCTCGAGGCGGTGGATCTTGCCGTTTCCGACGATCCGCTGGCGCGCCAGTCGGCTGTTGAGGCGGCCTCGGAGGCGGCAACAAAATCGCGTGGCCGCTCGACTGCAGGGCGGGCGGGCCAGAGAGGCGGAAATGTGAAGCGACGCGGGCGTTAAGGCAGGGCATCCTGCGCGCGATCACCACGCTGGACACGCCATAGGCGCGCTGGGCCCCAAGCGCATGGCAGTCTAGAGCGCGTCACGTTGCGATCCGAAAGTTGGATTGTGCTTTTTTTGTGGCTGTCTGCTTTAACCGGATGAGACGGCGGGATCTTTGCGTTCGATTATCTTTTCCAGCAAATCCAGCAATGCATCCATCTCAAACGGTTTTGCCAGGGTGGCCGTCGCTCCCAACCCCGCAGCTGTGGTCAGGATGTTCTCCATGCCTGAATGCCGTGTAGATCCGCTGATCGCGACAATGGGTACCTTGCGCAGCGCGGGCTGTTTCTGTCCCGGAGAACGCATCCAGCCGATCAGGGAAATGCCGCCGTCGGGCAATGGACGACCATTGGCTCTAACGATGATATCCGCGATCACCACGTCATAGTCACCTTCGGACAATAGAACCTTTGCCCGTGAAGCATCCGGCGCAACATCCACCAGATACCCGGTTCGACGCAGGCGCGCTGCGACGAAGGAGGCAAAGGCGACCTCATCGTCCATAAGGAGTATTTTCCCCAAACTGCGCCCCTTCTTCATCTTTTGCCTGAGCCCTGTTGCTCTACGTGGCGGCTCCCATGCTACTCTTGGCTAGCATACGCCTATTTGGCGCAAATGACATGAATTCTTGAAAGGCGTTCAACATGTCCCAGGATCTGACGGACCAGGAAATCCAGAACGCTTTGGAACAATGCGCCGCTGAACCTGTGCATATCCCCGGGACCGTGCAGCCCCATGCATGCCTTGTTGCAATTGAACCTGAAACCACCAGAGCGCGGTATGTGAGTGAAAACATCAATACGATCCTGCCGGTCACGGCCGATGCCCTGCTGGGCGCCCCGGTATCGGACCATTTGGATCGATCGGTCTGGCACGCGCTGAGCAATGCCCGGGCGCTGCCTGGCTTTACAGCAAAAGCCCGGGGACTTGGGTCTTATTGTGTGCACGGGCAGATGGTCGCCATATCCGCCTTTCAAAGCGGCGACGTCGTTGTTCTGGAAATGGAACCTGAACCGGGCATGGATCTGGGGGGGCGGACAGTCTCGCGACGTTGAACTTTCTGGTAGAGGAATTGGAAAGCTGCACGTCGCAGAGCGCGCTTTTTGAGACGGCAACGGCACTGTTTCAACAGCTTAGCGGATATGACAGGGTCATGGTCTATCGCTTTGATGCTGAATGGAATGGCGAGGTGCTCGCCGAGCACACTCGCATTGGTCTGGAAAGCTATGTCGGTCTGCGCTTTCCCAGCTTTGATATCCCTGCGCAGGCGCGCGCGATCATGGGGCGCGTGCCGCTTCGGTTTATCACTGACGTTGAACAGGTGCCGGTGCCCATTCTGGCGGCAGACGAGAGCGCAGCGCCCTTGGATATCACGCTTGCCTCGTCACGCGGTGTGTCGCATGTGCATATGGCATACCTGCGCAATATGGGATCTGCGGTCACGCTGACCTTGTCGGTCATGGTGGGCGGCCAGCTTTGGGGCATCATTTCTTTCCATCAAAGCAGGCCACGTGTCCCGGCACCAGCGCTGCGCACGTTGCTTCAAGGCGTTTTGCGCGCCTTCTCCACCAAGCTGCAGCTTTTGATCCAGCAGGAGCGTATCGCGATGATGGAAAAGGTCGAGCGTATCGGCGATGCCATCTTGGGCGATCTCGATGACGCCGCTGGCTTTTCATCTTTTGCCAGAACCGTACAGGATATTGTCGGAGGCTGCGGCCTGGTTGTCTCGCAAGGGGGGAGGCGTCGCCAATTTGGCAAAGTTCCGGCAGAGCCGTTGCTTGAATGCCTGGTGGAGCGCGCGCAGGGGGCCGATGATCTGGAGAGCTTTGAAAACCTGAGTGAAACATTCCCTCGGTTTTCCAATGCCTTGAACGGATGCGCCGGTGCTGTGTTGTTTGCGCCGGTGACAGATCGTGCGGTTCTCCTGTTTCGTGCAGAACATGCGCGTGAGGTTTCCTGGGCGGGAAACCCGGAAAAGACCATAGACAACATCGATGGTGTCTCTCGCCTGACCCCGCGGGGCTCTTTCTCGACCTATCTGGAAGAGATCCATGGCTGCTGTCGCCCCTGGAGCGAGTTGGACCTGTATTTCTGCCGCAGGATCTGGTCGCTGGCCAATTCGGTGGAGCGCCGTGTGCTGATCACCTCGCTGAATCGTCAACAGAAAATCATGATCGATGAGTTGAACCACAGGGTGCGCAACATCCTTGCCCTGATCCGATCCGTATCGCGCCAGGCCCGTGCGAGCAGCTATGGATCCTTGGCATCCTACTCCAAATCGCTCGAGGCGCGCATTGAGGCGCTGGCGGCCAGTCACGATCTGGCTTCGGGGCATATGGCGGCGTCGGTCCCGATCATCGATCTGATCACACAGGAATTCGATCCCTTTGGCTCAGATCGCCTGAGCCGCTGCAAGATAAGCGGAACTGCAGGAGCGCTGCGCGCAGATGTTGCGCCCATCTTTTCGCTGGTGATCCATGAGTTGGTCACGAATGCGGTAAAATATGGAGCCCTGTCAAATGAGGAGGGACAAGTTGGCATCACCTTGACCCAAACAGAGCACGGGCTGGAGATCGACTGGGCCGAAAAAGGCGGGCCGCAGGTCATCGCGCCAAGGACGCTCGGCTTTGGATCCACCTTGATCTCAGAGGCAATTCCGCATGAGCTGGATGGCCGTGCTACATTGTCCTTTGAAGCCGGTGGCGTTGAGGCCCGCCTGTTCCTGCCTCGGACACAGTTGGATCCGGAGTTTCAAAGGCCAGACACGTCCAATGCACCACAGCATGCGCAGGCTGGCCATAGCGAGCAATTGCGCGCGCTGCTGGCCGGGAGTACCTGTCTTCTGGTCGAAGACAATTTTGTCATTGCCCGCGCGATGCGGGATCAGTTGATCGAACTCGGCGTTGCCAATGTGGAAATCGTGGCGCAGGTCGATGATGCGCTGGCCTTGCTTGACCGGCTTGGTCGGCAGGATTTTGCCGTGCTCGATATCAATTTGGGGCACCGTGGAACGAGCATCCCGGTGGCTCAGAAGCTTGCGGAAAAGAACATCCCGTTCCTGTTCGTCACCGGGTATGGTGACCGGGACAGTCTGCCGCCTGATCTTCGGGTCTATGCACAGTTGACCAAACCGGTGACCAACGCCGCGTTGACGGCGGCGCTTGTGGAAGTCCTGCAAGGCAAGGGCTAGCGGCTGGTTTCACAGGTGCACCGGGGCAGCGGTTTGGGGGAGCACTTAATCCGCTGCGGTGCGGTTCTGCACGACTACGGGCGTGTCATAGTACTGGAATTGCGGCGTGCTGCCGAAGGTCTCGGCGACGCGGGCCAGAAAAGCCTCACCATGCGCTTCCTGCGCGTCTGCAATACTCTCCCACGTATAGACGCCGCCAGCTACGCCACTTTCGGGGTCATAAAGGTAGTTCTTGCGGTGCAACTTCGGGTGCGCGCGCCAGATCTCCGCGCTCTCCTCGAACAGCGCAATCACGTGCTCACGGTTCATGTCCTTGTTGATCTTGAACGTAACGATTTCGGTGATCATCGTGGATCCTCCCTGTTGCAGTCATGATGGCACGGGCCTCGATCCAATGCCAGCGGTGCGGCCCCGACCTTCGTTGGCCTCGAATGCGAGGACCCTGCGCGATTGAATGGATGACCAGAACGATAGAGTGTGTGGTCAGACGCGTCGGCTACCGCGACTGAGGGAAGACGGCCGTCCTTTTGACCGTTCCGTAGACAAAACTGGTGTCGATGGATGCGATGCCACCGATGGGGTGGATGCGATTGCGAATGAAGTCTTCATAGGCTTCCAGGTCAGGCACAAGAACCCGCAATTGGTAATCCATCGCCCCTGTCATTACGTGACATTCCAGCACTTCGTCGATCATGCGTACGCGGCTCTCGAAATTCTTCACATCGGCCTCGTTGTGGCGCTCCAGACGGATGCGCACGAAAACCATGATCGACAGCCCATAGGCGGAGGCATCCACATCAGCGCTGTAGCCTTGGATGATGGCGTTGCGTTCGAGGTTGCGGACCCTGCGCAAACAGGGGGAGGGTGACAGGCTTACTGCGGCGGCAAGATCCTGGTTGGTCATGCGGCCATCCCGTTGCAGGGCACGGATGATCTGGCGATCTTTATCGTCCATAGGGACCCCATATTGGCATAATATGCCAATATATGGCATCCAAGAGGCAATATTGGCAAGCAAATAGCCGAGGGAATTGTGACAATGGCCAAAATAGATACAGGAGATCCCAATGTCCGCCCCCAAGAGTTTTGCTACACGCGCCATTCACCATGCCTATGATCCGATGCAGAACGAGGGCGCGCTGACGCCTCCGTTGCATCTGACGTCCACCTTCGCTTTCGAGACTGCCGAGGCCGGTGGTGAGACCTTTGCCGGTGACCGTGCCGGGCATATTTACTCCCGGATCTCGAACCCGACCTGCGATCTGCTGGAGCAGCGCATTGCAACCTTGGAAGGGGCAGAGGCCGGTTTGGCCATGGCCAGCGGCATGGGGGCGGTCACGGCCGTTCTCTGGACCCTCCTGTCGCCGGGGGACGAGGTCATTGTGGACAAGACCCTTTATGGCTGCACCTTTGCCTTCATGCGGCACGGGCTGGCAAAATGGGGCGTGACCATTACCCATGTGGATATGACCGACGTCGAGAACCTGCGCGCGGCAATCTCGGATAAGACCCGTGTGGTCTATTTCGAGACACCCGCCAATCCAAACATGCGCCTTGTCGACATCGCCGCCGCCTCCGAGATTGCTCATGCGGCAGGTGCACAAGTCGTGGTCGACAATACCTATGCCACACCATACCTCACGCGCCCGATCGAACTGGGCGCCGATATCGTCGTACACTCGGCAACCAAATATCTTGGAGGTCACGGTGATGTGGTGGCGGGCCTGGTCGCGGGCACGGCCGAGCAGATCACTGAAATCCGCCTCGTGGGCATGAAGGACATGACCGGAGCGGTAATGGCGCCCTTCAACGCCATGCTCATCCTGCGCGGTCTCAAGACCCTTGCCCTGCGAATGGAGCGGCACTGCGCCTCGGCCGAAACCGTGGCTGAATACCTCCAGGCGCATCCCGCTGTTCAGCAGGTGCACTTTCCGGGTCTTGAGTGCTTTGACCAGTTTGATCTGGCGGCCCGCCAGATGGATGAGCCCGGCGCGATGATTGCCTTTGAAGTCAAAGGCGGCATGGCTGGCGGCATTGCGTTCATGAACCGTCTCAAGATGATCCAGCGCGCGGTTTCTCTGGGCGATGCGGAAACACTGATCCAGCACCCGGCCTCGATGACACATTCGACCTACACGGCCGAAGAGCGCGCGCTACATGGCATCAGCGACGGGCTGATCCGTCTCTCCGTGGGGCTGGAAGACGTCGACGACATCCTGCAGGATCTGGAGCAGGCCCTGCCGACTGCAACGAAACACGCCGCCGAATAAGGAAAGCGCCATGTCCGCCGATCTGACTCACCTCAAGACCGTTGAGCAGCGCCTGTTGTGGCTGTCCCACTGGATGATCCACAATGCCAATCACCTGCGTCCCAAGGTGGACGGGATCAAGATCGGCGGGCATCAGGCGTCGTCTGCCTCAATGGTGTCCATCATGACCGCGCTCTATTTCTCGGCCCTGCGGCCCGAGGACCGGGTGGCTGTGAAACCCCATGCCTCTCCCATTTTCCATGCGATGCAATACCTGATGGGAAATCAGACCCGCGAGAAGATGGAAAACTTCCGCGGCTTTGGCGGCGTGCAATCCTACCCCAGCCGCACCAAGGATATTGACGATGTCGATTTCTCCACTGGGTCTGTCGGGTTGGGCGTGGCGATCACCTCCTTTGCTTCGCTCATCCAGGACTATGTGGCGGCCAAAGACTGGGGCAGGGGCGCTCCGATGGGGCGCATGGTGGCGCTGGTCGGTGATGCGGAACTGGATGAGGGCAATATCTACGAGGCCCTTCAGGAAGGCTGGAAAAACGATCTGCGCAACACCTGGTGGATCATCGACTACAACCGTCAGTCGCTGGACGGGATTGTCCGCGAGGGGCTGTTTGAGCGGATCGAAAAGATTTTTGATGCCTTCGGCTGGGACGTGGTGCGCATCAAGCACGGGGTTTTGCAACGGGCTGCCTTTGAAGAACCGGGTGGGGACCGCTTGCGAGACTGGATCGATGCCTGCCCCAACCAGGAGTATTCCGCGCTCACCTTCATGGGCGGGGCTGTCTGGCGCAAGCGGCTGATGGATGACCTTGGCGATCAGGGGGATGTGACGGCCTTGATCGAGCGGCGCAGCGATGCGGAACTGGCCGCCCTGATGGAAAACCTTGGCGGCAACTGCGTTGAAACCATGGCCGAAACCTTTGCCGCTATCGACCACGACCGCCCGACCTGTTTCCTGGCCTACACCATCAAGGGCTGGGGCACCCCTATTGCGGGGCACAAGGACAACCACGGCGGGCTAATGAACAAGGCCCAGTTTGCGGATTGGCAGAAACACATGGGCGTAGAGCCAGGCGAAGAGTGGGAACCTATGGCAGCGGTGCAGGACCGGGCCGCGTTGCGCGATTTTCTGTCTCGGGTGCCCTTCTTTGCCAAGGGCACGCGCCGGTATCAGGACGACAAACTGGCCGTACCGTCGATTGCCATCGATACCTCGCGCGAAATCTCGACGCAGATGGCCTTTGGCAAGATCCTTGATGATCTGTCAAAGGGCGACAGCACGCTGGCCGACCGTATCGTGACCACCTCGCCGGATGTGACCGGCACCACCAGTCTTGGCCCATGGGTGAACCGGCGCAAGCTGTTTGCCCGGACCGCGCAGGCCGATGCCTTTATCGAGAACCGCATCCCCTCGACCGCGAAATGGGAGTTTACGCCAAAAGGCCAGCATATCGAACTTGGCATTGCCGAGATGAACCTGATGCTGCTTTTGGGGGCTGCGGGCCTGTCGCATTCCCTGTTCGGTAAGCGCCTGATCCCCATCGGCACGGTCTACGACCCCTTCGTGGCACGCGGCCTCGATGCACTGAATTATGCCTGTTATCAGGATGCGCGCTTCATCCTCGTTGGCACGCCATCCGGTGTGACCCTGGCGCCCGAAGGCGGCGCGCATCAATCCGTTGGCTCGCCCCTGATCGGGATGAGCCAGGATGGGCTGGCCTCGTTTGAGCCTGCCTTTGCCGATGAATTGGCGGTGATCATGGAGTGGGCGTTTGATTATGTTCAACGGGACGGGGAAGGCGACCCGGACGAGCGCACCTGGCTGCGCGATGAGACCGGTGGCTCTGTCTATCTGCGTCTGACCACGAACCCGATCGAGCAGCCTGGCAAACGTGTCGACGAGGATTTCCGACAGGGCGCGATCGATGGTGCCTACTGGCTGCGCAAACCGGGGCCCAATTGCGAAGTGGTGATCGCCTATCAGGGCGCAGTTGCGCCGGAGGCGATCAAAGCTGCCGGGGTGATCGGTGAAGGGCGGCGTGATGTGGGCGTGCTGGCGGTGACCTCGGCCGACCGGCTGAACGCAGGCTGGACTGCCGCGCAGCGGGCGCGGTCTCGTGGCAATGCACAGGCGCAATCTCACATCGAGACCCTGATGGCGGGCCTTCCGCCCCATTGCAAACTGGTCACCGTGATCGACGGCCACCCCGCCTCACTATCCTGGCTGGGAGCGGTGCAGGGACACAGAACGATCCCTCTCGGAGTCGAGCACTTCGGCCAGACCGGTACCATTCAGGACCTTTATGGCCATCACGGTATCGACGCGGCTGCAATCGTGGAAAAGGTGAATGGTCTGACGGATGGCAAGCATCTGAGCCAAAGCAGGCTCAGCCCCCTTCACAACAGCTGACCGCGTCTTAGGGCGCCCAAGGGCAGCTGGCCAAGGGGGAACGGGTCAGCGCAGGGCCGTCTATGTAGACGGCCCTTGGTCCGCCCGGACTTGCCCCGGTTCGGTGCAGAGCGTTCATTTCACTTCCCGGGCCTTTTGCTCGAATGCGGTGGGCTCTGAAAGAAGGTTTCTCACCTGACCTCGGCCACGTCCTTCGGTCAGCGCCTGCGAAACCTTTTCCGGCCTCTGCTCAGTTTGCCGATGTGATTCAGCTTTATTGTCAAAGCCATGCAGGTGTCCTCCAAACGTCCCGGAACTGCAAAGCAAGTGCATGTTAATGAATGAATACAGAGCCTTTTGGAGAAGGTGATGGTGCCCCCACACGGACTCGAACCGCGGACCTACTGATTACAAATCAGTTGCTCTACCAGCTGAGCTATAGGGGCATGCCACCGAACGCAAAGCGTTCTTGGCGTCGTGATTTGATCAATGGTCACGTTTTCGACAGCGCGATAGGTGACTCGGGCAACTCACAAGGGGCGTGTAGACGATTGTCCGGCAAAGCGCAATCCGTCCTGCGATCATTTTCTTCTCAAATTCGGGTGCATCTTCGTCGGCACCTCAACGGTGAGTGCAGGCCGTCGATCTTGGATGCCGCACTCTGGCGCAATGGGTAGGTGCTGGCGGTGATGTTTGACGAAGGCGGACCACCGGAGTAAGCCTTGAAATGTCCAAACATCAAAAAGAACAGGCCCATTCATGCAGGTTGTCATTCATGCGGGCAGTCATGAGACAGAAGAGGATCGGTTGCTGAAGACCTTGTTGCAGAACAAGGAGGCAGCCGGGAAACGTGGCACTGCGGTGCCGGGGCCTGGAAAGTATCGATACCTGCTGGGGGACTGCGTCGACGCGATGCTGGATGGCCGCCGACCCGTGCAGGACAGTGGTATTCTGTGGGATGGGATCCTGGAACAGGAACAGGCCAACCGGGTCATCCTGTCCAATCCGCATTTCATGGGCGCGCCGCGCAATGCCGTTGGAAGCCACGGGTTCTACCCGGAGGCCGAAATGCGGCTAGGAGCCTTGCAGCAGCTTTTTCCTGATGACGAGTTGGAGATCCAGATTGGGCTGCGCGATCCGGGCAGTTTTTTGCCGGCGCTGCTCCGCGGGTTGCAGCCTCAGCGCAGTGAGCAGATCTTGAGAGAGTGCGAGCTCCAGGAATTGCGCTGGTCCAATTTGCTGCTGCGCCTTCGAACAGCCCTGCCAGATGTCCCGATAACAGTCTGGTTCTACGAGGAAATGCCTTTGATCTGGGCGGATATACTGCGCTCATTGCTTGGCTTTGAGCCCGGGGAGCGGCTGATCGGGGGCATGGACCTGCTGGCGGTGATCATGTCGGGGGAGGGCATGCAGCGACTGCGCGCCTATCTGCATGAGCACCGCGAGATGAGCGAAGAGCAGAAACACCGGGTGATCGGCGCCTTCCTTGACAAATACGCCATCGAGGACGCGATTGAAGAAGAGGTCGATTTGCCTGGGTGGACGGATATGCTGATCGAACAGCTATCGGTGCAATACGATGCGGATCTTGACCAGATCGCTGCCATCCCCGGCGTTACAATCTTGTCGGCCTGAACGTGCAACCGGTTGATATGACACTCCTCCGGAGCGCTCCGGCAGGCTGCAGGGCCGAGTGATGGCACAGCGCAAACCGTTCAATATCGTCATCATTGGCCAGGCGGGGCGGCTGCAATATGAAGCCGCACTTTTTGCCGCCTCCTTGCGGCACAGCGCGCCGGGTTTCCAGGGGCGCCTCTTCGTAGCGACGCCGCGCGCGGGATCCCTTTGGCAAAAAGACCCGCAGGTTCGCAATCGTGGCGTTCTGGAGCTGTTTGAGCGGCTGGGGGCCGAGGTGCTGCCCTTTGACAGCCGGATCTTTGGTGAAAGCTACCCCTATGGCAACAAGATCGAGGCACTGATGGCCTTGCCCCAGGGGGAGCCATTTGTGTTCTTCGACAGCGATACGCTGATCACGGATGAACTGAGTGATGTGCCGTTTGATTTTGATCGTCCCTCGGCCTCTCTCAGGTGTGAAGGGACCTGGCCGAAGCCGACGCTTTACGGGCCAGGAATAGAAAAGATCTGGGCTGCGCTTTATGATCGCTTCGGCCTTGATTTCGCCACCAGTCAGGACAGGACGCAACCCGATGGGCATTGGCGGCGCTATCTCTATTTCAATGCAGGCTTTTTCTACGGGGCCTGTCCGCATCGGTTCGGCACGCGCTTTGCAGAATACGCGACCTCGATTCGGGATGATTTACCGGTCGAACTGGTGGGGCAATCGCTTAACCCCTGGCTTGACCAGATCGTGCTGCCCTTGGTGATCCACTCGTTTGGCGGCGGGCGCGAAGCCTTGGTGCCAGGGTATCTGGATGGCAGGACCAGCTGTCACTACCGGCTGTTTCCACTGCTCTATGCGCGCGAAAGCGACCGGGTGATCGAGGTGCTGGAGGAGGTCGCCGCCCCCAACTGGATCAAGAAGGTCCTCAAAACCTATGAGCCGATCAAGCGCATGGTCTATCAGGGGCGTGGGGCCAAGGTGCGTGCCTTGTTCGACCAGGACAACCTGCCGCGGCGCGAGCAGGTTATCCGCAACCGGATCAAATCAAACGGCCTTTGGATGCGATAAACCTAGGGCTGCCGCTGGCAGGCCTGCGCGATCTGGTCTCGCAACCAGATATGCATCGGCGCATGATGGGTGCGCGAGGTCCAGGTGAGATCAATCTCGAATTCTCCGCGAAACGGGCAGGGGGCGGTTTGTACCCGGTCGGCAAAGTGTTCGGCCAGACGGCTGGGCAGGGTGGCCACCAGATCGGTGCCTTCCAAGAGTTCGGGCAGGGCGGCGGGGCTAGGGATGGACATCACCTGATTCAGCGCTTTGCCCGCTGCAGCGATCTCCACCAGAAAGCGCGAGCGCCAGGAGTCCCCATAGGTCACAACCACCTGCGGAGCCGCGAGAAAGGCGGCCTCTGTGCTGGGCATCTGGTCGGCTGACGTTCCCTGGGCCATGACCATGACCGAATGCTCTCGCAGCAATGTGCGCCTGAAATAGCTGTTGCCCTCTATGCGCACGGGGCCGATCACCAGATCGCTTTCGCCGCGATCCAGGTGCTGTTTGCCCTCGACTGTCGAGGTGCGCACTGTCAGCCGCAAACCGGGGGCCACCTGACGCAGCCTGCGCATCAGCCGAGGCAGGATGGTGGCGCGTTCGTAGTAGTTGCAGGATATGGTTACCTCGGCCTCGGCGCGGCGAGGATCAAAGGCGCGCGGCTCGGCCAGTTCCAGCATTTCGTCCAGCATCCGGCTGGTGCTGGCGACAATTTCTTCGCAGCGCTCGGTCGCGACCATCCGCCCGCCTTGCCGCACGAAAAGCGGATCGCCAAAGGCGCGGCGCAGCCGGTCGATCGTATAGCTGACCGTCGATTGGTTCACGTTCAGCGTCTCAGCAGTGCGCGAGAAGGAGCGATATCCATGCACAAGACGCAGGGTGCGTAGGGCTGCAAAATCAAGGCCAAATGGGTCGGGAGTTTCGCTCATGCAGCCAAGCATAAAGCATGCGCAGTGCCCTGTATGCAATTTTTCGATGCACCCGATCAACTTGATCGGATTGCCTCATTTTCCCTTCGGCTTTTAGGCTTTTCCTCCAAGGTGAAAACGGGGGGAGAAGATGAGCGTTTCCACATTGAGCAAACCGCCGCAGGACGATCAGATCACCATTCAGAATCTGACGCTCGATCCCTATCCCATCTATCAGCGCCTGCGCCGCGAGGCGCCGGTGGTGCAGGTCACATCCCTTGGGCGTACCTTGCTGACCAAGGCTGAGGACACCAAATACGTGAAGGATAACCCCGGTCTGTTCAGCTCCAACGACCCTAAAACGCCGATGCAGCGGGCTTTTCGCGCTCATACGCTGATGCGCAAGGACGGGGCCGAGCACGCGCGCGAGCGTGAGGCCATGGCGCCCACTTTTTCGGGCCGCAACATCAAGGGCTGCTGGGAGGAGATCTACACCCGGATTGCAGAAGAGTTTGTCGCGGGCTTGCCGCGCGGGCAGACGGTGGATCTGTTCCCGGCTCTGGCCGGGCCGTTTGCGGCCCATTGCCTCAAACACCTGCTGGGCATCCCCGAGGCCAGCGATGATGACATGCAGCGTTGGAGTCAGATCCTGATCGATGGCGCTGGCAATTTCGGCTTTGCGGATGAGCTTTTTGCCGATTGTGACGCCGCCAATGACGAGATGGACGCCCTGTTTCGGGCTGCCATCCCTCGCCATCTGGCCGCCCCCAACCCAAGCGCTTTGTCGGTGATGGTCAATGCCGAGGATCCGATCCCCGAGAGCCAGATTTTTTCCAACATCAAGATCGCCATTGGTGGCGGCATCAACGAGCCGCGCGATGCGCTATTGACCATTCTCTACGGGCTTTTCACCAATCCTGACCAGTTGGCGGAAGCCAAATCCAAGGACCTTTGGGGGCAGGCTTTCGAGGAGGGCGTGCGCTGGGTTGCGCCGATCCAGGCCAGTTCGCGCCTTGTGATGGAGGATACAGAAATCCGCGGATACGCGATCCCCAAGGGGACCACTGTGATGACGATTCAGGCCTCAGCCTGCCGGGATGAGGATATTTACGGGGACGATGGTGAGACCTTCAACATCTTCCGTCCCCGAAAGCCGCATCAGGCTTTTGGCAATGGGCCGCATTTCTGTCAGGGGACCCATATCGCGCGCCGGATGCTGGCGAATATCATGCTGCCCATGCTGTTTGACAGGTTCCCGAACATGGAACTGGCAAAAGACGAGCCGGTGCAGTTCTACGGGTTTGGCTTTCGCGGACCACGCAATCTGCCGGTGACACTGAACTAGGTCACCGATGGGAGGAGATGCCGGATACTCTGGCCAATAAATCATCATCTGGGAGGAGAACATGATGAGACGCAAAATACTCGGCGCGGCGCTATTTGCTGCAGCAACCGCACTGACGCCTCTGGCGGTCGCAGCTCAAGAGGTGACGCTCAGGCTACACCAATTCCTGCCGCCGCCTGCCACGGTGCCGAAAATGATCCTGAAACCCTGGGCGGCAGAGGTCGAGGCCGCCTCGGGCGGGCGCATCAAGATCGAACACTATGACGCCATGTCCCTGGGCGGCACCCCGCCGGGGCTGATGGATCAGGCCGCCGATGGGGTCGCCGATATGGTGATGACCGTGGTGGGCTACACGCCGGGGCGCTTTCCAAAGACCGAGGTGTTCGAGCTTCCCTTCATGATGACCGATCCGATCGCGACCTCAAAGGCGTTCATGGAACTGGTGGAAACCGACCTGCAGGAAGGGGAGTACAAGGACGTCAAGGTGCTGGGCGCCTGGGTGCATGGCCCCGGTGTGATCCATACCGAAAGCGGCGTGACCAAGCTGGAGGATATGGAGGGGCAAACCCTGCGCGGGCCGACCCGCATCATCACCGACATGCTGAAAGAGCTGGGGGCAACTCCGGTCGGTCTGCCGCTGCCTGCTATCCCCGAGGCACTGTCCAAAGGCGTGATCAGCGGCACGGTGATCCCCTGGGAGGTGACGCCTGCGGTCAAGCTGAGTGACCTTGTCGAGCACCATACCGAGTTCAGCGGCGATGAATCCCTTTACACCGCGACCATCGTTCTGGTGATGAACCGGGACAAGTACAACGCGCTGCCGGAAGATCTGAAGGCAATTCTGGATGCAGAATCCGGGCAGAAGCTATCCGCCTTTGCTGCCCGCGTGATGCTGGAACGCGACGCGCCGGGTCGAGAGATCGCCGAGGACAAGGGCAATGAGATCTTTGTTCTGGACGAGGCAGAAGTGGCGCGCTGGAAGGAAAAGGCGCAGCCCGTGATTGCCAGATGGGTCGAAGAGATGAACGCCAAGGGCGTGGACGGCGAAGCCCTGATCCAACAGGCCAAATCGCTGATTGCCAAACACGGCGGGTAACGGCAGGCGTTCCAATCGGGCAGAATAACTGAACGCACTGAAGAAAGGCGCAGGTATGGACCTGCGCCTTTTCTTCCTGCGCGGACAGCGTTTCAGGTCTGTCGCCGATTTTTGTGTCACTCCGGGGGCAGGCCGGGGCGCGGCCAGATACCGGCTGTTTTGCGGCTGGTCTTTAGGGGCTCTAAGGCCTGATCTGAAACACGCGACTGTCGTCTGCCCAATCCTGATTTGGCCCGGGGATTGCGCTTGCGTGGACCTGGGGCTGCTTTCGAAGCAAGCTTTTATCGCCCAGGCTTGAGTGACATGGCTGTTGATACTCCGGAGCGCTCACACGCTCATGTACCGGATCTGAGATCGCCTCGCCACGGAACTCCGGCGCGTCAAAATCGAACCGGCGTAACAGGCGGAACAAGGCGCGCCGTCGAAGCGCGGCCTCTTCCTTATCAAGAGAAAAATGCATCATGACTGGTTCCCACACCTACCAAGGTCTTAACCTTTTGCACGGCAGTGGCAAACAGAAGGTTTCCAACAGCAGCCAAAATACGGCGAGTTTTCTATTTATTAAGCTTAGATAACCGCCTGGTCATACCATGTGTCTTGCCTGACTGGATTAGGTCTGGGTCAGAAGCGGACGTGCCTCGGCAAACGACAGAAGCCGCCGACTGTCCTCGTCCCACAGGTGAAGGCGGGCATTGGCAAGGCTCTCACGGATGGTCATGCGGTTGCTTTCGGCCAGTTCCTGATGATCACGCAACACTTCGGTCAGCCGGTAAAACGGGATGCGGCTATAAAGATGGTGCACGTGGTGAATGCCGATATTGGCGCTGAACCACTGCAGCACTGCGGGCAGCTGATAGTAGGAACTGCCATGCAAAGCGGATTCATGCAGTTGCCAGTCGGGATCATGGTCCCAGTTGGTGTGTTCGAACTGGTGCTGTACATAGAACAGCCAGACGCCGATCGTGGCCGCCATTAGCGTGGTTGGCAGGAAGATCAGCACCAGCGGCTGCCAGCCGCCGAAATACCAGATCGTCACCAGTGCAGCCAGAATGGCCAGATTGGTGAGCATGGCGCTGAGCCAGTATTTGCCGCTGTCCATCAATCCCAGCGGGATACGGTTCTGCAGCAGGAACAGATAGCCGGGGCCGAGGCCAAACAGGACCAGTGGATTGCGATAAAGACGATAGATCAGCCGCTGAAAGCGCCCCATGTCCCGGTACTCGGCCAGGGTGAGTGTATGCACGTCTCCCATGCCACGTTTGTCGAGGTTTCCGGTGGCGCTGTGGTGGATCGAATGGGTCCGTCGCCAGACGTCGTAGGGCGTCAGGGTGACCACACCCATGACCCGGCCAATCCAATCGCTGAGGGTTCGGCTGGGGAAAAAGGCGCCGTGGCCGCAATCGTGCTGAATGGCAAAGAGGCGCACCAGGAAGGCGCCATTCACCAGCGAAATCCCAAAAGCCAGCCAATAGCTGATCGAAAGGCTCCACCAGGCGAGGCCCCAGAGTAGCACAAAGGGCACAATCGTGGCCCCCAGCTCAAAGGCGCTGCGCAGCCGGTTTGGATCGCGATAGGTGGCAAGGGTCTTGACCCAGTCGCGGGCAGCGGTTGCGCCGCGAACGGGGGCTTGGGGGTCGATGATGTCGGTCATGCGCCTGTAGTCTTGTGTTTCTTACTGTCCGGATACCTGAGTATCTGGTTATAGCAAGAGGTATTTGAAACTCCGTTGTCCGCGCGACGCGCTGTATCAGCTGCCTTTGGGTCAATAAGGCGTTGAGCGGGGCGCAAAAGATCGCATTCAAGGTTTTGATTTTGAGGGAAACTTGCCGGTTGAGACGGGCGCGCTGTGACGGTGGGCAGAGACAATGGGCCGCAAGGGGTTACAGGGTGAGTTTGAAAGCTTGCGCAAAAAAAATTGAGCCGCCCCGGATGGGGCGGCTCATTATGATCCTGAATGATCCTGATATCTCGGTCACGCCGCTTTGGCGTTAGCCGTATACCAGGCGTGGCAGCCAGGTGATGATCTCGGGGAAGACCATACACAGCACCAGACCGACGATCTGCAGCGCAAGAAACGGCAGGGCAGATTTGAAGATATCGGTCATCGGGATCTCTGGCGGAGCCACCCCGCGCAAATAGAACAGCGCGTAGCCAAAGGGTGGCGACAAAAAGCTCATCTGCATGTTGACGAGGTAGAGAACCCCGAACCACAGTACCAGATCCGCTTCGGTGGTCAGGCCAAAGGGCTCTGGTCCCATCGCCTTGATGATCGGCACAAAGATCGGCACGCAGAGCAGCAGGATGCCGACCCAATCGAGGAACATGCCCAGGATCACCAGGACGAACATCATGATGATGAGGATACCCCAGGGGCCAAAGCCTGTTGCTTCCAGCGCAGATTGCACGAACTGCTGACCGCCTTCGAGGACGTAAAGCCCCACGAAAATGGTGGCGCCGAACATGATCCAGATCACCATGGCGCTGGCCTTGAGCGTTCCGATCGAGGCCTCGCGCACGGTCTGCCAGTCAAGCTTGCGGTGGATGGCCGCCACGATGAAGGCGCCGAAGGTGCCAATGCCGGCCGCTTCCACGGGCGTTGCAACCCCGGTGAAGATCACGCCCAGCACGATCACGATCAGAGCGATGGGCGCTGACATGTTGCCCATCAGGCGGACCTTCTCGGCAAAGCTGACGCGTTCCTCCACCGGGATCGGCGGACCAAGGGTCGGATTGATGGTGGAGCGGATCACCACATAAAGCACATAGGTGCCCGACAACATCAGGCCCGGGAAGACCGCGCCGATGAACAGCTCACCCACGGATTGCTCTGCCACCACCGCGTAGATGATCGCCAGGATCGATGGCGGGATCAGGATGCCGAGCGTGCCGCCCGCCATGATCGAGCCCATGGCGATCTTGGGATCATAGCCGCGTTTCAGCATCGCGGGCAGGGCGATGATGCCCATGGTCACCACGGCTGCGCCGATGACGCCCACCATGGCCGCGAGAACGGTCGATGCGATGATCGTTGCCGCAGCAAGACCGCCTTTGACGCCGCCCAGCACCTTGTAGATCACATCGAACATGTCGTTGATGATCCCGGCCCTTTCCAGCATCGAAGCCATGAAGATGAAGAGCGGGATCGCCGAAAGCTGATAGTTGGTCATCAGCGGGAAGATCCGACTTGGCACGATATTGAGCGCCCGCTCGTCCCCCAGGATATAGAGAAAGACGCAGGCCAGGCCCCCGGTTACAAAGGCCAGCGGCAGCCCGGCCATCAGAAGGGCCAGCAGCGAGCCGAACATGATGAGTGTCAGCCACTCGATTCCAATTTCCAGACCCATGTCTTAGGCCCCTTTCACGATTGCGCGCACGTCCTGCGCAAGCTTGGAAATGCCCTGAAGAACCAGCAGCAGGCCGCCGATCACCATGACCCATTTCATCGGCCACAGCGGGATTTCCCATTCATTGAAGCTGATCTCGCCCCAGCGGATGTTCGGATCGGTCCACTGAGCCAGGTTCATGCTGCCCAGCATTTCGCCAAATCCGATGTTGCCGCGCGCCCATTCGGACACCACGCCATTGCCGGTGGCCACCGCATTGGCGTCGAGCGCGAACTTGTAGCCGGTGAACAACAGGGTGAAGGCGAAGATGAAGAAGAAGATCGAGGTGAACAGATCCGCCCAGGCCCGTTTCGGGCGGCTAAGCGGCGCATAGAAGATGTCCACGCGCACATGCGCCTCGGTCAGCATCGCATAGGACCCTGCAATGAGGTACTGCATGCCGAACATCAGATACATCGCCTCATGCGCCCAGTTGGTGGGCGAGCCGAAGACATAGCGGCTGATCACTTCGAAGTAATAGACAAAGACCGCGATCACCGCCCAGTAACTTACGAATTCGCCCGCCATCAGGGATGTGCGGTCGATCCAGCCGGTCCATCCGGTGGAGACATGGCTGGAGTCTTCGACGTTTTCGGCCTCTTCCAGCTCCCGCAAGGCTCTTTCCGCTTCGGTTTCTGGCTCTTCTTCCGGCAGGTTCTGATTGGCGCGGCGCACCAGGCCCGGCATCAGCACGGCATCCACCAGCATCGCGGCCAGCAGCACATAAAGCGCATAGGCCCCGACCTTGTTCCAGAAGGCCATGTTCTCACCGGCAACCTCCAGCGCTGGGGCGGCGGTTTCCAGGTCGGTTTTTGCCTCGGCTATTCGTTCCTGGCCGTCAGAGATGCGCTTTTCGGCGCGTTCTATGTTCTTTTCCGCGCGCCGCTTGGCAAATGTGCCCTCTTCGGCTGCTGCAAGTTCTTCGCGCAAGCTGGGCAGGTCGGCCTCTGCGGCGGCGACACGGCCCTCTTCGCGTTCCAGTGTGCGTTCTGCCTGGCGCACGACGTTGGAGGCATCGGACAAGATGCTTCGCGCCTCCTGGCCGTTGGAGTTGGCGATCAAGATCAGAATGAAGACCGGAATAAAGGCCAGCCCCAGAAGATTGCGCAGGTAGAAGCGGTGCAGCCCCAGCATGCCGCCGGTCACAAGGATGAAGTAACCAAGCGCGTTGGTGTATGTACTGGGGCCTGATTTTGGCCGTCTGGCCAGAACCATGGCCACCAGCGGGAAGACGATCAGTCCGACCCAATAAAGCCAGTGCGGTAAGGTAACATCGAGACTGGGCATGGGTTCCCCCGTTTTGTCGGTGATGAGTGGTGTCACAAACGAACCCGCACGCGGTGTGCGGGTCCGTCTTGGTTTTCGCGGTTGTGAAAGGCCGACTTACAGATCCAGCGACAAGCCTTCGGTAAGGGCCGGGTCCACGTAGCCGAGAGAGCCGGACTGCATGTAGTCCAGGATCGTTTTGAAGACGCGGGCGCTGGACTTGTCGCGGTTGGCATACTTGTACCAGACCGGAACAGCGACCTCGGTCATCAGTTCCACATCGTCCTGGCTGAGGCGTGTCACCTCTGTGCCATCGGCCTCGAACTTCTTCCAGGCTTCCTGGTCGGCGGCCTGGATCGCGGCGTGGTGCATGTCGGAATAGACGTGGGTTTCCATTTCGACGAACTGCTGCATTTCGGGCGACAGGGCATTCCAGCTGTCCATGCCAACGGTCAGATCCATGATGTCGACCGGCTGATAAAGCGACATGAAGCCCGGAGGGCCCATGACGATATAGTCGGTGACCTGGCTGAAGCCCAGCGAGTAGTTCACCGCCGGTCCCACATAGTCGGCCACGTCGATGGTGCCTTTTTCCAACGCCGGGAAGATTTCCGAGCCGGGCAGAACCGTGGTTTCGGCGCCGATCTCGGTGAAGATCTCGGCGACCATGCCGCCGGGCAGGCGCATCTTGCGGCCGCGGAAATCGTCGATCGAGCGGATCGGCACCTTGGAGTGGATGATGTTCGGGCCGTGATGGATCGGTCCGACGAAGTGCATGCCTTGGGCCTTGTACAGTTCGCGCGCCATGTCGATGCCGCCGAGACCGTAGTAGAAAACGTCATACTCATGCGGGTTGCGCAGGCCCAGCGGGAAGGACGACAGGAACACCGCCGCCGGAATGATGCCTTGCGCATAGATGGTGAATGGGTTGACCGCATCCAGCACCCCGTTCTTCACGGCGTCATAAAGCTGGAAGTCGCCGACGACGTCATTGGCGCCAAAGGGCTGGAAGGCCAGCTCACCACCGGTCTTTTCCACGATTGTGCCGCACCAATCCTTGAAGATCTGCAGGCCTGCGCCACCGGGCCAAGATGTCTGGACTTTCCAGGTTTTTGTATGGCCGGCGGCTGTTGCGATGTGAGGTGCTGCCAGTCCAGCTGCCCCGGCTCCTGCAAGAGCGGTCAGCGCGCGGCGGCGCGTTACGATTTTTGTCATGATATTCGATTCCTCCCTTTTACTGTCTTGCGACAGTTCCAACCGCGCGCTCCTCGGGTTTTCTGTGCGCGGTTGTGCTATTTTAGGGCTCGAAAAACAGATTCTCAAAATCCTATGTTTTGTTTTTTTCGCAGGGCTGATCCTTTGGTCGACTAACAAATTGATTTTAAGATCAGAAAGCGGCTGAGCCCGCCGTCAAAAATTGGACTGTTTTTTTTACCAAATCGGCCTCGGGTCGAAATGACCGTGTTGGGGGCGACTTTTGCGTCGTGAAATGTCAGAATGTCCAATATTTGTTGGCCCGGCGGCCATCAGTGCGCCGACTGCTCAGCTGGGGGGCAATCAAGGCTTGGTTGATCTGATCTTGCGGCACGCAAGCGAATGGTTCAATCACGCACGTTAAGGTCTATTGAACGACTTGTTAGGATATAGTCGGTTAGGACGTGTCGGGAATAGTTTAACGGTGTTGTGAGGTTGAAGATGGCGGAGGGTGTGAAGGGGCTAAGCGTGCTGCGCCAAGGGCTGCGCAGTGTGGTCAGCCGTTTCTATCCACTTGCGCTTGTGGCGCTGGCGGCTTTGACCGGCATCTTTATTTTTGCCGAACAGCAGAATGCCACCATTCACCGGCAGCAGCTGCGGTCCGACGTCCAGAACGAAGCCGGGTTGATCCGCTCGCGACTTGAGGGCGCATTGACGGCAGATGTCCAGTTGGTGCGAGGACTGGTGGCCGTGTTGTCAACCGAACCGGATATGACGCAAGAGAGATTTGCGGATTTGGGCGCGCATATCATCGGTGACCACGGTGAGATCTCACATATCGCGGCGGCGCCGGATCTGGTGATCTCTCTCATTCATCCGCTGTCGGGCAATGAGGCCGCGATCGGGCTGGACTACAACCAGAACGAAGCGCAGCGCGCGGCTGCCTACGATGTCCGGGACAGCGGCAACATGGTGCTTGCGGGACCGGTCAATCTTGTTCAAGGCGGCCGCGCCTTCATTGCGCGGTTTCCGATTTTCACAGGTGAGGGGGCGGATCGACAGTTCTGGGGTATTCTGTCTGCAGTTATCAAGGAGCAGGGGCTCTATGATCGTGCCGGATTGACGGATGACAACCTTGGCATCGATTTGGCCTTGATCGGCAAAGATGGGCGTGGCTCCGAGGGGGAGCTGTTCTTTGGCAACGCGGAGGTTTTCGGGGATAACCCGGTCTTGATGGAAATCACATTGCCGGAAGGCGACTGGCTGCTTGCCGCGCGGCCCAAAGGAGGGTGGGCGTCGGCGCCGGACAATCACTGGACCATGCGTTTGGTCCTGCTGATGGCCGGTGCGTTGATCCTGATCCCGACATTTTTGGCCAGCGCCCTGTCTGCCGCGCGCAGGCAGGCGATCGAGAAGCTGAAACGCCGCGAGCGTGAGCTGGAGACGCTGTCGCGACGCCTCGAAATCGCTGTCGAGACCTCAAAGATCGGTATCTGGGAGCTTGACGTGGGCACGGGGGAGCTGATCTGGGATCGGCGGATGTTCGAGCTTTACGGTATGGAGCGGTCGGATCATCCCGTGACGTTTTCGGATTGGAAGAAGCGCCTGCATCCCGAAGATGTCCAAGGGGCTGTTGAAACCTTCTGGCGTGCAACGCAGCAGGACGAACACTATCTTTCCGAATACCGCATTGTGCTGGACAATGGTGAGCGCAAGTACATCCGTGCTCTGGGCAGTGCCTATTGGGATGCGGAAGGCCGCCAGCGCATGATTGGTGTGGATTGGGATGTCTCCTGGGACGTTCATCTGCGCGAGGAACTGATCCGCGCCAACCGGGCTCTGACCCAGCGCAACAACGAGCTCCTCGAGGCAAAGCTCACGGCAGAACAGGCCGATCGGGCCAAGAGCGAGTTCCTCGCCAATATGAGCCATGAAATCCGCACGCCCATGAATGGTATTCTGGGGATGGCGGATCTGCTTGCCGACACCGATCTGTCCGAGGAAGAACAGCTCTATGTCGAGACCATTCGCGACTCGTCGAATGCACTGCTGAAGATTATCAACGATATCCTGGACCTTTCGCGGCTGGAGGCCGGGAAGCTGGACATCTCGCCAACGGATTTCGACCTCCATACTTGCATTCAGCAGGCCGTCAACCTCCTGCGGCCCAAGGCGGAAGAAAAGGGCTTGGACGTCTCGGTCGAAATCGATCAAGGCGTGCCGCAACATGTCCGCGGCGATGATGGCAGGTTGCGCCAGATCCTGGTAAACCTCGTGGGCAATGCCGTTAAATTCACGGCGGAGGGTGCGGTCACCCTGCGCGCGCGCAATGCACCGACATCGCCTTATCGGATTATCATCGAGGTCGAGGATACCGGGATCCGCATTTCCGAAAGCCAGGCGCAGCATATTTTTGACCGATTCTCTCAGGCGGATGCGGCAACCACCCGTGCCTTTGGCGGCACGGGCCTGGGCCTGACGATTTCGAGCATTCTTGCCGGTCGGATGGGCGGCAGCCTGACGCTTTGCCCGGATCGGGATCCGGAGGGAGGCGCGTGCTTCCATCTGGAAATCGAACTGGAGCCGATCCGCAATCCGAACGCCCTGCAGGAGGCCGAGCAAACACCGGACCTAGATACCGAGGTCCTGCGCGGCTGCCGTATCGTTCTGGCCGAAGACAATCGCACCAACCGCCTGTTGATCCGAAAGTACCTTGCACGTCTGCCAGTGACCTGTGTCGAAGCGGAAAATGGCCGAGAAGCGGTCGAGATGTGCCGCGCGCAGATGCCGGATTTTGTCCTGATGGATATGTCCATGCCGGAACTGGACGGGATTGCCGCGACACAGGAAATCCGTGCCCTCGGCGGGCAGCAGCCAGTTATCGTTGCCTTGACGGCCAATGCGTTTGACAGTCACCGCAAGGCCTGCCTGGAAGCTGGCATGGATCACTTCCTTCAAAAGCCGATCCGCAAGTTGGTCCTGCTCAATGCCCTAACCGCGCTGCAGGCGGAGCGGCTTGCCGCAGGGCCGAAGCGTATCAGCGCCAAGTAGGTTATGCGTCTGGCGTGGCTGCCGGAACTCCCGGCCCCTGCTTCAGCCAGTCTGTCACGTGGCGTTTGCCCAGGGCGCAGGCCGCCTCCATGCTCTGTCCTCTGGCAAGGTAGCAGGCGATGGCCGTGGCAAGCGTACAGCCGGTGCCGCGCCGTCCCTGCGGCAGCCGCCGGGCCGCAAAGACCGCGTGAGCGTCCGCAAAGAACAGGTGATCGCGGCTTTCCTCGCCGTTGGCGTGGCCTCCCTTGATCAGGATCGCTTCCGGGCCTCGCGTGCTGCCCGCGGCCATGAGGATCTCAGCGTGCCACCTGAGGGCCTCCGGCTCCTCGCTGAACGGCTGACCACTCAAAAAAGCGCTTTCTGACAGGTTCGGGGTGAGCAGTGTCACTTTCTCCATCAACGGCGCAAGGCTTTGCCCGGTTCCGAGGAGACCGCCGGAGGAGGTTTTCAGCACGGGGTCCAGCACCACGGGTATGTCGCGCGGAAGGCCCTGGGCAATCGCCCGTGCGATCCCGGCATTTCCCAGCATTCCGATCTTGACCGCTGCGACCGGCGCCTCCTCAAGTGCGGCTGCCATCTGGGCGTGGACCATCTTCACAGGCATGGCAGAGATGCGGCTCAGGGCCTGGCTGGTTTGCACCGTGACGGCCGTGACCACCGGGGCGACGTGACACCCCAGTGCAGTTGCAGTCGCTGTGTCACGTGTGAGGCCCGCGCCGCCGCTGGAGTCGGTTCCGGCGATCACCAGGATGCGCGGGCAAGCGGCGCCTTGCATCAGGCTGTCGTTGCCAAAAGGGCCAGATCGCCATAGCCCCGCTGCTGCAAAAGGCGCGCAGCGCGCCAAGCGCGCAGGCCGGATTGGCAGCACAGGACGACGCGCCTGTCCAGCGGGAGCGCAACGGTTTCGAGCTCCTTCTGGCTAAGACGGAGCGCCTGAGGTATCGCGGGGATGGGCGCCTCTTCAGGCGGGCGCAGCTCGATCACGCAGTCCTCGGCCACGATGTGCTGGCGCGCAACAAAAGGCAGGCGGCCGCCCGGCTCTTCGGCCGCATCAAAACGAAAGGCTCCGGGTCTGAGGTCTGCCATGTCCAGCGATATGAGCTGCCCAAGTGGCGACGGGCTGTGCCCAAGAAGGACTTTCAAGACCATCTGGGCCTGCAGAGTGCCAATCGCTCCCACCACGGGCCCCATGATACCATGACTGGCGCAGGTTACGGCGGTTTCCGGCGGGTCGGGGAACAGCGCCCTGAGCGATGGCGCTGAGCCACAAAATCCCCCGACATAACCCGATTGCCCCAAGGCAGACGCCGAAATCAGCGGCGTGCCCTTGGCCATGCAGGCATCGGACAGGGTGTATGACGCGGCTATGCTATCGGCTGCATCCACGACGATGTCGGCCCGGGCCAGGGCCGCAAGGGCGTTCAAAGGTGTCAATGCGCTCTGGATCGGATAGAGCCTTACACCGGGATGAGCCTGGCCGAGGTGGCGCCTTGCAGCCTCGACCTTGGGCAGGCCGATGTCGGACATGGTGTAAAGCGGTTGGCGGTGCAGGTTGCTCTCCTCGACCAGATCCGGATCCATCAGGGTGATCTCGCCCACGCCCGCTCCGGCAAGGTAGCTCAGGCACGGGCAGCCCAACCCTCCGGCGCCGACGATGAGTACATGGGCCGAGGCCAGCCTGGCCTGACCGCGGGCGCCGACCTCGGGCAGGGCTGTCTGACGTGCGTATCGGTCTGTCTGGCTCATGAGGTGCAGGCCTCGATCCATTCGCGCGTGCGCCGCTCGGGGTCGGCGGCCTGTTGTATGTCCGTCACCACAGCGGCGCTGTCAGCGCCTGCGGCAAAGACACCGGGCAGGCGCTCGGGTGTCAGCCCGCCGATGGCAACAAGGGGCGTGTCGCCGACAAGCGCCTTCCAGCGCCGCACCCGATCCAGCCCCTGCGGTGCCCATTTCATCTTTTTCAGCAGGGTCTCATACACGGGTCCCAGCGCCACATAGGCAGGATCATGGGACAGGGCGCGGTCCAGCTCTGCCTCGTCATGGGTGGATAGGCCATAGCGCACCCCGGCTCGGCGCAGGGCGGCGAAATCGGCCGTTTCCATATCCTCCTGGCCAAGGTGCACAAAGGTGCAGTTCAGATCCAGCGCCGCCTGCCAGTGGTCATTCACGACCAGCTGCGCGCCATGCACCGCGCAGAAATCGCGCGCGCGGGCGATCTGGCGGCGCACCTCTGCCTCGGGCTGGTCCTTGATGCGCAGCTGGACCAGTTTCACGCCCTGCGGCACCAAAAGCTCCAACCGGCCCACATGGCCCACGATCAGGTAAAAGCGCTCCATCACATCAACTCCGCCCATCATATCAATTCCGCAAGGCCCAGAACCGGGGTCGAAGGCACCCCCATGTCGCGCCGCTCCATCGGTTCCGCTTCAAAACCGGCGCGCCCGGCGGCAATTGCCTGCGCCATGGCACGGGCCATCAATACCGGATCGCCGGCCTTGGCCACGGCGGTGTTCAAAAGGACCGCGTCCATGCCCAGTTCCATCGCCTCTGCGGCGTCTGAAGGCCGACCTATACCGGCATCGACGATCAGCGGTATGTCCGGGAAATGCGCCCGCATGGCTCCAAGGCCGTCCCGGCGCAGCAGTCCTTGCCCGGACCCGATCGGCGCGCCCCAGGGCATCAGCACCTCGCAGCCCGCCTCGATCAAGCGCTCACCTACCACCAGATCTTCGGTGGTATAGGGAAAGACCTGAAAGCCGTCCTCGCTGAGGATGCGGGCCGCTTCGACCAGCGCAAAGACGTCCGGTTGCAGCGTATCGTTGTGGCCGATCACTTCGAGCTTGATCCAGGGCGTACCAAAGACCTCTCGCGCCATGTGGGCGGTGGTGACCGCGTCACGCACCGTGTGGCAGCCGGCTGTATTGGGAAGGATGCGGGTGCCAAGGTCTTGCAGTAGTTCCCAAAAGGCCGCGCCAGAGCCACCCGTCGTTTCGCGCCGCAGGGACACGGTGATGATCTCACTGGCGCTTGCGCGGATCGCCTCCATCAGCACCTGCGGGGAAGGGTATTGCGCGGTCCCAATCAACAGGCGCGAAGTGACTTCGCAGTCATAAAGCCGCATCGCTCAGCCTCCCTGCATGGGGGAGAGCACTTCGAGCCGGTCCCCTGCCGTTAATACTGTGTCAACACGTTTCGCGCGCGAAACAAATTGCCCGTTGAGCGCGGTGGCGATTGCAGGGCTGGTAAAGCCCAGCTCTTTCAGTGCGGCGTCGAGGGTCGCGGCGTGGATCTCACGCGGTTCGGCATTCACGATGATCTGCATTTCTTGTCTCCGGCATCAGGGCATCTGCGGCGCGCGCGGCCATGGCGGGCGCCAGCAGAAACCCGTGTCGATAAAGCCCGTTCAGGAACAATGTGCCGTCCTGCCAGACGAGCTGGGGAAAGTTATTTGCAAAGGCCGGGCGCAGCCCTGCGCCGACCTCCACCACCGAGGCTTCAGCAAGCCCCGGATGCAGGGTGTAGGCGGCATTCATCAGCTCGCTGAGGGCGCGCAATGTCGGCGGGCAGGTGGCGCTGCTTTCCACCATGGTGGCGCCCAGCATGAAGTGGTGACCCTCGCGCGGCACCAGATAGATGGGAATGCGCGGGTGCAGCAGGCGCAGGGTGCGGCGGATCTCGATGCCCGGCGCATGCAGAATCGCCATCTCGCCGCGCACCGGGCGCAGGCCTGGCAGGTGCGCTTTGATGCCGGTGCAGTCCAGCGTCACCCGCTCCGGGGCGGGGGTGCCAAGATGGAGTGTCACGCCCATCTTCTCGACACGATTGGTAAGGTCTTTCAAGGCCTTTCGCGGGTCCAGATGCCCTTCCTGCGCAAAGTGCAGACCCGTGCGGAACCGGCCAGCGAGGTCTGGCTCCAACGCGGCGATCTGCGATTCATCAACCACCTCATGGGCTTTGGTGCGTTTGGCAAAGCGGGTGAGGTCCGCCCGGTCGCGGGTAGGCGCAACCACCAGCGTGCCGCGCCGGACCACCGGGGTGATCTGGGCCCACCAGTCGAGGGCGCGGCTGCCGAGGGTGATCACCTCGGCTTCGGCGCTTTCCGCCTCACACCAGGGGGCAAGCATGCCCCCCGCATAGCGCGAGACGCTGCTCTCGCCAATGCGCGCGCTGTTTTCATAGACCGTTACTTCAGCACCGCGCTGCGCCAACTCATGCGCGCAGGCCAGACCCGCCAGTCCCGCCCCTGCGATGGTGATCATGCGCCCGTATCCCCGGAACCGCCTGCGTCCTTGATGGGCACGTAAAGATCGCCGCCTTCGCGGAACTTGGCCGCCATGGCCTCCATCCCCTCCTTCTGGGCTTCGGCGCGGATGTCGTGGCTGATCCGCATGGAGCAGAATTTCGGCCCGCACATGGAGCAGAAATGCGCCACCTTATGGGCTTGTTTCGGTAGGGTGGCATCGTGGAAATCTCGGGCCGTTTCAGGGTCCAGCGAGAGGTTGAACTGATCTTCCCAGCGGAACTCAAACCGCGCGCGGGATAGCGCATCATCGCGCCGCTGCGCCCCCGGCAGCCCCTTCGCCAGATCGGCTGCATGAGCCGCGATCTTGTAGGTGATCACGCCGGTCTTGACGTCGTCGCGGTCCGGCAGGCCCAGATGCTCCTTAGGCGTCACGTAGCACAGCATGGCGCAGCCGAACCAGCCGATCATCGCCGCCCCGATGCCGGAGGTGATGTGATCGTACCCCGGTGCAATATCGGTGGTGAGGGGGCCAAGCGTGTAAAACGGCGCCTCGTGGCAGCACTCCAGCTGCTTGTCCATGTTTTCCTTGATCTTGTGCATGGCCACATGGCCCGGCCCCTCGATCATCACCTGGCAGTCCTTGGCCCAAGCAATCTGTGTAAGCTCGCCCAGGGTTTCCAGCTCGGCAAACTGCGCCTCGTCATTGGCGTCCGCAATCGAGCCGGGGCGTAGCCCGTCGCCGAGCGAGAAGGAGACATCATACTTGCGGCAGATGTCGCAGATCTCCTCGAAGTGCTCGTAAAGGAAGCTTTCCTTGTGGTGATGCAAGCACCATTTCGCCATGATCGAGCCGCCACGCGACACGATCCCGGTGACGCGGTTCACAGTCATCGGCACCATGTGCAGCCGCACCCCCGCGTGGATGGTGAAGTAGTCAACGCCTTGCTCTGCCTGTTCGATCAGCGTGTCGCGGAACACTTCCCAGGTCAGGTCCTCGGCAATGCCGTTTACCTTTTCCAGCGCTTGGTAGATCGGCACGGTGCCGATGGGCACGGGGGAGTTGCGGATGATCCATTCGCGGGTGTTGTGGATGTTGCGCCCGGTGGAGAGGTCCATCACCGTATCGGCGCCCCAGCGGATCGCCCAGACCAGCTTGTCCACCTCTTCCTCCATCGAGGAGGTCACGGCGGAGGTGCCCATATTAGCGTTGATCTTGACCAGGAAGTTGCGGCCGATGATCATCGGCTCCAGTTCGGGGTGGTTGATGTTGGCGGGGATAATGGCGCGGCCTGCGGCGATCTCCTGGCGGACGAATTCTGGCGTCACGTAGTCAGGGATATTGGCGCCCCAGTCGTTGCCGTCGCGCGCTTCGTGGCAGGGCGAGGTCTCGCGCAGCTGGTTTTCGCGGATCGCGATGTATTCCATCTCGGGCGTGATGATCCCGGCGCGGGCATAAGCGAGCTGCGTGACCGCCTTGTCCCCCGTGGCCCGCAGCGGGGCAGGGCGTACCGGGAATTCGGGCGTCAGGCGGTCCCCTTCGACAAATCCGTTATCCTCGGGCTTGATGTCGCGGCCTTGGTATTCCTCCACGTCCCCACGTGCGCGGATCCAGTCTCGGCGCAGGGCAGGCAGGCCCTGGCGGATGTCGGTGGTGTGATCAGGATCGGTGTAGGGGCCTGAGCTGTCATAGACCGGCAGAGGTGCTTCGCCCGCGGTAGGGTGGGTCGATATCTCGCGCATCGGCACGCGGATATCCGGATGGATCTCGCCGGGCACATAGATCTTTTTCGATGCGGGCAGCGGGCCTGTCGTCACACTGGGTGCGATCTTGGGGTCTTGATGGGTCATACGGTGCTCCTCGAAGCAGAAACTTCAAAAAAGACACCAGATGAGGCATGGGCGGGGAAACGCGGAACGGTCGTACTCACCGTTCGGTTCGGACGTTGCATTCTCGGCCTGTACTGGGCCAAGAGACGCGGGTCCTAGCTTCCTACGCCAGTGTCAACTGGGTCAGGTTCAAAGGGTCGCGTCACCGGCCGGAATTACTACCGTCCTGTCAGCCTCTCAGTCCCCTTGGCGGGACTCCCCTGCGTGCTTTCACACCTAGAAGAGCCGCCCCTGTGCCGTCAAGTGGGTTTCTGCATGGTGCGTACAGGTTGTGGATATAGCAACTAAGTATATGAATATAAATCAAAAAAATTGATCCCAGGCAGGGCTTGTATTCCAGCTCAGAAATTATCTATAAAAATGCAATCTGCGGTGTGCGCATGAAAAAAAATGATAGATAAAAATCAGAGGAGGGTGCAGATGCTGGATGCCGCGCCGATCAGAACGGACTGGACACGCACCGAGGCTGAGGAAATCTACAACCTGCCCTTCATGGATCTGCTGTTCCGGGCACACACGGTGCACCGGCAGGCGTTCGATCCCAATCAGGTGCAGAAATCCAAGTTGCTGAGCATCAAGACCGGCGGCTGCCCCGAGGATTGCGCCTATTGTAGCCAGTCGGCCCGCAACGGCGCGAAACTCTCGGCGGCCAAACTGATCGAGGTGGAGCGGGTGATTGCGGAGGCGAAAAAGGCCCGCGATGCAGGCGCGACGCGCTATTGCATGGGCGCCGCCTGGCGCAGCCCCAAGGATCGCGATATGGCCGCGCTTGAGGCGATGATCCATGGGGTCAAGGATCTTGGCATGGAGACCTGCATGACCCTGGGCATGCTGGAAGAGGAACAGGTCTTCCGCCTGCGCGATGCGGGGCTGGACTACTACAATCACAATATCGACACCTCTGAACGGTACTACTCCGAGATCATCACCACCCGCACGTTCGCTGACCGGATCGAGACCCTGAACCGCGTGCGCGAGGCGGGGATCAAGGTCTGCGCGGGCGGCATCGTCGGCATGGGCGAGCAGCAGATGGACCGCATCGACATGCTCCTGGCGCTTGCGACGCTTGAGGAACATCCGGATTCGGTGCCGGTCAATATGCTGATCCCGATCCCGGATACGCCGCTGGCGGATGTGCCGAAACTCGACCCCATTGAATTCGTGCGCACCATCGCTCTGGCGCGAATCCTGATGCCAAACAGTCATGTGCGCCTCTCTGCAGGCCGTACCGACATGAGCGATGAGCTGCAGGCCATGTGTTTCTTTGCGGGTGCCAATTCGATCTTCGTAGGGGAGACGCTCCTGACCGCCGACAACCCCGAGGAAGACAAGGACCAGCAACTGTTCGACCGGCTCGGCCTCAAGGCGATGGCGGCCCATTGCGAAGGCCGGATCGAGGGGACGAGCGAATGACTGTCGCCCTGCTTGATACGCCTGCCGCCGAGTACCCGCGCCAGCAGGCGCTGCTCGACAGCCTCGCACAGCAGGACCGCTATCGCCGCTTGATCCCGCGTGCGGGTCATGATTTTTCCTCGAACGACTATCTGGGCCTTGCTGCCAGCCCGGAAATGCGTGCAACGGCCCATGCGGCGCTGGAGCGGGGCGTTCCGGTCGGGGCGGGTGGTTCGCGCCTTCTACGCGGCAACGACAGCGAGCATCAGCTGCTTGAGGCTGAGGCGGCGGCCTTCTTTGGCAGTGAGGCGGCGCTTTTCATGGGCGGCGGATTCAACGCCAATGTGGCGATCTTTTCGACCCTGCCGCAACGGGGCGATCTGGTGCTCTACGATGATCTGATCCATGCCAGCACCCGCGACGGCATGCGGCTGGGCCGGGCCGAGATCCAGAGCTTTGCCCATAACGATGCCGCGGACGCGGCGCGGCGCCTTGCCGAGTGGCGCACGCAGGGCGGAACCGGGCAGGTCTGGATTGCGGTCGAGGCGGTCTATTCCATGGATGGCGATCTTGCGCCGCTGGCTGAACTGATGGCGCTGGCGGAGACCTCTGGCGGGGTTCTGGTGGTGGATGAGGCCCACGCCACGGGTCTTTTTGGCCCTGGGGGGCGCGGGTTGGCACATGAGTTTGCCCATCGCAGCAATGTCATCACCCTGCATACCTGTGGCAAGGCGCTCGGCGCCTCTGGGGCCTTGATTTGCGCGCCGCAGGTTCTGATCGAGATGCTGATCAACAAGGGGCGCAATTTCATCTTTGCAACCGCCCCGTCGCCGCTGAATGCCGCACTGGTGCGCGCAGCACTTGAACTGCTGGCGCAGGGAGGCGAGCGTCTGGAGCGCGCCTGGGAGGGGATCAACCACGCCCATGCCGAGGCCGCACGCCTGTGTGGTCTGGACGGGTTTCAGTGCCAGATTCTGCCGATCATCATCGGTCAGGATGGCAAGACGATGCAGATGGCAGCGGCCCTGCAGGCACGAGGCTATGACATTCGCGGTATCCGCCCGCCCACGGTGCCTGCGGGCACCTCGCGCCTGCGCCTTTCGGTGACGCTCAACGTGTCGAAAAAGGTGATCACGCAGATGTTCGAAGACCTCGCCCAGTTGCAGGATGTGTGGGCATGAGCGGGGTTCTTGTGGTGACTGGCACCGATACGGAAGTGGGCAAGACGGTGGTCGCAGCCGCGCTGACGCAGGCCTTGAGTGCCACTTATTGGAAGCCAGTGCAATCGGGGCTGGAAGAGGAAACCGACAGCGCCTTTGTTGCGCGCATGGTGCGCTGCCATGTGCTGCCTGAGGCCTACAGGCTGCAGCTTCCGGCCTCGCCGCATCTGTCGGCCGAGGCGGAAGGCGTGGAGATCGAATTGGAGCAACTGGCGTTGCCACAGGTCTTTGGGCCGCTGGTGATTGAGGGGGCAGGCGGCCTCATGGTGCCGCTGAACCGCACCTCGCTTTATATTGATCTCTTTGCACAATGGCAGGCTCCTGTAGTTCTGTGTGCCTCTACGCGCCTTGGTACGATCAACCACACGTTGTTGTCGCTAGAGGCGCTGCGCGCGCGCGGCTGCAGTGTTGTCGGCGTGATCTTCAATGGCGATCCCGCGCCGGAGGTAGAGGAGACGATCTGCCAGTTCGGGGAGGTGGCCCACCTTGGCCGTTTGCCTGTTATTGCTCCGTTGACGCCGGATGCTCTGCGCTCGGCCTGCGCGGCGGACATTGATCTCGACACCATCAGGAAAGCCTTGATCTGAAATGCCCGACACAGCTCTCGGCCCGCTGGCCTTTGATCAAAAGCACCTTTGGCACCCATACACGAATGTTACCAAGCCCGGACCGACCTTTCTGGTGAAAGAGGCCGAAGGCGTTCATATCACGCTGGAAGACGGCACGCGGCTGATTGATGCGATGTCCTCATGGTGGTGCATGATGCACGGCCACCGGCATCCTGCGATCACGGGCGCCATTAAGGCGCAGCTGGACCGGCTGCCCCATGTGATGTTCGGCGGTCTGACCCACGATCCGGCGGTTAATCTCGGGCGGCGGCTGCTTGATGTGACGCCGGAGAGCCTGACGCGGATCTTCTATTGCGACAGCGGTTCGGTCTCGGTCGAGGTGGCGATGAAGATGGCGGTGCAATATCAGCACGCCATGGGCCATCCGGGGCGCAGCGAGTTCGCGACGGTGCGGTCGGGCTATCATGGCGACACCTGGAAGGCGATGAGCGTTTGCGATCCGGATACGGGCATGCACCACCTGTTTCAGGGCGCGCTCAGCGTGCAGCACTTCGTCGCCCGCCCGCCTGTGCGCCTTGATCATCCTTGGATCCAGGACCCCGAGCAGAACGGACTGGCCGAGCTGCGCCGGGTTCTTGAGGTGGGACAGGACCGGATCGCGGCTTTCATCCTCGAACCCGTGGTGCAGGGTACGGGAGGTATGTATTTCTACCATCCTGAATATCTGAATCAGGCTCGCGCTTTGTGTGACGAATTCGGTGTCCTTTTGATATTTGATGAGATTGCCACAGGGTTTGGGCGCACCGGGGAAATGTTCGCCACCGGTCTCACCGACATTCAGCCGGACATCATTTGTCTCGGCAAGGGGCTCACGGGCGGGCATATCTCGTTCGCGGCGACGCTCACCAACGATCGCGTGGCAGAGGAGATCGGTGGCGGCAATCCGGGCATCTTCATGCATGGCCCTACGTATATGGCGAACCCGCTGGCCTGCTCCGCGGCCTGCGCGGCGATCGATTTGCTGACCGGGCAGGACTGGCGCTCCCGCATCGCACAGATCGAGGCACAGATGATAGAAGAGCTGGCCCCCGCGCGTGATCTTCCCGGCGTGCGTGATGTGCGGGTGCTGGGCGCGATTGGTGTAATCGAAATGGATCACCGCGTCTCGGCAGATGAGGCGCACGCTCTGGCCCCTAAAAGCGGTGTATTCCTGCGTCCCTTTGGGCACAATATCTACACCATGCCCCCCTTTGTGACGACGCCTGACGATCTGAGCCGGGTCACCGGCGCCATGCGGCAGCTTGCGGCGGTCCTGTAGGTCGGTCGGCCCCAAGACGGCGAGCTTTGATTCTCTTGGGTGATTCTCTTTTTTGGGCGGAAAGCGCCACTGGACATGTCTGTTCTGAATCCCATTCTTGAATTTCGAACCAAAAAATTGAATGGATAATCAAGAAATTCCGGTATCTATGCCGCGAATGCTCGACAAATGGTCGCAAGAACGTCAAAACCTAGGCCATGAGCCGGTCACACTTGGTCATCGACATGGCGTGCGACGGGCCTGGTTCGGGCGGGTGGCATGACGCTCCGACACCGGATCCATGAGTTTGGACGATCAACAACATATCGGGGCGCGATGGGGCCGATTCGGCCTGCGCCCCCAAAAGAACAGGGATGACATCAATGAAGACAACTTCTTTTGCACTGACGCTGGGCGCTGCGGCTTTCATATCGAGCGCAGCCGGGGCCGCCGATCTGGGCGCTGTGGACAAGCCGATCAAGCTGGCGATGAACGAATGGACAGGTCAGCACATCACCACCCATATCGCCGGTGAGATGCTCAAAGCTGCGGGTTACAAGGTTGAGTACGTCTCTGCCGGAATGATGAACCAGTTCCAGGCGATCGCGGATGGTGACATCCACGCGACGCTGGAGATCTGGTCCTCAAACGTTTCTGACGAATATGCCAAAAAGGTCGCCGAGGGCACCGTAGTCGAGCTGGGCGATCTTGAACTCGACGCCAAGGAAGGCATCGCCTATCCCGCCCATGTGGCCGAGCTGTGCCCGGGCCTGCCTGCCTGGGAAGCGCTGAAGGACTGCGCGCCGCTGTTTGCGACCGCTGAAACCTTGCCTGCGGGCCGCCTGGTGGACTATCCGGCTGACTGGGGCACCCCTGGCGCTGACCGCATGACTGGCCTTGATCTCCCCTTCAAAGCCGTGCCCGCCGGGTCCGAAGCGGCCCTGATCGTTGAACTGCGCGCTGCAACCGAGCGCAAGACGCCTCTGCTGGTGACCTTCTGGCAGCCGCATTGGGCAATGTCTGCTTATGACGTGAAATTTGTGGACCTGCCGGTGGGCGAAGAGGCCTGCTTCAACGATCCGGCCTGGGGCCCTAACCCCAACGCAGTAAACGATTGTGACTTTGCGCCTTCGCGCATCTTCAAGGCCGGCTGGTCGGGCCTTGCCGAAACCTGGCCTGCTGCGTTCGAGATCCTCTACAACTACACCCTGGCGGTGGAAGACCAGCAGCCGATGATGGGTGCGGTGGACGTCGATGGCGGCAAGGTCGAAGAGGTTGTCGCGGAATGGATGGCCGCGAACGAGGACAGCTGGCGCCCGGTTGTGGATGCCGCGCTGCAGTGAGGGTGACACCGTGAGCAAAGAGGTAACACCTGCCATCACCTGCCAGCATGTCTGGCAGGTGTTTGGTGCCAACGCAGAAAGCGCCCTCAAACGGGCGCTGTCTTCCACCGCGTCCGCGGATGAGGCCGCTGCCCAACTGCGCGCCGAGGGTCTGACGCCCGCGGTGCAGGACGCCACCTTTGAGGTGCAAGAGGGTGAACTCTTTGTGATCATGGGCCTCAGCGGCTCGGGCAAATCGACCCTGATCCGCTGCATCTCTCAGCTCTTGCCCGGCACAGGCGGTGAGATCCTGATCGAGGGTGAGGATATCCGTACCGCCAGCCCGAAGCGGCTGATCGAGATGCGCCGCAAAACGCTGGGCATGGTGTTCCAGCACTTCGGCCTCTTCCCGCATATGAGCGTGGCCGAAAACGTCGCCTATCCGCTGCGGGTGCAGGGCATGGGCAGGAAGGAACGCCTCGCCAAGGCGCAAAAGGTGATCGACCTGGTTGGCCTTGGTGGGCGTGAGAAGAATTTCCCGCGTGAACTCTCTGGTGGTCAGCGTCAGCGTGTCGGCATTGCTCGTTCGCTGGTTGCGGATTGCTCGGTTTGGTTCCTCGATGAGCCGTTTTCGGCACTGGATCCCTTGATCCGCCGCCAGTTGCAGGATGAATTCCTTGATATTCAGGCCAAACTGAAGACCACCATCGTCTTCATCACCCATGACATCAACGAGGCGCTGAAACTGGCCGACCGCATCGCCATCATGCGCGATGGCAAGATTGTGCAGATCGGCACGCCCTCGGATATCGTGCTGAACCCGGTCGATGACTATGTGCGCGAATTCTCCAAGGACGTGGCCAAGGGTCAGCATGCGCGCGTGGCCTCTGTCATGCAGGCGGGCGGCGATCTGGCTCATGGGCCGGATGATCCGGGCCTGCGCCGCGACATGACGCTGGATGCGGCCCTTGCGCGCTGCATGGAGCTTTATGAACCCGTGCCGGTGCGCGATGAGAATGGCGAACTGTTGGGCGTTGTGAATCCGGCGGATCTGGCCGCCGCCCTGCAGGTGGATCCGGCGGCATGATGACGCTCAGCAAAGGTAGCATGGCGGCGCTGATCGCGCTGGCCGTTGGCGCGCTGTGTTTGGCACTTGAAGGCGTGGCGCCCTGGTTGACCGCCTTCCCCAAGGGCTGGGTGCTGCCTGCGACCGAGTGGGTCGGCAGCGCGATGGAGGCTTTCCTTGCCCTGATCAAACCGGCGGCGCGTCAGTTCTCGGCCCTTATGGCCTATCCGATGGAGGCGGCGAACTGGATCCTCGGGGCGACGCCCTGGCCATTCCTGATCGCGGCCACGGTGGCGCTGGGCTGGCGGCTTGGAGGCCTCACCATGGCGCTGATGGCGGCAGTTGGTCTCGGTGCGGTGCTGGCCTCGGGCTATTGGCCGCAAAGCATGAACACGCTGGCGCTGGTGTCGGTCTCGGTGCCGCTGGCGCTGCTGATTGGCGGAGCAATCGGGATTCTGGCCAATGAATACCCGCGTGTCCGTGCGCCGGTGCAGGCACTGCTGGATGTCATGCAGACGGTGCCGACCTTTGCCTATCTCACGCCGCTCCTGGTGCTCTTCGGTTTTGGCCCGGTTGTGGGTCTTATTGCATCGGCCATATATGCGGCTCCGCCGATGGCGCGCAACGTCTTGCTGGGCCTGCAGCGCATCGAACCGGAGATCAAGGAAGCCGCGATCATGGCAGGCGGCACCCGGGTGCAGCAGCTCTTCCAGGTCGAAATTCCTGCCGCGGCAACTCAGATCATGGTGGGTGTGAACCAATGCCTGATGGCGGCTCTGTCGATGGTGATCATTGCTGCCGTGATCGGGGGCTTTGACGACATTGGTTGGGAAGTCCTTTTGACCATGCGCAAGGCGCAGTTCGGCGCCAGCCTTTTGGCCGGTCTGGTCATCGTGATCTTTGCCATTCTGATCGACCGGATGAGTGGTACGCTCGCCAACGAGAAACGCCGCTATTATGACGGGCGCGTCTCGCTGGTGATCCTTGCCCTTGGCGCGCTCGCAAGCCTGGCCTTTTATGGGCAGATCCAGGATCCGGGCGCCTATGCGCTGTTCAACAGCACGGCGGACCGGGTGGATGCGGGGCTGTCGGCCTTTACCAGCGCCAATGCCGAGCTTTTGACGGCCATCAAGAACGGCGTGATGTTCTACGTGCTGCTGCCGCTGCGCATCGGTCTTGATCAGGCGGTGCTGCCTTTCACTTGGGGCTTTGTCTGGACCTCCGGCATGAGCATGGCGCTTTTTGCAGTGGGTGCGGCGGTCGGGCTCTACTGCGCCTATCGCGGCAAGCTGACGCTGGGTTTGGTGATCCTCATCGCGGCAGGCATGCTGGAGACGGGGATTTCCCAGCTCCCTTGGCCCTTCGTTCTGGTCGGCGTTGGGGCACTGTCCTATGTGGCGGGCGGTGTACGTCTTTCGTCGCTTTCGGTGGTTCTGCTTTCAACGATCCTGCTGTCGGGGCTGTGGGAGCGGGCGCTGTTGTCGCTATACCTGTCGGGCGCGGCCGTCTTTGCCTGCGCGGTCCTTGGGGGCGCAATCGGTCTTGCCTCGGCGGTGTCGCCCATGGTGTGGCGCGTGGTGCGCCCGGTCTGTGACATGCTGCAGACGATCCCGCTGTTTGTCTTCCTGATCCCGGTCTTGATGGTGTTTCAGATCGGAGAGTTCTCGGCCTTCCTGGCGATCATTGCCTATGCGATCGTGCCGATGATCCGCTACACGCGTCATGGGCTGACCGAAACCCCGGCCGAGATGATTGAGGCGGCGACAGCTTCGGGAGCGACCCGCTGGCAGATGATGCGCGACGTGCGCGCGCCCTATGCGGCGCCGACCATCCTCTTGGGGCTGAACCAGACCATCCTGTACGCTTTTGCCATGCTGGTGATCGCGGCGCTGATCGGCACCACTGGTCTTGGCCAGTCGATCTACCTGGCGCTGGGGCAGGCGGATGTGGGGCTTGGCATCTCTGCTGGGGCGGCGATGGCAATCCTTGCGCTGATCGCGGACCGCATTGTGCAGGGCTTTGCCGAGGAGCGTCGCCGCGCGCTGGGTCTTTAAGGCTGATACCATTTGAAACCTTGCCGCGCTGCCTGATGGGCGGCGCGGCAAAAGCGCCTCTGGCCGACCTCCCAAAACCGCGCTACTGTCCCGTTTGCTGGAAAGAACCACAGTGAAATGAGGGTGTGATGAGCCTAGCTTATGTCATGACAACCGAACGCGGCGCCACCGACCGGCTGCTGACCGCTCTGGCCGAGCGCCTGCAGACGCGGGGGCTGCGGCTGGCGGGAATCGTGCAGACCAATACGGAATGCTACGACGACAAGCTTTGCGACATGGACGTGCGCGTTCTGCCGGGCGATACGGTGATCCGAATCTCCCAGTCCCTCGGTCCCGAGGCGCGTGGCTGCCGCCTCAATCCCGGCGCATTGGAGCAGGCCGTAGGGCTCGTGACCAAGTCGCTGAGCGAGACACCGGCACCACAGGTTCTTCTGGTCAACAAGTTTGGCAAGCACGAGGCTGACGGGCGCGGCATGCGCCCCGTGATCGGCGAGGCGCTGGCGATGGGGATCCCAGTGGTATCGGGTGTGAACCGTATGAATGTTGATGCCTTTAAGGACTTCTCCGGCGGCATGGCCGAAGCGGGCGAGGCCGATCTTGATGCGCTTGAGGCCTGGGTGATGCAGGCAATCGAAGCCCCTGCAGGCTAAGTCGTTTCGAGAAATCTGATTTTTAAATCAACACGATGACCCGGCTTTGCGGCCGGGTTTTTTCTGTGCGGTGATCCTCCCCCACTGAAGTGGTCCGCCGTTATGTTTAGGAAAACGGAGGATCAGAATGGCTGCGAAGAGACACAAGCCGGAAGAGATTGTCACGAAGCTGCGGCAGGTTGAAGTGCTTGTC